>Ga0256833_1000565_pt1 | contig 28575 bp, 25 predicted proteins | sample 356284metaG_FD_190535 | JGI IMG/M metagenome (GOLD analysis project Ga0256833, IMG submission 190535) | Hydrothermal vent microbial communities from Mid Atlantic Ridge, Atlantic Ocean - 356-284 | ecosystem: Environmental > Aquatic > Marine > Hydrothermal vents | place: Atlantic Ocean: Mid... | reverse complement strand
CCTTATTCAAAGAGGAAAAGAAAATATTCAAAGATTCTCTTGGAAAAAAACTGCTCAAGCCATAGCGCAACTAATTCAAAAAGAAACTGAAAAGGATTAATTTAGAAAAGGTTTACAAAAAGGGAAAAATAAGGTAAAAAGAAATAGGTATTAAATAAATTTAAATTTAAATAATCAATTTTTTAACGAAAAATTTTTATGAAAAATCAATTTTGGAATAGACTTACAGAAAAAAATAAAGTTAGTGTTAATAACACAATAGCTTATAATAAAAAACCTAGTTATTCTCCTCAAAATGAAAAAGAGGAAGAATCTGGAGAAAAAAATGCATTTTTTTCTCGTTATTTAAGTAAATTAGTAACAATTAGTTTAAGTATGGTGTTTTTTGGCTTGCCATTATTTTTTCTCAGTGTTACTTATCAAGGATTATTTTTTGAAAAGCAAATTTATTTTTATTTTTGGGTTTTATTGGCGGTGGCTGCTTGGGTGTTAAAAGGTATTATTGAAGGAAAATTGAAACTAAAAAGAACTGTTTTAGATATTCCTTTAATTTTATTGATTATTTTTTACTTTCTCTCAGCCGTTTTTTCTCTGGATCGTTGGCATAGTTTTTGGGGAGGATTTAGAGATCCATCTAGAGGATTTTTTGTGGCTTTAACTTTAATTTTATTTTACTATGTTCTTGCGAGTACTCTTAATAAAAGAAGATTGAAATTTTATGTATCGTCCATAGTGTTTAGTGGTTTTCTTGTAACTTTAATAAGCTCTTTGAATATTCTTGGAATTTCATTTTTACCTCAAAAACTAGCTCAATATATTCCTTTAAGTTTAACGGGAACTATTTCTGGTTTGACCACTTATATAGCTTCTGTTTTGCTTATAACTATTTCTTTTGTTTTGTTTATCAATAAAGATGATAAAAACGTTAAAAAGAAAAAAACAAATCTAGTTAAACAGATAATTAATATTATTTTAATTTTATCAGTTATTTTAGATTTATTTTTATTGTTAGCTCTATATGGATTTGTTAATTGGTTAGCAGTAGTAATTAGCATAGGTTTATTTCTAATATTTATTCTTTCTTTATTAGTAAAAACTCCTTCTAAATGGACCTGGTTACCGGTATTTGGTTTTATAGCAATTTTAATTTCATTAATGATAGGACCTAATAATATTGCTAGAATAAGTCTTCCTGTGGAATATAATCCTACCAATAAATTATCTTTTGATATTTCTAAAAAGTTTCTTAAAAATCATAATGGAATTAAGGAGTTGTTTTTAGGAGTGGGGCCAGCTAATTATGGATATGTTTATTCACGTTCTTTAGGAGATGATTATAACAACGCAAATAAAGGAATGTTATATACAGCTCGTTATTATAAAGCTACAGGTATAATTAATGAAGCTTTAGCTACCACAGGAATTTTAGGTATAATTTTAGTTTTATTATTGATTTTAGACTGGTTAGGAACAGAATTATATTTTCTTTTTAAAGGAAAAACCAGAGATAAAATATTATCATTAGGATTATTTAGTGGAGCTTTGGTAATTATTATTAATGCTTTTAATTTTCAAACCACTGGAACATTAGCACTTTACGGAGTGGTGATAGCTAGTTTAGCTTTAACAGCTTTATTTCTAGAAAATAAAATAGAAAGCGGAAAAGTTGATTTATCTTTAAAAACATCCCCACAATATGCCTTAGTGTTAGCTTTTATTTTTACAGTAGTAACTGCAGGGATAGTTTATTTGCTAGTTTTTGTAGGAAAAGTAGTGGTAGCAGATGCGCGCTTAGGTTTAGCTATGAAGGATAAAAATATTAAATTAGAAGATTTAATTAAAAAAACGCAAGATTCCATCAGGCTTTATAATAGAGAAGGAGAATATTATGCTCTTTTAAGTCAGGAATTGTTAGCTTTAGCTAATCAAGAAATTGTTGACAAAGGAGATAAAGTTGATCAAGGCACTCTTTTAAGATATTTTGATGGAGCTATTCAATTTGCTAAACAAGCTAAAAAATTAATTCCTAAAGATGTTTTCATAACCGAGACTTTAGCGCAAGCTTATGAAGCTGCTCGTTTTTCTATGAAAGATGCTCTGGATTTAGCTGAAAAAACATATAATGAGGCTAAGGAATTAGAACCGCATAATCCAGATTTTTATTTAAAATTAGGGCAAATTAAATTAGTTCAAGCTAATCAAGAGAAAGATGAACAAAAAAAGAAAGAGATAGTAAAACAAGCGGAAGATTTATTTCAACAGGCCATAAAGAAAAAGAAAGATTATCATCCAGGTTATTATTATCTTTCTGCAGCGGAAGAATCAATTAAAAATTATGATGATGCTATTAAAAATATGCAGATGGCTTTTAATTTACAACCGAATAATATAAATTATTTATTTAATTTAGGTAGGTTGTATCAGTTAAGAGGTAAGGATGAAGACTTAAAAAAGGCAGAGCAAATATTTAAGAGTATTACTGGTGTTAAAGATAAGGCAGTTAACGTTCATCTTAGCTTAGGTTTGATTTATGAAAAAACTAATCGCAAAAAAGAAGCCATTGATGAATTGAAAAAAGTAATGGATTTATTGCCAGAAAATAACAAGCCATTCAAAGAAAGAATTCAAAAATGGATTGATGGAATTAATGCTGGAAGATCTATTGAAGAAGTAGAAAAAGAATTAGCTAAACAGGAAGCAGAAAAAAATAAACCTCAAAATACTCAAAATACTCAAAAAAAAGAGAACGAAACTAATGTTCAAAATCAATCTAACCAATCTAATCAATCCAATAAATTAAAAAATCAAACATCAGAAACACCCAATCAACCATCCCCAGCCGCTAATGAAGAAAAAAAGCAGTTACCAGTTCATCCTTAAATAGTTTTAAAGTTATTTCTAAAAATAAAAAAGTTTCATTTATGAGAATGAAACTTTTTTATTTTTATTTAGGATTAAATATAGAAAATAATTTTTTAATTTTCAAAAGAGAGGTAATTTTCTTTCTGGCTATTTAAATATCCATTTAAATGGATATTTAAATAGCCAGAAACATTTTTCTAAAACTAAACGAATTTAAAAAGAAAAGATAAAAATAAATTTGACAAAAAAAATGAGATACTTTATTATTAAATTAAGATAAAAAACAAAAAGAAAACTGTAGGAGGAGTTCTTGCAGTTTTAGTTTTCCTAAAAAATAAGGGTGAAAAAAATGAAAAGTTTCAAAGAAAAAAATTATAAATTAATTTTTAAAAATCCGCTTTTAACTAGATTTTTTGTAGTTAAAAGCGGGTTTTTTATTAGATTAAATTTCTGTAGAAAGATAGTGGTCTAATAAAAAACTTTTCCAATAAGCATAAAAATTGCTGGTCGGTTATTGGAAAAATATTAAGTAATAATTAATTAGAAACTAAGATTATAAAAAATCAATTTTGATTCTTTATAGTTTTAGCGGAAAAAAATATGAAGAAAATTTTAATGAGTGTTTTTGCCATCGCTGTAGCTGCTACTGTGGCGGGTGTTGGTTCTTATGCATTATGGAGTGATACAGAAAAAGTAAATGGAAACTATGTTCAAGCAGGATATTTGGATTTACAAATGACCTCAGTCCCTGTGGAAATTGAAAATGTTTATCCAGGAGAAGAAGGCCAAAAAGAAATTACAGTTACCAACAATTCAACTATTCCAGCTGTGCTTTCTGTCAAAATTGATTCTTTGGAAAATTTTGAAAATTGGTGTATAGAATCAGAGAAAAATGAGGGCGAAGATTCTACCTGCAGTTTACAAACAGATATGAGTGTAATTAATCAAATTTTAGCTAGCCATAATTATGTGGGAGGAATAAACACAGGAAATGGAACTAATGATTATGGCCACCATCTTGGTAGAGGAGAATTAGCGGAAAATATTATTATTGATAGTGTTGAAATAGGAGGTCAAACTATTCCAGTCAATAAGACTTTATATAGTCTTTATCATGATTATCAAGGGCAAGTTCTTGGAGCTTATACAATGACTGCTGGACAAAGCGAAACAATTACTATCAATTGGAGCGTAAACAATAGTTCAATGCCATTTGAAGATAATATTTTTATGACCGATGCTGTAAGAGGTGTTTTTACAGCTGTATTAACTCAAGCTTAACCTCAATAAAAAAAATTGAGAAACAAGATGCTCTTGTTTCTCTTTAGGAAACTCAATTCTTAAGAAGTGATTTTTCTAAAAAGGAACAAGAAGTTACTAAAAAAATATGAAAAAATTTTTAGAAAATTTAATAGTTTTGATAGCTACTTTTATAGTAATGTTTTTGTTAGTGACAACATTGTTGCCAAAACTAGGTTATACTTTGATTGTGATTAAGTCTGGATCAATGGAGCCAACTATTAAAACCGGAAGCGCTTTAATAGTCAAAAAGCAAGATGATTATAAAAAGAATGATATTGTCACTTTTATTAATAATGAAGGAAAAATTATTACACATAGAATAAAAACTATTTTCAAAACTAATGATAAAGAAACTCAATATGAAACGAAAGGAGATGCTAATAATTCAGTGGATATGTTTTTAACTAGAAAGTCAGCTGTGATAGGAAAAGTTATTTTGGCGCTTCCTTATTTTGGTTATCTGATTGGGTTTTTAAAAAGCAAGATCGGTATTATAATTTTAATCATTATTCCAGCTTTGTATATTATTTATCAGGAAAGTGTGAAAATCTATAAAGAAGTGAAATCTAGGAAAAAAACAGAAAAGCTGGAAAAAAGAAGCTGAAAAATAAATAATTAATTTAAATAATTAATAATTTTAAAGATATGTTTCTACTAAAATTTAAAAGTAATTTCTTAACTGGAATAGTCAGTTTGATGTTAATGGTTTTTCCTATTTTAAGTGTTCAAGCTATGATGGAGGTTCCGGCTTCTAAAGGATTTCAAGATCAAGAACGCTCACATATTAATATGAGCGCTAGCAGTTTAGATTTAAGAGTTTCCAGTCCTGATCAAACTTGGCAAGCTGAAGCGACAGCTGAAGATTTGTTGCCTGGAGAATCGGTCACGCGAAATTTTTTAGTAGAAAACAAAGGAGGAATGAATTTCCAATATCAAGTTGAGTTTCAAAAAACTAGCGGAGATGATAATTTATGTTCAGCTTTACAATTAAAAGTGGAAAAAGGCATACAACAAGTATGGCAAGGTAATTTAAACGATTTTCAGTATGTGGTTAGTAATTTGAATAGCGGTAAATTTGACAAATGGCATTTTGTTTTAACTTTACCTGATTCTGTTCAAAATTTAAATAGTTTAGATTGTAATTTTAAATTTGTCTGGATAGCTTGGCAAACTAATTTTTCTAGTTTTACTCAAGGATGGTCTGATAAAGAAGAAATAAGTAATCATATTCATAGTGGCATTAATGCGCCTATTCAAACTGGTTATAATGAAGACAATGGAGATGATTATTCTACTCCGAGAAACCCTAATGAAATTGCTTGTCAAGGAGGATATACGCATATCAATCATATTTCTGTTCACTGGACAGATGTGGCGCATAACAATGCGCGGATTAAATATCAACGACAATATAAAAAATTTGGAGCTTATAATTGGCGAGGTAATGAAATTTATACTCATCCCTATACTAATTATAGAACTTTTGGAGGTAATCCAGGTCACGAAGGTAAATATGGTTCTCGGGTGCGCGCTTGGGACGATGTGAATAATAATAATCAAATTGATGCAGGAGAAACAGTTTCGGAGTGGAGTAATGAATGTTCTATTACTTACGATGTAACTCCTCCAGCTATGCCAACAGGATTAAGAAGAATTGCGCCGAATGAAAATAATAAAGTTTATTCTTGTGGAAGTTTAAGTAAAATTCAGAGAATGTGGCCAGATTGGGATGATAACACGGAAGCTGATTTTGATCACTATGAATATACTTCCTTTAACGCACCCAATGGTCAAATTGGATTAAATGAAAAAATATTTTACGATTCTATTTTTCAATATACAGGCGGTTGGATGCCCAAGGATGGAACCTATGGTTTTGCGGTAAGAGCAGTAGATAAAGCGGGCAATAAATCAGCTTGGGCGTTAGGAGGATCTAAAACTTTAGAAGATAGTTGCCAAATAACTTATGATAGCACTGCTCCTGTGGTTAAAATAACTAATTTAGAAGATAATGATGTAGTTTCAGGAGTAATTGATATTAAAGGAACAGTAAAAGATGCGCATCCAGATCACTATTGGTTAGTAGTAGAAGATGAAAATGGACATCAAGTGGCTGGTCCAGGGGTTGTATCAGATAGTAATTCTTTTACTGATAAAAAACTGACTACTTGGGATACGACTAAAGTGGCTGACGGAAAATATCTAATCAAACTAGAAGCTAGAGATGTTTTAGGTAACAAAGATCCTGATCAAGCTCCGGTTGGCAATGATCCTGAAAATCCTTATGATTCAGTGGATTGGGTAAGCGTAGAAGTGGATAATACGCCAGCGGATATTAGAGAGGTGAAAATTAATGATATCTTTTTTGAAATGGCAACTAAAGGAGATGAAAATCCGTCTAAAAATAAAAATACTTTAGATATTGTAATTGATTGGAAAACGGATGAAAAAACCAGTGGTTGGTTGGAGTGGGGAAATGATAAATATTACGGACATGTAATTAACGCTAGTGCTGAATTTGAAGCGGGAAAAACTAAACATCATGCGGTTATTAAAAATCTTCCAGCTAATAATGAAGCAACTTATCATTTTAGAATTAAAGTAAGTGATCAAGCGGGTAATTTTTCTTATAGTAAGGATAAGAAAGTAAAAACGAAAGGTGCTACTGGTTTTTCAATTTCTTCTGGAGATATTGTTCTTAATGAATTTATGGCTAATCCAGTAGGTGATGATGGAGCTAAAAAACCAAAAGGAGAATGGATTGAATTATATAATAAAGGTAATACAGTAGTAAATTTAGATAATTGGTTTTTAGCTGATAAGGGATGGAATCCTCTTGATCTTAATAATAAACATACTTTAAAAATTACTTCTCAAAACACCAACACAAGCAAGATAATCATTAAACCTCAAGAACATTTAGTTGTCTATGTGAATAGAGGAAGAAAAGCTTCTAGAGGAGAATTTAGTTTAGGCAATAGAGGAGATAGTATATTTTTAATCAAAAAAGAAGAAATATGTATTATTTATGATTATGATTATCAGTGTGAAACAAGTTATATACCTAAAGATAATTATAGTTACGAAGCTAAAGATGTTGTGGAGGGAAAATCAATTGCTCGTTTTCCCGATGGAGGAAATACTTGGATAGATCCTAAAGCTACTCCCGGAGAAGACAATCAATTGACTTTAGTGGAATTAAAAAAGTTTAGAAAAACTACCTTGAAAAAATGTTTTAAGGATAATGGAAAATTAAAAAAGAATAAAAACAAAGATAAATTATGTGACAGAGATTTTCTAGTTTATTTGGGAATGCTTAAAAATAAAACGAATGTTAGAGTAAATAAGCGATATTTTTCTCAAAATGAAATTGTAAAGAAAACTAAAGAAAAAGTAAAGGAAGATATTCCTGAAAAGAAAAATATTCCCAATGCAGAAAATATTAAGAAAGAACGAATTAAGCCAGAAAATAAAGTTGAAATAAATTTAAATAATTCAATAGAAGATAATTCAAAAGATTTATAAAAATTAATTATATTTAAATAGTTTTAAATTAATTATATGAAGAATTTTTTTCAAAAAATTTTAATTCTAGCTAGTCTAGTGTTAATTCTAGGAATTCCTAAGGTGTTTGCAGAAAATAAAATTGATGTAGAACACCCAGTAAATACTAATTTAAACGGAAAAAAAATTTTCAGGGTGGATAACATTTACCCTGGTTGGAGTAGTTCAAAATTGATGAGGATAGGTAATAAAAGTTCTACGGATAAAGTTGATTTGTATATAATGTTTGATGCTAAAGGAGATAAAAAATTAGCGGAAAAATTAAAAATTTACGTTATTCGTCAAAAGGATGGTAGTTATAGAGTGGGTGGTATAGGGGATCATTGGACATTAAAAACAGCCGATGAGAAAAGGTTGTATATAGATACATTAGATCCTCAAGAAAAAAAGCAATATCAAATAAAAATAGTTTTTGATAAAAATGCGGGCAATGAGTATCAGAGATTGAAAGCCAAATTTAATCTAGAATTTAGAATTAAGGGAAAAACTTCTAGAGGAAACACAGCTTCTCAAATTTTAGCAGAACAAGGAAGAGGAAATTTTACAGGGCAAGCTCCTGCAAACAATGAAAGAAATAATAATCAGACAGAAGAAAATAGTAATGAAGCAGGATCAGAAGTGAAAGGAGAAGAAAGTAATTCTTCTGAGAATAATACAAAGGGAGAAACTAAAGGAGCAATGACAGAAATTTGCCATCATTGGCCATGGTGGGTTTGGTTATTGGCGGCTTTAATTTACGGTGGCGTTCTTCAACTAGGAATTAAAAAAGAAAATAAAAAACTTTAATTTATTGATTAAAAAACTATGAAAAAAAATTCTAAAAGAAATATTATAATTATTTTTATAGCAACAGCGCTTGTTCTTCTTTGGGCTTATTTTTATCGTTGTTCTCTTCCTTGGTGGTGGCTTTGGTTAATATTAGCTATTTTTATTTTTTATAGTTATAATATTTGGAAAGGTTATCAAGAAGAGAAAAAAATAGACTTGTCAAAAAAATAAATCTGTGTTAACCTATTAGCTAGTAATTATTAAGAAGCTTCAGTTGGGGGAATGGAGTGTAACATTGAAAAGAGGAAATGCTTTAATTTCCCAGGTTTTCTTAATAATTCTCTTTAATTTAAAAAGAGAATTATTTGTTTTGTAAACGTTAATAATAATTAAATTAAAAACAGTTCAACGTTGCTGTTGTAAAAAAATATGACTAAAAAAGATATTCTAGATAAATTAGCGGAAGAAGTAGATAAGATTGATAATAGTTCCTTAAATCAATCTAGTTCTCTTTCTGGTGCTGCTACTAAAACTAAAAAATCATCTCAAACAATTTCAACTAAAAAGGATTCTTTAGCTAAAGAAAAAACATCTAAAATGAAGGAGCTTTTAGAAAAAAGTCCGGTTAAACTTCCCCAGGAAGGAGAAGTTGTAAAAGGAAAAGTGATAGAAGTTTTTTCTAACTACGCTTTAATTGATTTAGAAAATTATAAAACAGGAATTGTTTTAGGTAAAGAAATGAAAGATGGGCTTTCAGGAGGAGTAAAATTAAAAGTAGGAGATGAAGTAACAGCGACAGTAATGGATTTAGAAGATGAAAATGGTTACGTGGAGCTTTCTATTAGAGAAGCCTCTTATGAGAAAGCTTGGGATGATTTAGAATCCAAGAAAGACAATAAGGATACGGTTAAAACTAAAATTTTAGATGCTAATAGAGGAGGGTTAATGGTGGAAATCAATGGTATTACAGGATTTTTGCCTGTTTCTCAGCTTTCCAGTGATCATTATCCAAGAGTAGAAGATGGAGATAAAAATAAGATATTAGAATTACTAAAAGAATTAGTTGGAAAGGAAATAAACGTGCGTATTTTAGATGCTAATCGCGAGGAAGAAAAACTAATTGTCAGTGAAAAGGCAGCTATCAGTGATGAAGAAAAAGAAGTAATCTCACAACTAAAGGTGGGAGATGTAGTGGAAGGAGAAATTAGTGGAGTGGTTGATTTTGGCGCTTTTGTTAAATTTGATTTGCCTTCTAAAAAGAAAAGTCTCAAAAAAGAAAAACCTAAAAAATTAGAAGGATTAGTTCATATTTCTGAGTTAGCTTGGCAATTAATAGATGATCCTAAACAAGTTGTAAAAGTGGGAGATAAAATTAAAGCTGAAATAATTGGTATTGAAGATATGCGAATTTCTCTTTCTATGCGATCTTTAATGAAAGATCCTTGGAAAGATATAGAAAAAAAATATAAAATCGGAAAAGTCTATCCAGGAAAAGTTGATAAAATTAATCATTTTGGCGCTTTCGTTTATTTAGATGATGATATTCATGGTTTGGCTCATTTAGCTGAATTTAGTGAAATGTATCCCGGAAAAAAATTACACGAGACTATTCAAGAAAACAAAACTTATAACTGGAAAATTATTTCTATGGAACCAGCAGAACATAGAATGGGTCTAGTGCTGATTTTAGATGAAGAAAAAACGAAAGACAAGAAAAAGAAAACTAAAGAAGAAAAAGTTAAAAAAACCAAAGCAAAGAAAACCGAAAAAAAAGATAATTCTAAGAAAAAAATAAAAAAATCAGTAACTCAGGAAAAGAAAAAATAAATTTTTTAGAAAGAGCTAATAATCCTTTTCAGTTTTAGTTAGCTCTTAAACGGAGTATGGTGTTAATGGCTAGCACGCATGGTTTGGGACCATGTAGTCTGGGTTCGAATCCCAGTACTCCGACCAGAAATAAGAAGCAACAAAGAGGTATTTACTTTATTGAAAAAAATATTATAATGAAAAATAGTTTTAATTTTTTAGTAATTAACTAATTTGATAACATTATTTATTTTAATTATTATTTAAGATAAATAATTGTTACCAGTATTTATGACCATAGAATTAACTGATCAAAACTTTGATGAAGAAGTTTTAAAAAGTGACCAACCTATTTTAGTTGATTTTTGGGCTCCTTGGTGTGCTCCATGTCAAATTATGGGACCTATTTTAGATGAATTAGCTAAAGAAGGAGAAGGGAAATTTAAGATTGGAAAATTGAATGTGGATGAAAATCCTAATATAGCTGGTAGGTATGGAATTATGTCTATTCCTACAATGAAAATTTTTCATAAAGGGGAAGGAGTGAAAGATTTTGTGGGAGTTCAGCACAAGGATTTAATTAAAAACGAATTAGAAAATATTCTTAGTAATGAAAATTAATTTTCTAGAAATTTTTTAATTTATACGTTATTAAAAAACGAGTAGAAACTACTCGTTTTTTTGATAGTTTTTAAAGATTTTCTTTTTTTTCTGGCTATTTAAATATCCATTTAAATGGATATTTAAATAGCCAGAAGCTAAAAGAGCTTTAAAAAGAATTTAGAAAAAGTGTAAAATTAAATTTTAAAAAATATATAAGTTTGACGAAATATAAAAGTAGGTTATAATTAACTTATCAAAATCTTTTATTTAATTATTTTTTAACTTTAATGGCAATATCTCAAAACAAAAAGAAAAAAACAGAGGAAAGCGAGCCAAAGAAAAAAGCAGGAAAAAATAAAATTAAAGCTGTAGTTAAATTTGAAAATGTAAGTAAGGTTTATCCAGGTGATTATGTAGCTTTGGAAAATATAAACCTAACTATCAATGAAGGGGAATTTGTATCCATAGTAGGTGCTAGTGGTGCGGGAAAATCTACAATTTTGAAGTTAATTTATGCAGAAGAACATCCTACAGAAGGAATAGTTTATTTTAACGGAAAAAACATCAATGAGATAAAGAAACGTCATTTGCCTTATTTTAGAAGGGATATTGGAACTGTTTTCCAAGATTTTAAACTATTGCCGAACAAAACTGCCTTTGAAAATGTAGCCTATGCCTTAGAAGTAGTAGGAAAAACTAATCAAGAAATTGAAGAAGAAGTGCCAGAAATTTTAGATATAGTGGGTTTAAGTAATAAAATGAATAAATATCCTCATCAGCTTTCCGGAGGGGAACAGCAAAAAGTTTGTCTAGCAAGGGCTTTAATTCATGGTCCTTTAGTGGTGGTAGCTGATGAGCCCACGGGAAACCTGGATCCAAACTCTAGCATGGAAATTATTGATTTATTGATTAAAATTAACGAGATAGGAACGACCATTATTTTGGCAACTCACGATAAAGACATTGTTAATAAAATTAAAAAAAGAGTAGTTACAATTCAAAAAGGGAAGATAATTAAAGATGAAAAAGAAGGAAAATATATGATTTATGATTATTAAAAAATAACTATGAAGATTTTAAAATTAAAAAGAACTTTTATAGAAGGAAGCAAAAATTTTGTGCGTAATAAGTGGCTTAGTTTAGCAACTATTATTTTGTTAAGTCTTTCTTTATATGTAGTAGGAGTTACTTCTTTATTAGTAGTAGCGGGAAATATTGGCCTAGAAAATATTAAGAAAAGTATTGATATTAGTGTCTTTTTTAATCCTGATGTTTCTCCAGAAAAAATACAGGAAACAAAAAAGGAGATTGAAAAAAACGATAAAGTATTAGAAGTAAAATATATTTCTAAAGAAGATGCTTTGAATGATTTTATGCATACTTTTAAATCAGATCCTGTAATTTCTCAGGCTTTAGATGAAATTGGAGAAAATCCTTTGTTAGATTCTTTAGTAATAAAAGCTAAAGACACTGCGGATTATGAAAGTATTTCTGAGTTTTTAGAAAAATCTTCCTTTAGAGAAAATTTTGATTCCATTAATTATGGGAAAAATAAAGAAACTATTGACAAATTAGATAGAATTATTAAGCTAATTGAAAAGACAGGGTTGGTGGCAGGTATAATTTTTTTAACCATAGCTATTTTAATTACATTTAACACGATTAGATTAAATATGTACGCTCGTCAGCATGAATTTGAGATTATGCGGTTAGTTGGAGCATCTAATCTTTATGTAGAATTGCCATCTGTTTTTGAGGGAATTTTTTATGGAATAGCAGGAGCAATAGTAGCTATTGGACTTTCTTTAGCTACAATTGAGTCTATTTCTCCTTTAACACAGGGAATAGTTTCAGGAGGAAATTTATTAAAATTTTATTTTAATTACTTTTGGATTATTGCTGGAGGAATTCTTTCTTTAGGAATAATTCTAGGTATGGTGAGTAGTTTTATTGCTATTCGTCGCTATCTTAAAATATGAGTTTACAAAAAAAAATTCGTTGGCGTTTTGCCAGTATTGTTTTATTAGCAATAATTTCTTTAGTGGTGGCTTATCCATCTTTAGTTAAATTTGCTCCGCCCATATATCAACGTTTAGAAAAACTTAAAGTTAATTTAGGATTAGATTTACAGGGAGGTATTCATTTAGAATATAAAGCTGATTTAAAAGATATTCCAGATAATAAAAAAAATGAAGCTATGCAAGCTGTGCAAGATGTGATTGAAAGAAGAGTAAATGCTTATGGGGTAGGTGAATCGGTAGTACAAACGGCTTTTTCAGGCGGAGAACATCGTATTATTGTAGAATTGCCAGGAGTTAAAGATATAGAAAAAGCTAAAAAAATGTTGAAGGAGACTCCTTTTTTAGAGTTTAAAGAAGAACGTTCTAAAGATGATCCCCTTTATAAAAATATAGAGAAAGCAAATCAAAAAAATAAGGAAGAAGCTGAAAAGATATTGAAAGAAGCTCTAGCTGGTAAAAATTTTGAAGAATTAGCTAAAAAATATAGTCAAGATCCAGGCTCTAAAGATAAAGGAGGAGATTTAGGTTGGGCGAAAAAAGGTCAATTTGTTCCCGAGTTTGAAAAAGTGATTTTTTCTTCAGAACTTAAAAAAGGGGAAGTTTATCCGGAATTAGTAGAAACGCAATATGGCTGGCATATTATTAAAAAAATAGATGAAAAAGGAGAAGGTGATCAAAAAGAAGTGCGCGCAGAACATATTCTTTTTGCTAAAAGAAATATTGATCAATATCCTAGTTTAAAATATAAACCAACAGGGTTAACGGGTAAAGATTTGGAAAGTGCAGAAGTTACTTATCCTAACCAAGGCATAGGAGAACCACAAGTAGCTTTAAAATTTAATAAGGAAGGAGCTAAACTTTTTGCGGAAATTACAAAACGAAATTTACATAAAACAGTAGCGATATATTTAGATGGAAAAATTATTAGCGCGCCAGTTGTTCAAGCCGAAATTACCAATGGGGAAGCAGTTATTAGTGGTAATTTTACTACTGAAGAAGCTAAAAAATTGAAACAACGTTTAAATGAGGGAGCATTACCTGTTCCTATTGAATTAGTTTCTCAACAAAGTGTGGAGGCCTCTTTAGGAATGCAATCATTGCAAAAAAGTCTTAAGGCGGGTTTATATGGTTTATTAGCAGTTATGATTTTTATGATAGTTTACTATCGCTTTTTGGGGGTAGTGGCTTCAATGGCTTTAATTATCTATACAGCTATGATGGTAGCAATTTTTAAATTATCAGGAACATTTTCTCCTTGGCCAATTACATTAACTTTATCAGGAATAGCAGGATTTATTTTATCTGTAGGAATGGCGGTAGATGCTAACATACTTATTTTTGAAAGAACAAAAGAGGAATTAAAAGTCGGTAGAAACTTAAGAGGAGCTATTACAGAAGGATTTAAACGTGCTTGGCCAAGTATTAGAGATGGTAATTTATCTACTTTAATTACTTCCTTTATTTTGATTAGTATTGGAACTGGATTTGTAAAAGGATTTGCTATAATCTTAGTTATCGGTGTTTTATTATCTATGTTTACTGCCATTGTGATAGTAAAATATATTTTACTGTTTATAATTGGAGAATGGGCGGAAAAATATAAAAAATTTTTTGTTTAAATAATTTTTTAATTTTAAAAAAATGAGACGAAAAATAGAGAAAAGAAATATAAGAAAAATTGCTAAACGGGGAGGAAGTTACAGTGTTAATCTACCCATAGAAATGATGCGTAAATTAAAATGGAAAAGTAAACAAAAAGTAGTTGTTAGTCAAAAAGGAACATCTATTTTAATTACCGACTGGAAAGAAAAATAATTTTTTATTTCTGGCTATTTAAATATCCATTTAAATGGATATTTAAATAGCCAGAAGGTTAAGAATATTTTTTGAATAAATGAAAAAATAGTTCAAGATTTTTTAATTTATTATTATTTAATATGTTACAAATTATTAAACAAAGGAAATATACTTATGTTTTTTCTCTAATTTTAATTGCTTTAAGTTTGTTTGCTTTAATACAATGGGGATTAAAATTAGGGATTGATTTTAAGGGAGGGACTTTGATGGAAGTTCAATTTATTGGAGAAGCGGAAAATATAAAAAAGAATGATCAAAGCAAAATTAATACTAATAAAAAAGAAAAAACAGAAGAAAAACAGACTATAAAAAATAAATATCAACCTCCTAATCGTCAACAAATTAGCGAGAAATTAAAAGATTTAAATTTAAATAGTTTAATTGTACAACCTTCAGAAAAGGGAAAGGTAATTTTACGTTATATGGGTTCCGATGAAAAACTTAATGAAAAAGTGTTAGAACGTTTAAATAAATTAGGAAAAGTGAAGCAACTTAGAGTAGATTTCATAGGATCCTCTGTTTCTGAACAGCTTAAAAAAAGCGCTGCTTGGGCCTTATGGTGGTCCATTATTGGTATAGCTGTTTATATTGCTTGGGCTTTTCGTAAAGTTTCTTATCCGGTGCCATCGTGGCAATATGGAATTGGAGCAGTTATTGCTTTAGCGCATGATATTATTATTACCGTGGGAGTGTTTGCTTTTTTAGGGCATTATTATGGAATAGAAGTGGGAATTCCTTTTGTAGCAGCTTTGTTAACTATTTTAGGTTACTCCGTCAATGATACAATTGTGGTTTATGATAGGACTAGGGAAAATCTTTTGCGATCAAATAATAAAGAAACTTTTGAAGAACTAGTAAATCGTTCTTTAAATGAAACATTGGCGCGTTCAATCAATACATCTTTAACAGTTATTATAGTATTGTTAGCTATTATTTTTTTTGGTGGAGCTAGTATAAAATATTTTTCTCTAGCTTTATTGATTGGTGTTGTGGCGGGAACTTATTCCTCAATTTTTGTAGCAACAGCTTTATTAGTAACTAGTTATTATTGGACACAAAAAAAACATTCTGATAATTAAAATAATTAAAATAAAAAAATGAGTGTATTAAAAAAAGAAGAAGTAAAACATATTGCGGAACTAGCTAGAATAGGAATAAAAGAAAAAGAAATAGCTAGATATCAAAAAGATCTTTCTAGTATTTTAGATTATTTTAAAAAATTAAAAGCATTAAATACACAAAATGTAAAACCAGCTGAACATATTACAGGCAAGAAAAATGTTTATCGTCAAGAAGATACAGTAAAAGAAACAAAAGAAAAGGAAAAAGAAGGAATTTTAAAAAACGTTCCTCATAAAAAAGATGGAAAAATAAAAGTGAAATCAGTTTTAAATTAAAATAATTAAAATAAAAAATAATAGGAAATAATTTTATGATTAATGAAATACATCAAAAAATACTTAATCAAGAAATTAAAGCGGTAGAATTAGTTGAAAAATATTTTAAAAAGATTGAAAAAGAGGATAAAAACATTCAAGCTTATTTAACTTTAACTCAGGATTTAGCTTTAGAACAAGCTCAAGCTATAGATAATAAAGTAAAAAGAGGTGAAGCAATAGGAAAATTAGCTGGTATTCCTTTAGCTATAAAAGATAATATTTTAATTCAGGGAATACGAGCTACTTCAGCTTCTAAAATTTTAGACAATTATATTGCTCCTTATGATGCTACAGTAATTAGAAAATTAAAGAAAGAGGGTGCTGTATTTTTGGGAAAAACTAATATGGATGAATTTGCCATGGGAGCATCTACAGAAACAAGCGCTTATCAGAAAACTAAAAATCCGCGGGATCTTTCTAGGGTTCCAGGAGGATCTTCTGGAGGTAGTGCTGCAGTGGTAGCTTCTGATCAAGCTGTTTGGGCATTAGGATCAGACACCGGTGGTTCTATTCGTCAACCAGCTTCTTTTTGTGGAGTAGTGGGTTTAAAACCTACTTATGGAAGAGTTTCTCGTTATGGTTTAATGGCTATGGCTTCTAGTTTTGATCAGATAGGGCCATTAACTCATTCTGTAGAAGATGCCGCTATTACTTTAAGTGTTTTAGCTGGAGAAGATAAGAAAGATGCTACATCGGCAAAAAGCAGTGATAAGCTTTATGAGAACTATTTAACTGGAGATATTCAAGGTAAAAAAATAGGAATAGTTCAAGAACATTATGAAGGATTAGACAAAGAAATGAAAGATATATTTTTTCAAGCTATAGATAAATTTAAAAAACTAGGAGCAATTATTGAAGAAATAGAAATGCCCCATAATCAGTATGCTTTAGCTACTTATTATATATTAATTACTTCAGAAGTTAGTTCTAATATGGCGCGTTATGATGGAATAAAATATGGTTTAAGTATTGATGATGAAGAAAATTCAGGAGCTGGTTTATTAGAAACTTATCTAGATACTCGTCAGTATGGATTAGGAGCAGAAGTTAAACGAAGAATTATGTTGGGAACTTATGCCTTGAGTGCGGGTTATTATGACGCTTATTATAAAAAAGCGCAAAAAGTAAGAAATCTCATTAAACAAGATTATAAAAAGGCTTTTCAAAAGGTAGATTTTATTTTTTCTCCCGTTGCGCCCGAGGTAGCTTTTAAGTTTGGAGAAAAAATGAATGATCCCTTAAAAATGTATCTTTCAGATATTTATACTATTACTGCTAATTTAGCAGGAGTGCCAGCTATTTCTTTTCCTATAGGGAATTTAACAATAGATGAGAAAAAACTTCCTGTGGGAGGACAATTAAGCGCGCAATGGTTTGATGAGGAAGGATTATTAAATACGGCTTATACATGGGAAGAAAATTAAAAAACAAGAGATATAAAATAAATAAATTATATTAAACTTTACAGAAATTATTACAAATTATGCAAAAACCATATTATAAGAAGCCGAAATTTACGCTATATCAAGCAGATAGTTTGAGACTCTTAGCACAATTACCAGAAAATTCTATTGATATGATTTTTGCTGATCCACCTTATTTTCTTTCCAGTGGAAGTTTTACTTGCCAAAATGGGAAAATGGTAAGTGTAAAAAAAGGAGATTGGGATCTAACAAATGGAACAAAGAAAAATTTTGAATTTCATCTTGCTTGGATTGAGGCTTGCAAAAGAGTTTTAAAACCAAATGGCACAATTTGGATAAGTGGGACTTATCACTCTATTTATCAATGCGGTTTTGCTTTACAAATAAATAAATATCATATTTTAAACGATATTGCTTGGTTAAAACCAAACGCTTCACCAAATTTAAGTTGTCGTTTTTTTACTGCCAGCCACGAAACAATTATTTGGGCAAGGAAGGACAAGAAAGCAAAACATACTTTTAACTATAAGACTATGGTTGAATGGGAAAATAATTATCAAAAGGAAATCAAATGTAAATATTGCGGAAAGAAAGATCGTTATGAGATTTTACATGAGAAAGGAAAACAGATGCGAAGTGTTTGGGCAATCAATACTCCGCAAAGAATTGAAAAGATTTTTGGGAAAATAAAAAAAGAATTTTTTAGATGTATCAAAAAAATAGATTATGCAATTAACTTTCAATACAAATTTATCTACTCAATATAAAAGTCAATCTCAAAAAATTAGAGTTTTGACAGAGAGTTGGGTAAAAAATGAAATATTTTGTCCAAATTGTGGAAATCCAGTTTCAGAATATCAAGCTAATAAACCAGTTGGAGATTTTTATTGCTCAAATTGCTCCGAAGATTATGAACTAAAAAGCAAGAAAAATTCACTTGGTAAAAAGATTCTTGATGGAGCATATAAAACAATGCTTGAAAGATTGCAAAGTGACACAAATCCTAATTTTTTCTTTTTAAATTATGATTTACAAAACTATGAAGTTATAAATTTTTTTGTTATTCCAAAACATTTTTTTACTCCCGAAATAATTATTCCAAGAAAAAAAGGTATTCCAAATAGACCAAATTATATAATGTGTAGCATTGATTTAGTTGGTATTCCCGAAAGTGGAAAAATTTTTTACATCAAAAATCGTCAAAAAAAATCAAAACAAGAAGTTTTAGAAACTTGGCAAAAAACTTTATTTTTAAGAGAATCTCAAAAAACAGAATTAAAAGGTTGGATTTTAGACATTATGAAATGTATTGATAATTTAGGCAAAAAAGAATTTACCCTCGATGAAATGTATGCTTTTGAAAAAATTTTATCTCAAAAATATACAAATAACAAACATATAAAAGACAAAATTAGACAACAATTACAATTTTTGAGAGACAAAGGATATATTGAATTTGTAAGTCGTGGAATTTATCGTTTAAAATAAAATTATGAAAAAATATATTTTTTACAGCACAGACGGAGAAACCAAAGACAAAAATTTACAAGACATTGAAAATTGTCAGATTTTGGGTTGGGCAAGTGGAATTAATGAGCAAGACGCATTTAATAATCTTAAAAAAGAAAATAGAAATATAGATTTTGAAAATATCTGTTGTCAAGAATTAGTAAGTGATAAAGTTTATTATTTTTAATCAAAGAAAATCCAAGTATTGCCAAAGTTATTCCTGCTTTGGTTGTTAGAGACGGAGGAAATACACAAAAATTCAAAATTCTTGTTGATTATCAAAATAAAAAACTTGTTTATGAAGATTACGATTTTTCTAAAAAAGATATTTCCGATGATGACATAGAAAAGTATTTGCATTTTGTAAAAGAAACAGGATTAAAAGCACTTATTATAAACAAGAAAATCAAAAATCTGGTTGATTATATGATCGGCGTTGAGGCTGGGCTTGATAGTAACGGGCGCAAAAATCGGGGTGGACACGCTATGGAAAATATTGTTGAAGTGTTTATTAAAGATGTTTGCGAAAAAAATAATTTTAGATATTTAAAAGAAGCCAATGCAGAAAAAATAAAAAACGAATTTGATTATGATGTACCAGTTGATAAATCATCAAAAAGATATGATTTTGTGATAGATAACGGAGAAGAATTATTTATTATTGAAACAAATTTTTATGGCAGTGGTGGCTCAAAACTAAAATCTACAGCAGAAGAATACAGAAATTTATTTGATGTATTGGACGGAAAGTATAAATTTTTCTGGATTACAGACGGTATGGGCTGGAAAACAACAGCAAAGCCATTGCGAGAAACCTTTAATCACAACGACTATCTTTTTAATCTTGCAATGCTTGAAAAAGATATTTTAGAATTTTTATTAAAATAGATTCTATTTAGTTTAGCAATAGAGTGTTAAATTCTGATTATTATGAAAATTTTTTTGAAAAAATAAAAAATAAAGCATTAAAAGAAAATAACACAAAAGAAATTGGAATATATTATTTTTTATTTATGATAATAAGTTAACTTGCTCTTTTTATTGAAATGAATTAAAATAGAAAGGAAATAAAAACTAAAATTATGTTATGACAGTCTATACTTTTTTGTGGGGAGTAAGAATTTTAACCTGGTTTTCTACTTTAATTTGGTTAGCGGTTTTAATTCTTATTGATCCTGATTCTTCTCAATGGGTTGGACTATCTCTTTTTTATTTTTCTTTATTTTTTACTCTAACTGGTTGGACAACTTTATTTTTAAATAGATTAAGGGAATTTTTTTTAGGAGAAGAAGAGGGACAAAAAAAGATAGAAATGAGTATTAGAGAAGGGATATTAATTAGTTTTTGTTGCATAGTAATTTTGTTTTTACAAGGAAAAGGTTTTTTAACTTGGTGGATAACGGCTTTTATAATAACAGGATTTCTTTTAGTGGAATTATATTTTTTATGGAAAGATGAATAATTTTTAACTAATAATATTTTATATGGTAAAGAAGCTTAATCAATATAGTGCTAAATCTATTCAAGTATTAGAAGGGTTGGAACCGGTTAGAAAAAGACCAGGGATGTATATAGGTGGAACATCATTAGAAGGATTACATCATTTAATTTGGGAGGTAGTAAATAATTCTATTGATGAGGCAATGGCAGGCTATTGTTCAGAGATTTTAGTAAGATTATTGCCAGAAAATATAGTAGAGGTTTCTGATAATGGAAGAGGTATTCCTGTGGAAAAACATCCTCAAACAAAAAAATCTACTTTAGAAACAGTGATGACAGTTTTGCATGCAGGAGGAAAATTTGAAGGTGAGGGATATAAAATTTCTGGTGGATTACATGGCGTGGGTGTTTCAGTTGTAAATGCTTTATCGGAATGGACAAGCGCTACTGTTTATCGTGATGGAAAAATTTGGCGGCAAGAATATAAAAGAGGAAAAAGAAAACAATCTATTCAAGTCATAGGAAAAACAAAAAAAACAGGAACAATTATTTCTTTTCAACCAGATTCTCAAATTTTTCCTCAAATTGAATTTAAATGGGATAAGATTATTAATTATCTAAGACAACAAGCTTATTTAACTAAAGGGGTTAAAATTATTATAGAAGATTGGAGAAAGGAAGATATTAAAAAAGAGGATATTTCTTCAGCTAATTTTTTACAAGAAGAAAAGAAAATTAATCAAAAATATGAAAATGATAATGTAAAACGTTATGGATTTTATTTTGATGGAGGAATAATTTCTTTTGTAAGTTTTCTTAATCAAGGGAAAGAAGTGAGAAACAATCGTCCATTTTATATTGAAGCTACTCAAGATGATGTTTATGTAGAAGTTTCTTTTCAATATACAAATGGCTTTAAAGAACATCTTTATTCTTTTGCTAATAATATTTATACAGTGGAAGGAGGAACGCATCTGGCTGGATTTAGAAGCGCTCTTACAAGAGTAATTAATAGTTATGCAAAAAAGAACAATCTCTTAAAAAGTAAAGATGAAAATTTAATTGCAGAAGATTTACGTGAAGGATTAACGGCTGTAATTAGTGTTAAATTAAAAAATCCTCAATTTGAAGGACAAACTAAAGCTAAATTAGGTAATAACGAGGTAAGAGGAGTGGTAGCTAGTGTAGTTTCTGAAGGTTTACAGGATTATTTAGAAAACAATCCTGCTGATGCCAAGGCTATTATAAGTAAAGCTTTATTAACAGCTAAAGCTCGTATAGCAGCTAGAGCAGCAAAAAATGCAGTGATTAGAAAAGGTGTTTTAGAAGGGATGACTTTACCAGGAAAATTAGCTGATTGTTCTACTCGTGATAAAGAAAAAGCGGAATTGTATATTGTAGAAGGTGATTCAGCTGGTGGTAGCGCTAAGCAAGGTAGAGATAGAAATTTTCAAGCCATTTTACCTTTAAGAGGAAAATTAGTTAATGTAGAAAAAACAACTTTGGATAAGGTAGTTAAATCTGATACATTAAAACCGATTATTATTGCTTTGGGCGTAGGAATAGGAGAAAATATGGATTTAAAAAAATTACGTTACGGAAAAATTATTATTATGGCTGATGCTGATGTAGATGGATCACATATAAGAACATTGTTATTAACGTTTTTTTACCGTTATTTTGAACCATTAGTTCGGGAGGGAAGAATTTATATTGCGCAACCGCCACTTTATCAAATTAAAAAAGGAAAAAACGTTTATTATGCCTATACAGATTTAAATAAAAAGGAAATTTTAAAGAAATTAGGAGTAACTCAAGATAACAATCAAAACAACGACGATGAAAGTGAAATTGAAAATAAACTAGGGAAAATAAGTATACAACGTTATAAAGGTTTAGGTGAAATGAATCCAGAACAACTTTGGGAAACAACTATGAATCCTGTTAATAGAAAAATGCTTCAGATTAAAATAGAAGATGCTGAAAAAGCTGATCGTGCTTTTGAAATTCTTATGGGTAGTGAAGTAGAGCCACGTCGTCGTTTTATACAAGCCCATGCCAAAACAGTTCAAAATTTGGATATTTAAAAAAAACAAAATAGAAAAAAATGGAAAACAAAGGGATTTTAATAAATGACTTGAGTGTTATTTATAATCAAGGAGCTTCTAATGAAGTCTATGCTTTAAAAAAAATCAATGTAAAAATTTTTCCACAAGAATATATTATTATTCACGGTCCTTCTGGTTGCGGAAAATCTACTTTACTTTATTCCATAGCTGGTTTACAAACACCGACGGAAGGGGAGGTTATTGTTGAAAATGATGAAATTCATGCAATGTCGGCTTTCAAGAAAGCTATTTTTCGTCAACAAAAAATAGGTATGATTTTTCAAGCTTTTCATTTAATTCCTTCTTTAACTATTTTAAATAATGTAGTGCTTCCTTTGGTTTTTGTGGGAGTTCCTTACCACAAAAGAAAAGAACGAGGGATAGAACTTCTTCGTCGTTTTGGTATTGCAGAACAAAAAGATAAATTTCCTAGTCAATTATCAGGAGGACAAAAACAAAGGGTAGCTATTGCGCGTGCTTTAGTTAATAATCCTGATATAATTTTAGCCGATGAACCGGTAGGAAACTTAGATAGTATTTCTTCACAAAATGTTTTAAAAATATTAAAAGAATTAAATGAAATTGATAAAAAAACAATTGTTATGGTAACTCATAATAAAGATAATTTACGTTATGCTGATAGAATTTTACATATGAAAGATGGAGAAATAATTGACTTTGAAATAAATGAAAATAAAAAGCATAATATTAAAATAGACAAAGAAATTAAAATAGGAAATCTTTCTAATGAGTTACGTCTTTTGATTAGATCTTTCCGCGATCTTTCTTATCAACAAGTTGGTATGTTAGTAGTTCCCTATAAAGCAAAACAACTAGTTAGTCACGTTCTTTCTAGTTTTACTCATGAACAGATAAAACTAACTAATGCTTTTGTAAAAGAATTTTTAGCTAATAATATTAGTTTAGAAGATTTAATTAGAGGTTTAGATATGGATATTAACAAGGGAGGAGCTGGTTGGAATAAACAAAGAGCTAAAAGATTTTCTTTAAGAGTAAAAGGAATTATAGAGCAAGCTAACAATTTAAAAACTAAAAATTTAGATTTAGCTTTAACGCAGTTAAGAGATTATCTTTTGCATATTTTCAAACTTGATTTAGACAGAAAAAGAACAGAGCGTTTAGAACAATTTTTAAAATTAAGAGTAAATAATCAATTAGATTTATTTCAATTAGAAAAAAGATTAGATGCTCCTTATTTACTTGGAGGAGTAGGACTATATAAAGGAACAGCCAGAAAAATATCTAGGGAAGTAGAAATTATAATGCTAATTAAATATTCTGATGATACAAAAAAAACAGAAAAATTAGAACGATCTCCTTTTAAGATTTAATATTTTTTAAATTATGAGATGGACAGATTTATTACAATTATCTACAAGAATGTTTAAAGCGCGAACAGCGCGAACATTATTAACTATTTTAGGAATGAGTATTGGAATAGGGGCAGTCTTGTTTCTGTTTTCTTTAGGATATGGTTTGCAGTTAGCTTTATTAAAACGTATTACTACTCCTGAAGCATTACTTACTTTAGATGTAAAATCGGAAAATCCTCAAGAAAAAATTAATAAAGAAATAATAGAATTTATTAAAAAAATTGATAATGTTACCAAGGTTGTTCCTGTTTTTGAATTACAAGCTACAGGATATTATAAGAATATGACAACTGATTTTGATGTTATTAGTTCAGATCCATTCTATTTTCAATTAAGTGGAATGAGAATAACAAAAGGAAGAAGTTTTGAAGAGAAAAATGAAGCAGTAGTTAGTATAACAGGAGCGCAGGTTCTTAGCGACGAAGCAGATAAAATTATTGGAAAAAAAATAAAAGTTAAACTCATTTCTAAGAAAAAAAAAGATATTGCCAATAATAATCAAGAAAATACATTAGATAAAAAAGTGTCAATCAGCGAAACTCACGAATATAAAATAGTGGGAATTGTAAAGGGTGATGCGAACTATTTATATATAAATATAAACAGTTTAAATAAAATACCAATTTATTCTTACAATCAGGTCAAAGTAAAATGTAAGAATAATCATACTATGGATTTGGCTAGAAAATTAATTGTGCAAAAAGGTTTGTCTGTTTCAGCCATTTCTGATTTAGTTGATCAAGCTAAGAAAGTTTTTGGAATTCTTCAGATAATACTGATTCTTTTCGGAATTACTTCTTTAGTTATTAGTGCTGTAGGTATGTTTAATACTATGTCGGTTACTTTTTTAGAAAGAACAGGTGAGATTGGTATAATGAAGTCTATTGGGGCAACCAATAAAAATCTTTATTTAATATTTATTATAGAATCAACTATTATGGGTTTTTTGGGAGGATTAGGCGGCTTGATTATAGGAATTTCTGGTGGAAAATTAGTTAACAGTGTGATTAACTTAATTGCTACTAAAATGGGAGGAGAAGAAATTAATATATTTTATAGTCCTTGGTGGTTTATTTTATTAATAATTATTTTTGCTACTTTGATAGGATTTTTAACTGGAATTATGCCAGCAAAGTGGGCTAGTCAAGCTGATCCACTTAAAGCTTTACGTTACAAGTAATACTTTATTTTTAAAAAGTAATTACTTAATAAAATTTGTTAAATGTGCTATAATTCAAAAGGAAAATTCTATTTTTTTGGTTTGTTTTTAAAGCATTATTTTGTTATAATATGAGAGTATTAATAATGAAAAATCCGTTTCAAACAATATGAAAAAAAGGATATTTTTAATAGTTTTTTTGTTTCTTATAATTCCTATGTTTTTATTTTTATATCACTTATTTTTTAAGAAAAATACTGATCAGGATCTTTCTCAAAATATAGAGACTATGCCAGAATATACCGATACCATTGAGGAAAATAATGATAAGAAAGAAAATATTTCCGTTAAAAACGAAAGAGGTTATTTTGTTAGTGAAAATTATAAAATAAGCGATATTCAGTTTGGAGGTAGTTCTCCTTTGTTAGTTTATGGAAACCAAAATCTTGATTTAGATATTTACAATATAGAAAGCAAGGTGTTGGCTGATCCTAACAAAAAACAAATTAACTTGCTGATTAGCTGGAAAACCAATAAATTGGCTAGTTCAGAAATAGAGTATTATCCAAAAAATAAATTAAGCGAAAAAAAAACCATTAAAGAAGTTGATTTTGGGTTTAATCATAATGTAGCCATTTCTGATTTAAAAGCTTCTACAGTTTATATGTATAAAATTAAATGTCGTGATAATTGGGGAAAAGAAGCGGTTTCTGAAAATAGAATTGTTTATACAGGAAAGGGATTTGTTTCTATTTTTGATGTTATTTCTGATGCTTTTGGAGATATGTTTAGTTGGGCTTCACGTTAGTATAAAAAATTGAAATAAAAATAAATTATTCATTAGAAAAATAAGGGTGATGTTGTCAAATAATAAAAATACAAAATTTATATTATTTAACTTATTGGTAGTATTGCTACTGCTAGTTTTTAAGTTTTTTTCTTCTGTTGTTTTAGCTCAACCAACTCATCAAATTAATGTAGTAGCGCATATATATAATAATCAAGACAAAATTATTTCTTCGGGGGATTATGAGGTTCAATTTTCTATTTATTTAAAAAATAGAACAGTTGAGGAAAAAAATAATTCTAATTTAGATGTTCCTTTATGGAGAGAAACGCAGAAAGTTCATATTCAAGATGGAATTTTAAATGCTTATTTAGGAAGTAAAAATCCTTTTCCTAATTCTCTTAATTTTGAAACTGGAGAATATTATTTAGGAATAAAAATAGGTGATGATTCCGAAATGGTTCCTCGCAAAAAAATTGGAGCTGTTCCTGCCGCAGTTAATTCAAGATATTTGCAAGGGAAAAGTGTTGGTAATGGAGCAGGTAACATAGTTGTTTTAAATGGCAATGGAAAACTTGATCAAAAAATTATTCCTATGATTAGTGAAGTGGGAACGATTATTGCTGGAAAATGGGAAGGAGATAAAATAGCTAATCAATATATTACCAATAATTTTCAAAATAAAACTTACAACGGAATAGATATAATTGAAAGTAAAGACGGGTTTTATTTAACGGGAGGATCAAATAAATCAAGAACGTTAAAAGTGGAGAAAGGAAATATTACATTAAGAGGAGGAGGATATGTTTTAGGCTTAGATAATGATGTTTTTTTGAATCAAAATTTATTAACTTCTTCTTCTCCTATTTTTAATAATTTAAATTTAGCATCTTCTGGCTACTTATCTTTTGGTTCGGTTAGTGGCGCAACAGGATATGGCATTAGAGATAATGATGGAGTGATGGAATATAAAGATGCAAATGGAAACTGGACTTCATTTACTTCTATAGCATCAATAAGTCATACCTTTTTAGGATTAACTGATACTCCTTCTTCTTATGCAAATGGTTCAATTTTATTTACTTCTGATTCAGGTGTTTCTCAAGATAATTCTAATTTTTACTGGGACAATACCAACAATCGTTTAGGTTTGAGAACTAATAATCCAAACTATACTTTAGATGTTCATGGAAATGCCAATATAACTGATAGTCTTACTTTAAATGGAGTTACCTATAATTGGCCTAATGTGGATGGTTCTAATGGTTATATTCTGTCAACTAATGGAGCAGGAACACTTAGTTGGATAGCTAACAACAATGCTCCAGGAGGAAGTAATGGCGCAGTTCAATTTAATAATGCGGGAAATTTTGCTGGTAATAATAATTTTTATTGGGATAATAATAATAATAGATTAGGAATAGGAACTAATATTCCAGGATATACTTTAGATGTGCATGGTAATGTTAATGCAACAGGCGACGTTACTTTTACAGGATTATCAGCAGGAACAGATAATACAGTTTTAGTGCTTAATTCATCTCAACAAGTTGTTACTGATGAGATAGATAGTAGAGTTTGGGGAAATTCTTTGTTGGATAATTCAGATATTGGAAGTACAGTGCAAGCTTACAATACTAATACTTCTTTGTTAGGACAAACCATTGAAAGTTCTGAAATTAGTAACAATACGATTCAAGGAGAAGATTTGGAAACTACCAATAGCGCTACTGATAATTATTTGCTTTCTTATGATGCAGCTACAGGAGGATTTACTTGGGTGGCTAGTGGTATGAATAACTTCAACTTAACAGCCGATAGTGGCACCAATCAAACCATTAATGATGGAGATACTTTAACCATTGCCGGAGGAACTAATATTAATACCAGTGTTGGAGCCACTGATACCGTTACTATCAACTTAGCTTCCACCTTAAGTGGAGTAACTTGGCAAGGCAACACCATTGCCGCTAACTATGGAGGCACTGGTTTAGATGGTTCTAGCGCTAGCAATGGACAACTTCTCATTGGTAATGGATCTGGTTACACCTTAGCTAATTTGACAGGCACCGCTAATCAAGTGAATGTAACCAATGGCGCTGGCACCATTACCTTAAGCACTCCTCAAGATATTGATACCAATGCTGATGTAGCTTTCAATAGTATTACTCTAGATACTCAAGGAGCAGTGGTTCTTTCTCCCTATGGCACTGCCACTGGCAACACGGCCGAAACTCGCTACTTAGAATTAGCTGCTAATGGCACTAACTATGTGGGCTTCAAAGCTCCCGATAGTATTAGTGCCAACGTTATTTGGACACTTCCTAGTTCCGATGGTAACAGTAACTATGTTTTAAGCACCGATGGTTCTGGCAACTTAAGTTGGCAAAGTGTTAGTGGAGTAGGTGGTATGAATAACTTCAACTTAACAGCCGATAGTGGCACCAATCAAACCATTAATGATGGAGATACTTTAACCATTGCCGGAGGAACTAATATTAATACCAGTGTTGGAGCCACTGATACCGTTAC
>Ga0256833_1000564_pt1 | contig 28601 bp, 23 predicted proteins | sample 356284metaG_FD_190535 | JGI IMG/M metagenome (GOLD analysis project Ga0256833, IMG submission 190535) | Hydrothermal vent microbial communities from Mid Atlantic Ridge, Atlantic Ocean - 356-284 | ecosystem: Environmental > Aquatic > Marine > Hydrothermal vents | place: Atlantic Ocean: Mid... | reverse complement strand
CGGCGTCGGCAGCGCGGTGGACCGTGCCGCCGTGTGCTTCGCAGGCCGCGGCCACGAGCTCGAGCTCCTCCTCCACCACCTCCAGGTCGTCGCCGTCGGTGTCCACCAGCAGCACCGCCGCCGCTTCTGTGGGCAGACCCAGCCCGAAGGAGGCCTCGACCGCCCGCACGCAGGCCTGGTCCATGAACTCGAGCTTCGCCGCCACCACCCCACGGGCGATCGCCTCGCTCACGGCCTCCGCGGCCGCGCCCACCTCGGGGAAGTGGGCCATCAGGGTGCGGGTGCGGCGCGGACTGGGCTCGAGCCGCAGCCAAGCGCGGGTGATGAGCCCGAGCGTGCCCTCGCTGCCCACCAGCAGGCCCGCGACGTCGTAAGCCTCGCGCCGGGCGCGGTGGACCTCGCCCGCGGCGTCCACCCACTCGAGCTCGACCACGTAGTCGCCGGTCACGCCCTTCTTGAAACATTGCGGCCCCCCGGCGTTCTCGGCCAGGTTGCCGCCGATCGTGCTCTGGCGGTAGCTCGCCGGGTCCGGCGGGTAGTAGAGGCCATGGGGCTCGGCGGCGCGGCTGATCTCGAGCGTCACCACGCCCGGCTGCACCTCGGCCAGGCGGCGCTCCGGGTGGATCCGCAGCTCGCGCATGCGGGTGAAGGCCACGACCACCGCCTCCACCAACGGCACCGCGCCCCCCGAGAGGCCGCTCGCCGCGCCGCGGGGCACGAGCGGCACGCCCGCTTGCGCGGCCCAGCGCACGAACCGCACCACGTCCTCAGTGGTCTCGGGCAGGACCACCGCGAGCGGGACCTCGCCCTCGGCGATGGCGTCGTAGCGGTAGAGCAGGCGGTCGGTCCGGTCGAGGAGCACCTTGTGCGAACCCAGTTCCCTTGCGAGCGCGGCCACGTCCGGCATACCGTTAGTCTACCGCGCCCCGGTATACTCAGCTCATGCGCTACTGGCTGATGAAGTCGGAACCCTCGGCCTACTCGATCGACGACCTGGCGCGCGACGGCCGCGAGATCTGGGACGGCGTGCGCAACTACCAGGCGCGCAACTACCTGCGCGAGATGCAGGAGGGGGACCTGGCCTTCTTCTATCACTCCAACGCCAAGCCCCCGGGCGTGGTGGGGCTGATGCGCATTGTAAAGAGCGGCGTGGTCGACCCCACCCAGTTCGACCCCGAAAGCTGCTACTACGACCCGAAGAGCACGCCGGAAAACCCGCGCTGGCAGACGGTGGAGGTCGAGTTTGTGGAGAAGTTCCCCCGCATGGTGCCGCTGGCCGAGCTGCGCGAGCACTTCACCGCCGAGGAGCTGCCGCTGCTGAAGCGCGGCTTCCGCCTGAGCGTGATGCCGGTGGAGGAGGCGGTGGCCGAAAAGCTCCTTGCTCTCGCCAAAAACGTGGGCTAAGCGCATGGCTCGCGTTTGTTATAATGAATAAGTGAGCGAAGGCCTGATTCCGAGCGGCTGCGCCACCGGGTGCAGCCCTCTTCTTGAGCCAAACGTCTAAGGAGGAGCATGTCGCAGGTACTGCCCGTAGAAATTACCGAAGAGGTCAAGCAGAGCTTCATCAACTACGCCATGTCGGTCATCGTGAACCGGGCGCTGCCCGACGTTCGCGACGGCCTCAAACCGGTGCAGCGGCGCATTCTCTACGCCATGTACCAGGAAGGCCTGCTACCCGGACGCAAACACTCCAAGAGCGCCGGCGTGGTGGGCGAGGTCATCAAGAAGTACCACCCCCACGGCGACCAGGCAGTCTACGACGCCATGGTGCGCCTGGCCCAGGAGTGGAACCTGCGCTACCCACTGGTGGACGGGCAGGGCAACTTCGGCTCCATCGACGGCGACCCCGCGGCCGCCTACCGCTACACCGAGGCGCGCCTCTCCCCCATCGCGCTCGAGCTCCTGCGCGACATCGACAAGGACACCGTCGACTTCGTCGAAAACTTCGACGGCACCACCGAGGAGCCGACGGTCCTCCCGGCCGGCTTCCCCAACCTGCTGGCCAACGGCTCCACCGGCATCGCGGTGGGCATGGCCACCAGCATCCCACCCCACAACCTGGGCGAGCTCATCACCGCCCTGGCGGCGATGATCGACGACCCTGATATCACCCTCGACCAGGTCATGGCCCTGATGCCCGGCCCCGACTTCCCCACCGGCGGCCGCCTCAACCGCGTCGGCCTCAAGAAGGCCTACGAGACCGGCAAGGGCTCGCTGCGCGTGCGCGCGCGGGTGCGCACCGAGGAACGCAACGGGCGCAAGATGCTCGCCGTCACCGAGATCCCCTACCAGGTCAACAAGGCCAGCCTCATCAGCCAGATCGCCAGCCTGGTGCGGGCCAAGAAGCTCGAGGACATCTCGGGCCTGCGCGACGAGTCAGACCGCCAGGGCATGCGCATCGTCATCGAGCTCAAGCGTGGCACCAACCCCGACGTGGTGCTCAACCAGCTCTTCAAGCAGACCAACCTGCAGACCAGCTTCACCGTCAACCTGCTCGCCATCGTCGGCGGCGAGCCCAAGGTGCTGCCGCTGCTCGAGATGATGCGGGCCTACCTCGAGCACCGCCGCGAGGTGGTCACGCGCCGCACCCGCTTCGATCTTAAGAAGGCGGAGGACCGCGCCCACGTGCTCGAGGGCCTGCTCATCGCCCTCGAGCATCTCGACGAGGTCATCGCCCTCATCCGCGCCTCGCGCGACGGCGCCGAGGCCAAGGCGGGGCTGATGGAGCGCTTCGACCTCAGCGAGGTCCAGGCCCAGGCCATCCTCGACATGCGCCTGCAACGCCTCACCGGGCTCGAGCGCGAGAAGCTCCAGGCCGAATACCGCGAGCTGCAGGAGACCATCGCCTACCTGCGCGCCATCCTGGCCGACGAAACCCGGCTGTGGGGCGTGGTCAAGGACGAGCTGCTCGCCGTCAAGGAAAAGTACGCCGACGAGCGCCGCACCCTGATCACCGAGTTCGCCGAGGGCTTCAACCCCGAGGACCTGATCGAGGACGAGCCCATGGTCATCACCATGACCGCCGCCGGCTTCCTCAAGCGCACGCCGCTCGAGGACTACCGCGCCCAAGGCCGCGGCGGCATGGGTGCCAAGGCGGGCCGCACCAAGGACGAGGACGAGGCCACCCGCGTCTTCGTGGCCCAGATGCACGACGACCTGCTCTTCTTCACCAACCGCGGCCGCGTCTACCGCGAAAAGGTCTTCGAGCTGCCCGAGGCCCAGCGCTCCGCCCGCGGCACCCACGTGAAGAGCTTCCTACCGCTGGAAGAGGGCGAGGAGGTCAAAGCGCTGCTCTCGGTGCGCAGCCTCACCGAACCCGGCTACTTCGTCTTCGCCACCCGCAAGGGCATCGTCAAGAAGACCGCCGCGCGCGACTACCAGAACCTCAACGCCAGTGGCCTCATCGCCATCAACCTGGTCGAGGGCGACGACCTGGTGGACGTGGCGCTGGCCAAGAGCGGCGCCGAGGTCGTCATGGCCACCCGTGGCGGCAAGGCCATCCGCTTCCCGCTCGACGACGTGCGCGCCACCGGCCGCGCCAGCCAGGGCGTGCGTGGCATCCGCCTCAAGGAGAACGACGAGGTGGTCTCGCTGATCGTCGTTCCCAAGGGCTGGGAGGGCGACCTGCTGGCCATCAGCAGCCACGGCTACGGCAAGCGCACGCCCATCGAGGAGTACCCCCTCCAGGGCCGCGGCGGCCAGGGCGTGATCACCTTCAAGCTCAACGACAAGGTGGGCCACCTCGCCGCCCTGCTGGCGGTGGACGGCGACGAGGACCTGCTCGTGCTCTCGCGTGGCGGGCTGGCCATCCGCACCCGGGTGAGCAGCATCTCCCAGTACTCGCGCCCCACCAGCGGCGTCAAGGTGATGAACCTGGCCGCGGGCGACGAGATCGCCTCGGCCTTCGTCATCAAACCGCAGGACTGAGGCACGGACCCCGGCGCACCCGTCCGGCGGACGGGTGCGCTAAACTTTGACCATGACACACGTGGCACTCATCACGGTCCCAGACGAAGAGACGGCCCGCCGGATCGCCCGCGCCCTGGTCGAGGAAGGCCTGGCCGCCTGCGTGAACCTCGTCCCCGGCCTCACCTCAATCTACACCTGGCAGGGCGAGATGCACGAAGACGCCGAGTGGCTGCTGCTGGCCAAGACCACGGCCGAGGCCTACCCCCGGCTGGAAACGCGCGTCAGCGGGCTGCACCCCTATGAGGTGCCCGAGGTGCTTGCGCTGCCGGTAAAACGTGGGCTCGATCGCTATCTAGCCTGGGTTCAGCAAAATGTTAAATAAAATAACAAATTTGTTTACTTAGTACTCCGGCCGTGCTACCCTGTGAGGGGGAGGGAAATGTGACGCAAAGCAGCATCATCGACACCCTGGCCTTTCGCGCCGGGGAGATCATTCTCTACCCAGGCGCCTCGGGGCCGAAGGATCGCATCTACCGAGTCGAGTCGGGGCTGGTGCGCATTCAGAGCGTCGATGACGACGGCAACGCCCTGACCCTCAGGTTCGTTCGGCCGGGCGAGTACTTCGGCGAGGAGGCCCTGGCCGGAGGCGAGCGTGACTACCACGCCGAGGCGGCCGCCGACACCCGCATCGCCCAGATCCACCCTTCGCGGATGAGCCCGCAGGAGACGCTCGAGCTCGCCGCCCAGCTCGTCCAGGCGCTCAACCAAACCTACGACGCCATCCAGCGCCTCGTGGCCCAGCGCCTGAAGAACCGCATCGCCGCGGCCCTGATCGGCTTCATGGACACTCCATTGGCCGTGCGCGATCCCCGTGGGCGGGTGATGATCCACGTCACCCACGACGAGATCGCTTCGGCGGTGGGGTCGGTGCGCGAAACCGTGACCAAGGTTATCGGCGAGCTCGCGCGCGAAGGCCTGATCAAGTCGGGCTACGGGCGTGTGATGCTCCTCGACATCGAGGCCCTGGGCCGGCTGGCCCGGCAGAACGGCTGACGCGGAGGGCGGACGCGCCCAAGACCGACGTCATCATCATTGGGGCGGGGCCGAGCGGCCTGTTCGCGGCCTTCTACGTGGGCATGCGCGGCCTCACCGCCCGCATCCTCGACCCCATGGCCGAAGCAGGAGGGCAGCTCTCGGCCCTCTACCCCGACAAGTACATCTACGACGTCGCAGGCTTTCCCAAGATCCGCGCCAAGGACCTGGTGCGTAACCCGCTCGAACAGGTCGAGCCCTTCGACCCCATCTTCTTCTCCGAAGAGCATGCTGAAACGCTCGCACCCCAGGAGGATGGCAGTTTCCTGGTCACCACGTCGGCGGGGCGCAGCTACCGGAGCCGGGCGGTGATCATCACCGCCGGGGTGGGTGCGTTCGAGCCGCGGCGGCTGGACGCCGAAGGCGTGGACCGGCTCGAGCACAAGGGGCTCGAGTACGCGGTTCGAAACGCTGAGGCTTACCGTGGAAAACGCGTCCTCATCATCGGCGGGGGCGACTCGGCGGTGGACTGGGCGCTGACGCTCAAGGACCTGGCCGCCCACGTCTCCCTGATCCACCGGCGCGGAACCTTCCGCGCCCACGGGGCCACGGTCAACCGCCTGATCGCCGCCGCCGAAGCGGGGGAGCTGGAGCTGCTCACCCCCTACGAACTCAAAGCGGTGCTGGGCGAAGAAGAGGTGCGCGAGGCGGTCATCGTCCACAGCAGACCGGCAAAGAGCGTAGCCTGGACGTGGACGCCGTTCTGGCGCTCACCGGCTACGTCTCGCGGCTGGGCCCGATCGCCCACTGAGGGCTCGAACTCGAAAAGAACCGCATCAAGGCCAACACGCGCATGGAAACCAGCCTTCCCGGCGTCTTCGCCGCCGGGGACATCACCACCTACCCGGGCAAGATCCGGTTGATCACGGTGGGATTCGGCGAGGCGGCCACCGCCGCCAACCACGCTGCGGCCCATGCCCACCGCAAGCCGCGGGTCGATCCCGGGCATTCCTCCGACCACCCGCCCGAGCCGCACCCCTCGGTGGCGCGTTCGAGCCTCGAGCATTGAATCCGCCTCGGCCTGACGTAACGCAGACGAATTGAGGATAGAATCAACGGTGGAGGTGATGCTATGAAGCTCATTCGCACAACCTGGATGCTGGCCCTGGTCGCCGCCATGGGTCTGGCGCTGGCCGCCCAGCCGGATTTCACGATTCTGCACTCGAACGACGTCTACGAGATCCAACCCGTCAAACGTGGCAAGCTCGGTGGGGCCGCCCGGGTCGCCACCCTAGCCAAGCAGCTCGACAACGGCACGCTGGTGATCACGTTTGGCGGCGACGCCTTCAGCCCCTCGATCATGTCGAGCCTCATGAAGGGTGAGCAGATGGTCGCCACCTTCAACAAGCTGGGCGTGGACTACGCCGTCTTCGGCAACCACGAGTTCGACTTCGGGCCCGAGGTGGCCGAGCAGCGCGTCAAGGAGTCCAACTTCCCCTGGCTGAGCTCCAACCTGCTCGACAAGCGCACGGGCAAGCCGCTCGCGGGCGGCGTGGAGTTCGCCCTTACCGAGATCAACGGCGTGAAGGTGGGTTTCATCGGACTGATCGACGACTGGCTCGAGCTCACCAGCCCCGGCGAGAACGCCGAGTACGTGGACTACGTCGCCGTCGGCCGCGACCTCGCCCGCAAGCTCAAAGCCGAGGGCGCCGAGATCGTGATCGCGCTCACCCACATGGACATGGCCCACGACGAGGAACTCGCCGCCAAGGTCCCCGAGATCGACCTCATCCTCGGCGGTCATGACCACAGCGGCATGTTCAAGGTCGTGAACGGCACCCTGATCTTCAAGGCCAAGTCCGACTGGCGCGACGTGGGCTACCTCAAGGTCTACAACATCCCCGGCCAGAAGCCGGTGGTCTTCCTCGAGGTCATCCCGGTCACCGACAAGATTCCCGAAGACCCCGAGATGGCCCAGCTGGTCAACAAGTACGTCCAGGCCCTAGACAAGGAGCTGAACGTACCCATCGGCGAGACCAAGGTCCCGCTCGACGCCCGCCGCAAGACCGTGCGCACCATGGAGTCAAACATCGGCGACCTGGTCGCCGACGCCATGCGGGAGTACACCGGCGCCGACGTGGCCATCGCCAACGGTGGCGGCATCCGCACCGACAGCGTCTACGGCCCCGGCCAGCTCACCCGCAAGGACATCCTCTCGATCCTGCCCTTCGGCAACGTGGTGATCAGCGTGAAGGTCAGCGGCACCGACCTCAAGGCCGCGCTCGAGAATGGCGTCAGCCAGGTGGAGCGCGTCAAGGGCCGCTTCCCGCAGGTTTCCGGCATCACCTTCACCTATGACCCCACCGCCGAACCCGGCAAGCGGGTCAAGGAAGTCTACGTGAAGGACCAGCCGCTCGACCCGAACAAGACCTACGTGGTCGCCATCAACGACTACATGGGCCGCGGCGGCGACGGCTACACCATGTTCAAAGACGCCCCGCGCGTGATCGACGAGCGCTCGGGCCTCCTGCTCGCCAACGTCGTCATCGACTACATCCAGAAGCACTCGCCCGTGGCCCCCGAGGTCGAAGGGCGCATCAAGACCGTCAAGTAACGCGCGTCGTTGCACTACCAGCCCCCGGGAAACCTCGGGGGCTGGTATTTTATGCAAATATTCACTGAATGACGAATGGCACAATGTCAGCTTATTTATGGCACTCCAGCACATGATAGCCTCACATTTATCGCAGTGAAACCCGGTGAAACTCTCAGAACCAGGTTGATCGTTGCTGGATGGGCGCGATCAAGGGTTTTATCTGCACGAGTTTTATGTTTATAATGTTGCCGTATGGGACTGACAAAGAAAGAAATCCTCAAAGCGATGGCTGAGCACGACGTTCGCTTCCTGCGCCTCCAGTTCACCGACATCCTCGGGAAGAACAAAAACGTCGAGGTACCCGCCTCTCAGTTCGAGAAAGCGCTCGATGGGGAGATGATGTTCGACGGGTCTTCGATCGAGGGGTTCACCCGCATCGAAGAGTCCGACATGCTCCTCAAGCCCGACTACGACACCTTCGTCATCTTCCCCGACGAGATCGAGGACGCCGGTCGCGGACGGGTAGCGCGCCTCATCTGCGACGTCACCTATCCCGACGGCACCCCCTTCGAGGGCGACCCGCGCGGCGTGCTCAAGCGCCAGATCGAGCGGCTGAAGAAGCTCGGCTTCGACAGCATGTCGGCCGGCCCCGAGCCCGAGTTCTTCCTCTTCCTGCGCGACGAAGAGGGCCTGCCCACCATCGAGACCCACGACCAGGCCGGCTACTTCGACCTCGCCCCTATCGACAAGGGCGAGGAGGCGCGGCGCGACATGGTCAACGTCCTGGTGGAGATGGGCTTCGAGATCGAGGCCGCCCACCACGAGGTCGCGCCCGGCCAGCACGAGATCGACTTCAAGTACGCCGACGCCCTCAAGACCGCCGACAACATCGCCACCTTCAAGTTCGTGGTCAAGCGGGTGGCGCTGCTGCACGGCCTGCACGCTACCTTCATGCCCAAGCCCATCGCCGGCATCAACGGCTCGGGCATGCACACCCACCTTTCCATCTTCAAGAACGGCAAGAACGCCTTCTACGACCCCAAGGCCGAGTACGAGCTCTCCCGCACCGCCCTCAACTTCATCGCCGGCCTCCTGGCCCACGCGCCCGGCATGGTGGCCATCACCAACCCGCTCGTCAACTCCTACAAGCGCCTCACCCCGGGCTACGAGGCCCCCACGAACATCGCCTGGTCGGCCTCCAACCGTAGCGCCATGATCCGCATCCCCGCCCGCCGCGGCGTGGGCACCCGCGCCGAGCTGCGCATGCCCGACCCCAGCACCAACCCCTACCTCGCGCTCGCGGTCATGCTCGCCGCCGGTCTCGATGGCATCGAGAAGGACCTGCTACCGCCGCCCTCTATCCAGCGCAACATCTTCTCGATGACCGTGCGCGAGCGGCGCCGCCACAAGATCAAGGAGCTTCCCGGCACCCTGCGCGAGGCCATCGCCGCGCTCGAAAAGGACGAGGTCATCAAGGAAGCCCTGGGCGAGCACATCTACAACCACTACGTCCAGGCCAAGCGGCTCGAGTGGGAGGACTACCGCATCACGGTGCACGACTGGGAGCTCGACCGCTACCTCAGCGAATACTGAAAACCCGCGACCATTTCCAAACGCCCGGGCCAGCCCGGGCGTTTTGTTCACGAAAACGGCCATAGCGTTCAGTTTTGACTGAACATTCAGCAACTTTCACCCCTGGATTTTGCCCAAATCGTGGCCTCGACTGGCCTCTTCTCGCATTTTTTCTTTCACCGCGCTTGTTGACACCCGCAGGTAAATTGCATATAAAATACGGGTGCGAGTATAAAACACCATCGCTCGCGCAAGACGACCAGTGAAGGAAAGGGAGGACGCATATGAGGAAAAGTCTTTTGGTAGCCGCGTTGCTCGTGCTCGGATCCTTCGGTCTGGCCCAGGTCAAGATCGGGATCAACCTCGAGCTCTCCGGGCGCTTCGCCGCCATCGGTAACCAGACCCTGAACGGGATCAAGGTGGCCAACCTGCAGACCCCCGAGGTGCTGGGCCAGAAGGTCGAGCTCGTGATCTGCGACAACGAGACCAGCCGCGAGGGTTCGATCGCCTGCGCGCAGCGCTTCGTCAACGAGGGCGTCATCGGCGTGCTCGGCGCCATCTCCAGCTCCATGTCCATCCCCGCCGCGGAAGTGCTGCAGGATGCGGGCATCATCATGATCTCCACGTCCTCCACCAACCCGCAGACCACCCAGATCGGTGACTACATCTTCCGCATGGCCTACACCGACGACTTCCAGGGCAAGCTCGCCGCCGCCTACGTGGTGAAGGACCTGGGCGCCAAGAAGGTCGCCATCTTCCGCCAGATCGACGACGACTACTCCTACGGCCTGGCCGGCTTCTTCGACGAGACTGCCAAGAAGCTGGGCGCGAAGACCCTCGTTCAGGACTTCGTCGCTAACACCGTCGACTTCACCGCGCAGCTCAACAACATCCGCAGCTTCAAGCCCGACGCCATCTACTACTCGGGCTTCTGCGCCGAGGGCGCGCCCTTCATGAAGCAGCTGCGTGAGCAGGGCTTCGATCAGCAGGTCGTCGGCGCCGACGCCTCCGACGATCCGCAGTGCCCCGAGGGTGCGGGCGCGGCCTTCGACGGCTACATCTTCACCGGCTTCGCCACCCCCAACCTGATCCCCGACCCCGAGGCCAAGAAGCGCGCCGAGGCCTTCAAGGCCAAGTACTTCGAGGTCTTCAAGGACGCCAAGCCCGGCGACTTCAACGGCTTCGTCCTCGCCGGTGCCGACGCCTACAACGTCCTCGTGGCCGCGATCAAGGCTGCGGGCACCACCGACGTCAAGGCCGTCCGCGACGCGCTCGCCAACATCGAGCACTTCCCGGGCGTCTCGGGTGACATCACCTACAAGGGCACCGACGGTACGCCGAAGGACCGTACCATTGGCTTCTACCAGTACAAGGTGAAGAGCGCCAGCGACTGGACCAAGATCGAACTCTTCGGTAAGTCGACCGCCGAAGTGCAGTAGTCCGAACGTACCATCCGGACCTGGGGCGGGCCGACAGGCTCGCCCCAGTTAGCGCCGGAGCTACGGAGGAACCCTGTGACCGCATCCAAACTCGCTTCGCGTTCAACGTTGTTCTCCCTGTTCGCGGGCCTGCTGTTCGTAGCCCTCCTTGGCTGGCGGATCGCGTCGATGCCCGACTACACCTTTGCGCGTATCGTCCAGGACTTCCTCAACGCGCTAACGCTGGGGAGCTTGTACGCGCTCATCGCCCTGGGCTACACCATGGTCTACGGCATCATCCGGTTGATCAACTTTGCCCACGGCGAGATCTTCATGCTGGGCTCCTACTTCGCGTTCTACGCCATGACGCTGACGCCGATGCACTGGGGCCTGGCCCTGCTCACCACCGTCCTCCTGGGCGGAACCGTCCTCTTGGTCTTGCGCAGCCTGTTTAATCTTGAAGAACCCAAACGAACGTTCCTTTTAGCGTTGCTCATTTTTGGTGGCACCTTTTTCCTGTTGGCCTTCCGCCACCTCGGCTGGATCGAAGCCCTCCTGTTGAGCATGCTCGCGACCGGCGTCGCCGGCGTACTCCTCGAGGCGGTCGCCTACCGCCCCCTGCGCGGCGCCCCGCGCGAGAGCATGCTCATCACCGCGATCGCGGCGAGTTTCTTCCTGCAGAACATGGGCCAGCTCCTCTTCGGCCCGCGCGTGCGCGGCTTCAACGCCGAGACCGTGCTCAACCAGCCCCGCAGCTTCGCGATCGGCGAGGAGACGGTCTACTTCACCGGCATCCTGATCGTCGTTCCCGCAGTGACAGCGGTGCTCCTCTTCGTGCTCAACCTCTTCGTCACCCGCACGCGCCTGGGCAAGGCAATGCGGGCCACCGCCCAGGACGCCGAGGTGGCGCAGATGATGGGCGTCAACGTCAACCAGGTCATCGCCCTGACCTTCTTCATTGGCTCGATCCTGGCCGCCGCCGCCGGCGTCATGTACTCGATCCGCTTCGGGCAGATCCACCCCCTCATGGGGCTGATGCCGGGCATCAAGGCCTTCACCGCGGCCGTGATCGGCGGGATCGGCAGCCTGCCGGGGGCCGTGCTCGGGGGGCTGCTGCTCGGCTTCATCGAGATCTACGTGGTTAGCTTCTTCCCAACCCTTTCGGCCTACAAGGACGTCTTCGCCTTCGTGCTCCTCATCCTGATCCTGCTCTTCCGCCCCTCGGGTCTGGTTGGGGAAGACCTTACGGAGAAGGTATGATGCGCAACCACCTGCTCACCCTTGCTACCGTAGGGCTCGTCACCCTCGGCCTCTACCTGCTGACCCAGATGGACGGCACGAGCGGGCTGCTCTCTGCTCTTCGCCTCATCTTCATCTGGGGCATCGCGGCCATCAGCCTCAACCTCATCAACGGCCAGCTTGGCATCCTCTCACTCGGGCACCACGGTTTCATGCTCGTGGGCGGCTACGTGACCGCGCTGCTCATGCTGCCCGAAAAGGAACGCCGTCCCTTCCGCACCCGCCTCCTCTCCGACTGGGCGCGCGACAACCTCGACCTCGACAAGTGGCTGCGGGGACTCGGGCTGGACTTTATCGCCAACTCGATTGACCTCAAGTTCATCATCGCCCTCTTCATCGCCGGCCTCGCCGCCGCGCTGCTCGGCGTGCTCGTCGGCGCGCCCTCGCTTCGCCTCAAGGGCGACTACCTGGCCATCGTCACCTTTGGCTTCGGCGAGATCATCCGCCTCCTCCCCAACGCCCCCGAGGTGGCCGCCTTCACCAACGGCCCGCTCGGCATCAAGGGCATCCCCGGCGACGCGGGCACGATCTGGTGGACCTTCTTCGCCTTTCTCTTCGTGCTCTGGTTCTTTACCCGCCTCAAGTTCTCGTCTTACGGACGCGCCTTCGAAGGCATTCGCGAAGACGAGATCGCGGCGGAGGCCATGGGCGTGAACCTGGCCTACCACAAGGTCCTGGCCTTCACGATCAGCGCCTTCTTCGCGGGCGTGGCCGGCGGGCTCTACGCCAGCTACCTGCAGTCGGTGGACACCCAGACCTTCAACTTCTTCGTTACCTTCTTCCTGCTGGTCGCGATCAGCCTCGGCGGTCTGGGCTCCATTACCGGCGCCGTGATCGGCACCGCGGTGGTGGTGCTGGTGCGCAACTACGGCGGCTTCCTGGAGCAGCCCTACCCCGCCTGGGTGGGCTACCTGAGCGGGGCGCTGCTCATGCTGGGCGCCTTCGCCTTCTCCGCCTACATCCGCAAGACGCGCAGGCTCCGCCCGGTAATCGAGACCAAGCACTACATCTTCGGCGCCATCGGCCTGGCCCTGCTGTTGGTCACCGTGTTCTTCCGCAACGAGCCGTGGATGACCCAGACGGTGCAGTTCTTCGGGATGCGCAAGATCCTGCTGGCGGTCATCCTGATCCTGATCATGATCTACCGCCGCGAAGGCGTGATGGGGCGGGCCGAGTTCTCGTGGAAGCTCATCTTCGGGCCGCGCGAGGACATCCCTAGCGAGGAACAGCGCAAGCAGGACGCCTGGCTCTCCAACCCCGAGCTGAACCCCGGCGCAAGCGAGACCAAGGAGGACGACGATGCCTCTGCTTGAGCTGCGCAACCTCTACAAGTCCTTCGGCGGGCTTCAGGCCATCAGCAACGTCAGCCTGACGGTCGAGGAAGGCGAGATCGTCAGCATTATCGGACCCAACGGTGCCGGAAAGTCCACCCTCTTCAACCTCATCACCGGGGTCTACAAACCCGACCGCGGCGACATCTTCTTCGAAGGGCAGCGTATCAACGGCCTCAGCCCCGACCAGGTCACCAAGCGAGGCATCGCCCGCACCTTCCAGAACCTGCGGCTGTTTACCCACCTGACGGTGCTAGAGAACGTGCTCATCCCCCAGCACCACCGCCTCAAGTCGGGCTGGCTGGGGGCGGTGCTGCGCACCCCGGCCTACCTGCGCGAAGAGGAAAAGATGCGTGAGGTGGCCCTCGAAAAGCTCTCCTTCTTCGGACCGCGCCTGATGAGCTTCCGCCTGCACCAGCCGGTCTACGTGCTCTCCTACGCCAACCGCCGCCGTACTGAGATGGCGCGCGCGATGGCCACCGGAGCCAAGCTGCTGCTGCTCGACGAGCCCAGCGCGGGCATGAACCCCAAGGAAACCAAGGAGATCACCCAGATCATCCGGCGTTTCCGCGACGAGGGGGGCTACACCATCGTGCTCGTCGAGCACAAGATGAACCTCGTGGGCGAGATCTCGGATCGCGTGGTGGTGCTGGACTACGGCGAGAAGATCGCCGAGGGCAACTACCACGACGTCGTCAACGACCCGAAGGTCATCGAGGCCTACCTGGGCCGGAGGGAGGAGTGATGCCGGAACCGCTTCTCGAGCTCAAGAACGTCAGCGCCTACTACGGCCCGATCCGCGCCCTGAACCAGGTGAACATGGTGCTCTACCCCGGCGAGATGGTCTGCTTGCTGGGCGGTAACGCTTCGGGCAAGAGCACCACCCTCAAGACCATCCTCGGCCTGGTCCAGGTGGGCGAGGGCGAGGTCTACTTCCGGGGCGAGCGCATAGATCCCAAACCCACCTCCTACCGCATCGAACGCGGCATGGCGGTCGTGCCCGAAAACCGCCGCGTCTTCCCCAAGATGACGGTGCGGGAGAACCTCGAGATGGGCGCCTACCTGCGCAACGACCCGACCGGCATCAAGGAAGACCTCGAGTACGTCTTCTCGCTCTTCCCCCGCCTTGAGGAGCGCTTGAACCAGATGGCGGGCACGATGTCGGGCGGCGAACAGCAGATGCTGGCGATGGGCCGCGCCCTCATGAGCCGACCCAAGCTGATCCTGATGGACGAGCCCTCGATGGGGCTCGCGCCCAAGCTGGTGGAGACGATCTTCAAGATCATCAAGTCGGTCAACGAGCGCGGCATCACCGTGTTTGTGGTCGAGCAAAACGCCAACATCGCCCTTTCCATCGCCGACCGCGGTTACGTCCTGCAGACCGGCGAGGTCGTGCTCGAAGGCCCAGCGCGCGATCTGCTCAACAACGAAGCCATGCGCAAGGCCTACCTGGGCGAGGTCTGAACCCCGACCCATCCGCACCGGGCCCACAAGGGCCCGGTGCGTAATTTTGTCGCCGGCAATGGCCCAAACGGCGCGCGCTTTTATCCTGAGAGCACCTTGAGTATACTTGCACTGTAGCGCATGCAAGGCCGCGCTCCGCGCGGACGGAAAGGAGCATTGTATGAAGCGTTGGATCATTGGACTCTTGGCCCTCAGTCTTGCGCTCGGGGTGGCCTCGGCGCAAACCCTGATTTACGGCCAGAGCGACCTCCCCAAAACGCTCGACTCCTCCGACGCCCAGGACGGCAACTCGCTCCGGGTGGCCTACCAGATTACCGAGACCTTGGTGGCCTTCAAGCCCGGAACCGTGGATCCCATTCCCGGTCTGGCGCTTTCCTGGGAAGCCTCCAACAACGCTAAGGAGTGGACCTTCCACCTGCGCAAGGGGGTCAAGTTCCACGACGGCACGCCCTTCAACGCGGAGGCGGTGAAGTTCAACATCGACCGCTGGAACGACCCAAACAACAAGTACCGGGGCAACAAGCAGTTCGTTCCCTTCACCTGGGTCTTCGGTGGCTTCAAGGGTGACGGCTCGATCATCGACCGCGTGGAGGTCGTGGACGAGTACACCGTGAAGTTCTACCTCACCGACTCGGTGGGCTTCTTCCCCAACATGCTGGGTGCGAGCTACTTCGGCATCGACTCGCCCAAGGCCGTGATGGCCAACCCCGAGAAGTACGGCACCCCCGAGGTGGGCGCCGTGGGGACCGGTCCCTTCGTCTTCGACAAGTGGGTCATCGGCGACAAGGTCGTGCTGAAGCGCAACGACAACTACTGGGGCGAGAAGGCCAAGGTGGACACCCTCGTCTTCCGCGGCATCCCCGAGCCCGCTTCGCGTCTCGCCGAGCTCAAGGCCGGCGCGATCCACATCGCCAACAACCTCTCGCCCGAGGACAAGGTGACCATTGACGCCGACCCGAACCTGAGGGCGGTCGTGCAGAAGGGCCTCAACATCGGTTACCTGGCCTTCCACCAGAAGAACAAGCCGCTCGACGACATCCGCGTGCGTAAGGCCATCGCCGCCGCCGTGGACTGGGACGCCATCGTCGACGCCTTCTACGCCGGGCTGGGAGAGCGCGCGACCGAGTTCGTGCCGCCCGCGATGTGGGGCCGTGACGGCAACATCCCCGCCTACACCTACAACCCTGAACTGGCGAAGAAGCTCCTGGCCGAGGCCGGCTACCCCAACGGCTTCGAAACCGAGATCTGGTACATGCCGGTGAGCCGCCCCTACTTCCCCGCCCCGCAGCCGATCGCCGAGACGATCGCCACCTACCTGGCCGACGTAGGCATCAAGGCAACTTTGAAGACCGAGGACTGGGGCACCTACCTCTCGGACTACGACCAGGGCAAGTTCCCCATGTACATGCTGGGCTGGAGCCCCGACTACCCCGACCCCGACAACTACCTCTTCACCTTCTTTGGCCCGACCTCGATCAAGACCAACCTCGGCTGCGAGAGTGCGGCCTGCGAAGAGATCGGCCAGCTGCTGGTCGAGGCCCGCACCGCGCCCGACATGGCCACCCGCCAGGAACTCTACGCCAAGGCGCAGCGGATGGTGCACGAGCTGACGCTCTCCATCCCGGTGGCGCACAACAACCCGCTCCACGCCGTGCGTAAGGGCGTGGAAGGCTGGGTGCCGAGCCCGCTCGGGAGCTCCGAGAACCTCAACTTGGTTACCGTCAAGTAGCCACAACTCCGTGGGACGCGGCCGCGGCCGCGTCCCCTTCTCTTTGGAGGCCCCGTGACCGCCTACGCTATCCGGCGTTTTCTTGGTTTGATCCCCGTACTCTTCGGCGTCAGCCTGTTGGTCTTCACCTTCATCCACATGATTCCGGGAGACCCCGCGGTCGTGATGCTAGGCGAGCGCGCCACCCCCGAGTCCCTGGAAAAACTGAGAAAGCAGCTCAATTTGGACAAGCCCCTCTTTTTCAATCTGGAGGCCGCCCTCGAAACCAAGAATCCTGCGGCCTTGTTTGAAAGCCAGTACTTTTCCTTCGTGGGTCGGGTACTGCACGGCGACCTGGGTCAGTCGATCTTCACCAAGGTGGACGTGGCCACCGAGCTCAGGGCGCGTTTTCCTGCGACCTTCGAGCTCTCGCTGGCAGCGATGCTGATCGCGCTGGTGGTAGCCATACCCGCAGGCATCATGGCCGCAGTGCACAAGAACAGCTGGCTCGACCTCTCGGTGATGACCGCGGCCCTCGTGGGTATTTCCATGCCCATTTTTTGGCTCGGGCTGTTGCTCATCTACCTCTTTGCCGTCAATCTGCATTGGCTTCCGCCCTCGGGACGCCTTGACGTGGGGCTCGAGTTTCACCCCGTTACCGGCTTCTACGTCCTAGACGGACTGCTCACTGGCAACCCAGAGGTCACCAAGAGCGCCATCCGCCACCTCATCCTGCCCGCGCTGGCGCTCGGCAGCATCCCCACGGCGGTGATCGCCCGAATGATGCGCGGCTCGATGCTAGAGGTGCTTAACCAGGACTACATCCGCACCGCCCGCTCGAAGGGGCTTGCGGAACGCGTGGTCATCTGGAAACACGCGCTCCGCAACGCCATGCTGCCGGTTATTACGGTGATCGGGTTAATGTTCGGCACCCTGCTCACCGGCGCGATCCTGACCGAGACGATCTTCAACTGGCCCGGCATCGGCAAGTGGCTCTACGACGGCATCGGCGCCCGTGACTACCCGATCGTGCAGGGGGGCACCCTCTTCATCGCGATCATCTATGTGGTCATCAACGCGCTGGTGGACCTGTCCTACGGCTTCTTCGACCCGCGCATCCAGTACCGGTAAGGAGAGGACATGGCAACCTCCGAAGCCTACATGCGCACGCCCACCCAGCAGGCCTGGCGCCGCTTCATGCGTTCGAGCTCGGGTAAGGCCGGTCTATTGATCGTGGGCTTCTTTGTTCTACTGGCCTTGTTCGCCCCGCTCCTGGCACCTTACGACGCCACAAAGGACCGCAACCTGCGCGAGCGCCTCCAGCCGCCCTCAGTAGAACACGTTATGGGCACCGACGAACTCGGGCGCGACATCTTCGTGCGGGTAATCCATGGCTCGCGCATCTCGCTACGCGTCGGTGTCTTCGCGGTGGCGATCGCCGTGCTCTTCGGCACCATCCTCGGCCTGCTCGCCGGCTACTTTGGCGGTAAGATCGACATGTTCATCAGCTGGCTGATCGACATCATGCTCTCTTTTCCCTCGATCCTGCTGGCCATCGCCATCGTAGCCGTCATCGGACCCGGCATATCGAACGCCATGATCGCCGTCGGCATCGTGCAGATCCCCATCTATGCCCGCCTCACCCGCAGCGTGGTGCTCTCGATCAAGGAGCAAGACTTCGTGGCCGCAGCCGAGGGGCTGGGGGCTAGCCGCAGCCGCATCATCTTCCAGCACATCCTCCCCAACGGCCTCTCTCCCCTCATCGTCCAGGGCACGCTTTCGATCGCTACGGCCATTCTCGACGCCGCCGGGCTGGGCTTTCTGGGCCTGGGGGCACAGCCGCCACAACCCGAGTGGGGGCTGATGATCTCCAAGGGCTTCCTTTATTTCACCCGCGCCCCCTGGATCAGCCTCTTCCCGGGCGTCGCCATCATGATCGCGGTGCTGGGCTTCAACTTGCTAGGCGATGGCCTGCGCGACGCGCTCGACCCGCGCACGCAGCGCTAAGCGTGGAGCCATGGCGACTAATGAGACCATAAGGAACCGCGGGTAAACTGCGGTTATGAAACGGTGGAAACTGTTGCTGGGGCTGCTTGCACTGGGCCTGTCTGCGTGCGTGCCCGTCTTCGTCGAGCGCGGCCCGACCTATTCGGTCACCGAGATCGAGTGGCTTACCCCCGACGCCAGCGAACGCTGGACCTACTTTTACGGCGACCCGCAGCAGGTCTTCATGAACGACGAAGTCCTGAATCTGGAGCCCGCACCCGACTACGCCAACGTATGGGCCTTTCCGGGCGCGCTCTGGGTGAATGGCCAGCCCAACCTGCGCGAGGTACTACCGCCGTTGCGCCTGCCCGCGCACACCCTTCAGGCGCTCCCCAGCTTTAAGTACGTCGTCGAAACCAAGGTTGACCTGCGGGGCGTCTGGGTCTACGACCATCGCTGGTATAAGCTGAGCGGACCGGTCAAAGCCGGCGAGCGCGTGACTGCCGAAGGCATCGTGCAGACCCCGCAGCTGGAAGGGCTGACGATCGAAGAGTCGCGGGTAATCGTCGATGAGGCCCTCAAGCGCAACCCCGCGCGGCCGGTGGTGCTCTACCAGCTGGCCGATCCCGTGTATCCGGACTACCGCTTCAGCCCGCCCCCCGTCGAGTACCAAAAGGTAAGTCTTGCCGTGCAATACGGCGTGGACAAGGAGTTTATCTTGGGTAACACCAATCCCTACACGCCCTGGAAGCTCCTCGCCAGCGGCCCCTACAGCGCCTACGCCGACAGCTCTCCCTACGCAGCCTTAGCCGTGAGCCAGGACTACTTTGCGAACGCGGTCTGGCCCCTGGCGACCAGCCGGCGGGTCCCCAAGCCGGTGCCGCCCGCGATCGACTTCCGCACCGAAAGCGTGGCTGCCTTTTTCTGGGGAACCAAACCCACCGGAGGCTACACCATCAAGGTGCGGGACGTGCGCATGAATGGCTCGGTCCTGCAGGTTTTTCTCGACCTCCTCACGCCACCTCCGGGCAGCCTCACCACCCAGTCGATCACCAGCCCCTACGTGCTGATCAAGGTGGGTGCAAAGCCCAGCAAGGTCGAGTTCTACGACCAGAACAACCAGCTAATCCAGCAGGCCGACGCCAAGTAAGCGCCCCACGAGATAGAGCGAGCCCGTAACCAGCACGGGCTCGCCGTCTTCTTGAGCCCGGGACGCGGCCAGCACGAGGGCGCGCTCTGGCTCTGGCTCGTAGGCCCCTCCGTTCAGGGGGCCCGCCGCGGGCCAGGTAAACACGAGCGAACGCGCCCCGGTGAGTAGCGGCACCAGCACCTCTTCAGGTGCCTTGTGCGGCTGGGCCCCGAAAACAAGATGGTAGCGCGGCAGCTCGGCCGCCAGCGCCCGCGCCGCGTCGAGGTTGTGGGCCCCGTCGAGCACGACCTCCACCCCCCGCCAGCGCCGCCGGTCAAAGCGGCCCGGGAGGTGCGCCTTCTCCAGGGCTGCGGCTACGACCTGCTCGGGAAAGCCGAGCAGGCGCAAGGCGGCGGCCGCGAGCGCGGCGTTCGTTTGCTGGAAGCGCCCGGGGAGCGCGGGCGCACGTGGCAGCCGGAAGAGGGGGTCTGCAGGGTCGTAGCGAAAAAGCGGTGCGCCAACATGCGCCGCCCGCGCCTCGAGCGCCGCGAGCCCGGCGCCGGTGGCGGCGGTGACGACGGGCACGCCTGGGCGCACCGCCCCGGTCTTGTCCCGTGCCAGGGCCTCGAGCGATCCGCCGTAGCTGGCCAGGTGATCACGGCCGACGTTGGTTAGAACCACGAGCTCCACCCCACGGGCCGCCATGGTGGCGTCGCTCGCGCCGCCGACCCCGGCCTCGAGCGCCGCCCAGCCCACCCCCCGGGCGGTAAAGCGCTCGAGCGCGAAGGCGAGCATCCAGTCGAAGAAGGCCCCCCCGAGGCCGCTGCCGCGTGCCCAGTGTACGAAGTCGGTGACCTCCCCGGGCGTGACCGGCTCCCCACCGATGCGTACCCGCTCACGCAGGTCCACGAGGTGAGGGCTGGTGAAAGCCCCAGCACGTACCCCCGCCGCGCGAAAACCTGCCTCTAGGTAGGCGGCGACGCTGCCCTTGCCGTTGGTGCCCACAACGTGCACGAGCCGGGGGCCGCCCTCCAGGCCCAGTGCGGCTAGGATCGAGGTGGCGCGCTGGGGGCCGCGCGCCCGCCCGGCGCGTCGCTGCGCCTCGAGCCACTGCACCGCCTCGAAGTAGCGCACGGCCCCTACCCCAGTACGAGCGGCACGGCCGCGCCCTCAGGCTCCGGCAGGGTGAGCGGATCGTGCCAGCCCACCTCCTCGAGGGCGCGCTTCCAGCCCGCAAACGACTCGCCTTCTTCAAGCCTGAGCGCGGCCAAGCCCACCTCGGGGCCGCCGCGGGCGATGACGGCCTCGATCCAGGCCCACTTGGCGCTGGTGCTGCGCACCTCCACGCGCGGGCGCAACTTGCGCAGAGCCTTCTGGATACGTTTAAGACGTACCTCAATGGTCTTGATGCCGGCAAAGCGATCGCCGAAGTGAGGTGTGTGGCGCTTGGGCACGAAGGGCGAGATGCCCAGGGCCACCGGCGTGATTTCGGCAACACGGCGGGTGAAGTCGAGCATCTCCTCGATGTCCTCGTCGGTCTCGGTGGGCAGACCAATCATCTGATAGAGCTTGAAGCCCTTGAAGCCCACCTCGCGTGCCAGCTCGGCGGAGCGCAGGAGGTGCTCCTCGGTGATCTGTTTCTTGAGTAGGTCGCGCAGGCGCTGGCTGGGGCCGTCGGAGGCGATCGTGAAGGTGCGCAGCCCACCCGCCTTGAGGAGCTCGGCCAGCTCACGGTCGACCCGATCGGCACGAATACTCGAAACCGAAAGCTGGATGCCGCGCTCGAGCAACGCATGGCCCACGCGCTTGACGTGGGGGTAGTCGGAGAGCGCCGCCCCCACCAGACCCACCTTGGCTACCCACTCGGGCACCACCTCGAGCACCCGCTCGGCAGGCACATTGCGTGTGGGGCCGTACATGGCGCGCGCAAGGCAGAAGGTGCAGGGACGCGGACAGCCGCGCTCGGCCTCAACCAAAAAAGCGCCCGGGAACTCGGCGTGCTGGGCGACGATCTGAGAGTAGACCGGCAACCGTTCCAGCGGCGCGGTGGCCCAGTGGGGCTCGCGCAGGTCGCGATCGGGGAGAAAAACCCCAGGCATTCCCTCGATGAGGTCGAGGAAGGCCGCCTTGGAACCGGCCTCTCGGTAGGCCTCGGCCAACCTGGGGACCACCTCCTCGCCATCGCCGATGAGAATCACGTCGGCGAAGGGTACGAGCGGCCAGGGGTTCGAGCTCGTGAGCGGTCCACCCACAAGGACCAGCGGGTCGGCGGGGTCGCGCATCTGGCGTAAGGGCTCGAGCCCCGCCGCGCGCAACAACCGCACGATGTTCACCAGGTCGAGCTCGAAGGCCACCGAGATGCCGAAGATGTGGGCGTCGCCCGCGTAGCGACCCGACTCGTAGGTAACGAGCCGACCCGGCGGCGCGAGCTCGGCGTCTTCCAGGAAGGCGCGCTCGGCGGCGAAGTCGGGCTCAGCATTGAAGAGGCGGTAGATGGTCTGGAACCCCAGCGAAGCCATCGCCACCGCGTAAGTGTTGGGGTAGGCCAGCGTCACCCGAATGGGCGCGTCCTTGAAGATCGTCCCGCGCTCGCCGGCCAGGCGCTCGCGGATGCGCTTGCGCAGCCGCTCGTTCACGAAGCGAACCTCCCGGTTCGCGCGGTTCGGGCCACGGGCCTCACGTGCAGAGGAGCAATCACGCGGCGGCTTGCGGTTTGGATAGGGCGCGAAGGATGAGGAAGAGCAGGCCCGCGATCACCAGCGCGGGAACGAGAAACTTGAGCAGAACCACGATCAACGCGGCAACGGCGAGGAAGGCCTTGCCCAAGAAGACCATGACCCAGCCCACGAGCCAGAGCCCCGCGAGCGTGGCGACGGCGACGAGAAGGCCGATCACGACCCACTCGAGAATGTCTTCCAGCGTGTACGAACCCAATGCGTTCATCCACGACAAGTCTACCACAGGCGCTAAGCCAGCGGACCGACCTCTTCCTCTACGACGCGCACCAGCTCGCCGCTGCGCACGAGCCCCCGCAGGCGCTCGAGTTCGGGCCGCAGGTAGCGGTCGCGGTCCAGATGGGGAATCTCCTCGCGGATGCGCCGCCAGGCGGCCATCACCCCCCGGCCGGGGCGCAGCGGGCGGTGGAAGTCGAGCGCCTGGGCGGCAGAGGCGAGCTCAATAGCCAGGACCCAGAGCACGTTCTCGTAAACCTGACGGGCCTGGCGGGCCGCAGTGGTGCCCATGGAAACGTGGTCCTCCTGGTTGGCGCTGGTGGGGATCGAGTCCACCGAGGCGGGGTGCGCCAGCACCTTGTTCTCGCTTACCAGGCTCGCTGCGATGTACTGGCTGATCATCAACCCGGAGTGCAGCCCGCCCCGCTTGGCCAGGAAGGCAGGCAGGCCGGAAAGGGCGGGGTTGAGCATCTGCTCCACCCGTCGCTCGGAGATGCTGGCGAGCTCCGCCAGCGCCACCGCCGCGGCGTCGGCGGGCAGGGCCAGGGGCTGGCCGTGAAAGTTGCCGGCGCTGATGGCCTCGCCCTCCTTGGGAAGAATGAGGGGGTTGTCGGTCACGCTCTCCAGCTCGACCTCCAGTGCAGATCGCAGGAAGGCGAAGGCGTCGCGGCTGGCTCCGTGCACCTGGGGTACGGCACGCAAAGAGTAGGCGTCCTGAACTTTGTCGCAGTCGGCGTGCGAGGACTCGATCTCGGAGCCGGCCAGCAGGCGGCGCATGTTGGCCGCCACCGCCTGCGCCCCCGGGTGGGGTCGCAGCCGCACCACCGCCTCGGCGAAGGGGCGGTGGCTGCCCTTGAGCGCTTCCACGGTCATGGCCGCAGCCAGGTCGGCCGCTTTGAAGAGTATCTGCGCATCCGCCTCCAGCAAGACCAGCAGCGCGGTCATGGCCTGGGTACCGTTGACCAGCGCCAGCCCCTCCTTGGCCTCGAGCGTCAGGGGCTCGAGTGAGAGCTGCCCGAGCGCTTCGGCCCCGCTCAGGCGCTCACTGCCCACCCGCACCTCGCCCTCACCGATCAGGGGCAGCGCCATATGCGCCAGCGGCGCCAGATCGCCCGAGGCCCCCACCGAGCCTTGCGAGGGCACGATGGGATGAACCCCCTCGCTCAGGAAGAGCAGCAGCCGTTCGACCACCAGTGGCCGCGCGCCGGAGTACCCCCGCGCCAGCGAGGCGGCACGCAAGAGCCACTCTCCAGCACTTGCTCCACCCAGGCGCGGCTGCGGCGCATGCGCTCGCGCGCCTCCTCGGCCAGCGTCCAGTGCTCGGGGGCGCGGGCGACACGCACCACCTGCTCCAAGGTCGGCGGCTCGTTTAGTTCGGGCACGTCCCCCACCCTATCATGGAGGGGTGGAGCGCTACCGCACGCACGAAGGCGTCATCGTGGGCCGCAAGCCCCTCCCCGGGGGCGACGTGCTCCTGCGTGTCGTGGGCCCCGAAGGGGCCATGGACGCCGTGGCCCGCAAGGCCCAGCGGCCCAGCGGGCGCAGCGGGCGGCTGATGCTCTTCCATCACGTGCGCTTCCTGGCCTACCACAAACCCGACCGCGACCTCGCCACCCTCACCCAGGCCGAGCTGGTGGGAAGGCTCGAGCGCCTGGCCGAGCCCGGGCGCTACCCCGCCGCCGCCTACCTGGGAGAGCTCGCCTACCGCCTGGCCGCGCCCGCAGTGGCCGAAAGCCTCTGGCCGCTCTTCACCAGCGGGCTACGCGGTATCGCTCAGCACGACGACCCGCGTGTTCCCCTCGTCTGGAGCGCCTGGCGCATGCTCGCCGCCAGCGGCCTCGCCCCCCGTCTCGCCAGCCGCTGCGGCCACGAACCCACCCACCTCGAACCCGGTGGCGGCCTAGCCTGCGCTAGTTGCGCCGAGGCCTCCGCCGTTTTCCTGGGCACGGAAGGCGCGGCCACGCTCCGCAGCGTGCTCACCCGCCCCGGCGCCGAGGCCGTGGCAACGCTCGAGGACGGCCCGGTGGGGCCGCTGCTGCGCGCGCTGGTGCGCTACGTCGCCTACCAGCTCGAGCCGCTGCGCTCGGAAAACGCGCTGCGCCAGGCGTTCCAGCTGAAGGGCTGAGGCCAAACGCGGCCGCGCAGCCCCAGCTGCCAGCGCCGGACCGTAGCCCACGTCCAGCCCCACGTCCACCGGCAAGAAGCCGAAAATCTCCGCCTCCACGCCCCCGCCCAAACCCAGGCCCGACACCACCCCTACATCAGGGGCGTAGCCGATGTCGACGAAGGCCCAGGCCTCGGGACGCAGCAGGGCCGTCTCGTAGACCGGGGTGCCGTGCGCCGAGGTCCAGGCGAGCTCGAGGTTGGCCACGCCCACCGCGTCCGCGACCCAGGCGTCGCTGGGGTAACCGCGCAAGAAATTGCGGCTGCCCAGGCTAAAGCGCTCCCCCTCCGGCGCACCCGCGCTCGCCCAGCCGGCAAAACCGCGCAGGCGCAGCTCGAAGGGCGCGAGCGCGGTGCGGGCGTCGAGGCTCACGGAGACAAAGTCGCCTCCGAGCGCACCGGCCGCGCGCAGGGCGTAGCCACGCCCCTCGGCCGCCGCGCCCGTGCGCAGCGTGCCGTCGAGCGGTTCGTAGCCTAGCCGCAACCGGCCCCACTCGGGCAGATGCTCGGCGAAGGTGGCCAGCCGCCAGCGCCCGTCCAGCTCCTGGCCCAGCTCCGCCCCCGCGCGCCAGGTGCGCCGAGGCCCGTAGGCCGCGGCCGCGCTCCAGGCGCCGCCCGACCCGTTCAGGTTGAGCGCGTACCAGCCCTCCAGGTAGCCAAAGCCCAGAAAACCGCCCTGGGCCCGCAGGCCGACGCGGAAGAGGCTCCAGGGCGTCAAGCCGTCCGGCCCAGTCCCTCCGAAGTAGCTGGGCGGGTAGAAACCCAGCACCGGCGCGACCGAGAAGCGCCGCTCCATGCGCAGCACCGCGCGGCGTGCCTCGTCCATGCGCTCGCGCCAGCCATGGTTGATCGCACGGGCGGCGTTGGGATCGCCGGGCTCGCGCAGCGGCACGCCCTTTTCCTCGAGCACCGCCAGGATCTCGGGCATCTTCGCCCAGGTTGCCTGGTACCCCTTCTCGATGAAGTCTGCTGCCTTGTCGAACGACATGTACGACTCCAGCGCCAGCCCCGGGTCTACCACCACGTCGGCCAGCGCCAGGTCCTCGGCACTATTGCGGCGAATGATGTCGATGACGAGCTGGGTCACGTTGCTAACCAGACGCTCGGGCTCGAAGGGCACCTCGCGGGTGACATTGACGACGATCACCACATCGGCACCGAGTTCACGCGCCATGCGCACCGGTACCGGCGCCTTGTAGGCGCCGTCGTAGTACCATCGGCCGTCCACCTCCACCGGCTCCATCAGCACCGGCATCGCCATCGAGGCGTGTACCGCGCGCGCCAGCGAGCCCTCGGTAAAGAGGTGGGGTTCGCCCGACTGCAGGTCGGAAGCCACCAGGTAGTAGGGCACCGGCGTCTCGCCGATGCGGGCGTTCTCGGTGAGCACCTCGAGCGCGGTCTCGATGGGCGAGGCGTCGAGCAGCCCCCCGCGGATGGGGAAGCTAAGCCGTACGACCATCCCCGGATCGAGGGCCACGGCCAGCTCCTCGAGCACCTCGGTGGAGTAGCCCGCGGCGTAGGTAGCGCCGATGATCGAACCCATCGAGGTGCCGACGATCAGATCGATGGGTGCCCCTGCCTCATTGAGGGCGCGGATAACCCCGATGTGGGCCATGCCTCGCGCGGCTCCGCCGCCCAGCACGAGGGCCACCTTGGGCCGGGCCAGGACCGGGGCGAGGAGGAGCCCAACGAATAGCAAGACGACCGCACGCTTCATTGTCGTCAGGCTACCACCACCCCAAGTGGTAAATCTCACGTTTTTTCGCCCCTCACGGCCAGACCGTTATAATGCGGACCAAGGAGGCCCGTATGCGCCCAAAGCACGCCTGGATGCGTGAGACCTACCAGAAGAGCACGGAACGCGTGCCCGAGCGCCCGGTGGCGCACCGCACGCTCTCGAACATCGCCCCCGACCCCATCTACACGCCCGAAGACGTCGAGGGGTTCAACTACGACAAGAAGCTCGGCTACCCCGGCGAGTACCCCTACACCCGCGGCGTCTACGGCTCCATGTACCGCTCCAAACTGTGGACGATGCGCATGTTCGCCGGCTTCGGCACCGCCGAGCAGACCAACGAGCGATTCAAGAAGCTGCTAGCCGCCGGCCAGATGGGCCTTTCCACCGCCTTCGACCTGCCCACGCTAATGGGTTACGACTCCGACCACCCGCTATCGGCGGGCGAGGTGGGCAAGTGCGGCGTAGCCGTGAGCAGCCTCGCTGATATGGAGATTCTCTTCGACGGCATCAACCTGGAAGAGGTCACCACCTCGATGACGATTAACTCGCCCGCTAACGCCATCTGGGCAATGTACCTGGCGCTCGCCACGAAGAAAGGCTACCGCTGGGAAAAACTCGGCGGCACGATCCAGAACGACATCCTCAAGGAGTTCATTGCCCAAAAGGAGTTCATCTTCCCCCCCGAGCCCAGCGTCAAGCTGGTGATCGACACCTTCGAATGGGGGCCCAAGAACGTGCCCCGCTGGAACTTCATCTCGGTCTCGGGCTACCACATCCGCGAGGCCGGGGCGACCGCGGTCCAGGAGCTGGCCTTCACCCTGGCCGACGGCTTCGAGTATGTGGAAAAGGCGCTCGAGCGCGGCATGGACGTCGACGAGTTCGCCCCCCGCATCAGCTTCTTCTTCGACGTCCACAACGACTTCTTCGAGGAGATCGCCAAGTTCCGCGCCGCCCGCCGCATCTGGGCCACCCAGATGCGCGAGCGCTACGGTGCCAAGAATCCGCGAAGCTGGATGCTGCGCACCCACGCCCAGACTGCCGGGGTCAGCCTCACCGCCCAGCAGCCGCTCAACAACCTCACCCGCGTCGCCATCCAGGCGCTGGCGGCGGTGCTGGGCGGCACCAACAGCCTCCACACCGACGCCTACGACGAGGCGCTGGCGCTGCCCACCGAGGAGGCGGCCACCCTGGCGCTCAGGCAGCAGCAGATCATCGCCTACGAGTCGGGGGTGACCCACACCATCGATCCGCTCGCCGGCAGCTATTACGTGGAGTGGCTCACCGAGAAGATTGAGGCCGAGGCCATGCGCTACATCGAGGAGATCCGGCGCATGGGCGGGGTGATTCGCGGCATCGAGCAGGGTTACTTCCTGCGCGAGATCGGCGACGCCTCCTACCGCTTCCAGCAGGAGGTCGAGTCGGGCGAGCGCATCATCGTGGGGGTCAACGCCTTCCAGGACGAAAAGGAGATCGAGGTGCCGATCCAGGAGATCGACCCCGAGATCGAGCGCGTCCAGGCCGAGCGGCTGGCGCGGGTGCGGCGCGAACGCGACCCCGAGCGCGTCGAGCAGGCGCTCGAGGGACTGCGCCAGGCGGCCGCCACCGGCCAGAACACCATGCCCCATTTCGTCGAGGCCGCCCTCGCCTACGCCACCCTGGGCGAGATGATGGACGTTCTGCGCGAGGTCTATGGGGTGTACGAAGAGCCGGTGATGGTTTAGTTGGCGCGTAATACGTGGTGGGTAGTACGTAGCGAGAAACAGAAGCCCGTAGCCCGTAGCCTTGTTGCTTTGATTGCGCGGCGACAGAAAAGCCGTTGGTCGGCCCGCGGCGCAATAAGACCCCCTCCCCTTGGGGAGGGGCGGGGTGGGGGTTGTTGGTGTTGGTGGAGCTGAAGGTCGAGCTTCCGTATCGTGCGAAACCTACATCCCACATCTCACCTCCTGTATCCCGCTTCCCGTGTAAACAACCCCCTCCGGCCTGCGGCCACCTCCCCCAAGGGGGAGGCGAGGGGGTGAGTGGTACGTGGTACGTGGTACGTAGTACGTAGTAGGTAGTAGGTAGTACCTGGTAGCGGGGTTGGCCTGTAGCCCGTAGCTTGTGGCTTGTGGTGGGTCAGCCGGTAGCAAGAAACCACGGCTTCACTCACGGCACGGACCACGGTATCCGGTACGTAGTAAGTAGTGCGTAGTGCGTAGCAATGAAGCAGACCCGTGGTATGGGTGGCTTGTGTGGCTTGCGGTGAGCCGATGAACCGCGACAAATCACGGCTTCACCCACGACATGGCGCCCTGAGTCAAGTTCA
>Ga0256833_1000563_pt1 | contig 28641 bp, 20 predicted proteins | sample 356284metaG_FD_190535 | JGI IMG/M metagenome (GOLD analysis project Ga0256833, IMG submission 190535) | Hydrothermal vent microbial communities from Mid Atlantic Ridge, Atlantic Ocean - 356-284 | ecosystem: Environmental > Aquatic > Marine > Hydrothermal vents | place: Atlantic Ocean: Mid... | reverse complement strand
TGGGAGATCTACGGCGACTCGTTCCGTGACTATCTGCCCGAGGTGGGCATCTTCCGCAAAGGGAGCACGGATGACCCGCAGGCGACAGGGGAAGAAAGCCTGCAGAGCCGGCCGGAAGAACAATAAAGGACGGAAGAATCCTCCCGCCCCCCTGCCTGACAGCTACTTCCCATCTGCCGAATATGGAGCGCACTTTGACTCCGCCCCGAATTAAGTAAAGTGTCCGGCTGATTTCATCCGTTATTGAGCAAACATTTCCAGGATGATATTGATTGTCTTTTTTGGTGATGCCTTGCTGATTCGACCCAATTTCTTTACCAGTCTGTTTTTATCAATAGTCCGAATTCGATCAATTATGATTTATCCTTTTTACCTTGAAATGAACAAGATACTTTCGTGGAATATGATCTACCATTAGTAGTCACAGGCGCAACAATGACAGTAAATTTATGACAATACAGCTATTAACTCCCCTATTACTCGCAATTCAGAGAGCCCTTCTTTTTCTATCTCAATTGGCTTATAGCTACTGATATTTGAATCTGGGTACAAGACGATTTTCTTATGATGCCAGAGATCACCGTCAATAACTTTTTCGCTATGATAACGTTTTATGGTAAATGATCCTCCGGTATCGGGATCTTGTATATCTCTATGCTGGACAATAACAATTTTGCCGTTTCTACTACCACCTGGATTGGCTTTGAACAAGCACCACGCCCCATTCGGAATACGCCTGTTCATTGATTCACCCACAACACGGGTAACAAAATGCCCCTGCTGTGGCCTGAACGAATCAGGCAGTTCTACCCAATCGTAGTCTTCTATCTGCTGTTCTTCGCCGAACTGGCCGGCGGCGATTTTCAGATTAAAGATCGGTACGGCGTTTTCGTAGGGTTTTACTTGGTCGGATTTTAACAGCCTGAGTGTTAATCCCGGGTATTGCTCTATTAGGGACTGCTCCTTCTGAGCCTGCGTTGTTGCAGTGGGTGTTGTCTGTTCTGCATTGGCGATGGCAGCTTTTGCCATCGCGGTAAAATAAGTAGCGGTTTCTGTATCGGTGCAATAAATGTAGCAGCCTTTCTGGCCGCGTGTCATCAGGGTGCGGTAGGTATTTTTGATAATTGCTTCTGCTTTTTTGGTGGCAGCCTGCGGGTCTTCTTTCAGGGCTTTTTTATAGCCTTTTAACGACTGGTCGGTTTTTGCGCGCTGCTCCGGCTGGATGATAATTTTGCCATCTCTTACGATGATATCTGGACCGATGATGACACCGATGTAGTCCACTTCCAGTCCCTGGCAGGTGTGAATGCAGCCGACCTCGTTGACGGATTCGGGTTTTCTTATCCATAGATTACCGTCTGTCGTCAGATTCCACTGCATGGCAAAATCATGTTCTTCGATGACGATGTCTTTAACTGCACTATTTTCTGGTTTTTTACTTACCCAATCCCAGCAATAACCAGCGACCAGTCTAGCTTTGTTGTTTATTTTGTTCTTTTCAAATATGGCCTGTTTTAGTTCATTGGGCGTATCAAATACCTGAAAATCGTAGCGGATGCCGGCTAAGGATTCGTTGGCAGTGGATTTTATCTGTAGCGCATTATCCAGCCAAGCCAGGTAGCCATTTGATCCGTTACAGCGAAACTGCGATTGCAGCTCCATGGTGTATACGGTTGCACCGAGCTGGTCGGCCCACTTTGCAATTTCTTTTTTCTCGCCAATGTCTTTCCAGGTGACACGCTGGTCTTCGTCGATAAAGAAGATGCTCGCTTTAGCGGCGCGGATGATTTCTTTTATCTGGTTTTCGCCTCGGTTCTGGAACATGCCTGACTTTGCATTAAGTCGGTGTGCTTCATCAACAATTAAGGCATCAAACACATTGGCATCACAACTTGTGTAGGCTCCAGAACTACTGAACAGGTTTGTGATATGTGTTTTAGTAAATGAACCGGTGAGCACGCTTTCGTAAACAGCCCTGGGGGCAGCATTTTTGGTTACGTACTGGCTGACTAGGCGCTGGCCGGTTAGCTGCACCAGCAGGTTAATCGCCACTACTGATTTTCCCGTGCCAGGTCCGCCTTCGACGATTAAGACATGTTTGTTACTGGCGGAGGATGTCTGCGCAAGATTTAACGCGGTTTCGTAGACCAGTTTCTGGTCATCGATCATGTAGAATTCTTCGTTGCCCTGTAGCATGGAAAGCAGTTTGTCGGCGAGATTTTTTGATGGCCGGATCTTGCCCTTATCAATTTCAAACATGACTTTACCGGCATCACCATGACGGATGAACTGCTTGATGAAGTCAGTAAGTTTTTGTGTGTCTGATTTTATAAAGCAAGGCGCTTTGTCGAGGTATTGTTGATATTTGGAATGTTTGATAATCCAATCAAATTCCATATTGTGCAGATACGCACAGGGATTGAGCGAAATGGCCTGCTGTTGAACGGCTTCGTTAAAGTCTTCCAGTAACGCAGCGTATGTCCATGCCTGATAGGAAGGATGATTCACTTCCCGCTCGCCACCACCCAGATAGGTTTTTACGATGGCATCTTTGTCGGTCAGTTTTGCCTCGGACCATTGCTTAAGCTCGACGATGACCGCCGTTCTTTTTTTGTATTCGTTAAGGCCGGTGAGAATGATATCGATACGTTTTGCAGTCTGTGGAATTTTATATTCAACCGCAATGCCGGTATCATCAGGAATGCCTTCATCTTCCAGTATATTGCTCATATACAGCATGGAGTTTTTCCATGAGTCTATTTCTGACTGACTGGTTGAGTGGCCGAGGTTGCGCTGATAAGCGGAGAGAATCTTCTCGGCAATCAGGTTGTTACGTACGTCCTGCCGGAATTTTGATTTAACTGCAGCGTAGACAATCACTTGTCGAACTCCGTATATTTCTTTGCATTCCGATGGATATATTTACAGAATATTTCTGTTCATTAAGTGGAATCTTTGCAGTGACTGCATCTATAAGATGCAGAATCAAGCTTGCCACCAACCCTGATAAGATAAATGAAGAATCTGCTAGTTCGTTTTCTACTTCTTTTAGCTTGTCTTCGGAAAGTCTTATGCCCTGATCTTCGGCAAACTACTGAAAAAGTGCTGTATTCCTTGCAACTTTAGCACTAAGTGCCATGGACAGTTTTTGGGAGTGAGTGAAATTGATATAAGCTACAGATTTCTGCGAAATCACGTAGAAGTTGTTTTATTTTATTATAAGTGTAAGTCCCGAAAGATTATCGACTGATTTCGTAAATTTTTGATCAAAAGTGTCAGCAATTCCGAATTTGCCATCATCTCATATAGGCACGGCATCAGCAATCAAATGGCAAGGATGAACGATTCAATGATAGAATCAAAGAGGTGGTCACACAGACCAGCTTTCATTCCGCGAATCACCTGAAGGAAACCTCGACACTGTACTATCGTATATATAAATATACCCCAGAAAGATATGAGGAATCTCACCCAGATGCAATCGCAAAAAAAATGTAACAGCAATAACCAGAGATATTTAGAAAATCAGTCTACAATTTCACGGGAGACGACAAATAGAAAATGATTTTTTCACCTTACCACACTGGAAATCAAAGCAATAAATAGTCACTGGTGATATAAATACACAACAGCTAATCGTTCAATAGTAAGCTGGTTTTAAATGGCTAGACAAGAAACTGCATGCCACCAATAAGAAAAAATCCTAAGACAAAATACTCTACGAGTATTTCTATACTAAGCACCACAGTGATGTTACAAACTTGATAATGTAGAAATAATTTTAGTAAGGTACGACTGAAATGTGGTCATGCCGTTTGGCGTTAGTATCCATGAGAACACACCTAAATTTAAAAGAACGGTAATCCAGAAGACGAAGCGGAATTCTTGCTTTTTTGATTTGTGGCGTAATTTTTGTTGGGCGAAAATAGCACCCGGCCACCCTCCGACTAATGATAATAGGTGAAGGGTACTTTCACTTGTACGCCACGCACCTCTTTGAGCTGCCGATTTGTCAAAAGCATATACTACAAAGGTTATTATGCTCCCAACAAAATAAATAGTGAGAAGGGATAAAGGGATTTTTCCATTAATCACGAACAAGGTGATAATAAAAAGAAAAGTTACGGCAACGATAATTGAAAATGCACATTTTTTTTTTCGCAACTTATCGCCAGGTAATGTCGCTTTTTCAGCACGAGCCCTACCAGTTTTGTCAGTAGTAAGAGTGTATGTAACTTCTTGGTTAATTTTAGGACGTCTGGAGCGATTGTTGAACGCAGAGATATGTATAAAAACTTGTTTGCCACCAGCATTAGGAGTAATAAATCCAAACCCTTTATCATCATTCCATTTCGTTATTTTTCCCTTAGTACGCATGATTTCATTTCTTTATAGGTTAACGATTTACATCAGTGGCAAACAACTGCGGAGCGATGGCGCGGTCGGCTGTCCGCTGATTGATAATAGAGAAGGCTCCCTCCCTCCCGGCACCAGAGCCACTCTGGTATAATGGAAGTAGAGGCTGAACGACAATCACGACAAGGAGGCCTTCTCATGAGATAGGTCCCGAGAGATTATAGACTGATTTTGTAAACAGGTCTGGTTCTTGCCGCTGCCATTTTTTCAGCGCTTGTATCGGGGTGATATGTCCAAGGTTTTTCTGGGGAATATGATGGTTGTATATACGACTGTAGTCTGTCAAGGTTTCCTTCAGGTGATCCGCGGAATGAAACCTGGTCTGCGTGACCACCTCTTTGATTCTGTCATTGAAGCGTTCAACCATGCCGTTGGACTGGGGATGCCGTGGCCTGATGAGACGATGGTCAATCCGGAATTGCTGACATTTCAGATCAAAAGGATGATTGCCCGTTGGTTTCCGTTCGCCGGTGGCACAAAATCTGTCTGTGAACTCCTTGCCGTTATCGGTGAGGATGATGTTGATCCTGAAGGGAGCCTTTCGGATCAGGTTGGCAAGAAATCCGGCAGCCGATGCCGCCGATTTTGATGCTCTGATCTCGAGGTAGACCCAGCGTGTGGCACGGTCAATGGCGACGAAGAGATACTTGCGGCGCTGTTCATCCGGCATCCTGGGCAGATATTTGATGTCAGCGTGGAGGAATCCAGGCTTGTATGTTTTGAAGGCTTTAACCTTTTTTCTCTCTGACTCTTCTTTCGGAACAAGATCGCTGAGTCTTGACACACCATGCCTGCGCAGGCATCGATCCAGCGCAGACCGGGACATGTTCGGGTTGATGAATTCTCTGACAACGGCCAGCAGATCATCAAGAGGAAGAAGAAGTGACGTACGCAGTTCGACAACAATTTCCTCCTCAAGGGGTGAAAGCGTTGCTCTGAGATTCCAGGGCCGATGTGAGCGATCCTCAACAGTATCTCTTTTTTTCCACTTTCTCACCGTTGCCCTGGTGATACCGTATTTGGCGGCCAGGGCCCTTTCCGAAAGAGAGGACTGTTGGGTCTCTCTTCTGACAGCAGGGGTGGTACGGGCGTTTTTGTGCAATCTGATTTCCATGGTACTTCACTACCGCGCTTCGCTTGGTGACCCTCTGTGGCTGCACGATTTGGGAGCGAGGCACGAAGCCTCCCCAATCGTGCAGCCACAGAGGGTGCTGATTTATTCCGGCTCAAGCAGACCTCTCAACATGTGTCTGGCTCGGAATAAAGGACAAGATCTCCTGGGTATATAATCAAGCGGGGCGTAATAACAACTAACTGCGGCATGCCATGGCATGACCATGACTCATTGACCGGGACGGCATGAGGGTACGTGACAGTTTCTAGGACGCTGCAAGCTCTGCTTGCAGCAACTGTCAGGCAGTTTGCTGCTCCAGGGGACGCGGACATGGTGTCCGATCTCCGACGAGCAACAATAGAGAGGGGCCCATTCTCGACCGGACACCATGTCCGCTCAGAGGTGGTACCACCCTTATCGAGTTGACCGGGCGGTTGATCCTCAATAAGTGTTTGGTGCAGGATCTGCTACCGAATATGAAACCCAAGCCAGGACGCTGTCAAAGAGCAGGCGGTCTTGAGAGACCGAATGGCGTATCAGGTATCGTCACGAACTATTTTTGTTGCTTGACAAACGGGGGCCTTCTAAGTGTTTTTCTTGCCGCGAATGTTGCACTTTAATGCGAAGTTTAAATTAGATAATATCTACTAACAACCTTCGATTGCCTTGCTGTATTTTTTATATTCCTTGTATGTCCTTTGATCCGAATCGATATTAAATTTGATGATACTTTTTTGCTTGTTTTTTATGTTGAGATCCCAAATATGCCACCAGCTTGGGCTTTTGGTAGGTTTTTTGAGGAAATGGTAAATGTTTTTGTAATGTTTCCCATATTTCTTTTCAAATACAACTTCTAGAGTAATATCTTTGCCAGAGTTATTGATACAAGAAAATTCAAATTGGTGGTTATAGAATAATGCATTTTTGGAATCACATGGTGGTGTGCTACTACTGCTACAATTTCTCCATAAATTCCTTTTTTGGAAATTTTCAATTACTTCAACTGTAGCATTACAAGTGATGCTATTTTCATTTTCTGTCAACAATACTAGAGGTGCATCAGGCTCTATCCAATTTGATTTCCCTGATGATAATTGTATGTTTTTTTTGTAAACATTGAATTCAGCATTACATAATGGAGTAGCGAAAGGGTTCCTTATATATGTAATTTTTTTAATGACATTTTCTTTTGTTCTCCACATATAGATTCTCTCGGCTATTTCGGTGTCCTTGCAGAATATATTGTTTATTTTATAATTACCTGATCCAACTGGCAAAGAAATAGAACCAATCGGATATTCAGCGTATAGACTAGATGGGTATTTGATATTATCTAAAGGGTGGTATTCTATTGCGGGTGTATATTGATTGTATCTGCGATTAGTTTTTGCTTTAGGTTGTACATTTTCTATGGGTGTAGAAATAAGCGAAACAGAAACATCTTTTAAACCTAAAACATTATTTGTAATTGTTGCCTCTAGGCAAATATTTGCTTTTTCATTATTCAATATATTTGCATTAAGAGTTGGCTGCCATGAAATACCTTTTACCGTGTATTCTAAAGTTAATGGTGATTGTTTGTTTACTGTAAAATTATGGTTGAGTTTGAGCAAGTAATAAGCTATTTTTAGTTTTCTTGATTCAATAATCCGTTCCGAGTTTCCAACCTTTTTAATATGCTGTTCTGTAAATCCTATTTGAAATGGAATAATATTAATTTCCTTTATTCTCTGTGTTCCATGCATAACTTTCACAGAATTTATTATAGTTTCTGGAGGTAATTTTATCGCATTATTATGGCCTAGTTGATGAGTAATTGTTTCTTTAAGTGTGCAGAATCCATGAGTATAGATAGTTGCTTTTTGGGGAGAACTCTGGATTACACTTTCATAAGCATATGAAGTTTGTGAAATACATAAGATAGCCATTATAAATAGAGAAAGTAATTTAGTTTTCATTGTTATTCCTGATTATTTATTGAAACCGAACGGCCGAACTCAGTGGCTGGCCGTGAATCTACCGATTAACTTTCTCGAAGCCAATGAACTGAAGGCTACCTATTACGTCCCGCTCTCACGCCTATACGATGTGTTGAGCATGTCGCTATGCGGCAACCTGTTGCTGACTGGAAGCTAGCACTATTTTTTACGTATTTCAAGCATGTTATGTCTCGTTACCCCAAAAGTCTTGCGCTGCAAGGATTTTTTCTGATTGCAAAGTGTCGTTCCCTGGCAACGAATTCAGGGATGTGAGGAAATTGTTCGAACAGGTTACCTTTGAACTGAACGGTGGCCTGGGTACGGACCTGCTCGTCAGCGGTTCAGGTGCCGTAAGAGATCTTCGCCGGACTTTGGCTATGGTGGCTTCGTAAGCGCTCACAGGGACCGCAGGGAGACTCCGATAGCCTCTACCTATGCGGGCAGATACGACCGTGCAAAGAGGCAAGCGAAGGCTCCATGCGGTCCCTGAGAGCGCTTACACTATTGTGGTCGAAAAAATCGATGGTTGGTTATCCCGTGAGGGGTTACGGTGCGGTTGCATGGCGGGAAAAAGCCTGATTGAAAAAATAGCCGGGAGCAGGCTGCTCCCGGCTATCATCGTGATGGTGTTGTGAAAAGGTTCCGGATCTACCGCGTTGTCGCTCCTGAGGCCGCTGGCTGGTGTACCATGTGGCGGCCTCTGCCTGGCCGACACCGCTCCGGCCTGCCTATGGGACTTTTGCGGGAGGCCATCTGTATCGCCTGACGGTCATTTTCCGGCTCCGGCATCGTTGCCATGCTCCTTTGTCGTGTTGTCTGCTGACTGCGGTTTTCTTTCAGGTGAGCCCGTGTTTTTCTTCGCTTCGGCAGCCTCTTTTTCCTCCGCTTTCTTCTTCTCCACCAGCAGGGACCTTTTGGCATCGAGCAGAGGGGTCAACTGCCAGGCCGCCACCTTGAAATAGAGGTCCGAGTCCGAGGTTTTGAGCACGTACCAGTCTTCCTTCCCGGGCTTGGAGAAGGTATAGACCCGCTTTTTGTCCGGCAGCTCCACGGTCAGGGTCAATTTCGGCTCCTTCTGCAGGTATTCGGGCTTGTCCCTGTCCCCGAGCACCGCCTCGATGGTGAGCCCGGCCACCCTGGAGACCAGGGAATCCACGGCCTCCTTCTTCATCTGCTCGTCATCGGCCAGGTCCGCGAGCACGAACCTGTTCTCCTTCCGGACCAGGGTGAAGCCGGGCAGCGCAATGCTCCTGATCTTCTCCCTGTCCAGGGCCAGGTATCTGCGGTCCAGCCAGTCGTCGGGACCGGTACCGGCATCGTAGGCTGAAAACTTCACCGCCAGGATGTCGGGGCTGCCGGCCACCCGCACGTGGACCTTGCGGAACCCCGGCGAAGTGCCGACATAGAGGTCAGCCACCGGCCTGGAGCCGACGGCCAGGACGATGTGGCGCTCAAAGTCCGTCCTGGCCACCTTGAACCGCTCGGCCGCACCGCTGGTGGTGGCCACGGGCCAGCCTTCCTTCATGCCGGCCAGGGTATCGAGCATCTTGTTCACCGCATCCTGGTCGGCCGGGAAACGGTAATAGTCCGGCAGGATCCATTTCCCCTTCTCTTTCACCAGCCGCACCTTTTCCCCCTTGCCGCCGGTGATGGTGATGGTGTCCACGGCGGCCCGGTCAAAGGGCAGCAGGTTGGCGGTGGGCTCAAAGGGGGCCAGTTGCTGCCGGTTCATGTTCAGGGCCACGGTCAGGCCGACCTGGACCACCAGGATCACTGTCAGCAGGATTATCGTCTTTTTCATGATCACGCCCTCCCTGTGCTGAGAATCTGCCGGTAGCGCGCCATGGCCCTCTGCCGGGCCAGGCGGCGGAACAGCCAGATCAGGCCCAGGCCAACCAGGGCCAGTCCGTAGTTCAGGTACTCCCAGAACATCCTGCTCTTCCGGTCCATGGGCATGAGGGTGCGGGCGAAATGTCCCCGGCCCCGGATGGAGAGCAGGTCACGGTCCTCCAGGGACCAGTCCACGGCATTGGCCACGAGCTGGGCCGGTGCCAGGTACTGGCTGTGAAGGACGCTGGACATCAGCTCCATGGCCGTGTCGGTGAGAAACGAATTGGAGGCAAAGAGGATGATCCGGGCCGACCCGGGCGACCGGTCGATCACCCGGCTGATCACCGGTTCCTCCTTTCCGGTGCCGTCCTCCTTCCTGTCCTTGTCTTCAGCCCCGGCCTCTGCGGCCTTTTTCTTTTCCGCCGCCTTTTTCCCGGCCTCCCTGACCAGGGGCGAGGTCTTGCCGGCAAAGGCGGAATCGAAGCGTCCCTCCACCATCACGCCCAGCAGGCGGGACTTCAGAGTGTCGCCGACCGCGAATCCCAGCTCGCCGTAGCGCTGGAAATCGGGCTGGATATCAAGGGAATCGGAGGTCCAGGAGCGATCCGAGCTGGCCAGCAGCCGGATCACCTTGCGCTGGCCGTTCTTTTCTCCATCCACCGTGATGGGCGAGGCCCAGGTCATGGTCACCTGGTTGATACCGCTGGTGAGGCCGCTCGTCCGGTCCATGCCGTCCTGGCGGATATCGATGAAGTAGGGATAGTTGACCAGGCGGGTCTCGCGGACCGTGAACATCCCCACCCGCCGCTCCATGGGCACGGGAAAGGGCGAGTTCTGCTCGTCGAGCACCATGGTGTCACCGATGGTGATGCCGTAACCCTGCAGCCATTTCTCCAGGCCCGAAGTGTACTTGCGGGCGCTGAGCCGCCCCTGGAGGGAGACGTCAAAGGGGGCGCTGGCAATGGCCACCGTGCCGCCCTGCATCAGGAACTGGTCCACGGCAAAGAGCTGCTTCTCGTCCAGGTTCTCGGGCGAGACCAGGAGGAGGAAATCGGTCTCGCCGGGGACCTGACCCTTTTTCAGATCCGTGTCCACGACCTTGTGCTCCTCGGCCAGCTTCTTGCGCAGCCACTGGAAGCGCTTGCCGCTGCCGGGCATGCCGAGCTGCGGCATGGGTGGGGTCGAGGGCGGGGTGTAGAGGGCGATGGTCTTGAGAAAGCCCCTGGAAAACCGTTTCAGGGCCGCCTTCATATCGTGTTCCAGGCCCTGTTTCGAAAGGTCCTCCGGCAGGGGCACCTGCACCACCTGTCCGTTGTTCTCCATGGTGATGTAGAACCAGAAGGTGCGCGGATCGAGCAGTCCCAGGGCCATGGGCCGGAAGCCGAAGCGGCTGCCGATCTCTTTCGCCACCCGGCCGCCGTCGCCATCGGGATCAACGACCTCCAGGCTCACCCGGCCGCCGGACTTCTTCTTCATCTCGTCCGCCACCTCGTCCAGGGCCCTGCGCAGGGGCACAAGCTCCTTGGGCAGCACCGACTCGGGCGAGATGTAACCGGTGATCTTCACCCGGCCCCGGATGTTGGCAAACAGGTCGCCGGAGCCCTGGTAGGCGTAGAGCACCTTCCTGATCGCCCGGGTGATGTCATACTCGGGATTGCGCAGATCCACGTCCAGGCCGGTCTCGCCCCTGGCCTTGATCTCGATCAGATCACGGAAGCCCAGGGTTTCGAACTGGTCACCATACTTGACCAGGATATCAAAATAGGAATTGGTGACCGCGGTCTGGTAGCGGGAGGCGGTCTCGAAGGGAACCGGCCGGATGCCGTACTTCTGGCCTGCTTCCTGTTCCAGTTCCGGGTTCTCCTGCGGATCGACGAACTCCACCCGGACCTTGCCGTGACCCGCCACCTGGTACTCCTTGAGCAGGTCGCGCAGACGCGGCACCAGGGGCGCAAGCAGGGGATGGGTCTGGGCCGAGAAATAGCCGCGGATAAGCAGCGGCTCCCGCAGCCGGGCCAGGTAGTTACGGGTCGCATCAGAGATGGTGTAGATTCTGCCCCGGGTCAGGTCGATGCGCACAGTGTCGACGGGCGCCAGCCAGAAATTGACAGCCAGGAAGTTGACCACCAGCAGGGACGTGACCGCCAGCCAGGCCCGGTGGCGGCTGTTGGCCGGGTTGTCCTGCCAGCGCAGCCGTTCCAGGCCGTAGATGTTGAGGCTCAGGAACACACCCACCAGCGACAGGTAGTAGGCGAGATCCCGCAGGTCGATGACTCCGCGGGTGATGGAGTCAAAGCGGGAACCCGAGCCCAAAAGGTGCAGGATCTCGGTGACCCGGTTACCGAAGAACGACGTCAGGGTATCGGATCCCAGCAGGTAGAGCACGCTGCAGGCGAGCACGCTGGCGATCAGGCTGATGATCTGGTTCTCGGACCGGACCGAGATGAAAAGGCCGATGCTGATATAGGCGGCGGCCAGGAAAAAGGTGGCCAGGTACCCCCCGAAGACCGGGCCCCAGTCCAGCGGCCCCAGGAAGGCGACCGTCACCGGCAGGGGCAGGGTCAGGGCCAGGGCCACGGCCACCAGGCCCAGGCAGGCCAGGAACTTGCCCACAACCAGTGCCCATGGCGGCGTGGGCGAGGTGAGCAGGAACTCCAGGGTCCCGGCGCGGCGCTCCTCGGACCAGGAGCGCATGGTGATGGCCCCGGAGAGAAAGATGAGCAGGATGGGCATCCAGTCGAACAGGGGCCGCACATCAGCGATGTTACGCGCAAAGAAGGTCTCCACCCAGAAGAAGATGAACAGGGTGACAGCCAGGAAGGTGCCGAAGAAGATGAAGGCCACCGGGCTGGCGAAAAAGGCGCCGAACTCCCGGGCCGCGATGCGCAGTACGTTTTTCATGGTCAGATCCTCCCCTCCCGTGCACTGATTTCACCGAAGATCGTCTCCAGGTCACGGATCTCGGGCCGCAGCTCATACAGTTGCCGCCCCTGCTCTGCCAGCAGGGCGGCGACACGGGCCGAGACATCGTAGCGGTCCGCGCCCTCGGCCAGGACAAGGCCGTACCCCCAGCCGTGCCCGTTGACCCGGCCGGTGGCCTCCACCCTGTCCACGCCGGCAACGGCTGCCAGAGTCCGAGCAGCCTCTTCCTCGCCGGCATCGGTGACCAGGCGCAGCCGCTGATCGGCCTGCAGTTCGTCCAGCCTCGCGTCAAGGGCCTTTTCGCCGTTGCGGATGATGATGACCCGGCTGCAGACCGCCTGCACCTCCTGGAGAATGTGGGTGGAGATGATGACAGTGGCGCTTTTGGCCAGGTCACGGATCAGTTGCCGCATCTGCTGGATCTGGGTCGGGTCGAGGCCGTTGGTGGGCTCGTCGAGGATCAGGATCTCGGGCTCGTGCAGGATGGCCTGGGCCACCCCCACCCGCTGCCGGTATCCGCGCGACAGGGTACTTATGGGCTGGAGCGCCTTTTCCTCCAGGCCGGTGCGGGCGATGGCGGCCTGAATACGCGAAGGCCGCTCATCCGACGGAATGGAGTGCAGGGCGGCGGCGTAGTCGAGATAATCGACCACGAACATCTCGGGATAGACCGGACAGTTCTCGGGCAGGTAGCCGATGCGGCGCTGGATCTGCGCCAGGTCGGTTGCGATGTCGAGCCCGTCGATGGTGATCCTGCCTTCAGTGGGTTCCAGGAACCCGGTCAGCATCTTCATGATCGTGGTCTTGCCGGCGCCGTTGTGCCCGAGCAGACCGACGATCTCACCCTGGCCGATCTCGAACGACACCCGGTCCACGGCCACGAAATCACCGTATCTGCGTGTCAGGTTGTCTACGTGAATCATCTCTGGGACTCCTTGTCTGTAAGCCGGAAAAGTGGATACCGCGACATGGGACGGACAGAACACGACATGCGGCCCTGCCCGCCCCCGGACCATGCCACGATGTGGGAACACGACGGGCGGGCGGCATACGGCCTGCCCGAACATCTGCCGGGTGATGTCACTCGTTGCACATTGCCTGCAAAAAAAACGCCTGGATCAGGCGGAAGAAAAACTTGCGGAATAGAATGAACTGCCGGGGATCCCTGGAACAGGTGCCAATGAAGACGGAACAAACATGGTGTATCTCTGTCTGCTGGAATGCGTGGTCCTGCCGGCGGAGAAAAAGAACTTCCACGCGGGGCACTGGTTACAAACCCTGGAGACTGGCCTGTTGCGTCGGCAATGAGCGACGCAACAGGCGGGTACCTGATGTTCAACAAGCAATGATAAACATGCCCCCGCAGGTTGACAAGGGCCAAAAAGGGCTTTTTTCCCCTGAGCGGACACCAGCCCTCTCTTCCCCCTGCCCGCCACGCCCCCTCTCCCCAGTCCCCTGAACCCTGGACCCTGGCACCTGATTTTCGTTGACGGCGGCCCGGTTCGCGACTTTACTTACCAGAGCTGTCAAAACGTAACCCCTGAACCAGCGAGATCCATATGTGTGGTTTCTTCGGGATGTTCGATCCTGTGCCTCAAAATTCCCTGCCCGCAGTCGACCTGGAGCGGATCCACCGGACCATGCACCACCGGGGACCGGATGACCGGGCCGATCTTCAGGACGGCAACATCCTCCTCGCCTTCAACCGGCTCTCGATCCTCGATCTCTCCCAGGCCGGCCGCCAGCCCATGACCGACGACCGGGGTGACATCCGCATCGTTTTCAACGGCGAGATCTTCAACTACATCGAACTGCGCCGGGACCTGCGGGCCAGGGGCTACACCTTCCGCACCGGCACGGACACCGAGGTGATCCTCTGTGCCTACGAAGAGTATGGGGTCGACTGCCTGTCGCACTTCAACGGTATGTGGGCATTCGTCATCCACGACCGTCGCGACAACAGTCTCTTCTGCAGCCGGGACCGGTTCGGCATCAAGCCGCTGTACTATGCCTTTCAGGGCGACAGGCTCATCTTCTCCTCTGAGATCAAGACCATCCTGGCCGCCGGCCATGCCGCTGCCCCGGACGAGGCCGGGGTCCTGCGCTACCTGGCCTTTGGCCAGCTCGATGTGGACGAAAAGACCATGTTCCGGGGGATCAGCCAGTTGCCACCGGCCCACGCCATGCTCTGGAAGGGCACCTCCTGGCGTACCTGGCGCTGGTGGCGCCTGCAGGACCGGGAGAACAGCCTCGACCGGACCATGGACCGGGGCGAGGTGCTGCAATTGTTCCGGGATCTCTTTTTCAACGCGGTCGAGATCCGGCTGCGCAGTGACGTACCCGTGGGCGCCCTGCTCAGCGGCGGCCTGGATTCCTCGGCCATTGTCTCGGTCATCGACCACCTGGCCAGGACCAGGGGCCTGGGGGTCGACATCCGCACCTTTACCGCCGCTTATGCGGACAAGGCCATCGATGAATCCGGCTATGCCGCTGAAGTGGTCCGCAAGACCGGGATCACCAATACCCTGGTCCATCCGGACGACCATGGCCGGCTGCAGCAGGACATCGAACGGGTGATCCGGCACCAGGACGAGCCACCCCTGACCATGACCGCATTCGCCCACTGGTACCTGATGGAGGAAATCAGCCGTCAGGACATCAAGGTCATCATCAGCGGCCAGGGCGCCGACGAGATGCTGGCCGGCTACGTGGAGCAGTTTTCCGGCTATTTCCTCGCCGATCTCCTGCTCTCCGGCAACCTGGCCGGCTTCTTCGGCGAGGCTGCGCGGCTCCATGAGCGCAGTGGCCTGCCCCTGCGCCTGCTCCTTATGCAGTTCGTCAAGGCAGTCATGTCGCGGCGTGTCTCGCAGTCCGTCAAGTCGCTGCTCCGGGAACGGGCCATCCAGCACCTGGACCGGCGCTTCGTCCGGCGCAACCGACGCGCAGCCGCTGTGGCGGAACCGCCGGCCATGCGCCACTACTCGCGCCTCAACCGGCAGCTCCACCGCTCCTTTGTCCAGGAGTCCATTCCCCGCATTCTCCATTACGAGGACCGTAACTCCATGGCCTTCTCCATCGAACAGCGGATGCCGTTTCTCGACTACCGGCTGGTGGAGTTCCTCTTTGCCCTCTCCAACCGCCAGAAGATGGGCGGCGGCACCAGCAAGCTGATCCTGCGCCGGGCCCTGCGCGGCATCATGCCCGATGCCATCACCGACCGCCATTCCAAGCTGGGCTTCACCGTGCCCCAGGCACGCTGGCTGAAGGAGATGCAGGGATACGTGGAGGAGCTGTTCGCTTCCCCCGGCTTTAACAGCCGTCCATACTGGAACGGCAAAACGATCCGGAGGCTGTATCGCTCCCTGGGCGGCAGGGGCGGCGGCACCGATATCTTCCTGTGGCGGGTCATCGCCTGCGAGACCTGGCACCGGATCTTTTTCGGAGGATGACGGCCCCAGGTCTTCCCTGTTCCGGTCTTCCGGTACCCTGATCCACTGATTATGCGCAACAGGCTGCACATATTCCTCGCCCTGCTCACTGTCCTGGTCATTGCGGCCGACGCCTGGATCTGGCTGTACGGGATCGGCGTGCGCAGGGACCCGGCCTACCGCTACCGGCCCGCCAGCCTGGCAGACCTCTATATCCCTGCCGAGACCCTGCGGATCGCCGGTTTCAGGATCAGGGGCCGCAACGAACTGGAGATCCGGCTCCTGCCACCACCGGCGGATACCGGATCGTGGACGGTCACCGACGACCGGGGACACACCCGCACCTGCCGGGGCCGCTATCCGCAACTGCTGCTGCTCGAAAAGGAGCACAGCTACACCGTTGCCGGGAACGCCACCGCCCCTGTCCTCTTCTTCACGATCAGGGTCGACTACTATCCCCGCGAACTCTATGCCCGGCAAAACACCGCCATCGGCGATACCTGGCGCATCCTCTCCGCCTCCCTGCCGGTGGGCGACTATGGCCGCTACCGGGTAACGGATTTTGCCGATCCGCGCGTGGCCGCAACCGAGCGGCAGGAGGTTCTGCGGCTCCTGCACGAGGAAGCCGGTATCAGGGCCACGGACAGCAGCAGGGAAAAGATAAAAAAAATCAGTGCATTCCTGCTCACCCGCCTGGACGGACAGCGGGGCATTCCCGCCGCCGACCTGGACCGTTCCTCTCCCCTGGCCAGCTACCGTTGTGCCGTGAAGGGAACGTCCGCCATCTGGTGTGCCCAGTTTGCCGAGATCTATGCCCTGTTCGCCAACCTGGCCGGGGTGCCCACCCGGCTCGTTTCCGTGAGCGGCCGGATGGACGGGGTGGTGCTTGGCGCGCACGGCTTCACCGAGAGCTATCTGCGGGAGACAGGAGAGTGGGTCTATGTGGATCTCTTTACCCGGGTGGTACTGGTGGAAAACGACCGCGGCAGGCTCCTGAACGGTGTTGACCTGCTGCTGTTGCCGCGAAGCGGTTCCGGCAGGGGGATCACGGCGACGGTCTTTCGCGACCGGCGGCTGCAGCGGCGTCCATGGCCGGAGGTGGCCCCGGCGGTCTCCGCCTATCTCAATCCCGATGCCACCCTGGTCTTCAGCCGCCCTCCCCTGCCCCTGCCCGTCCGGTGGCGTCGGCTGGAGATGGCGGCCAGCACCCTGATGGATCCGGATCTCGCCTTTTCCCTGAACACGCCCCGGGGTGGCCGCTATTACCTGACCCTGGTCCTGAGCTGGACAGGCATACTCCTGCTCCTGTTCTGGCTGTTCCGCCTGACACCCCTTGCCCTGCGACGCGGCAGCCGGCAGTGGTGATACTGCTGATGCCTCAGAAAAGCCGCGGCAGATGATCGGCCAGGGTGGTGCTCCCCACCGGCCGGTCCAGGAACCGTTTCATCATGGCCCTGAACCGCTGTGCCTCCTCCGGCGGCACCAGGAAGCCGGGCAGCGGGCGGTTGGCCACCAGCAGCGGCGGAAATGAGGGTGCCACCTCGGTACAGGTGAGCATATCCAGCAGGTTCCCGGTCCTGCCGTCCGGGTCCAGGTGCTCGATGACCTGGCACAGGGCCAGGTTGAAGGTGAAGTGCAGGGGCGCCATCACTGCCTCGCCGCCCTCTGCACAGACGGTCCGTGAGCCCATGGAGCGGCAGGCAAAGGGACGATGGTCATAGACACGGCAGAGGCCACGCCCATCCAGCAGCGGGCACGACCCGGGCCGGTGTGGAGAGGGGTCCGGCGGCGGCTCCCGGCCGGCCAGGCAGCAGGCGGCCACCAGGTTGGTGGAGGCCGCGGGAATGTAGCGGGGCCTGCGGGCGGCTTCTTCCACCGCCCGGACCAGGCGCGCGTCGGACCATGCCGGGGCCTGGCGGAGATAGTCCGCCTCCAGCGAGGTGACCACCACGTTGACGCTGCAGCAGGTGGCGCAACCAGGGCGGCAGGCAAAGCGACTGTCCGCCATCAGCTCATCATAGGCCGCGTACACGGCCTGCAGGATTTCGAATCCGTCTTTGGGGGCCATGTTCATCCTCCCGGCAGCCAGGAGGCAAGAGAAAAGACCATACCGTAGACCAGGGCCGGAACCAGGGTCACCACCGCAAGGTTGCCGGTGCGACGGTGAACGGCAAAAACAGACAGCACTCCGGCCATCACCGCGGCCAGGGAGACCGGTGACCAGCCGTGGCCGGCTGGCAGCGCAACAAGACAGACCACGGCCAGGGACGTGATCGCCGCCGGACCCATGGCCTGCAGAACCCTGTACAGTGGCGAGGTGTCCGGCAGGCGGACAAGAAAACGGCTTCCTGCCATGGGCAGATAGCGCAGCAGGTAGGTCCCGGCGCCGGCGGCGATCAGGGCGAGATCAACACTCTTCATCACGCCTGCCTCCCCGCCTTCCGCGCCCGTCCTGCAGACGGCGGCGGCAGGATCGCGGCAAAGGCTCCTGTCAGCATGCCGCCGACCAGGGCCAGGTAGCTCTCCAGCCACAGCCCCAGCACCAGGGTGACCATGAGGGTCACGAACACCACCTGCCTGCGATGGCGGCCGCACTCCAGCAGCAGGGCGCAAAACAGGGCCGGCAGGACGAACTCCATGGAATTCCTCATAAAATCAGACCTGGAAAGCAACTGTTCGCCGGTAACCGTACCCAGGACCGTGCCGCCGACCCAGGCACTATACGCCCCTGCCTCGAGCCCCAGCAGACGAATGTCCCTGCCTTCCTGATCCCAGCCACCGGACCTGGCAGCGGCAGTGGCAAAGACCTCGTCGGTAAGACCGAAAGCGAGCAGGCAGCGGGGAACACGAGGGCGGGCCAGGGCCAGTGTGGACAGCAGGGAGGGCCCATAGAAAAGATGGCGCATATTCATGAGAAGCACCGCCGAGACCAGGGTCCAGCCTGCCGCGCCTGTCGCCACCAGGGCCACAAAGACGAACTGGCTTGCACCGGCGAACATCAGGGCCGAAACCAGAAAGGCCTGCCAGATCGACAGACCGGCCTGGATCGCCACCACGCCAAAGGTGAAACCGATGGGCAGGTAGCCTGCACCGATGGGCAGGCTGTCCCGCAGCCCCTGCTGAAACGGGGAAAAGAAACTCATCAAATTACACCATTGTGGTCGGACAAACCGATGGTCAGCCATCCCGTGAGGGGTTACATCGCCTGCCGTAAGGGGGGCGAATGCGGTCATGCCGCGGCTGTGTCGGCGCTGATCCGGGTGCAGCCGGGGCCTTCCAGGCGGCTGCGGCCTCCGGCACCGGGTATCACCCGGATCCGGGTGGCGATCCTCTCCCGCAGGGCCGGCACATGGGAGATGATGCCGATGAGCCGACCGTCCTGCTGCAGTTCGGCCAGGGTCTGCAGGGCCATGTCCAGGGCCTCCTCGTCCAGGGTGCCGAAGCCCTCGTCCAGGAACAGGGACTCCACCCGTACCCTGCGGCTGGCCATGGCCGACAGCCCCAGGGCCAGGGCCAGGCTGACGATGAAGCTCTCGCCGCCGGACAGGTTCCTGGTCGGCCGGATCTCGCCGGCCTGGTAGTTGTCGATCACCGACAGGTCCAGGGACCCGTCCCGGTCGCGGACCAGGATATAACGGTCCTGCATCCTCCGCAACTGCCGGTTGGCATGGGCGATGACCAGATCCAGGGTCAGCCCCTGGGCGAAGACCCGGAATTTCTTGCCATCGGCCGAACCGATCAGCTCGTGCAGCCGCTGCCAGCGGTCATGTTCCTTCTGCCGGGCCCGCACCTCCCCCAGGAGCCGGTGCCGCTCCTGCTCCAGTTGCCGATTCCGCTCCAGGGTGGCCCGGATGACGCCGATCCGCTGCTGCACATCCTGCTGTTTCTTCTCAAGAAACCGGCGGGCCGCAACAAGCTGCTGTCCGGGTCTGGCGGTCCGCTTCTTTTGCCGTTCCGCAGCCAGCGCCCGTCTCAATTCCTGCTCCCGGGCCTCCAGGGCCGTCGTCTCCCGCTGCAGGTTCTCTTCCAGCCGGACCAGCACGCCCATGGTCTCATCATCCAGGCGGGCGGCGGCAAACTCCTCTTCATCGGCAAATCCCGCCGCGCCCAGCCGTTGCAGCAGCAGGGTTTCCTGGCGGTCAAGCCGGGCAGCACGTTCTCCGGTCTTTCCATGCAGACCAGCCAGGTGCGCGGCCAGGCTCCGGCTCTCCTGCTCCAGGGCCGCCAGGGTCGTGGCGTCTTCCGCCTGCCGCTGTTCGGCATCTTTCACAGCCTCTGCCAGCCGCCGCTCCTCCTTTTCCGGATCCCGGCCGCCATACAGGGCCGTACGCTGCCCGCGCAGGGCGGTCAATTCACGCTCGCCCTGCACAACCTTTAGCCGCTGAGCGGCCACGGCCGCGCGCCCTTGGTCCAGTTGCCCGCGGGCTGCAGAATGCCGGGCCCTGAGCTGAACAAGTTCCCGTTCCAGGGCTTCCTGCTGCTCACGGGCGCTTTTCCAGGTCTTCATCCTGTCCTCCAGCTCCTGCAGCAGGGGGCCGGTATCATGGGGCAGGCGGTCGAACCTCGTGAAGGGCTGCACGGCCCGGAGTGTTTCCCGCCCGGCGGCGGCAAGATCATCCCCAACCCTTTTTCCTTCCCCGGCAAGACGCTGCACCTCGCCCGCCGCAATCTCCTGCCGGTGCAGGGCCTCCTGCAGGGCCTTTTCGGCCCCGGCCAGGGTCTCCTGTGCCACCCCATGCTCTTGCCGCGCCTGCTCGAGCTGCTCCTGCAGCGCCTCTGCCTCTGCCAGCCGCCGCCGACAGCCGGCCAGGTCTTCTGCCACTTCCTCCCTGGCCCTGGCAAGGGGTTCCTGCTCCAGGGCCGTCTGCACAGCGGCCGCGAGTCTGTCGAGCCGGGAGCCGATCGCCTCCAGCGATGCCACCGCCTCCCGCTGCTGCTCGTCCAGGCGGGCCGCGTCCCTGGCCAGGCCCGCCAGCCGCACCCGGTTGCGGCCCACCTCCTCGGCCATGCGGTCAAAGGCCGCCTGCTCCCGGGCAAGGGCGCCCTCCTCTTCCACCACCGGTGTCGTATCGGCCCAGGGATGGCTGGTGGCCCCGCAGAGGGGACATGGCCGGCCGGCAGCAAGATACCGGCGCTCCTCCTCCAGGTCCAGGATCTTGCGCTGCAGGCGCCGGTTTTCCAGCAGGCTGTGCAGAAGCTTTTTCCGGACCACCATCCGCTCCTCCATAAGGGCGGTGGCGGCCTCGAGCCCTTCCTTTTCCCTGGCGATCCTGTCCAGCTCGCCTGCCAGGTGCCGCTGCCGGGCCTCGAGCTGCTGCCGCTGCTCCAGCAGCGCCAGGGCCTCTTCCAGGTTCTGCAGGCGACCGGCAAGGATATCGACCTCCCGGCCCAGCGCGGCTACACTTCTTTGTCCCAGCAGGGAGAGCAGCCGTTCCTCGAGCTCCCGCAGCCGCCGCCGGCAGGCATCGGCCCGGTCCCGGGCCCGGGCCACCGCCTGCTGCCGCTGCTCCACCTGCTCTCCGGCCGCTCTCAGAACCTGGTCCGCCTTGCCGGCCGCTGCAACCAGTTCGTCCAGGCGACTGCGACGGGAGGCCAGGTCGAGCAGCATCTGACGGATGCCTGCCAGCTTTTCCACCAGGCGCCCGTCTTCCCCGTGGGCGGCAAGGTATGCCTTCTTTTCCGACAGATCGGCCTGCACGCCATCCAGCAGCTTGTCCATGGCCCCAAGCTCCCGGCCCTGGCCGGCCACGATCTCTTCCAGCTCGCGCAGTTCGGCCGCCAGGGCCTCCTGCCGTTGCCCCAGCTCACCGATGCGGACATCCAGGGCACGGACCTGGCGAATGATCTCCTGTTCCCGGGCCAGACGCTCCCGGGCCAGACGCAGATCCTTTTGCGCCTGCCGCAGCCGCCCTGACCGCGCCAGCCGCTGTGCCGCCAGCTCCCTGGCCCTGGCCTGACCGGTGAGCAGGGTCTGCTGCTCGTCGGCCTGCAGCCGCCGCAACATGGTCAGCTCCACGTATATCCCGTCCAGGGCCAGGGCCCGCCTGGCCCGGTTCAACCGTTCCAGGTCCGGTGCCGCCTCTGTCCGGCGGCGGGCAAGATCCTGCTGTTTTTTTTCAAGCCCTGCCAGGTCCTTTTCCAGGCCGGCAATGGTGTCCAGCCAGGCAATCTTCCCGGCCAGACGGTCCAGGGCGCCGCTGAGCGCCCGGCCGCGTCTTTCCTGGCCGGCCAGGTCGGCCTTCAGCCCGGCCAGATCCTCCGGGGTCAGCGCCTGCATCCCGCCCAGTTCCGCCTGCACCTTGTCCAGGGCGGTCCGCTCCTCCAGGAGCCGCTCATGGACCAGGATGGAGATCCGGCTGTAGACAGCGGTTCCGGTTATCTGTTCAAGGATGGGCGCCCGCTCATCGGGAGCCGCCTCGAGGAAGGCGGCAAACCCGCCCTGGGCAAGCAGCATGGAGCGGGTGAACCGGTCGAAATCCATGCCCGTGATCTCCTCCACCCGCCGCTGCACCCGGCGAAGCCGGGTCTCCAGCGGCCGGCCGCTCTCCGCGTCGACCAGCTCGTGCCGGGGCGCCTGCAGCTCGCCGTCCGGCCGCCGCCGTGCCCGGTGCTGGCTCCAGTGGCAGCGGAAACGGCCCTGCGCGGTCTCGAACTCCACCTCGGCCATGCACTCGCCGGTACGACGGCTCATGATCTCGTTGCGGCTCCTGCTGATCCGTGCAAGGCGCGGCGTGCGGCCGTACAGGGCCAGGCAGATTCCATCGAGGATCGTGCTCTTGCCTGCGCCGGTGGGCCCGGTGATGGCGAAGATCCCGGTGGTTCCGTATTCCGGGCCGGTCAGGTCAATGCGCCAGCGACCGGCAAGGGAATTGAGATTCTGCAGATGGATGGTCAGTATCCGCATCGGTTCCCTTCCCCGTCTTCTCCATGCAATGTACGCAGAATCTCGACAAAGGCGGCCTCCAGTTCGGGCCGCTGTTCCGCCGGAACCTGGCGGGCATCGAGACAGCGGCGGAAGACCTGCAATTCATCCAGGTCGTCCAGGGTCTCGTCAGCCCCTGTCCGGGTAAGCGCGGCGGTGAGGAGACGCTGGTTGCGGATGGCCAGCACCTCGACAGAGCTGTCCCGGACCGCCTCGTGCACCTGTTCGCCCAGGCCGGCCACCACCTCCCGGCCGGTATAGACCACCTCCACCCAGGGTGACCCCGGCCCGTCGGCCAGGGTGGCGAGCCGGGCCAGGATCTCCTCCAGGTCGCCACGGACCCGGACCAGCTCACGGAAACAGGGCACCGTGACCTTTTCCACCTTTGCCCGGCGGCCGGCAAAGTGCACGGCCAGGACATGCTTGTCCCGTCCTGCCTCGCCAAAGCCCATGGCCATGGGTGCGCCGCTGTACCACCTGGACTCCGAGCCGCCCACCCGCTGGGCCTGGTGCAGGTGCCCCAGGGCCAGGTAGTTGATCCCGGCCGGAAAGATATCCGTGGCCACCTGGTTGAGGCCGCCCACGTGCAGTTCACGGACCCCGTCGCCGTCAACAATGCTGCTGCCGGCGACAAAGAGATGCCCCATCACCACCAGGGGCACCGGGGCATACTCCTGCCGCAGCCGGAGTCCATGTTCGCAGACCCGGGCAAAATGGGCCCGGATCCCCTCCATGGCCTGGCGCTGTTTCTCCTCCAGGGTCTCGCCCGGAGCGCTGCGACGGATATCGCGTTCCCGGAGGAAAGGGACCGCGCAGACGATCAGCTCCGGCCGGCCCGCTGCATCATGCAGGAGCAGGACCTCGTCGGCAGACTGGGCAGTGGCGGAACCGATGACGTGGATCCGCAGCTCGTGGAGCAGGTCACGGGGGGCGTTGAGCAGGGAGGGCGAATCATGGTTGCCACCGATGATGACCACGTGCCGGCAGCGGGACGCGGCGACGCGGCAGAGAAACCGGTAGTAGAGCGACAGGGCGCGGTTGCCCGGGGTGGTGGTGTCGAAGACGTCGCCGGCAACCAGAAGGGCGTCGGCGCCATCTTCCTCGATACGGCCAGCCAGCCAGTCGAGGAACTGTTCCGCCTCCCCATACCGCCTGCGGCCGTACAGGGCTCGGCCGATATGCCAGTCCGAGGTGTGGAAGAGGAGCATGGGGACCCGGGAGGAAAAAAGGGGGGACAGCGGCAGGACCGGACCTTTACGGTTCACCCGGCCGGAGAGTGATCAGTGGAAGAGTTCCATCACCATCGACAGCTACCTTGAAATACAGGGACTTTTACCGGTCAGTCGTCCTGCTCCTCCTCCATGCTGTCCAGGATCTTCGAGGCATAGAGTTCGGCCAGAAAGGCGGCCTGGCGGGCAATGGAATCGAGAAATTCCACCCCGACCTGCGCGCCCAGGGCCCAGCGGACCACGGCATCGGTGGAGAAGCGGAACTTGCCGAGCACCGCATCGATATAGATCAGATCTCCTTCCTGCAGACCATGGCCCGGCATCATGAAACACATGCCGCTCTGGTGAATATCGAGCAGCTTGCCATTCTTCAACGCCTGTTCCGGCGACCGGCCCACCTGCAGGCGGATGGATTCCTCTTCCTCGAGGAGAACCCGTTCCAGTTCTTCGGTGGGAATGCGCGCTATGCGCCGCTTTTCATCGGGTATCGCCATATGTGCCATGCTGCCCTCCCTGGATGATGATCGGATACCGTCGTGTATAACAGGGCATCTAACCAGAATGAGGAGAAAAAATCAACGGTCACGTGGCGGCTACCCCTTCCTGGTGATGTTTTTTGCGCAAAAAACATCACCAGGAAGGGGTAGCCGCCGTTTGCACGAGCTGGCCAAGGGTGGCGATACTCTTTTCAATATCTGCATTCCACGGGATTCCGCAATTCAGGCGAATACAGTTACGATACTGTGAGGTTTCCGAGCAGACCGCGCCGGGCAAAAGAGAGATGTTGTGCGCCGCAGCGCGGGCAAAGAGCTCCAGGCTGTCCACTCCGTCACCAAGCTGTATCCACAGACACAGGCCTCCGGCTGGCGATGTCACCTTCGTATGTTCAGGAAAGTACTTGGCGATGGCCCTGGTCATGTTGCCGACCTGGTTTCGCAGGGCATGGCGCATCCTGCGCAGATGCCGCTCATAGGCACCACTTTCGAGGAAGCGCGCGATGATGAGCTGGTTCAGCTTGGAAGTTGCAAGCATGGAATTGAACTTCAGGCGTTTTACCTTTTCCGTGAACCGGCCCGGTATGGTCCAACCAACCCGGAGATCCGGAATCAGGGTCTTGGAAAAGGAGGAACAGTAGAGCACCAGCCCCCTCTCGTCGAACTGCTTGAAAGTTGACGGCCTGGAGGGACCGAAATGAAGATCACCATAAATGTCATCCTCGATCAGAGGAATATTGTGCCCCTGGAAGATGCGAACCATCTCCTCTTTTCTGTCAGCCGGAATCTCGTAGCCCAGGGGGTTGGGATAGTTCGAATTGAAGAGTGCCGCACGGACGTTGTATTCCTCCAGGGTATCCCGAAGAAGCACTGGATCAACCCCCCGGCGTGGATCGGCCGGAATCTCTATTACCCGCATGTTCAGATCTTCTATGAGCTGCAGATAACAGAGAAAGGTTGGAGATTCCACCAGAATGATATCCCCGGGACAGGCGACTGCCCGCAGACAGAGTTCCACCCCGTGCAGGCATCCTGCAGTGATGATCATCTCTCCGAAGAGCAGGCCATCGTAGAGGGCGGCCGTACGTCGCGCTATCTGCCGCAGGAGTTCCGCCTGTCCCAGCGGGGAACCATAGCCTGTCCCGCCTTTTGTCAGCAGATAGGAGGCACTTGTCTCCTTTGCGATCCTGGAAAGTTGCCGGACAGGTAACAACTCGGGATCAGGAATGGCGGTACCAAAGGGAACCAGGTCCGGTTTATCGATGTTTTCCTGCAGCAGTCCGGCCAGGGTATTGACCGTCACCTTCAGGGGTCTGGGCCTTACCCTGCCCGAAGAGGGAAGAGGCAGAAGATCGCGGACCGGAGGGCGGACATAATAGCCGGATTTTTCCCGCGCCTCGATTACCCCGCGGTTTTCCAGCTCAATATATGCCTGGTAGACCGTGGAGAGCGAGACAGCCCTTTCCCGCTGCACCCGTCGCAGAGAGGGCAGTTTTTCTCCCACCGCATAGGCACCGGCGTTGATCTTTTCCTCGATCTCGTTCGCCAGTTGGATATACCGGTATTCCATACCCCTTCCCAGGATCTGTTCCCCCTGTTTTTCCATTTTTGTGTATCTGTACAGAGCTACCCGGATATGGAATCACTGTAAAGGAGAAAAATCCGGATTCCGTCGAGGGAGGCGAAAATGGCAGAAACGAACAGATGGAAAGAAATCGCCTGCTGGCTGCTCACGCCAGAGGATTCCACAGGACCCGGGAACACGCCCGGAATCAATGCGCGCTATCGTCAGGAAAAGAGAGAACCTGCTCCCGGGTGGATAAAAATTCTCTTATGGTGCCTGGTTGCCCTGGCGGCCGCCATGCTCGCCGGCCGACTGCACTGAAGAGATCTGTTCCGGTCAACCGCACCAAAACAGCCTTACCAGCCAGGTCCCCCGGGAACCCCCTTTTTTTCGTGGCAATGTGGGGTGTTGTGGAATATAGTCGGCTGACCGTTTCCCGGGCCGGCCAGGCGACAACATCCACCCCGGCCTCCTTCCTTATCTTTGACGATCAACGGAATATCCATGCAGGACAACCATCTCTCCACCAAGAAGATCCCACCGCAGGACCGGCTTATTTTCGCCCTGGACGTCTCCGGCGCCGAGGAGGCCAAACAACTCGTCACCCACCTCGGTGACGCCGTAACATTCTACAAGGTCGGCCTGCAGCTCTTCATGGCGGGCGGCTATTTCGAGCTGGTCAGGTGGCTCATTGACCGGAACAAGAAGGTCTTTGTCGACCTCAAGTTCTTCGATGTTCCCCAGACCGTCCGTTCCGCTGTGCACGAATTGAAGAAGTATGGCGTCTCGTTCACCACGGTCCACGGCAACGACTCCATACTTCGGGCCGCGGTCGAGGAAAAGGGCGATCTCGGTATCCTGGCGGTCACGGTTCTCACCAGCCTGGATCAGGGCGACGTGGAGGATCTGGGTTTCAAGGTGAATGTCAAGGACCTGGTTCTGTCCAGGGCGAGACGGGCCCTGGAGATCGGCTGCGACGGCATCATCTCCTCCGGCCTGGAGGCGGCAGTTATCCGGGAGGAGCTCGGGGACCGTCTCATCGTCGTCACACCGGGCATCCGGCCGGTCAGGAACATCGACGATCAGAAACGCACCGTGGACGTGGAGGAGGCCTTCCGCAATGGCGCCGATTATATTGTCATCGGCCGACCCATCCGGCAACCGGCAGACTTTGCCACCCCGAGGGAGGCAGCGGAAAGCATCCAGGCCAGGATAGGCGCGCTGTTCACTCCCTAGAATACTCTTCTGTCCCGACGCTCTTTTTTTATTCTTTCAAGTATTTCAAGCAACTTTGCCGGATCATCGTTCTTGTGATAATGGCAGAGGTTACAGGAGTTTGGCTGCTTGCCTACTCCTCCCGCCGCAATGCTGTCAGCGGGACTTATCACCCTGAACTCGTGACTGTGCACATCTCCCTTGACACCTCGTTTTCCGAGGGCAGGCATATGACATCCTATACAATTGTTCACGCTGTGAATAGCATGCACTCCCTGCTGCCCCACAACATGGCAACTCCGGCACAATGCATTTCCGGGCAGTTTGGTCTGTGCCTTGTTTGCCTTGCCGCGACGGTGGGTAAAATGGCAGTCCCAGCAAAGAACACCTTCCCGTGCGTGGCCGCTCTTTTTCCAGTCCACATACTGCTGCCGGTTGGCTTTTGAGGTGTGATCCGGATGCAGTTTCGGTTTTTCCGTAAACATAAAATTGAGCTGATCTCCGGGTTTATACCCGTAAGGATAGCCATATTTCCCATCAGGTGTCGTTCCTCTGTTATGACATGATCCACAGACCATGGCGGCCCTGTGAATATCGGGAATTTTGGCCGGATTAATTATGGTGGCGTAGACGTCTCCCTTGTTTCTTGCAGCCTCGATATGTTTTCGGCCCGGACCATGACATGCCTCGCAGGCCACCCCCTTGTCAGCCCAGGTGGTTTTGTATGTTTCTGTTGCCTTGTCGTAGTTCAGTTGAGAACCGGTATTATGGCAGCCTGTACAGGATATCTGATAGATCGTCCTGTACCAGTTTTTACACCGTTGCCATTTCTGCGTCTCCACGATCCACATCGCAGGCAGTATATGAAGTTCACCGTTTGGAAACTCGGTGACATAAAGCTGCTTCCAGAACCCGCCTATCAGGTATTTTATCAGGTACGCGTGTTCCTTGCCATCAGGCCCGATGGCATGAATAAAGTATTTATCCCCGGCTTTCTCCATGCGAACGGTATGCCCATCGATATTGAGGGTATTGTTCCTGGTAAAATCACCCACAATGGCCGCAGGGGTGGCGGTCTGGAATTTGTACGGGTGCAGTGTCGATTTCCAACCGTGATAATAATCAGCATGACATTCCAGGCATTGCCTGGAACCCGCATATCCATCGCCTCCTGCATCAGCGGCATGAGCATCCGTGGACTGATTGACAATAATCATTGCTGCAAAGAGCATCGTAACAAACAACTTCATGAAAAAGCTCCTTAGATCATGCGTTATTGATTCGCCCATACAATACTCCCATCCTCCTGAAAAGCCAGTATTTTTTTAATTTGGCAAAATCGTTGCGCTGCAACGATTTCAGGCGAGGCCAAATCGTAATTCCCGCTGAATCCCCGGCTAAAGCCTGCCGGAGGCCTTGATTTCGAGGTAGCGGTTGACCAGGGCAGCGGGCAGGCCGGCGGCGGTGACGTCCAGGGAGTGGATTCCGTGATGGGTGAAGAGGCGGCGCAGGGCGGTGCGCCGGTCAA
>Ga0256833_1000562_pt1 | contig 28647 bp, 27 predicted proteins | sample 356284metaG_FD_190535 | JGI IMG/M metagenome (GOLD analysis project Ga0256833, IMG submission 190535) | Hydrothermal vent microbial communities from Mid Atlantic Ridge, Atlantic Ocean - 356-284 | ecosystem: Environmental > Aquatic > Marine > Hydrothermal vents | place: Atlantic Ocean: Mid... | reverse complement strand
AGAAGAGGCTGAACCACCAGGTATCTTTGTCCCGAAGGAGCTTGAGGTAGTCGCCGAGTTTCTTGGGGTTTGGCTTGTAGACATCTGCCGGAGCGTCTTTGGCCATGAAGATATAGAGAATGAAAATAAAGGTCGATAGCACGCCGCCGACGAGGAAGACCGCTTGCCATCCCCAATATTCGGCGATCTTGGGCGCGAAGAGGAAGTCGAGGACGACGCCGATGTTGCCGGCACCCGCCAGGCCCAGCACCAGCCCTTGGAGGCGGGGAGGATACCACTGCCCCGCTTGAGGCAGTGCCACGGCAAAGCTCGCCCCGGCGAAACCGAGGCCGAAGGCGACGAGGAGCAGTTCGTTGTAGGTGATGTTCTCTCCCCGGAAATATCCGTAGAAGAGGGAGGCGATGACGATGGCCTGGGCGATCAGGGCCGTCTTTTTGGCTCCGATTTGATCGACCAGAAAGCCAAGCAAAATCCGCAGAATCGCCCCTGAGAGGATGGGGATCGCCAGCAGCGTCGCCTTTTGGTTTGGATCGAGGTGGAAACCGTGGGCCGCCAGGGATTCGGAGATCTCCGTCGCCAGGGGCCCGAGCATGGTCCAGACCATGAAGCTAAAATCGAAGTAGAGAAAAGCCGCCAGGAGGGTGGGAAAGTGTCCGGCGGTCTTGAGCTCACCAAATTTCATCGAAACTCCTTATATTAAATGTCGGTGTAATTTTATTTAAAAACTGATCTTATTTGTGATAATTTTTTAATCAGTAAGGTAGATGGAATTCGGAGGAATTATAGATAGAATAGCACCGTAAATTTTCCATATGATTAGGATTGTGACGAGATGAAACTAGCAGAAATTACCGAACGCCACAAAAAAAAGCTCAATAAAATAGAAAAGCTCAAAGGAGGCAGAGATCCACTAGAGGCTTGGACTCGCCTGGAGGCCTATGCCGTGGGCGGATATGACAGCATTCCTGAAGAAGATTTGAGCTATTTCCTCAAATCCTTTGGTATCTTCGACCGGCCCGCGACGCCGGGACTCTTTATGATGCGTATCCGCATTCCCGGAGGACGCTTGACGAGTGAACAGGCCAAGGTGCTCGGGGAACTCTCCCGGGATTTCGGCCGAGACTATATGGACCTGACGACCCGGGCGCAGATCCAGCTGCGATATTTGCGAATCGAAGATATACCGACCGTCATTCGGCGGATGGAGGCCGTAGGGATCACCTGCTGGCAGACCGGCGTAGACAATTTCCGTAATATCGTCAGCGATCCTCTCGACGGCCTGGCCTACGACAGCATCATCCATACGGCTCCTCTCGTGGAAGCACTTCAGAGTCTTTGGCTCAAAAAAGAGGAGTGGGTCGCTGCGCTGCCTCGGAAGTTCAATACCGCTATCAGCGGCTCCATGACCAACCGCTGTAATCTTTTTGCCCACGACTGCTGCTTCGCCCTGGCCAACCGGGAAGGGGAGTACGGTTTCAACGTCTATCTGGGAGGCAAGGTCGGTGCCATCGCCGAGAGTGCGGGGATCTTCCTGCGGGCCGAGGAGTTGACGGAGTTTTATGCGGCCCTCATCGAGACCTACCGCGACTACGGCTTCCGGGACAACCGCAACAAAAACCGCCTTCACTACCTCATTAAAGAAGCGGGCATGGCGGCGCTGATCGAGGCGGTCGAGGAGCGTGCCGGGCGGGAGTTTGATCAAGCGGGTGAAACCCTGGTCAAAGAGCCCCGCGTCGAAGAGCGGGACGGCCGGATCCGCCTTAGGGACGGAACCTGGGCTCTTCATATGGTGGTCCCCTCGGGTATCTTCTCCGGAACGGCGATGATCGAATCCGCTGAAAATGCCGCAACTCACGGTGAAAGCCTGCTCAACATCTCCACAACGCAAAATCTCTACCTTCTCGGTATTCCGGAGGCCAAGCGCCAGGCGGCACTGGCGGCCAAGCCCTTTGATCGTTATGCCCACCGATCCAGCGCCTATTTTAACCAGATGGTCGCCTGTGCCGGAATCGATCTCTGCCCCTTCGGCGTCATCCCCAACAAATCCGACGCCATCGAGATGAGCGAATACCTCTCCAAAGAAGTTCCTTTGCCAGAGGATGCCTCTATCCGTATGCACTGGTCCGCCTGCGTCAAAGGTTGCGGCGTCCACGAGCTGGGCGATATCGGCTTCGTCGGCTGCAAAGCCAAGGAGGAGGGCAAGAGCGTCTATGGGGTGCATATCCAGATTGGGGGCAAATCGACCCTCAGCCAGGAGGAGGCCTATACGATTCTCAAGAGTATCCCCCTGAGCCGAGCCAAGGAGTATGTCGCCCAACTGGCCCGGGCCTACAAGGACCTTCGCCGGGACCGGGAGAGCTTCGAACGCTTCGAGAGTCGGGTCTTTCGGCGTTACAGCAAGGGGGCGTTGGAGTTCATTCTGCGCTGGAACGTCGAGTTTGCCGAGCCTCGGGGATTTGAGCCTTTGAAGTTCCTCTCCGATTGGCCGGCCAATCCGGAACACAATGAGATCTTCCTTCTAGGAGAGCGGATCTACAAAAAACTCTGCGGCGAGCGCCCCTATCAGGGGACGCATCTCTACAATCCTATCGAGAAGACCCCGGCGACGCCTCTGCATAAGAAAAATCCCGAGATCTCCCAAGAACTCAGTGAGATTATCATGAAGATGATCGCTCCATCTCCTAAACGCTACGAAGTCTTCACGGAGGTCCTGACGGAGCTCGGCCGTCTGGAAAACTAAAAGGGTTTTTCTCCGATTGTTCTTATGGTCTGCCTAGGGTATAATATTCCTCAAAGGAGGTGCCGATGGAGTGGATGGGCTCACATGTGCTTTGGTGGCATTGGGTCGTGCTGGGGATTCTCCTTGTCGCGGCCGAAATCGTCGTGCCCTCGTTAGTCATCCTCTGGTTCGGCGTCGCCGCCGTTGTGATCGGGCTGCTCGATTTTTTCTGTGGATGCACCTTCGCGACGGAGCTCTATCTCTGGGCGGGGCTTTCGGTACTGCTCCTGGCGGCATGGTTCGGTTATTTCCGTCGCACCTGGAGATCGAGCGTCGGGCAGGCGGAGGGTGAGCATGCTCATATCCCCGGACGGATCACCGAGATCTTGGGCCCCCGACGTTATCGGGCCGAATTTGATCTCCCCGTGCTGGGAGACCGGCGCTGGGTCGTGGAGTCGAAGGAGCCCCTCTCTGTCGGAGATGAAATCGAAGTGGCTCGTGTCTACGGCCAGATCATCAAAGTTCGCAAACGAAGGAGTCACCCATGATCGGACCGAGTCTGAGTATTGCCGTCGTCCTGCTGATCGCCGTCGTCGTCACGCTGATCGCAGGGATCAAAATCGTCCCCCAGGGAGAAGAGTGGATCGTCGAGCGTCTGGGGAAGTACAGCCGCACCCTTAAGCCGGGCCTCAACATTATCATTCCCTATATCGAGACGGTTCGGAAAAAGATGACGACTCGAGACATCATCCTCGACGTGGATAAGCAGGAGGTCATCACCAAAGACAACGCCGTGATCATCACCAACGCCGTCAGCTTCATCAAAATCACCGATCCCAAGAAAGCCCTCTACGGCGTGGAGGATTTCAAGCTGGCGATCCGCAATCTCATCATGACGACCTTGCGCTCTATCATCGGAGAGATGAGTCTCGATGAAGCCCTCTCTAACCGGGAGACGATCAAAGCCCGCCTCAAGGAGCAGATCATCGACGACGTGGCCGACTGGGGGATCACCGTCAAAACCGTGGAGATCCAGGATATTACGCCTTCACCTTCCATGCAGGAGGCGATGGAGCAGCAGGCAGCCGCCGAGCGGGAACGACGCGCCATGGAGACTCGGGCGGAAGGGGAGAAAAACGCGATGATCCTCGTCGCCGACGGTAAGCTCGAAGCGGCCAAGCGGGAAGCCCAGGCCCAGGTCAAACTGGCTCAGGCTTCCGCCGAAGCGATCGAAATGATTGGCGGTGCCGTCGGTGAGAGGGAATTACCGGCGATGTTCCTTCTGGGCGACCGCTACATCGAGTCGATGAAGAAGCTTGCCGAGTCGGAAAACAGCAAACTCGTCCTCTACCCGGCTGATCTCCAGGCGACCCTCAAAGGTCTGTTGGGCAAATAGCGTTGCATGCCCCCAGCCACTCTGAATTGATACTATATAATATCATTCAGGGTTCAAGCACCAGATAATACCCCTCTCCAGAACGGTTACGAATCAGTTCCTTACCCGTTTTACGACGGAGGCGGTTGAGAAAAACCCGTACGGCATCGTCGGTGACCTCTTCTCCGGGCCAGAGGAGCGCTTTGATCGAAGCGGTGTCGAGCAGATGCTCGGGGGCGTCGATCAGGGCTTCGAGGAAGTCAAGTTCTCTGTGGGAGAGGGCAAGGGGAGTCAGCTCCCGAAAGAGAATACGCTCGAGTCGGTTGTAGCGATACTGCGGATGGATGTGAACGTTGCGGCCTTTGGCGAGGCGGCGGGCAAGTTGATGGAGTGTCTCCAGAAGATCCTCCGGATCGAAGGGTTTGATGAAGTATTTAACGATTCCGACATCGATGGCTCCAAGAAGCTTCTCTTTGTCGCTGTAGGCACTGAGGACGACGATGGGAGTTTCGGGAGAGCGGTCATGAATCTTTCGACTCAGGGTCAGACCGTCGAGACGCGGCATGGTGATATCGGTGACCACCAGATCGGGGCGCGCTTCTTTAAAGAGGCGGAGTCCCTCTTCTCCGTCGGCGGCATGGGCGAAATGCCGGACGCGATTTTGCAAAAGGCAGCGCATCTGTTCGGCAAGATTTCTCTCATCCTCCACATAAAGCAGGCTCATTTTGGCAAGGGGATCATACATCGTCTGGCTCCTTGGGTTCTTTTGCATCATTCAGGGGGATCTTGATAATAAAAAGAGCGCCCTTGAGGCTGTTGAAGGCCCGGATCGACCCCCGAAAACTCTTTTGGATGATGAGCCGGCTCATGAAAAGCCCCAGCCCCGTCCCCTGGGAACTCGATTTGGTACTGAAATAGGGCTCGAAGATCTTTTCAAGGGCCATTTCGGGGATGCCTCCCGCGCTGTCTTCTACGACAATGACGGCGAACGCTTCCTGATCCCGGCTGAAGTGGATTCGAAGCCAACGCTCATCGCCAGTTTTGTCGTCAAAGGCTTCCATTGCGTTTTGAAAAAGATTGAGAAAGACCTGGGTTAGTTCGTTGGGGATGCCTTGGAGGATCATCTCCCGATCCCCCTCGATACGAATCTCGATTTCCTTTTTCTCCAGGGCTTTGCTGACGAGGGAGAGGGCATCCTCAAGGCTCTGCTCCACCGAAAAGGTGCTCGTGGCACGGTCGGGACGGAAAAAGCTCATAAAGTCCTCGATAGTTTGGGACATGCTGCCAATGATTCGGCGACTTTGGTTGTAAAGGGTCTGGATCTTTTGGGGATCTTCTCCGCTTTCGACGGAGGTTTTGAGGTTGAAGAGGGTCAGGTTCAGTTCGGTCAGAGGCTGGCGCCACTGATGGGCGATGTTGGCCGTCATCTGCCCCATGCTCGCGAAGCGCGATTGCCAGAGCAGCATCTGCTGTTTCTCTTCGTTTTTGGCGATCTCTTCGCGGACCCGCTCCTCCAGCCAGCGGTTGAGTTCCTGGAGCTTGCGGGTCTGTTGGCGTACCCGTTCTTCAAGGCTCCGGTTGAGGGCTTCGAGCTCCTTCTCCTTCTCCTCCAGGCGCATACGCAATTCCATCTCTTTGGTGACATCGTAGCGAATGGCGACAAACTCTCGGATCTCTCCCTCTTCGTCGAGAATCGGTACGATGGTCGTATTGACGTAAAAGGTCTTGCCGTCTTTGGCCCGGTTTTTGACGGTGGCTTTGTAGGTTTGTTTGGCAAGGATCGTCTTCCAGAGTCGTTTGAAGTTGGAGGCGGGGACATCGGGATGACGGACGATATTGTGATCGGCACCGATGAGTTCCTCGCGGCTGTAGCCGGAGATTTTGCAAAACTCGTCGTTAACGAAGGTAATGATCCCGTGAATATCGGTCCGGGAGACGATATTGGAGCTTTCGATGGCGTCGATGTATTGCTGAAGCATGACGATATTATGGCCTAAATTGATTGAGTCCGGCCTAAATACCGAAACCGGCTTATCGGAAGGTGATAGAGACAATTCCCTCCTGAGATAGAAGCGATAAGATGATGATTTATCCCTCTGTGGTATAACTTCAATAAAATCATCGACGGAGTTTTTATGCGATTAACTGTATTGATACTTTTGTTCTTCTCACTGCTTGAAGCGACCACCCATCGGGAGGAGCAGCTTCGCTCCGCAATCGTGAAGGTCTATACCGTCGTCAAAAATCCAAATTACAGCATCCCGTGGAGTAGCTCCATCCAACAGGTGAGCGGTTCGGGGGCCATCATCGAGGGGGACAGGATCCTCACCAATGCCCATGTCGTCGCCAACCATACCTTTATCGAAGTGCAGCGATACGGAGAGCGCCGTCGTTATATCGCTCATGTAGAGGCGGTTTCCCATCAGCTCGATCTGGCTTTGCTCAAGGTGGAGGATCCCGCCTTTTATCAAGGAATTACGCCCCTGAAACTAGGAGAGCTGCCCCAGATCGAGCAGAAGGTTTCCGTCTATGGATTTCCCATGGGCGGGGATACCCTCAGCGTTACCGCCGGCGTAGTCTCCCGGATCGAACATCAGCGATATGTCCATAGCGGAGAATCCTTCCTAGCGATCCAGATCGATGCGGCGGTCAACCCGGGCAATAGCGGGGGTCCCGCCATCAGCGACGGCAAAATCGTCGGCGTGGTCATGGAGGGGATCAGTAAGGCCCAGAGCATCAGCTATCTAGTCCCCACGGTGATGATTCGACACTTCCTGAAGGATCTTGAAGATGGGAAACTTGACGGGGTCCCCGCCTTTGCCGTTCTGGTTCAAGGCACGGAGAATCCCACTCTCAAGTCCTACTATGGGCTCTCGCCCCATCAAGGCGGCGTCCTGGTCGACCGGATCATTCCGACCGGCGGTCTGGAGAAATTTCTCAAAAAGGGGGACATTATCGATTCCGTCGACGGTCATCCTATCCAGGAGGATGCGACGGCCGCTTTTCGCACCCACGAGTACACGAACTTCGAATACTATGTCCAAAAACATCAGATGGGAGAAAAGGTCTCCTTGGAGATCATACGGGGCGGGCGGAAACTCTCTCTTCAGGTGCCGTTGATCAAAAAGGCCGACGATCTGTTGCTGATCCATACCTACCGGTATGATCAGATGCCGAAGTATACGATTTTGGGAGGATATGTCTTCGCGCCCTTGACCCGCAACCTCGCGGTACGCGTCGCCCGCACTCATATCGACTTGATCCCTTTTGTCGATGATTTTGTTAGCAAAAAGCGTCGAGAGGTGGTCCTGCTTCTTCGGGTCCTTCCCAGTGCGTTAAGCCGGGGGGATTACGCTCTGAGCTATTGGCCTGTAGAGAAAATCGACGGCAAGCACTATGTAGATTTTGACGACTTCAGTCGAAAATTGCTCCAGGGGACTTCGCCCAAAGTCCTGCTCGAAAATAAAATGGGACAGCAGGTCGTCATCGATCGGAAGCTGGCTCTGGAAAAACAAAAAGAGATTCTTCGGCGTTACAATATCGAATACGCCAGTTCGGTGGAGAGGGAGAAGAAACACTAGGCCTCAGGGCTTCTCCGTCTCCGTTTCCCCCAGGTTGCCTTCGGTGCAGAGGATCACGTCGGTAGTTTTGTCGTGCTTCTGGACACATTCGTTGGTGACCTTGAGATAGGAGATCTCCTTCTCCAGGGCGTCGAGGATCTGGGGTTTTTTCTCTTTGAATTTGGCGTAGTCGAAATTTTCGGTCCGATCGCCGAGCTCTTCGTCGATCCGGTTGACCGGTTCGATACACTTTTTGGCCTCTTCGCCCGTTTCGGCCCTGGCGACGCACTCCTTGGCGGCCTTGAGGGCGACCATCAGTTTGGGCAGAAGGCGTTTTTGCTTCTTGAGGTAGCGAGCACCCAGGATATTGATAACCGCCTTCTCCTGCTCGGGAGTGAGGGTGGCATTCTCCTCGTCGGGGTTGATGCCGATTTTCTTCATCTGAGCCCGAAGGTCGTGGATCGAGGCGATATAATCCTCGGTGCGGGTCTCGGCGGCGGCATTGGAGGTGTACTCTTCGTCGACGACGACGGGAAAGTCTGGGAGTTTGAACTGTTCCTCCGGTACGGGACGGTTGAGGACGATCTGCACCGCTCTGCGCTCACTGTGGAAGCCGGGCCCTTCGATGGTGATTTTCAAGGGGATTCCCTTGTAGAGGCAAATTTTCTGATCTTTGGCCCGCCAGACATCGCAGGGGAAGCCGGCCACCTCGTCGGTACCGATCTTGACCGCCTTCATCTCTTTGAGAAGCTGGATACTTTCGTCGGAGAGATCTTCCCCCTGAGCGATGGAGAGATCCAGGGAGCGGTCTCGGGTCTTGTAGATGGTCCCTTCGTCAAAATCGACGGTGTAAATCGTGCCGTGATCCATCTTGGTCATGGAATGAATATCTCTCGTCTCGTTGAAGTCTCCGCTCTGGACTTCGGTGGAGTCTTCCTCCTTGAGCTCCCGTGCGCCCCACTGGTCGAAGACCAGCCGGGCGATCCCGCTGGTGTGGGTCGTGAAGTCTTTGGAGGTTCCGCTGATATTGATGTCGTAGAAGATCATGCCCGATTCGACGGGATAGCGCTTGAAGATACCTTTGGCCTGGAGTCCTGCCGTAGCGGCAAATAGGAGGAGCGTGAGAAAAAAAGAGGGGGAACAAAATCGTTTCATGGCACTTTCCTAAACAGATGATTAACGATTATATCATATCCCGTTAACATCATGGAAACAATATGACGGAATGAATTTCTTTGAAGGCGTAGGTAAGTATAATAAAATCAAAAAGCGAGGAAACGGGTATGGAAGATCTCATCGCGTGGCTGAAGAGGGAAGGGGGGCTCCGGATCATTGAAGAGCCCCTGGATGTGGAGCTGGAGATCCCCCACATCGCCTATCTGGAGGTCAAGAAGCCCGACTCCAGGCCGTTGCTTTTTACCCGACCCGTCTGGCGGGCAAAGGGGATCGAGTACACAATGCCGGTATTGATGAATCTCTATGCCAACCGTGATCTGACCCAAAAGATCCTGGGAAAAGCTCCCGACAAAGTCGCGGAAGGGATCGAAGAGCTGATGGAGCTTAAACCTCCAAAAACTTTTCGGGAAAAGCTGGCGATGCTTCCGAAACTCTTTTCGCTGAAAAATGTCTTTCCCAAGCGCCTGAAGTTCCGCGGTGAGTGCCAGGAGATTGTTATCCCCAGGCAGGAGGTAGACCTGGACCAGCTGCCGATTCTCAAGACCTGGCCCGAAGACGGAGGGCGTTTTATCACGATGGGGCAGGTCTATACCCGCAGTCTCGACGGTACCATGCAAAATCTCGGCATGTACCGTCTCCAGCAATACGACAAAAAACGTCTAGGTATGCACTGGCAGATCCACAAAGACGCCAGTCACTTCTTCGATCAGTATCGCGATACGGGAGAGAAGATGCCCGTCACCGTCTGCCTCGGCGGCGATCCGCTCTATATCTGGTGTGGTCAGGCGCCCATGCCCCACGGGATGTTTGAGCTACTTCTATACGGCTTCATCCGGGGACGAAACGCCCAACTGGTCCGATCCTTGAGCAACGATATCTATATCCCCCGGGATGCGGACATCGTCATTGAAGGATTCGTCGATCCGGAAGCGATGGAGATCGAGGGGCCCTTTGGGGATCATACCGGCTACTACACGCTCCCCGAACCCTTTCCGGTCCTGGAGGTCGAGACAATCACCATGAAAAAGGATCCAATCTTCCCGGCCACCGTCGTGGGCAAGCCGCCCCTGGAGGACAAATACATGGGCTGGGCCACCGAGAGGATCTTCCTGCCGCTGCTCAAACCGATGGCCCCGGAACTTCTCGACTATAAGATGCCGGAGAACGGGGTGTTTCACAATCTAATCATCGCCAAGATGCAGGTACGCTACAAAGGACATGCCCAGCAGTTCATGCATGCCTTCTGGGGGGTAGGGCAGATGAGCTTCGTCAAGCATGCGATCTTTGTCGACGAGTCGGCTCCCGATTTGGAGGAGTATGAGGCCCTGAGCCGCCACATTCTCCAGCGCCTCGACTCCTCGAAGATCCTGATCACCGAGGGGATTGTGGATCAGCTCGACCATGCCAGCCCCGAAACTCTCGTCGGGGGGAAGCTGGGTATCGACGCTACCGGTCCCGTCGTTTCCGACCGGATAGAAGAGCGGCTCGGCGATCGGGTTTTACTGGAGAAGATGCGTGCGCTCGCTCCGGAAGTTTTGGCCCTTCGGCAGTATTTCACCGATACGCCCAATCCTATTGCCGTTGTCGCCGTAGAGAAAAAACGCTCCGCTAAGGAGACGATCGATGCCCTGATGCCGTTGTCCCGGTATCTCGCAATTCTGATCGTCGTCGACGTGGCCAATAACGATTTGGAAAACCCCTACATGCTTTTATGGCGTGTGGTCAACAATATCGACGCCCGTAGAGATATCCTTCTCGAGCCCTTCCTCGCGGTAGACGGTACCAATAAAAATGCCCTTGACGGCTATAGTCGCCAGTGGCCCGGAGATACTCATTGCGATGCCGTAACTCTGGATCGGCTCGCCGAAAGGGGATTAGTGGAATTGGATCGCGAGTGGATCGTCCGTTGGGGATTACTCCCTTTCCGTAAGGAGAGACAGGATGAGACTGATGCTTAAGCGAAGTCTAATAATAGTTAACTATAATTTTCTTACTGATAAATTTTTTCCATAAGGAGACAACAATGATCGTGACTAAAAAAGCCCCTGATTTTACTGCCCCCGCCGTTCTGGCTGACGGAACCATCGTCGAAGATTTCAATCTCTATGAGAATATTGGGGAGAAGGGCGCCGTGCTCTTCTTTTACCCTCTGGACTTCACCTTCGTCTGTCCTTCCGAGCTGATTGCTTTCGACCATCGGCTCAAAGAGTTCCATGAGCGTGGCATTAACGTCATCGGATGCTCCGTCGACAGTCAGTACAGCCACTTTGCCTGGCGGGAGACTCCCGTAGAAAAGGGCGGAATCGGTCGTGTGGGCTACCCGTTGGTCGCCGATCTGACCAAGCAGATTGCCCGGGATTACGATGTCTTGCTCGACGATGCCGTTGCACTGCGAGGCTCCTTCCTGATCGACAAAGACGGCACCGTCCGCCACGCCGTCATCAATGATCTCCCTCTGGGACGGAACATCGACGAGATGATCCGCATGGTCGATGCGATGATCTTCACCAACGAGCACGGCGAAGTCTGCCCCGCCAACTGGCACGAAGGCCAGGAGGGAATGAAGCCCGATACCGAAGGGGTCGCCGAGTATCTGGCCAAACATGCCGAAGAGCTCTAAGGAGCCTTCGGCGCATTCCGAAAGCTCTATGCAGGATTTTCAAGTGAAGAATCACAGCCTTGTCGTGATAGAATCCTCCCTTGAGAACCCTGCGCCGAGCGGTGAATGCTTCAATCAGAAGGAAAGATAATGGAAAACTTTGCCCAAATGCTTAAAGAGCACGGCCTCAAAGCAACCTTTCAGCGAATGACGATTCTCTCGTCGATCCATGAACTGGGACATGCCAATGTCGATGAGATCTACGAGAAAGTCCGTTTGAGTCATCCGACGCTCTCCCTGGCAACGGTCTACAAAAATATCGTAACGATGGTGGAAGAAGGCGTCCTGGTGGAGGTCCCCATCGTCGGAAAGAAATCCAAGTACGAGCTAAAAAAAGATGAGCATCTGCATCTGATCTGCGTCGAGTGCGGCAGCGTTTTGGATCGGGAGATGGACCCTCATCTCACTGAAGATACGAACAAGGTGGCACAGCGTTCCTCTTTTGCCCTGAAAGAGCGTCAGATGAATCTCTACGGCGTCTGCGACAAGTGCCAAATGGCCGAAGCTTCCTGAAAACCCCTTTCCCCACTCCCTCTCAAAGCTTCTCCTCTTTCTCAAGGAGGGATTGGATACAATAAATTCTAAAAATCTCCACTGTGAGCCGAAGGAATCGTGATGAATTTTGGCAATCTCTTCCGAGGAATGCGCAAGCAGTCCCAGGGTGACGACGCTCCCAGCCATTGGATCAAATGCCCCCAGTGCCTCTCCCTGATGTACTACAAAGAGGTCGAAGCCAAACATAATGTCTGTCCAAAATGTGCCCATCATTTTCGTATCGGCGCCAAGCAGCGCATTGAGCTTCTGGCCGACGAGGGGAGTTTTGTCGAGCACGATGCCAACCTTGTTCCCATCGATCCTCTAAAGTTTGTCGATAAAAAAAGCTACAAAAAACGGATCGAAGAGGGCAAGGCCAAAACCGGCGGACGCACCTCCTCGGTCATCAGTGGCAGCTGCACTATCGACGATCAGCCGACGGAGCTGGTGGTCTTCGACTTCGCCTTCATGGGCGGCAGCCTCGGCTCCGTAGAGGGGGAGAAGATCGTTCGGGCCGTTCATCGGGCGATCGAAAGCAAGTCCGGTGTCGTCATCGTCTCCGCTAGCGGCGGAGCCAGAATGCAGGAGAGTACCTTTAGCCTCATGCAGATGAGCAAGACCTCCGCCGCTCTGCATAAGCTCCATGAGAAGGGGCTTCCGTTTATCTCTGTGCTTACCGATCCTACCATGGGGGGCGTCAGTGCCTCCTTTGCCATGTTGGGCGATATCATCATGGCTGAGCCCAACGCACTGATCGGCTTTGCCGGGCAGCGGGTCATCAAGCAGACCATCGGCGCCGACCTACCCGAGGGCTTTCAGCGAGCCGAATTCCTTCTCGAACACGGACTCATCGATCTGGTAGTCGATCGCAACGAGATGAAAGAGTCCATAGCTCGCTTCCTGCGCCTCTTCCTTAAGGGGCATTAACTCTCCTTTTACCTATTTCCCTATGCGCAATACTCTGGCCCGGATCCATGCCCGGGATGCAGGAATTCTCTTCATGCTTGTCAGTGCGCTCCTCTCGGCGATCAACGGCGCCACGGCCAAAATGCTCGGCGAAGAGATGAGTGCCCTGGAGATTGTCTTTTGGCGCAATCTCGCCGGTATAGCGATGATCCTTATCGCTCTGCATCACACCCCGGCGACGCTTCCCGGCGGGAGACCCGTACTGTTGATTTTACGGGGGCTTCTAGGATTTTCGGCGATGATTCTTTTCTTCTACACCATTACGACGATTTCTCTGGGTGAAGCGATCACTCTCAATAAGACCTCCCCGCTTTTTGTCACGATCCTCGCCTGGTTGCTTCTCGGAGAGGGCATCAGTCTCTGGGGGGTGCTGACGCTGGCGTTGGGATTTCTCGGCGTTGTTTTTGTGACTCAACCCTGGGGGCTTTCCGTGAGTCCAGCCTACGCTCCGGGACTCCTAGGAGGTTTTCTCGCTGCCTGTGCCTATGCGACGATCAAGCATCTGCGTCATCTCTATGACGCCCGAATGATCGTCCTCTCCTTTACGGCGACGGGAACCTTGGTGCCGCTACTGCTTTTCGTTATCGCTCCTCACGTCCAGCCGCCATCGTCACTCGATTTTCTCTTTCCCCTTTTTGTATGGCCGCAAGGGGTAGAGAGCTGGGGATTGCTGCTTTTTCTGGCGCTGACGGCGACACTCTCCCAGTGGCTCCTGACGCGTGCCTACACTCAGGGGCGGACGGGAATCGTCGGTGTCGTCAGCTATGCCAACATTCCTTTTGCCGTGGGCTTCGGTGTCGCTTTAGGAGATCCGCTTCCCGATGTCTGGGGCTGGTGTGGGATTTCGTTAATCGTCATTGCCGGTATTCTGCTCAAAAAAGTTTAAATTGCCTCTCTTTGACTTGCAGTTGATGAAAGAGTTGTTCTTTGAAATAGATAGGGAGAGAAAAGGTTATAGAGTAATGGGAAGTGTTCGCCCGAAGGCGAAGGGGATTTAGAGAGCGGTGACGTTTTCGGCCTGGGGGCCTTTCATGCCTTCACCAATCTCGAAGGTGACCTTCTGTCCCTCGTAGAGAGAGACGCGGCCGCCGGTGGGGTTGTTGACTTGACGGAAATGAACGAATACGTCGTTGCCGCCGTTGTCCTGCTGAATAAATCCGTAACCTTTTTCGTCGTTGAACCATTTAACGGTTCCAGTTTGCAAATCTGCCATTGTAAAGCCTTTTTTTGAATATAGTGAATCAAAATGTCGGGGAGTCTTCAGGGTCTTGCGGAGCAACGGTAACGCGGCAACACATCTAACACACGAAGATGAACTCGAACCTCATCTTTCTTCGGAGACCATTATAGCTGCAAGCGGAAGTAAAAGCAAGGCTTTTGGCAAGCGGGAGCAAAATTTAGCGAAATTTTTTCTTAGTTCTTTCCTCCGATGGGGACGAAGGCCTCCGTCCGGCCGCGAAATTCGACATAGAGATCGCCGTCTCGGTAGTCGGGAGCCCGATCGCAAGAGATGAGCTTGAGGGATTGGGCCTGGATCGGCGTGGGAGGGATCAGACCGCTGTGGGAACGGAGGGTCGCGGGATAGAGTGAGGTATTGAGGATCCAGAAGTCGCTGGAGTCCGGTTTGCTCTCTAGCTCCCGGCGCACACCGCGGGATTGGGAGCTGGCCGGACCTTCGAGGAGAAAGATATCGTTGTAGAAGCTGTCGTCGGCTTCTACCGGCAGCAATTCACCTCGCGAATTTCGTGAGACATAGGCGATAAGATCGATCCCGTCATGCGTCTGTTGGTTGATGAGACGATAGAGGGTCCGCTTGTCCCGTATCTTCTCCATATCTTTGATGCGGTGATAGGCGTCGATATGTGCCCCCACCAAGAGGCGCTCCAGTCGGTCAAACTCTTCCAATTCATAGGCGACTTTTTTGTCCTGGATATAAGCGACGGCCCGCTCGGCGATCTGTCGGCTTTTCTCACGGATCTTGTCGTTGAACAGGGGGTCGAGGGTCTGGCGAATGAAGAGAATCGCCCCGGCGAAGAGCCTGCCGAAAAAACGCCCCAGGGATGCGAGAAAACGGTTGACGGGATGCTCGGGTCCCAAGATCCGTTCCAGCCAGGCAAAGAACCAACTGAAAGCAAAGACTTCCAGGAGGGGCGTGAGCCAGGAGTTGAAAAGCAATCCCAGGAACTTCCCCGAGATCAACAGGATCGTTTTTGAGAGGCTGATGATGAGAATCTTTAGTTCCGTAAAGAGGAAGAGATGCCCCAGATACCCGCTGGTGTAAAGGAGCCAGAGGGAGAGTGCGGTGGCGATGAAGGCCAAGAAGATGTTTCGCACTTTGGCACGGAGTTTGAGGGCGAGATAATATTCCCGGGCCTCATTGAGGGCGCGGGAGAGGGGCTCGAGGATATTACGCCGCAGCCAGCGGGAGAAAATGTTGTCGAGAAACCAGCGTTTGATCAGCAGTACACTGCCTTGCAAAAGCGTCAAGCCTTTGAAAAAAGTGATGACTTTGAGTTTGGAGACTGTATAAAAGGAGAGGATCGCGCCTTTGAAGGCGAGGGCGGCCGCCAACATATAGGCGACACTCAAATCCCAGCTCTCGGGAAATACCGTGTAGAGTGCGATCCCCGCGAGGATGGGGAACAAAATGAGTACGGCGACTAGATTTCGTCGGCGCACGGGGATCTCAGTCTTCGTCGGTCGCGTCGGTGGTGTAGACACCGGTGGCGGTCTTCCAGATGATCGAAGCGTTAAGCCCCAGCCAGATAATCAACCCCATTCCGATCGTAGCAACCCAACCGAGGGTACTCCAGTCGGAAGTGTCGAGCCAGCCCTTCTGAGCCAAACCGTAGACGAAGGCGGCGATAATGGCCGCTGCAACAAGGGCCCCGTACCATTTAAGGCTTTGATAAATCGCTTTGATCGCCATGAGCCAAAAGGCGAACATGACCAATATATAGAAGGGTTTGAAACCCTCCAGCGGATCGCCGGAGGTGAGATAATGGACGAAATGGTGACCCGTGGGATTCCAAGTCCCCAGAGCCAGAGCCATGGCAAGAATCATAGAGACCCACCAGCGCAGGTGACTGACTTTTTTGCCGTCTTTGGTTACCGAGCGTTTGACGAGGATATCGGGAAGCATCTGCGCAGCCTTTTTGCCTGCAATCATAACATAACGCCGTGACGATAAAATGATCTTGGGAAAACTCCTTTTGATATAATGCTTTCAACTTTGTCTAAAGGATGGGTTTATGTCCCAATCGACTCTCAGAGGGGGAGGTGTCTGCCCGGGCGTCTTCCTCGCGATGGTCTCGGTCCCCTTTCTCTTCGTTGCGGCGCTAGCGGCTAGCACTCTGGGGCTTCTGCCTTTCGAGACGGGGATTCATACCCTGATAACTATCGTTGCAATTTTTATCATTTTCCTCTTTTTTATCCCTCACAATGCCTCCTATGCCGCTTGTCGGATCTCCCGGAATTTCGAGCTGATGGAGCAGGATCTTCAGGAGGGGCTTAAGGGTAACGCCCTGACCATTATGGGCAAGACCAAGTCCACCCTGACGGTTCGGGAATTTATCGAAGAGTATTTTAAGGATATCCGCGACGACAACTATGCCCGAGTCGCCGCGACGATTTTCCCCATGTTGGGAATCCTGGGGACCTTCGTGGCCATTGCCGTCTCGATGCCCGATTTTACCGTCACCAGCAGCGAAAAGCTCGATCAACAGATCTCTCTGCTTCTGGCGGGGATCGGCACCGCGTTTTACGCTTCGATTTACGGAATCTTCCTCTCCCTGTGGTGGATTTTCTTCGAACGGCGAGGATTGGCCAGAATCGAACGGCAGATCCTCGAGCTCGAAGCGCTCTACAACAGCCGGATCTGGAGCCGTAGCGAGCTGGTCAAGCACGAGCATATGCAGAGCGAGCTCAAAGATCAAAAGATCATTCGCACCCTGCAGGAGACCTTCAACCTCGACTTTATCAAAGATATGAATGCTCAGTATATGAAGAATTACCAGCGCATCGTGGAGGACACCAGTCGAAGTTTTGCCCTCTTGGCGGACCGGATGCAGGAGGCTTCCAATGATCTGCGCCAAACCCTCTCCATGCTTCAGGAGCGCAAGGAAGCCGTTGAGGCGGAGGAGGCCTTACGGCGCAATATGGAGCAGTTCACACGAACGGCTCAGACCCTGGAGCGGGGACTGGAGCACTTCGACGAGAGTGTGGAGCGAAGTCTGGAGAAGATCGACTTTGAGCTGGCGGGAGCAGTGGAACGCTTGGGGCGGATCATGGAGATGATCGCTCGGCAGCGGGAGCAGGCAGAGCGTCGTGAGCCGGACGAGCGCTTTTTTGACGATGAGGATCGGGGGAGAGAGGTCTGATGTTCCGCCGGGATCGACGACCGGAGGAGAGCCACAACTTCTGGATCTCCTATGCCGATCTGATGGCAGGACTGCTCTTTGTTTTCATCCTGCTTATCGGTGCCATCGTCTCCAAGTCGATCATCCTTCGGGAGAGTCTGCATAAAAAGGAGTCGCGCCTGGAAGCTGCTACGGCGGAGCTGCGGGCCAAAGAGGCCAATCTGCAAAAGAGCCGGGAGCAGTTGGCAAAACTTCGCTCCAGGCTTCACCGTCAGGAAACGGTGCTCCAGGCGAGGGAAAAAGAGCTCGCAAAGCGTAACAGCCTCATCGGCCGCCAGAAGAAGCGGATCGCCGACGCCGAAGAGAAGATCCGCCTCCAGGAAGCGGAGGTGCGCAAACTCCATCTGCTTCTGGAAGATCTCAAACTCCGACTGGCTGGAGAGCGCAAAACGACGGCAGCCTGGGCGGCAAAGGCCACGGAGCTCAATCAAACTCTTGCATCGACCCGGGCGGACCTGCGCCGAGCCAAAGAGAGACTAAAGGAGCAAGAGGCTCTGATCACCCTGGGGCGCAAAGACCTGAAGCTGCGCCAGAAAGAGCTGGAAAAGCTCAATCAACTCCTTTTGGCTCGTAACGCCAAAATCGATGAGCTGAACAAAAAGGTGGTGATATTGCAAAACCTTTCCCAGGAGAGCAATACCACGCTGGCCCAGAAGCAGAAAAAGCTCCAGGAATACGTCAACAGGGTCATTGTTCTCTCCAATAAGCTGACCCGCGTGCAGGATGAGCTCCGACTCAAAGATGAAAATCTCACCCGACTCCTGACGGCGTTGGATCGGCAAAAGACCCGTTACGACGACCTGATTGCCCGACTGCAGAAGCAGCGGGCCCAGATCAAGTCCCTCACGGGCATTCGTCTTAAGGTCATCGCCGCACTGAAAGAGACGCTCGGTCGTCGCATCGATATCGACAAAAAAACCGGTGCTCTGCGTCTAAGCTCCAAGATTCTCTTCGACCGGGGGAGCGCCGAGCTTAAAGAGGCGGCCAAAGCCGAGCTACGCGACTCCTTTGAGCGTTACATCGCTGCGCTTCTGAGCAATCGGGCGATCCGCCCCCATCTCGATCGTATCGTCATCGAGGGGCATACCGACAGTGACGGCGGCTATCTTTATAATCTGGAACTCTCCCAGAAACGGGCCCTGGCGGTGATGAACTACCTCTTGAGCCTCCCGATTGCCAAGAAATATCATCTGCAAAAATACCTTGTTGCCAGCGGCCGCGCCTATATGGATCGGATTATGCGCAACGGGGTCGAGGACAAGGAGGCCTCCCGGCGCATCGAGATCAAGTTTACGCTCAAAAACCGCGAAGCGATGTATGAGATCGAAAGGATCCTCGATGAGGGAAAAAGCAAGCGTCAGCTCTTTTGAACCGCGCCGACTTCGGGAAGCAAACGCCAAGCTTTCGACGATTGAAAAAACACTCAGTATCTCCGAGGGGACGAGCGCTCAAACCGAATCTTCATCTTCTCTCAATAGAAAACCCGGCCCCTTGGTGCGATGGTGGAGACTACTCTTTGGCCTTTCCTAACAGAAAACGAAGTTGAGGCATCGTTACTAAGCTATCGACTTCTCCTCTCTATCGGAATATCCTTGCTGAATCTTTTCCAGGCGCGCTCCACGTCTCCCGGCCCCGGTACATCGGTCAGATCAATGTAGTAGCTGTAGAGTAGGCGCATTCCTTGTCTGAGCTCCAGGCGCAGATAGGCACTGGGAAAATTGCCGGTGGCTTTGAGGGGAGCGTTGGCACCGGAGTTGCAGTGGATACCTGCCTTGGTGGAGAGTTCCAGAGAATAGGGACACTTCCCGGTGAAAGTATAAAGAGTCTGTAGCCTCTTTTCCGCTGTAGGATCGGGGGGAAAGACCCGAAGAGCCAGACAGCGGGGAGGGTGGCGGGTCAGGTTTTGGTCGTAGAGTTTCACGATGGCACTGTCGCCGCAACCGTGGATGAGGGATATGAGTATCAAGACAAGTAGCGTCAACGGCAGAAGAGCTTTGATGAGATACTCCCGAAACTTTTGATGCTATTATCCTTTAAGGGCACTTGCATTAAACTAAAACGAAAAACCTTACCAAAGGAGCCTGTGATGCAAAGGATCGTCTATCGTTGTGAAAGCCGCTCTATCGAAAGGGAGATTTTGCCGGAACTGCGGCTTTTTTTTCGTCGACTGCGTCAGGTCCGCCGTGAGCTGGGGGTGCGACCCTATCTCAACCGTCTTCAACGTCGGCGTTGTCAGGCGAACCTTTTGATGCTCCAGGAGATAGAGCGGGAATTTGACGCTATCGAATATGGAGAAGATTATCGGGAACTCCATCGGCGTCTGCGCCGATATCTCTATCTGGATAGTGAGGGCTTGGCCCGGGTACTGGGCAGCGAAGGGGTGGAAAAACGCTCACTCTTCCTGATGGTCGGCTAAACCGTTGAAGGAGTGCTAATGAGACTCGAAACCCTCCAGAAAACCATCGAGGAAAAACCGGGCGTTCTCCTCTACTTCTCCGGAGAACATTGCAACGTATGCCACGCGCTGCGGCCCAAGTTCAAAGAGGCCTTCGAGACGCACTTTCCTCTCGTCGAACAGATCTACCTCGACGTACAGGAGCACCCGGAGATTGCCGCGCACTTTCAGGTCTTTTCCGTGCCGACGATGATCGTCTATCTCGGGGGACGGGAGTTTGCCCGGGAGGGAAGGGCGGTGAGCCTCTCTCGTCTGGTGGAGAAGCTGCGGCGCCCCTATGAGATGATGATTAGCTAAGGCGGGATCGCAAGCCACCATTTACCCACCCTTTCAATCTTCGGATATAATTCGCTTAATTTTTTTCGATAAGGACATGTGGAGCGATGAAAAGGGATTACGGCCTCTCTATCTGGGGAGAGGATAATTTTCTCATCGAAGGGGAGACCGTGAACGTCAATTACGGCGTGCGTCCTTCCCTGCTGGAGATTACCCGCGCCGTTCGGGAACGGGGATATCGAGGTCCGCTCTTGCTCCGCTTTCCCCACCTGATCCGCAAACAGATCGATACGCTTTTTGACGCCTTCGAAACGGCACGCAAGGAGTTCGATTACCAAGGAGAGTTTCGGGCGGTTTTCCCCCTGAAAGTCAATCAATATCCCCATTTTGTCCAGTCCCTTGTCGAAGTCTCCAACGGGCGACGATACGGGCTTGAAGCCGGAAGCAAGGCCGAGCTGATCATCGCCATGGCCAAAACCCCTCGCGGTGCTCCCATTACCGTCAACGGCTTCAAGGATAAGGAGATGATCGCTCTGGCCTTCATCGCCGCCAAAAGCGGTCATAATATCACCGTGACTATCGAGGGGATCGGCGAGCTGGAGACGATCCTGGAGGTGCATCGGGAGTTCAACGGTGAAGGCCGTTCCGTCATCGCACCCAAAATAGGCATGCGAATCCGCCTCCACAGCACCGGTGTCGGGATCTGGGCCAAAAGCGGAGGCTTCGGCTCCAAATTCGGGCTTACTTCCACCGAACTGCTGGAAGCCTACGAGATGCTGCGCCGGGAAGCCCTGCTGGACAATTTGGCCATGCTTCATTTTCACATCGGCTCGCAGATGGGAGAGATCGGCCCGCTCAAGAAGGCTCTCAGAGAGGCAGGCAACCTCTATGCCGAGCTCAAACGGCGGGGTGCGGAGCATCTCCGGGCCCTCAATATCGGTGGAGGACTCGCCGTAGAATACAGTCAACATCAGCCCAACGCCGATCGTAATTACTCCATCAAAGAGTTTGCCAACGACGTAGTCTTCACCATGCAGGAGATTGCTCGCCGGAAGGGAGTGGAAGAACCGGACATCTTCACCGAGTCGGGTCGTTTCATCGCCGCAAGCCACGCCGTGCTCGTCGCACCGGTATTGGAGCTTTTTAGCCAGGAGTATCACGAACGCTCTTTGCGTCTGAAGAAAGAGGGAAGCAATCCTCCATTGGTTCAGGAGCTTTATGATCTCTATCGTTCGATACGCCGCACCAACGCACGGGAGTATCTCCACGATGCATTGGATCATATGGAGAGCCTACTGACGCTTTTCGACCTGGGCTACATCGACCTCGAAGATCGCTCCAATACCGAGATCCTCGTCAACCTCATCATCAAAAGGGCCATTATGCTTCTAGGTGAAGAGGATACCCGGGAACTCAAACGGCTGCAGAACCGTATCCAGGAAAAATATCTGGTCAACTTTTCCATTTTTCAATCCTTGCCGGACTTCTGGGGACTGGGACAACATTTTCCCATTATGCCGCTGCAACACCTGGATAGGCGTCCTACGCGCCCGGCTTCTATCTGGGACATCACCTGCGATAGTGACGGGGAGATTCCTTTTGATCCCGATGCTCCGCTGCTGTTGCATGATATCGACGTGGAAGAAGAGGAATATTTCCTCGGGTTTTTCCTCACGGGGGCCTATCAGGAGGTCTTAGGAATGCGCCACAATCTCTTCACTCATCCTACCGAGGCGACGATCCATTTTGACGAAGAGGGAATCTGGCACATCGATGGAATCATCGAAGCTCAGAACCTAATGGATGTCCTGGAGGATCTCGACTACGATACGGGAGTCATCGACAAGACTCTCAAGATGGGTATCGAAGAGTCGGAGCTGATCGACGAGAGCGAGAAACAGGAACTTCTCGGTCGCCTTTACCTCTATCTGAGTGAGAACAGCTATCTCAAGACGATCCAGTCCGCCGAAGGGAAGGAGAAGCGATGAGTTTTTGGCGATTGATTCTGGAGGATTTTGCAACGGTCCGTCGAAACGATCCGGCACTCCATAACAGCTTTGAGCTCTTTTTCAATTATCCGGGAGTCTGGGCGCTCTTTTTTTACCGTATTAGCCATGCCCTCTATCGGCGGGGATGGCGTTTCCTCCCCAGGCTTATTTCGGCGATCGGACAGTTTCTGACGACGGTGGATATTCATCCGGGAGCCCAGCTCGGTCGCAGGATTTTCATCGACCATGCCACCGGTGTGGTCATTGGCGAGACGGCCATTGTGGGAGACGACGTACTGATTTATCAGCAGGTGACGCTGGGCGGCGTCAGCCTCTCTTCGGGGAAGCGCCATCCCACGGTAGAAGAGGGCGTCGTTATCGGTGCCGGGGCTAAGGTCCTGGGCAATATCACCGTTGGGTGCAAGAGCAAGATCGGAGCCAATTCCGTCGTAATCAAAGATGTTCCTCCCGGCTGTACTGCCGTGGGAGTTCCCGCCCGGATGGCCCGACGTATCGACGGGCAGGCTCCCCTGAGCCACAATATTATGCCCGACGTCGATAAGCAGGTCTTCGAATATCTTCTTAAGCGCATTGCCGTTTTAGAACACACGATCAAAACCGGTGACCTGGACACGATGGAAAAGAAAGATCACGAACTCGACGAAATCTACAAAAACTTCATCGAAGCGATGAAAGGTTAAAGGCTTTATAAAATCGTTGTTATGATTTGATGTGGCTAATGCTTGGAAAAGAGAAAATAAGATTTAAATTGAAGTTTTGATTTGGTTGCGGGAGAGGGATTTGAACCCCCGACCTTCGGGTTATGAGCCCGACGAGCTACCGGACTGCTCTATCCCGCGTCCGTTGGAAAGAAGGGTTGAATCCGAAGATTCAAGTGGATGGGGTAGAGGGACTCGAACCCCCGAATGACTGGACCAAAACCAGTTGCCTTACCACTTGGCGATACCCCAGCCGCCACTTCATAAACACATTCGGTTTATGTGGACGGCATTATAGCCCAAAGCGTCCCCCTTGTCAAGGGATCGAAGGGTGAGTCCTAAAAAAAGAGGAAAATTTTATAGGGTATAATCTGAGAAACGACGATAAATAGCCGCGAGTTGATAGGCACGATCCTCGCAGGCCAAGAGGGAAAAAGATGACATCCGATGCGATCAAGCGTGTAGAAAAAGCGATCGAGACGATCAAAAAAGGCCATATGGTCATTATGATGGACGATGAAGACCGGGAGAACGAAGGGGATCTGGTCTATGCCGCGACCTTCAGCACTCCCGTGCTGGTCAATTTCATGGCCAAGGAAGCCCGGGGGCTGATCTGTGCACCCATCAGCCGGGAGATCGCCCAACGTCTCGATCTGGAGCCGATGGTCAGCCGTAACGACTCCATGCACGAGACTGCTTTTACCGTCAGCATCGATGCGGCGACGGCCACGACGGGAATCTCGGCTGCGGAGCGTAGCGAGTGTATTTCGTTGCTTGCCTCGCCCCTGAGCCGGCGCGAGGATTTTGTCCGGCCCGGTCACATCTTTCCTCTCATTGCCAAAGACGGCGGAGTCCTGGTGCGTACCGGGCACACCGAAGGCTCGGTGGACCTCTGCAAGCTGGCAGGTCTGGCCCCTGCCGCCGTGATCTGTGAAATCATCAAGGACGACGGTACGATGGCCCGCCGGGAGGATCTGCGGGAGTTTTCGCAGCGTCACGATATGCCCATCGTCTATATCTCCGACCTCGTCGAATACCGTCTCGCCAACGAAAAACTTGTCAAACGGCTGGATGAGGAGCCGATCGAGTTTCACGGCGTGAAGGTAAGCAAAATCCGCTATGAAGACCATCTGGGTCGCGTTCATACCGTCATCCAGTTCTACCGGATCCACGAGAGTGAAAACGTCCGCTTCCACAATATCGGCAGCGACATCGACCTGATGCTCAATGAAAAGAAATTCAAGGCGATGCATCAAAGCATCGACTATTTGCGCCAAAACGGCGGGCTGTTAATTTTCCTTGATTCCAAGACCGTCTCCAAAGAGCAGGCGAGGGAGATCGGAGTCGGAGCCCAAATCCTTCAGGACCTGGGGGTCAAAAGTATCAAGCTTTTGACGACAAATATAGAGACCGAGTTTGTCGGATTGGGCGGATTTGGCCTCGACGTGATTGAAAAAATCGATATCGGCTGAGATGGGTCTGGGAAGGAGACTTCGACAAAGCAGCATCACCTCCCTCTATATGTGGGGGGCATCTATCCTCCTGGTACTGGCGGTTTTGGCGACACTCCTGGCGATCTCCATCGAGTATTGGGAGTTCGATCGCGAGACGCAGCAATTGCGCCACCGTTATATCGAGGAGCAGAAAAAACAGATCCGCTACGATACGAACAGGGTATTGCACTTTATCGAAACCGAATATCAAAAACGTCGAGGAACGATCCCGGATACGGTGCTCCAAGCCCAGATCAAAGACGCTATCGCCTCACTGTACGGTCGGCCAGACGGGACCGGCTACATCTTCATCTACGGCTACGACGGAACCTGTTTGCTCGATCCGGTTCAGCCTTATAACGTGGGTAAGAATCTGTTGGATTTCCGGGATAGCAACGGCGTGCAGGTCATCAAGGATCTTATCGACGTTTCGCGCCGGCCAGGCGGCGGGTTTGTCCGCTATACCTGGATCAAACCGACGACCCGGCGACCCAGTCCGAAGATCTCCTACGCCAGAGCTTTCAAGCCCTGGCGCTGGATGGTCGGCACCGGCGTCTATCTTGACGAGGTGGAGAAAGTGATCGCCCAGCGTCGGGAAGCGTTGAGAGAGAAGACCTACAACTCTATTGCCAAACTGCTCCTACTTATGGGGGCTCTTTTCGTCGTGGGACTTTTGGGGGTGCGTTACCTGAATCGGGTCATCCGTAAAGAAGTTCAGAGTTTTACGCGATACTTCGAACGGGCAGCCAAAAGCCATATCGTCATCGATGAGAGTCAGGTGCGGCTTGCAGAATTCAAAAAGCTTGCTCGGGTCATCAATGAAATGCTCAGCGAGGTCCACGAACGTAAACGAAAACTCAGGGAGATAAATCTCCTTCTGGAAGAGAAGGTCGAGAGCAAGACGGCCGATCTAAAAGAGCGCAATCGGCTGCTGGAGGAGGAGAAAGCCTTTAGCGTGGCATTGGTCCAGGCCCAGGACAGCTTCATCCGACAGTCGATCCACGAGATCAACACCCCTCTGGCGGTCATCATGACCCATATCGATATCTTCAAGATGAAATACGGGGAAAACCGCTATCTGGCCAAGATCGAGGCGGCGGCCAAAATGATCGCCACCATCTACGATGACCTAAGCTATATGGTGAAGAAGGATCGCTTCGACTACGCCGTTGGCGTGATCGATTTCAGTGGATTTCTGCGGGAGAGGGTCCGCTTTTTCCTGGAGATTGCCCAGGGTAACCGGCTCGAACTCTCCGAAGAGATCGAAGAGGGGATTTCGATACGTTTCAGTGATATCGAACTTCAGCGTATCGTCGACAATAACCTCTCCAATGCCATCAAATATGCCCGGGAGCATAGTGAGATTGCCGTGGCTCTCTCTCGGAATGGGGAGGAGATCGTCCTGGAGTTCCGTTCCCGCTCCCGCCAGCCCATTGCCGATACTCGAAAGATTTTCGAGGCCTTTCACCGGGAAGATCGGGAAGTCGGGGGATTTGGTCTGGGTTTGCAGATCGTGCGCAGCATCTGTGAAAAAAACGGCGTGAGGATCGAGGTGGATTCGGGAGAGGAAGAGACGATATTCTGTTATCGGTTCAAGGGGGATGATGATGCGCGTGCTGCTGCTTGAGGATGAACGGATGCTGCAGGAGGCGATCCGGGAGTATTTGACGGGGACGGGATACCGTGTCGATGCCTTCGAAGATGGGGAAACAGCCTATCTCGGAATTAATAGTAATAAATATGATCTCTTCATCTTTGATATCAATACCCCGGGTATAGACGGATTGAGTCTTCTGGAGCGACTACAGGAGAAGGGGATTGAGGTGCCGACGATCTTCATCAGCGCCATTACCGAGATCGAACAGATCAGCCGTGCTTACGAGTTGGGGTGCTACGACTATCTAAAAAAGCCCTTTCACCTCAAAGAGTTGTCGCTCCATATCGAGCGCCTGATGAAGATTGCCCGGCGCAAGGATCAAGATTCGCTAATTGCCATCAGCTCACGCTACAGCTACGACCTCAATCGCCGCCGACTTCTTTATGACGGAACGGACCAAAGTATGACCCAGAGGCAGTCCCAGATTGTGGATCTTTTGGCAACCCATCTGGAGAAGATCGTCGATTTTGAGATGCTGCGTCATTATGTCTGGAATGACGCTCCCATCGACAATGCGACGATCCGGGCAGAGGTCTATCGGGTGCGGCAGGTGCTCAAAGAGGATCTCATCGAAAGTATCAAAGGGGTGGGATATCGTATGAGGAGGCAACACCAAGATGGGTCGATGCCTTAGTGCACGGCCGCCGTTTGGTAAACTTGGACGGTTTTGTCGTCGAGACTTAGAAGCATCTGCTCATCAATACTTGAAATGAAGGTACACAGAGATCGAATCTCTTCAAGGTTTGAGTCGTCCATCGGCTCTTCGGCGAGATCCTGCATATGTCGGACTCCTTCGTCGATGGAAAGGATGTAGTCGGAGTAGGAGGCGAGTACGGAGAGTTGACGCAGTCGAAGATTCTCGGTCTCCATCACACTTAGTGCCTGTCGAAACTGACGGCGGATCTTGACCAGGGTCGGAATATCCTTTCGGGTATGGAGCTGTGTAGCGTAGTGGATCAATCGCTTACACTGAATATTCTGTTTGCGAAGTAGGGTCCCAGCTTTTTCTGCAGCTTGGGAAGGGTAGAGGTCGGTTACCAAAAGAAAGCAGACGGCGAGTCCCTTTAAAAATATCCTTTTCATTTTCCTCTCCTTTCGATCTTTTTACAGGTAACTTTAACGCATATAAGGGTTTTGTACTATAGGGATTTTCCTACAATTCTTTAATGTTTTCCTTTACTTTTTTGTAAAACGGCACATTGGGAATTTGTTACTTCTTTTCCCATTGGCAATTTTTTCGTCAGATTTTTCCCTTCAATCACTCCTTTGCTATGTTCTTGCTATCTTGCTTCTTTACTATTAAAGTGTCCCAATACGCCCCAACGAGGGTAAAAATCAAAGGAGGGAACATGACCGAGGAAAAGGCGAGAGCCTATTGGAAGGAGAACATCTCCGCGATATTGAAACTTCTGTCTGTATGGTTTATCGTGTCATACGGTGCGGGTATTCTCTTTATCAATCAGCTTAACACTATTGAAATCAGCGGTGTCAAGCTGGGCTTCTGGTTTGCTCAGCAGGGATCGATCTATGTCTTCGTGATCCTGATTTTCATCTATGTCAAATGGATGAACAAGATCGACGAAAAATATGATGTCCACGAATAGGAGCTGAAACCATGGATTTGCAAACATTGATCTATATCTTCGTGGGGGCCAGCTTCGCGCTCTATATAATCATTGCGATCTGGGCGAAAGCCGCCAGTACCAAAGATTTCTACGTTGCCGGCGGCGGGGTCCATCCGGTCGCCAACGGTATGGCGACGGCAGCGGACTGGATGTCGGCGGCCTCTTTCATCTCCCTGGCGGGAATCATTGCCTACAAGGGAAGCGACGGGGGAGCCTACTTGATGGGCTGGACCGGCGGTTACGTGCTTCTGGCTTTGCTGCTAGCCCCCTATCTGAGGAAGTTCGGCAAGTTTACCGTGCCGGATTTCGTGGGGGATCGCTACTACTCCGATCTGGCGCGCACCGTGGCGGTTATCGCCGTCATCTTCATCTCCTTCACTTACGTTGCGGGGCAGATGCGAGGGGTGGGGATCGTCTTTTCCCGCTTCCTGCAGGTGGACGTCAATACCGGGGTCGTCATCGGAATGGTTATCGTATTTATCTATGCGGTTCTGGGAGGCATGAAAGGGATCACCTACACCCAGGTTGCCCAGTATATGGTGATGATCGTTGCCTACCTGATTCCGGCAATTTTCCTCTCGTTGATGGTGACGGATACCTTCCTGCCCCAGCTGGGAATTTTCGGTACGACGACCTTCGCTTTTGATGACGGGGTCAAGACGATACCGGCGGGGACTTATCTGATGCATGCGTTGGATACGGCGGTGACGGATCTGGGCTTCAATGCCTACAGCCTGCCGGGCAACATATGGAATATGTTTATGCTGACCGTAGCCTTGATGGTGGGAACGGCGGGACTGCCTCACGTCATCGTCCGTTTCTTTACCGTCCCTCGGGTCAAGGATGCGCGGATCTCCGCCGGATGGGCACTCTTTTTCATCGCGATTCTCTACACCACGATCGCCTCTGTCGCCGCCTTTAGCCGGGTCAACATCATCGACCGTGTCCAGAACGTGCCCTACAAGCAGTGGGTGACCGAAGGGGTTAAGCAGGCCGACGGCCGTATCAACCACGGAGGCTGGTTCAA
>Ga0256833_1000561_pt1 | contig 28659 bp, 23 predicted proteins | sample 356284metaG_FD_190535 | JGI IMG/M metagenome (GOLD analysis project Ga0256833, IMG submission 190535) | Hydrothermal vent microbial communities from Mid Atlantic Ridge, Atlantic Ocean - 356-284 | ecosystem: Environmental > Aquatic > Marine > Hydrothermal vents | place: Atlantic Ocean: Mid... | reverse complement strand
ATTGCAGCAATTCGACGTCACCATCTTGGTGTATGACCCTTTCGTTTCGGATGAAGAAGCGGAACGGTTGGGCGCAATCAAGCTGGAGTTGGAGCCATTATTGCGACGGGCCGATGTCGTCTCGCTGCATGCGCCCGCCAAACCCGACACCATCCATCTCCTCGACGCCCGCCATCTGTCTTTGATGAAAGATGACGCACTGCTCATCAACACAGCTCGCGGCGCGCTTATTGATGAACACGCCCTCATCGCCGAGTTGGAGAAAGGCCGCTTTTTCGCGTTTCTGGATGTCAGCGATCCTGAGCCTCCCGCGATCGATAGCCCGTTGCGCAGGCTGGACAACGTGGTGCTGACCCCGCACATCGCTGGTTGCATCGAAGATTGCAGTCGCATGGGGGAGCTGGCCGTGGAGGAATTGCGTCGATTCTTTGCAGGAGAGCCCCCCATCCACCGCATCACCCCCGACATGTTCAATCGTATCGGATGAAGTATGACTGCTGACGTCACCCCGGCTGGCGTTTTGCGCTTGCAGCCCTACCCCGGTCGCTACGCCTTCACACTGCGGGGCAGCGCCGCCGCATCCGTCGATCTCATTGAGCCCGCGGCAGGCGTAAAACTGCCGCCCCGCCGTCATTTCACGCCCGAACATCCATTCCGCCTCAAAATTCTGCACTTTAATGATCTGCACGGGCATATTTGTCGCTTCACTGACCATGGCGAAATACCCATCTTCGCCCGCATGGTGAGTCGCATGAATCAGTTGCGGCGACAGGCCTGGCAGCGGGATGACATGGGGGTGCTGATTATGTCTGCGGGTGATGACCTGGTCGGCTCCGTCTTCGACGAATTGCTGACAGCAAATGAAGCGCCTCTGCATGTCAGCTATCATCTTTATTCGGCCGCGGGCGTGGATGTAGCGACGCTGGGCAACCATGATTTTGACATGGGGCCCGCCGCCTTGGCTCAGGCCATCGCCCGCGACGCCCGATTCCCTCTACTCTCCGCAAATCTTCACTGCTGCGAACCTTTACAAAGTCAGATTGCTCCCGCAGCCATTTTTCTGGTGAAAGGCGTGCGGGTGGGCGTCATAGGCCTCACCACGCCGGGCGAGATCAACAAGCAATGGGCGGACGATTTTCAGCTAGGCAATCCGGTGCAAGCGGTCCACAACATCTTGCCTGCGTTGCAGCCTTTCTGCGATGTGATCATCATCCTCAGCCATCTTGGCTATAGCCTCAGCAGCCACGCCGCAACGGTGCTTTATGCAGGCGATGTGGAACTGGCGCGCAACTTGCCTCGGGGCGGCGTGCAGCTCATCGTGGGCGGGCATACCCACCACAGCCTCAATTTGCATGGCCTGGAGCCAGAGAACATCGTCAACGATATCCCCATCGCCCAAGCCGGATATCTGGGTGAATTTCTGGGCGAGGTTGATATCACCCTCCGCTCTGCGCCAGCGGTCACCAGCGCCCGGCTCATCCGCACCGCACTGCTGCCGGTGGATGCAGACTTCCGGCAGCGTCAGATCACACCACTGGAGCGACTGGCGACGCCAATTTTGACCCGCCGGTTGGGCCGCACGGCCAACCATCCCGATCTGGATGCGGACTGCGTTCTCAACGACCTGGCGGCAGGCGAATCGGCCCTGGCCAACTTCATCGCTGATGCTTTGGTCGCCCGCTGCCGCAGACATGAGCATCAGGTGGATTTGGCTTTCATAGACGCCACCAGCCTTCGCACCGGCATCCCTGTGGACGCCGAACTCACATTTGGCGATTGGTTCAACGTTATGCCTTTCGCTGACGTCATTCGGCTGTGCTGGCTGACGGGCGAGCAGTTATTGGCCCTGGTGCAAGATAACGCCCGCCGCGTCGATCTCCCCGGAGAGCCCCATATGGAGCGGGGATTTCTGCACTTCAGCCGTCAACTTCGCTACCGCATCGAACTGGGCGCGACCCGCTCCAAAATTCAGGCCGTCGACATCACCTTCGGCGGCGCACCGTTGGAGACCATGGCGCATCGCGTTTTCATTGCGGCATACGCCAGCTTTGTGCGCGAACCCGCCCTGGCCTGGCAAAAAAGTGTGAATCGCACCGAATCACTATCGTTTTTCGACATCGCACAGTTACCCACCGCCACCACCGGCCTCTTTTTGCGCCGCGAGCTCACTGCCTACATCAGCAAGCATGGCGGCGTCACCGAGGCTGCCGGAGCCAAGCGTGATGGACGCCTATCAATCACTCAATCCCATTCTCAGCAGGTGCTATCCCTATGACAACACGTCGACTTAATCACATTTTTCACCCCGACGGCCGGGTTTTCATCGCCGCTTTCGATCACGGACTTTTCAGCGGGCCTGCGCCAGGCATCGAGCAGCCGCTGGCCATACTGGAACAGATCGTAGCTGGCGGCGCCGACGCCATACTAACCAGCTATGGCATCGCCACTCATTTTGCGGCTGCCATCGCTCCTCTGGGGCTCATTCTACGGCTGGATGGTGGCGGCACACTTTTGAATAACACCGGGCCGGGTGCACAACTTTACACGGTGGAGGACGCCTTACGCCTGGGCGCTGATGCGGTGGCTATCTCCGCATTTCCCGGCGCAACCAACGAAGAACACTCCCTGCAGATGCTGGCCCGCACCATTGCCAAAGCTCACGCCTGGGGCATGCCGGTGATGGGGGAGATGGTGCCAGGCGGATTCGACAGCGCCCCAGAATTTCGCACCACCGAGAGCATCGCCCTCTCTGCACGAGTCGCAGCCGAGTTAGGCGCCGATTGGGTGAAAATTCCCTACGCCTCCGATTTCGAGCGCGTCACCAGCACTTGCTTTGTCCCCGCGGTCATTCTGGGTGGAACCAAAAAAGGCGCCGAGCGGGCCATGTTGGAAGACATCAGCCAAGCTCTGCAGGCGGGGGCCAGAGGCGTGGCCATCGGACGCAATATCTTCCAGGCCGATAACCCGCGGGCCATGACCGCAGCTATCGCCGCTCTCATCCATGGCGACGCCAGTGTGGATGATGCTCTGGAGATATTGAACAACAACGCGTGACAGTTTAACTTTATGCAAGAAGTAGGAGGTCGTCTATCGTCAAAATTCTCTCTCCGTTCAATCTTCCATCCTCCCCGTCCCCAAGAAGGAGCCAAAAAATGAAGCAACGCAACTATCTTGTCATGCTGTTGATCATCTCAATTTTATTCGTTGGACTGTTGGCAGCCTGTAACGCTCCGGCATCCCCGACCACTCAGCCCCCCAAAGGGGAAGCGCCCGCGGCCCAGCCCACTGAAAAACCGCCTGCAGCCCCAAAACCGGCGGAAAAACCCTTCGCCGGCACAGAGCTGACCCTGGCTTCCATGACTGATCAATATGTCACCGCCTTCAAATATCTAATCCCCAAGTTCGAAGAAGAAACGGGTATCAAGGTCACCCTGGACGAACTGGGATACGTGGATCTCTACCAGAAACTGACCGCAGACTTCGTGGCCCACACCGGTAACTATGACCTGATGACCATGGATATCGTGTGGTCAGGCGAATATGCACAGAATAAGTACACCTTGCCCCTGGATGACTTGATGGCTCGTGACAAAGATCAACTGCAGATGGACGACATCATGCCTGTGGCCTGGACCCTGGGCGAATGGGACGGCAAGCATTGGGCTTATCCCCTGGCCGGATACGCCAATGTGCTCAATTACCGCAAGGATGTACTGAGCGAGGCGGGCCTGGAGCCACCCAAAACCCAGGAGCAATTGCATGAATACGCCAAGAAGTTGACCAAACCGGATGAAGACTTCTATGGCATTGCCTTACTGGGGGCCAAGGGACCAGCCGTAGCCCAGGATTACATGGTCTGGGTGCAGCAATATGGCAGCAGTATTTTGGATGCGGATGGCAATGTGGCCATCAACACGCCAAAGAATGTGGAGATTTTGAAAGCCTTCGGCGATCTCTTCCAATACGCCCCGCCCGGCGCCACCGACTATTGGTGGGACCAACGCGAGACTGCATTCCGCTCAGGCAAGGTGGCCATGATGGAAGGCTGGAGCATTGCCCGCGCTGGTTACGAAAATCCCGAAATTTCCTCGGTGGTGGGCAAAGTGGCTATCGCTTTGGCTCCCGTGGCCGAAGGCGTTGAGCCCAAATATGGTTTTGGCGGCTGGGGCATCGGCATCAACGCCGACTCTAAAAATGCCGAAGCGGCCTGGGAGTTCATCAAATGGCTTTCTTCGCCCGAGATCCAGAAGGAATGGATCCGACACGATGGCGCCCCCATCCGCCGCAGCACACTGGAGGACCCAGATCTAAACCAGGAATACCCCTGGTTCCCCATCCTGCTGGAAGCCTTTGACAAAGGGGATGGCGATTACCGACCCCGCATCCCGCAATACAGTATCATCCAAGACGCGCTGGGCACGACTGTCAACGCCTATCTGGTGGGAGAAATGGGTGCGCAAGAAGCCCTGGATCAGGCGCAGGCCCAGGTGGAAGAGACCATGAAATAACCGACCGTCATCACACCCTCCCGGCCCGATGCTCCCTCGGGCCGGGAATCTATCCACCCTCCCACCTCTTACCCCCATCCTATGCGCCCCAAATCCAACAGATCCCTCCTCTTCGTCGAAAAACATTATCTACTCCTGTTGGCGCCGCTACTGATCTTCGTCGCTGCTATCGCCATCTACCCCCTGTTTTTCTCTTTCTATATAAGTTTTTTTAAATATCGTCTCACAGACCCCAACCAGACTCGTACATTTTTGGGCATTGCTCATTACATCCTGGCCATTCACGATAAGACTGTCATCACTGCCATTCGCAACACCCTGGTCTTCGTGGCGGGCACGGTCGTCATCGAACTGCTGTTAGGATTGGGCTTAGCTTTGCTCTTTGCAGGAGAAGGACGATGGATGCGGGCGCTGCGCTCTTGGCTGATCATCCCCATGGCCCTGCCTTCATTGGTGGTGGGCCTGGTGTGGAAATCCCTTTACAATGTCGATTTCGGCGTCATTCCTTACTATTTCAAGCAGTTCGGAATAACCATGGGCCGTGGGCCTTTGGGGGAGATCAAATGGGCCATGCCCTCAGTTATTCTCATCGACATCTGGCAATGGACGCCTCTGGTAATGATCATCTTCCTGGCCGGACTGAAAAGCCTGCCTCATGATCCTTACGAAGCCGCGCGAGTGGACGGCGCCAACCGCTGGCAGAGCTTTTGGCATATCACCCTGCCCTTACTCAAACCCAGCATTCTCATCGTGTTGCTATTGCGCACCATGCAGGGCTTCAAAGTCTTCGACATCATCTACGCCACCACCAGCGGCGGCCCTGGCACCGCCACCACCGTCCTCAATTTTCACATCTACACGGTGGGGATGGTTTTCTTCAAAATGGGCTACGCTGCGGCCCTGGCCAACATCCTGCTGATAATCGTCGCAGCGCTGGCGATCCTCTACATCATCGTTCTTGAACGCCAACAGATATGAGTTCCGCCATGCACACGTCTTCCATTGAAAGAGCAATTCGAGCTTTGCTCATCACCTTGGCAGTGCTATTCTTCATGCTGCCCATCTTTTGGCTACTCACCACCGCCTTCAAATTTGGACGGGACGCCTTTGCCATTCCGCCCAAGTGGATTTTCTTCGACTTCACACTCAAGAACTTTCAGGACATCTGGACAAGTACGGAAACGCCCCGCTACCTGCTCAATAGCATCATCGTCTCAATTGGCGCCACGACGCTCTCTCTGCTGTTGGGCGTGCCCGCGGGCTACGCCATCGCCCGCAGCAAATCCGCTCTCATCAACGCCAGTTCCTACTTTTTCCTGCTTTTGCTCATGATCCCTCCCATCGCCATGCTCATCCCTTTCTACCTGGTAATGCGAAATCTGCATCTGTTGGGCAGCTACGCAGCGCTCATCACCCTGGACGCCATCTTCGACGCCGCGTTCGTAGTGTGGATGATGCGCAGCTATTTTCAGGATGTTCCGCAAGAAATGGAAGAAGCAGCGCTGGTGGATGGGGCCTCGCCTCTGGGCGCTTTCATGCGCATCGCTCTGCCCCTCTCGCTGCCCGGCATCGTGGCCTCCGCCCTCTATTGCATCATCTTTTCCTGGAACGATTTTCTTTTTGCTCTAATGCTTACTTCGCCCAAGACCAAGACTATTCCCTTGGGCATCATGGCCAGCTTCAGTTCGGTTGAGATCAGTTGGGGCAAGATGGCCGCCATGTCCCTCATCGCCATTATCCCCGCCCTCATCATCGCCCTGTTTCTCAACCGCTATTTCGTGCAGGGCATGACCATGGGGAGCACGAAAGGCTAAGTTCGGATGCACGCTTAGTAAATGGATCGACTGAAAAAAGGCTATTTTACCACAGAGACACGGAGAACACGGAGAAAATCATGGCAATTCACAGAGAAAAGACCTCCGAACCTCCACCTTTTTCTTCCTCCGCGCCCTCTGCGCCTCCGTAGTGAGGCTTTTTTCAGGCGACTCAGAAATAAGTTCCCTTTCTTCGCTGTTTGTCTCATACAGGCCGCCCTTCCCCAGCCTTCCCCCGACGCTCATTTTCATTCGCTTTCGGGGGCGGGAGCCGCTGGTTTGCCACCGTTTTGTCAACAAAAACCTCCGCCCCCGCTTGCGGGGGAGGCCAGGATGGGGCCTGCGGCGGCAATCGCCCATTGTTGATGAAAAAGGAAAGTTATTTTGAGACGGCCACTTAGCATTTTTCAACTAACATCATCACAATCACCGAGGATTCTATGTCAAACAAACCAAAAACTATTCGTCAAATGTGGAGCGAAAAGCCTGGCGAACTCGAAATGCGCTACAACCCCATCTTCGAGTTGGACGGCGATGACGTGCTCATCAAAGTCGCTTATACCGGCATTTGTCCGTGGGACGTGCGAGCTTTCACCGGCAAATCATCCGTGGCATTTCCGCGGGTTCTGGGTCACGAAAGCTCTGGCTATGTGGCCGACATGGGTAAAAACGTCCATGATTTGACCCCGGGCCAGCCTGTGACCGCCGACTTCATCGTCAAGTGCGGCATATGCAAAGCCTGTCGTCGCGGACGCCCCAACCGCTGCCAAAATCCCACCTATCAACAATTCGGCGGCGGTTATGGAGATTATATCCGCATCCCGCGCAAGAACGTCTACCCCTTGCGCCCCACCACCAGCATGAAAGCAGCAGCCTTTATGGAACCGCTGGCCTGCGTGTGGCGGGGCGAAAAGATGTTGAATCTGCAACCTGGGGATACCGCCCTCATCGTGGGCGCGGGCCCCATCGGTTTGATGCACATGCAAGTAGCCCGACTATTTGGCGCCCAGGTCATTGTTAGTGATCTGCTGGATGCCCGGCTGCAAAAGGCCCGCGAGCTGGGCGCAGACTGGATCGTCAATCCCAGCCAGAAAGATGTGGGAGCGTTTGTAGAGGAAGTGACTGATGGCTGGGGTGTAGACGCCGCGGTGATCGCAGTAGGAGCCGCCCGTCTGGTGGAACAGACCCTCACCTATCTGGCGCCGGGCGGACGCCTGAACATCTTTGCCGGCGTCTATCCCAAAGACCAGCTTCACATCGACCCCAATCTCATTCATTACGGTGAATTCATCCTCACCGGTTCCGCCGATAGCACGCCCGAAGATATGACCCGCTCCCTCATGCTCATCGAAAATGGACAGGTCAACGTAGAAAGTCTCATCAGCCACCTGTTGCCCCTGGAGGAGTTGGGCAAAGGCTTTGAAATCGTACAGAATACAGCCGGGCTCAAGGTAATGATCAAAGTCAATGGCGAAGCCCCCTGATTCCTCTCCCACTATCCTGTCCATAGACGCTGGAACATCGGCGCTGAAAGCCGCTTTGTATCAGGACGATGGCAGACTGCTGGGCCTGGCCGTGCAGCGTTACGAATATCGTACGCCGCACCCCGGCTGGGCCGAAATCGATCCCGAAACCTGGTGGCATGCGTTCATTGCAGCCCTGGCGGATCTACGGCGGCAGGGATATAACCTGCGCGAACTGCGGGCTTTGGGCGTGACTGGTCAGATGCACGCTCCCATCCTGCTGGATGAAAACAGCAATCCTGTCATCCCCGCCATCCTTTGGCTAGACCAACGCGCGGGCGCAGAACTGCGCGAGTTGCAAGCACGCCTGCAATTGCCGCCTCACAAACTCAATGCCAGCTTCACTCTGCCCAAACTCCTGTGGCTGCATCGCCACCAACCCCAGACTCTGGCCCGAGCCCGCATCCTGCTCTGGCCCAAGGACTATCTGCGTTTTCGGCTTACAGGGTCCATTGCCACAGATCTCACCGACGCCGCGGGCGCATCTCTGTTGGACTGGGAACAGCGGACCTGGGCCGAAGCGTATGCTACAATGGTGGGCCTTACGCCCGACATCTTGCCGCCTATCCGCGTAGCCAACGCCGACGCCGGTCCTATCAAACCAGAAATCGCAGATAAATTGGGACTTTCACCCCGGATTCGGGTCATCATTGGCGCCGGGGATGTCATCTCGCTGTTGGGGGCCGCCCCCATGCAGAGCGGGCGCATGGTTTGCATCATGGGCAGCTCCACTATGTTGGCCACACCAATTCCCTCCAATTTCCAGGCGGACCCCCAACACCGATTGTATCACTACCCATTCCTGCCCATCCCCGTCCTCAACGGCATCCAATCCACCAGCGGATCTGCATTGTCTTGGGCCTGGAAAACTCTATATGAACCTGCTACATCCCCAGAAGACGCTATCGCCGCGGCTTTGCAAACGCCCCCTGCGGCCGAGGGTCTCATATTCCTTCCATTTTTGGCGGGAGAACGCAGCCCCTACTGGAACGATGCCCTACGTGGCGGCTTCTATGGCCTCACCCTGAGCCATCGACGTGACCACATGCTGCGCAGCATCATGGAAGGAGTTGCGTTCAGTGTGCGGCATCTCCTGGATATCGCCGCCGAGATGCAAACGCCCATCACAGAATTGGCCCTGGCCGGAGGCGCGGCTGCAATGCAGGGATGGGCTCAAATATTTGCCGATATCTGTCAACGTCCGGTGTATCTTTACGCGGGCCAAAGTGCTGTTACCCGTAGTATTTACGCCCTTTGCCGCAGCGCCCTATCCCCTGCCATCAATTTTACTGAAGCTCTGAGCGCAGCAATCTCTCCTCCTGTGGCTCACTTCACGCCGCGTAATCAATTATCTTCCCGTTACGATCAGGCATATCAACAATATCTAGAATTAGCTCGTTTCGTCAACGCCTCTCTTGCTGCTGACTGAACCTTCACTCCTTTCCATTTGCACCATGCCCCGATTCACATACATTCGCCCTCAGACTCTGGATGAAACCCTGCATCTGCTGGCGCAACCCCAAAAACGCAGCCGTTTACTGGCAGGCGGAACCGATCTCATGATTCGGCTACGGTATGCAGCCCCCGACTTTGACCGCATCATCGATATCAGCCGTCTGCCGGAGCTCAAAATCATCGCCAGAGAAGAAGATAGCATCCATATTGGAGCCAGCGTCACCTACACCGAAATCCTAGAAAGCGCATTGCTGCAAGATCTGACCCCATTCTTTGTCGCCGCGGCCCGCCAGATAGCTGGGCCTCAAATCCGCAACCAGGGCTCCATTGGCGGCAATATCGTCAACGCCGCGGGCGGCGCTGATATGCTGCCGCCTTTGGTTTGTCTGGATGCCACCGTGCAATTAGCCAGCAAACAAGGACAACGCTCTTTGCTGTTAACCGACTTCATCGAACAGCCCCACCGCACCCGCATCCGCCCAGAGGAAGTCTTGACGCGCATCATTTTCCCTGCGCCACAGCCGGAAACAAACGCAGTTTTCATCAAACTGGGGCGTCAACGCACCAAAGCCATCTCTCGCATCACTATTGCCGCTATGGGCCGCACAGACGCAAGGGGCCGCATCAGCTTCATGCGTTTTGTCCCAGGCGCCATCGCCCCCCGCGTGCAGAGATTCACTGCTGTGGAAGAGCGGCTGTTGGGAGAATTGCCTTTGCCCGAACTTTTCCGGCAGGCGGGAGAAGAAGCTGTGCGCGTCATGAATGCCCTCACTGGTGGACGCTGGTCCAGCGATTATAAAATTCCGGCCCTGCGCACCCTCACCCAGCGGGCGCTGGCAGCCATCTTTTCTCTGCAAAGCATCTGATCCTCATGCAAATAACCTTCAGCCTCAATCACCAAACCATCGAGATCGACGCCCCTGCCGACATCACCTTGCTCACCTTTTTGCGCGAACATCTGGGCGTGACAGGAGTCAAAGATGGCTGCGATGTGGGCGAATGCGGAGCCTGCGCCATCTTGCTGGATGGTCAGCTCGTAAATAGTTGCCAGTTGTTGGCTCCCCAGGCGGATGGACGCGAGATCATCACCATCGAAGGCCTCCGCGCCGCGGACGGCGGCCTCACCGACCTGCAACGCCACTTCATCGACGATGGCGCTGTGCAATGTGGCTTCTGCACCCCAGGCATGATCCTGGCTGGAGAAGCCCTGTTAGCCAAAAATCCTACGCCCGACCGGGAAGAAATTGCTGACGCCCTGGCCGGAAACCTGTGCCGCTGCACTGGCTACATCCAGATCTTCGATGCCATCGCGGCTACCGCCCGGGAGCGACAAGCCCAGACCACTACAGGAGAACGCCCATGAGCCCCTCTCGCCACGGCGCCCGCTATGTGGGCCAGCCAGCGCCCCGGGTCGACGCCCTGGAAAAAGTGCTGGGGAGTGCGCGCTTCCTGGCTGACATCACCTTGCCGGGCATGTTGCACGCCCGGGCCCTGCGCAGCCGCCTGCCCCACGCTCGTATCAAACGTCTTGATGTCAGTCCGGCCCTGGCCATCCCCAGTGTGCATGCGGTCATCACCAACGATGATTTCATCGATCATGGCAGCTATGGCTTTCCCGTCAAAGATGATTACATGCTGGCCCATGAAAAAGTGCGCTATGTGGGCGACGCTATCGCCGCTGTGGCTGCGGAGACGCCCGAGGCCGCACTGGCGGGCGTGCAGGCCATCATCTGCGAATTAGAGCCCTTACCCATCGTTAGTGATGTGACGCAGGCGCTGGATGATGACGCCCCCCAGGTGGGGCCAGATCGCGCCGATGGAGAGCATCCCAATTTTCTATCACGCTCCATCGTGAACGCGGGCGACGCCGCAGCAGAGCTAAACGTCGCAGATGTCGTCCTCCAGGATGAATTTAGCACACCCCACCAGGAACACGCCTATCTAGAGACTGAGGGCGCGCTGGCCATTCCCACGCCCGAAGGGGGCGTTGTCATCTACTGTTCCAACCAAAGCCCCTTCATCAATCGTGACAATGTAGCCATGGCGCTGGGACTGCCTCCCGAGCTTGTGCGTAGCATCCAACCGCCAGTGGGCGGCTCCTTTGGCGGCAAAGATGATCTCAATTACGAAGCCTCGGCCCAATGTGCAGCCCTGGCCCTGAAGACTGGACGCCCCGTGCGCATGATATTTTCACGGGAAGAATCAATGGTGGCCAGTTACAAACGCAATGCCATGAAGATGTGGGTCGAGGTGGGAGCCCAAAAGGATGGCACGCTACGCGTCTGCCGGTTCCGTGGCCTACTGGATTCGGGCGCTTACGCTTCCGAAAGCCCATTCACTGCCTGGCGAGCATCTATTCACGCCATGGGCGCGTATCGCTATGCGGCAGTGGATATAGATGTAACCGCAGTGTACACCAATAACGCATTTTCGGGCGCATTTCGTGGTTTTGGCAATCCCGAAGTCAATTTCGCCATTGAACAGATGATGGACGAGCTGGCCACAAAGCTGGACATGGACCCCATGGATTTGCGTTTGCAAAACGCGTTGCGCCTGGGCGATCATCTGCCCCACGGGCAAAAGCTGGATGAATCGGTCAGCCTGGTGCAATGCCTGGACGCCGCCCGCCAGAAATCGGACTGGGATCGCAAACGTCGCGAATTTGCCCGCCATAACGCCAGCAACGAAATCAAAAAAGGTATCGGCGTAGCTGCGCTATTTCATGGTCTTTCACTGGGTGCAGAAGGCGCTGACTACGCTGGCGCCACCATCCGCATTGATGACAACAACCGCATCATCCTCACATCTGGTTTCACAGATTATGGTCAGGGCTCCCGCACTGTGTTCACTCTCATCGCAGCGGAGGTTCTGGGCGTGCGACCGGAACGCATTGATATGTTGCGGCCCGACACCGACACCGCCATCGAATCGGGGCCCACAGTGGCTAGCAGGGCCACAGTGCTGGGAGGCAACGCCACCCGACTGGCCGCCGCCAACCTGCGCCACACCCTGGATCTGGCCGCCGCCGATCTGCTGGGATGTCAGGTGGCGCAATTGGTGCGAGATGAAGAAACCTACATCGGGCCAGAAGAGCGTCCCATCCCCTGGGAAGACATAGCGGCCCACGCCCGTAGCCTGGGATTACAGCTTTCGGCCCAGGGGCGCTGGCAGGCCCCCAGCATCCATTGGGATCATAACGCTGGTCGCGGAGAGCCCTATTTCGCCTACCATTTTGCCGTCCAGGTGGCCGAGGTGACGGTAGACATGGGCACGGGACAGGTGCAGGTGGATGACATCTGGGCTGTGCATGACCTGGGCAAGGTTATCTTTCCCCAGGGAGCGGAAGGTCAGGTGTATGGCGGCATCGCCCAGGGATTGGGCTATGCACTCAGCGAGCGCATCGATTATGTGAACGGTTATCTGCAACAAACAAATTTTGACCGTTATCGCATTCCCACCGCCCCTGAAATGCCCCGTATTCACATCACACTGCTGGAAGATGCACTGAGCGCTGGACCCTTTGGCGCTAAAAATGTGGCTGAACCGGCTATGGTGCCCACTGCTGCGGCTATCGCCAATGCTGTGGCCCATGCCTCGGGGCGTCGCATCCGCCATTTGCCCATTACTCTGGAACAGGTGCTTCTGGGGCGAAATCTGATGCGGCCCGCCACTGCCGATCGCGCCCGCCGCGGCTTACTTTTATGAATATGAGGAATATCCGATGCTTATTCTGCCAAGTTGGTTGATCTCACTGCCAGGACAGCCGCCGCAAGAGAACTGGGGCGTACGCGTGTTGGATGACGTCATCGATGCTGTGGGGCCCAATGATGACTTGCGGGCCCAGTTTCCAGCAGATGAGATCATCGATGCCGCGGGCCAGGTGTTGGCTCCTGGCTTTGTCAACGCCCACACTCATCTTTACGGAGTTCTGGCCCATGGCATTCCGTTCAATAAAGCGCCCGCTGATTTCTGGGGCTTTTTGGCCGATTTCTGGTGGCCATTGGTGGAGGATGCTCTGGATCAAGAAATGATTGCAGCCGCCACCGATTGGGGCTGCGTGGAGATGCTACGTAGTGGCGTTACCAGTTTCTACGATTGCCTGGAGGCCCCTCACGCCATTCCCGACGCGCTTTTTGTGCAAAAGGAAGTGGTGGAGCGCCGCGGCCTGCGCGGCATCCTATCCTTCGAGGCCACCGAACGCGTGAGCCAGGCCAATGGGCGGCTCGGTTTGCAAGAAAACGCCCGTTTCATCGATGTCTGTCAGCAAGAAGGGGGATTGGTGCAAGGCATGATGTGCTTTCATACCACCTTCACCTGCTCGGATGGCTTCATCCGTCAGGCTTTTGAGCTGGCCGCTGAACGCAACGGCCTCACGCACATGCACTGCAACGAGGGCGTGCACGAGCCCAACTATGCACAGGAGCATTTTGGCCAGCGCACATTGCAATATTACGATGCGCTGGGCGTTACCGGACCAGGCATGCTGGCTTCGCAGTGCGTGCAGCTTTCGCCCGAGGAGCAAAAGATCATCATCCGGCACAACATACGGGTGACGCACATGCCCCTGAGTAATTGTGAGGTGGGCGGTGGCATAGCGCCCGCGCCCGAACTGGCCAATGCGGGCGTACGTCTGGGGCTGGGCTCCGATGGCTACATCAACGACTTTTTCGAGGTGATGCGCGGGGCTTTCCTCATCCACAAAGCCCACCGCTTGGATCCCCAAATTATGCCCGCACATCAGGTTTTCTATCTGGCCACCGAAGGGGGCGCTCGCGCCCTGGGCCTGAAACGCGTCGGGCGCCTGCAGCCAGGTTGGACCGCAGATTTGCAGCTCATAGACGCCCATTTCCCCACCCCCGCGGCTGCCCACAATCTTTACGATCAATTAACTCTCTGGCGCAATCACACCCATGTGCGGGATGTGATGGTGGCGGGAGACTGGCGGGTGCGAGCGGGCGTTGTCCTGGATGTGGACGCGTCCGCACTGCGTGCCCGCGTACATGACGCAGCCCTGCGCATGTGGGCGCAGGCAAGGTGAACAATGAGCCCAAATCGATTTCAACTTTACCGCCGCATGGCGCTCATCCGTGAATTCGAATTGCGCGCCATCCGCGAACGCCGCAATGGTCTCATCCCCGGCTTCATTCACGCTTGCGTAGGGCAAGAGGCTACAGCAGTGGGCGCTTGCACGGCGTTGCGCCCAGACGATGTCATAACCAGCACCCATCGCGGGCATGGCCACCTCATCGCCAAGGGAGGCGATCCCCGATACATGATGGCGGAGCTGGCGGCTCGCGGCGTCGGCTATTGCGGCGGCAAGGGAGGCAGCCTGCACATGGCTGATTTCAATCTGGGTATTTTGGGCGCTAATGGTATCGTGGCCGGAGGAATTCCTATGGCCGTGGGCGCAGCTCTTGCTTTTCAGATGCGGAACGAGCAGCGCATCGCCCTGGCCTTCTTTGGCGATGGTGCGGTCAACGAGGGAGCTTTCCACGAAGCCGCGAATCTAGCCGGGCTGTGGAAGCTGCCGGTTATTTTTTTCTGTGAAAATAATCTTTACGGCGAGGGAACGCCCCAGCACAGACAAGCGCCCCTGCGCGACTTGGCGCAACGCGCTGCCAGTTATGGCTTCCCCGGCGTCATCATCGACGGAAATGATGTCATGGCTGTGTATGAAGCCACAACCCAAGCAGCAGAAAGAGCGCGGGCGGGAGAGGGCCCCACGTTTATCGAAGGCAAGACCTACCGATATCGCGGGCATTACGAAGGAGATCCCATGGTGTATCGCAGCCAGGAGGAATTGGCGGCGTGGAAGGCTCGCGATCCCATCCGTCGCTGGCGTGAGAGGTTGCTGGCCAGTGGTGACGCGCAGGCGTCCGAGTTGGAAATTATCGACAAAGAAGTGCAGGAGCAACTGGATGAGGCGGTGGCCTTTGCCAAAGCCAGCCCCCCGCCCCCGCTGGAGGCGGCGTTGGCAGGCGTGTATGGTCATGATCATGATGGGAGGATTTTCTGATGTCTCGCATCATCACCTTTAGTCAGGCCATTCGCGAGGCCATGGTCGAGGAGATGCGCCGCAATCCTGATGTTTTTCTCATGGGCGAGGATGTTGGGTTATTCGGCGGCGTTTTCGGCGTTTCTGCAGGCATGTTTGATGAATTCGGCCCCGAACGGGTGCGCGACACGCCCATCTCAGAGACTGCAATCGTTGGTGCAGGGCTGGGGGCGGCTTTGATGGGTATGCGCCCCATCGTTGAGATCATGTTCGCTGATTTCGTCACCGTGGCTATGGATCAGGTGGTGAACCAAGTGGCCAAGGCCCGTTACATGTCGGGCGGCAAAGCGGATGCGCCTCTCACTATCCGCCTGGCGAATGGCGCCCCCGGTGCAGCAGCATCCCAACATTCACAAAGTCCCGAGGCGTGGTTTATGAACATCCCTGGTTTGAAAATCGCCATACCTGCTACACCACGCGACGCCAAAGGATTACTCAAAACTGCAATCCGTGGCGTGGATCCAGTGCTCTTTTTTGAACACAAAGGTTTGTACAATACCCTGGGCGAAGTTCCGGATGAGGATTATGCCATACCGTTTGGCCAGGCTACCTACCACTGCCATGGCTCCGCAGCTACGGTTATCGCCCTTGGCGGCGTCTTGCCCACGGTAATGAATGCTGCTGCGCACCTGGCCGACGCGGGCATCGAGATCGAAGTCGTCGATCCCCGTACTTTAGTTCCATTAGATATCGAGACGCTGGTGCAGTCAGTCAAAAAGACGCATCGGGCGGTTATCGTGCACGAAGCGCATCGCCGCGGCGGCCCGGGCGCCGAAATCGCTGCGTTGCTAGCTGAACAGGCGTTGCCATATTTGGATGCGCCGATCTTACGAGTGGCTACAGCAAATGTCCCAATTCCCTACAATCCCGATCTCGAACACGCCATCCTACCCGACGCTAATGACGTTATTTCAGCAGTAACCAATCTGATCTCTTACCGACTTTGACGTTACATAAAACGATTCGTGTCATCTATCACTTCCTCCCCATTCATCTCGTGAGGCGCATATGAAAACTCAACTCTTCAAAAAAGACTTCATCACCACTCAGGACTGGAGCGTCGATGAATTACAGACGATGATCGACGTTGGACTCAAGCTCAAGGCTGATTTTGCCATGGGCGCGCCCCAGGATCATATCCTGCGCGCTAAAACTTTGTACATGCTCTTTTTCGAAGAAAGCACCCGCACCCGCAATTCCTTCGAAACCGGCATGACCCAACTGGGCGGACACGCCATCTATCTTACCCCCAAAGCCACTCAGGTGGGGCATGGCGAGAACGCCCGAGATACAGGCAAAGTGCTGGGCAGCTATGGCAACGCCATTGCTGTGCGCGACTGTCGCACCGGCATCGGCCAAAAATATCTTTATGAAATGGCCAAACATGCGCCCGTGCCCATCTACAGCATGCAAGACGATGTCGATCATCCCAACCAGGCTATGGCCGATCTAATGACCATGCAAGAATTGTTCGGTCGTAATCTGCGCGGCCGCAAATTTGTCATCTCCTGGACATATGCGCCCAAATATGTGCGCCCGCTGAGCGTACCGCAATCGTTGCTGATGCTCATGCCCCGTTTTGGCCTGGATGTGACCCTGGTCTATCCCAAAGGCTATCATCTCATGCCCGAAATTATGGAGATCGCCCGCAAAAATGCAGAAGCCGCGGGTGTAAAGCTGGAAGAAACCCACGATATGGACGCCGCCTTCGCAGACGCTGACTTCCTCTATCCCAAATCGTGGGGGCCGATCATGGTCACCGAAGAAGAGGCGGAAGTGGAAGCTATGGCAGCGCAGCACGAAGATTGGCGAGTCACGCAAGAACGGATGAAGCTTGCCAAAAAACATGCGGTCTACATGCACTGTATGCCCATCGACCGCGGCCACGAGGCGGATGATGAGGTTATTGATGGCCCGCAATCGGTTATCTACCAGCAGGCCGAGAATCGTTTGCACATTCAAAAAGCGCTCATGGCCCTGACGATGGGCGGCCGCTGGTAGTCCTCAGTAAACGTCTAGAAATAAGTTCCCTTTCTTGCTGCGGGACGGCCTCCTCACCCCCCCTGCAAGCCCCAACTGTTGATGAAAAAGGAAAGTTGGCTCTCCTGAAAAAAGGCCGGAATCAACAGCGGCGGCGGAGAAAACAGCAAAACTGATGGGGTTTCACCCGATTTTTCTGGGCGAAACCCTGATATTTTCCTTTGCGCCTTTGTGGCTTTGTGTGAAATCAATCTTTTTTCAGTCGAACCAAAGTTATTTTGAGACGGCCACTTAGCGAACACACATCCCATGCAACCATCTCTACCCGAACACGTCATTGCGGCTGCCCGGCAAGTGCGTAGCAGCGCTCCCGCCATCGCCCAGGCCCAAATCGATTTTTTGGCCGATCTCATCCGCCTGCGCACCTACACCGGCGAAGAAGGCCCGGCTGCAAAACGCACATTGGATGAATTCCAGCGTTTGGGCTTTGCGGGTGTGCGCACATCCAGCGCCGGCGACGCACTCGCCCACGTGGGCGATGGTCCCCTGCACTTGCTCTACGACGCACATCTGGACGAAAACGAAATTGCAGACGAGGCGGATTGGCCTCATCCCCCCCTGACCCCCATCATCAACAAGGGCAAGCTTCACGGCCTGGGCGCGTCCGATTGCAAAGGAGGCGTGGCCACCATTGTCTACGGCGCGCACTTGGCCCGGCAACTGGGACTCACTCAAGATTGTACGGTTACGGTGCAAGGCGCCACCCTGGAAGAAGATGCAGAAGGTTTTGCCATGCGTCATCTGATGGAAGTGGATGGCTTTCCTCGCCCCGACGCAGTGCTACTGGCCGAGGCCACAGACCTCACTTTGCGGCGGGGACATCGCGGCCGCTGCGAGATCAAAGTGAAGGTGCAGGGCAAGGCAGCGCACGCAAGCACGCCAGAGTTGGGCGAAAACGCCATTCTCAAAGCTCGTCCGGTGCTGGATGCGCTGGACGCTATGAGCGCCAAGCTGCCAGAAGACCCGGTGCTGGGACCCGGCACGCAGGTGGTGACCATGGCCCGCACGCCCCACACCCCGAATAGCGTTCCCGCCTGGTGTGAACTGACCATTGACCGCCGTCTAACGCCCGGAGAGACCGCAGACAGCGTAGTGAACAGCATCCGGCAGGCCCTGACCGGGATGGATGTAGAAGTCAAATTGGCAACGCAGCAGGTGCGCTCTTGGACAGGTCTGGATTTGAGCGGTCCAGCCTTCTTTCCCGGCTGGCTGCTAAATGCAGACGCCCCGCTACTAACTGCGGGCAGGCTTACCTGCGCTGCGCTCTGGGGGCGGGCGCCGCGAGTGGAAGTGTGGAAGTTCAGCACCAATGGCGCTTATTCTGCAGGCGAGGCGGGCATCCCCACCCTGGGCTTCGGCCCCATGGAAGAGCAGTATGTGCACACGCCGCAAGACCAGGTCGATCTGGCCAAGTTACTGAAAGCGACCATGTTCTACGCCCTGTTTCCACTGGTCTTCAGTTTTATCATGCAAGGAGATCATGCAAATGAGGCGTTTTGAGAATCAGGTTGCGATTATCACCGGCGCCGCCAGCGGCATTGGCCGCGCCTGCGCTCTGCGCTTCGCCCAGGAAGGAGCGAATGTCGCTTGCCTGGACTTTGACGCAGCCAAGAATGAGGCCACGGCCATAGCATGTCGTGACCTTGGCGTCGAGGTCCGGGCCATTTTGGTTGATGTAACCCGTAAGCATGATTTAACCAATGCGGTGGCACAAGTGATGGCCGACTGGGCCCGCATCGACGTTTTGGTCGCCTCTGCTGGCATTTACTCTGGCGCCCCCTTGCCCACTGTATCGCTACAACAGTGGCGGCGCCTCATCGATATCAATCTCACCGGCGTCTTTCTGACCAACCAGGCGGTAGCCCCGATCCTCATGCAACAGAAATCTGGCAGCATCATAAATATCTCTTCCATGGCAGGAAAGACCAGTTGGCCCGCGTCCGCCGAATATTCCGCGTCCAAAAGCGGCGTCATCGGTCTCACCCGCTCGGTAGCCATGGAATTGGCTCCATTCGGCGTCACCTGCAACGCCGTTTGTCCCGGCAACACCCTTACCGACATGGTTCGCTATGTGGCAACGCGGGTGGCCCCCGATGAGGGTTTAAGTCCCGAAGCATGGCTGCAAGCGCGCGCCAATGATTGCCCCATGAAACGCATGGCCGAACCTTGGGAGATCGCGGGCGTAGTCGCCTTTCTCGCTTCCTCTGATTCCCGCTACCTCACAGGTCAGGCTATCGAGGTGGACGGGGGCATGGTTATGTGCTGATGCATTACACAGGTTATCTGAACTTCTGGTTTACCGATCGTCCCCTCGTCGAGCGAGTGGCGAACTTTGCCGCGCTGGACATTCGTCGTCTCAATGTCTTCTTCTGGCGACAAGCCCCTATCGCCGACATCGTGGCCGAATGCCAACGCCACGACGTTCAACTTTGCAGCACATTTGACGACGACATGGGGTCGCTGGCCGATCCCGGCGATAACATGAAAACGTACCGCACCTGGGCCGAAAGCTTGGAGATGGCCGAACGTTTTGGCATCTCCGTTCTGTACATCTTTTCCAATCAGATCGAAATCCTCAACGGTAGAGAGTACGTGCAGCGTCTATCGGGAGCCTTCAGCGAAGCTGAACAATACGCCAATCTCCTAACTCAAACCGAACGAATCCTCAAGCTGGTGGAACAAACAGAAATCGAAGTGCGGGTCGAGTGCCTGAATCGTCACGATTTTGTGGGCAAAGTGCTGGTGGATAACCCGCAACTGGCCGCGGATTGGGTGCGACGCATGGATCATCCCCAATTTCGTTTCACCTTTGACGCTTATCACCAGCAGCGGGGGGCGGGCGAGCTCATCAGCACCCTGGAGCGCCACATTGATATCATCTCCGGCGTACACATCGGCGACGTTCCCACCCGCCAGGAGCCGGGCACGGGCGAAATCAATTTCGTCAACATCCGCCGCAAACTGCGGGAATTGGGTTACGACGGCGAGATCGGCCTGGAATTCTCGCCATCCACCACCGAATCGGAAGCCCTTGCCCGCACCATGACCATCTTTCCTCTGGATTGACGTTATGCCTGACTCCATCCTCTTGGGCGTCGATATCGGCACCAACGCCGTCAAAGCCATCCTCTATGACCTGGCGGGACGCGAATTGGCTGCAGTCAGTCGCGCTTACCCATTGCAAACGCCGCGTCCCGGATGGGTGGAGCAGGACGCAGAAGTAGTGTGGCGGGCGCTGGTGGCGACGTTGACGGAGATAAGCCAGCGCGAGGGCGCCAACGAGGTGATCGGGCTGGCGCTGGCCGCACAGGCGGGCTCCATTATCCCTTGCGATAATGCGGGAGACCCTGTCTATCCCATGATCACGTGGCTGGATCAACGCAGCGCCGATATTGTGACGTCGTGGCGCGAAACGGGACGCAGCGAACGCATTCGTCAGATCAGCGGTTGGCGGCCTTTTCCCGGCCTGCCGCTGCCCAGCATTGTCTGGCTGCAACGCCACCGCCCCGACATCCACGCCGTGGCCAAACGCTATTTGGGCGTAGCCGATTTTTGCATCCATCGTCTTACAGGTGAATTCGCCACCGATTTTTCCGCAGCCGCGGAGATGGTGCTGTTGGACCTACGCACGGGACAATGGAGCCCCGATCTGTGTCAACTGGCCGGGGTGAATCTGGGAGCGCAATCGGCTCTGGGCTGGGCCGGACGTCAGGTTGGCGGCATCACCCCTCAAATCGCCCGTATGACTGGCTTGCCTGCGGGTCTGCCCGTCATTGCTGGCGGTCATGATCAATGCTGCGCCTGCGTAGGCATGGGGATGCTGGACCCAGGCCGCGTCATGCTCTCCACCGGCACCGCCTGGGTGCTAACAGCGGTGGCGAACGAGCCAAATTTGGCGGCTATCCCGCCGGACATGGACCTGAATTTTCATGCTGCGCCAGGACGTTGGACGCCCTCCCGCTATCTGGGTGGATTTGGAGCGACTATTACGTGGTGGCTGGACCAGGCGTGGCAGTCGCCTGATCCCGATCTACCGCTCCCCCGCTCTCGACAATTCGCGTTGTTGGATGCGTCCTTGCTGGCCACCGAACCGGGCAGCCGCGGACTCCTCTTTCTGCCGCTGGATAGCCCTGCCCGCGGCGTTTTTGCAGGCCTGACGCTGGCCCACACCCGGGCGGACATGAGCCGGGCCATTTTGGAAGGAACGGCATTCGCAGTGCGGCGGGCATTGCTAGATTTACGGGGTGCAGGAATGCCGGTGGATGAGCTGTGGATTGCAGGCGGCGCGGCCAAGAGCCCGATATGGCCGCAGATTTTAGCTGATGTTACCCGCGTCCCCATTGTTTTAGCCGATTATCCCAGTTGGGCGGCGTTGGGTGCGGCCGCCCTGGCCGGATGGGGAGCGGGCGCTTTCGATTCCTTGACCGATGCTATCGATCATTTACGCCCACCCGTGCAACGACTTTTACCCGACCTGGCGCTGGAATCTACTTACGATGTCGCGTTCAGCCGATACGAACAGCTTCTGGAGCGCAATCGATAATTATGCGTCGCAAAAACCTCATTTTCCGTAACGATGGCCACGCCCTCATCTGCGCCACTGAACATGGCATGTTATCCGGGCCCGCGGGCATCGCTACCCTGGAACACATGCTGCCTAACATTATCGCAGGCGGTGTAGACGCGGTAATGGCTAGCTTCGGAACCATCACCCGTTTCGCAGGCCTGCTCGCAGATGTGGGGCTTATCCTGCGCAGCGATGGCGCTGGCACAACGCTGGGGACCATGGATGGGCCGGGCGCTCAGTTCTACGGGGTGGCGGATGCGTTGCGCTTGGGCGTCGACGCTATGTGCGTTACCGCATTTCCCGGCACAGGGCATGAACAAGCTACGATTAAGACCTTGGCCCGGGTTATCCGTCAGGCTCACTCTTGGGACCTGCCAGTTATGGCTGAGATGGTTCCCGGTGGTTTCGACAGCCCGCCCGAATTGCGCACCACGAACGCCATCGCCCTCTGCGCTCGGATCGCCGCCGAGCTGGGCGCAGACTGGGTGAAAATCCCCTATGTAGATGGCTTTGAACGGGTGATCGAGACATGCTTCGTTCCGGTGCTTGTGCTGGGCGGTCCCCATCATCCTGATCCGGCAAGGACGCTGAACAAGGTGAGGATGGCAATACAGGCCGGGGCCAGCGGCGCAGTCATCGGACGCAACATCTGGCAGGCCGAAATCCCGACAACCATGACAAGATCGTTGGCGCAGATTATACATCCCTTGCTCAAACCATCGAATTGTGAGAAGATCAGTCATGACCTATGACCTTGTCATCAAAAACGGCCTTGTCGTTACCGCATCCGCCAGATATGCCGCGGATATTGGCGTTCGAGAAGGGCGCATTGCCGCCATTGCCGACGATTTGCACGGCGCTCTAGAACTGGATGCTCGCGGGTGCTATGTCATCCCTGGTGGCGTAGATATCCATGTGCACATGCAAATGCCCCTGGGCGAAGATCTGATTTCGGCCGATGATTTCTTCACCGGCACCCGAGCCGCTGCCTTCGGCGGCACGACCGCCATTATTGATTTCGTGGAGCCTGAGCCAGACGAGTCCCTGTTGCAAGCCCTGGCCAAACGCCGAGCAGAAGCTGATCCGCGCGTCGTCATCGACTATGGGTTGCACATGACTCTGGGCCCGGCGCAAATGTCCCGACTGGATGAGGCGCCCGCGGCGTACAATATGGGATGCGGCAGCTTCAAGCTCTACATGGCCTACGATTTTCGATTGTACGATGGTCAATTGATGCAGGCCATGGAAGCTGTGCGGGATGCCGGGGGCTGGCCAGTTATCCACGCAGAAAATTGGGACGTAATCACTACTCTTGTTCGCCGCAACTTGGCGGCTGGCCGCACCTCACCCCACTGGCATCCCCGTAGCCGCCCCGCTGCCCTGGAGGGAGAAGCCGCGGGCAGGGCCATTGATATAGCCAATTACATAAAAACTCCGTTGCACATTTTCCATGTTTCGTGCCATTCAGTTGTAGAACGCATCAGCGCGGCGCGGGCCGCGGGCTGGCCCATCAGCGGCGAGACCTGTCCCCAATACCTCTTTCTCACAGAAGACGCTTATGATACGCCAGGCGTGGAGGGAACGTTGCCAGTGTGTGCGCCGCCGCTGCGACCACAGAAGGATCAGGATGCTTTGTGGCTAGCGTTGGCCCGCAACGATCTACAACTGGTCACTACAGATCATTGTCCCTTCACCCGGGCGCAGAAAGCCCGCGGTCAGGATGATTTCAGCAAAATCCCGGGCGGCGTTCCCGCCATTGAGATGAGGCTGGCAGGCGTGTATCAGGGCGTGGTGCGGGGTGTTTTCTCCCTCAATCGCTGGGTGGAACTATGCAGCGCAGCCCCGGCCCGTCTGGCCGGATTGAATCGCAAAGGGGATATTGCCATCGGCTACGATGCGGACCTGGTTATTTTCGATCCCGAGCGTCGGGTCACGCTCTCCACCGACTTTTTGCACGAAAATGTGGATTGGACGCCCTTCGAGGGCCTCGAATTGCAGGGATGGCCGCGTGTTACCATTAACCGGGGCGAAATCATAGTGCAGGACGGTGAATTTTTGGCTAAGGCGGGTCGCGGGCGCTTTGTTTCTCGTCGTTACGACTCTCTTTCACCCCACGCTTTATTTTCCCACGCATAATTTCATGTCTCCTATCCACGATCTCCGCAGCTATCTCCAGGTGCTCGAATCCCGTGGCCGTCTGGCCCGCATCAATACCGAAGTGAGCTTAACCCATGAACTGGCCGATGTGGCCGCCACGCTGGCCCGCGTCCGCGGGCCCGCTCCTCTTTTCCAAAATGCGCGGGGCAGCGACTGGCCCATCTTCACCAATGCCATCACCGATCCCACTACTGCAGCCCTGGCCCTGGGCTGCGCCGAAGATGAGGTCATCTCAGTAATGGAACGGGTGCTTGATCCCGCCAATGGAATCCCGCCTGTGCGACAGCAAACCGCGGCGTGGCAAGACCACATCCACACCAACGAAGATGCCGACGCCATGCATCTACCCTTGCCCACCCATTCCCGAGGTGATGGCGGTGCATTCATTACTGGCGGCGTCATTATTAGCAAAGATCCGGTGAGTGGACGGGGTAACCTCTCCTATAATCGCATGCTGCGCATGGGGCCGCGGCTGTTTGGGTTTAATGTCAACGAGTGGCGACATGTGCGGCGGTTCATGGCTAGCCGTCCACAGCCCGACGCCCCCTTTCCTATCGCCATTGCCATCGGTCTGGACCCGGCTATTATGATTGCAGCGGGCGTGAAAACCGAAGTCGATGAGCTGACGGTTGCCGGGGCTATTCGCGGCGCTGGCGTGCCGGTGACGTCCGGCGTCACCGTAGATGTGGACATTCCCGCATCCGCCGAAATCGTCATCGAGGGCTTTGTTCACCCTGCCCAACGCCAGTATGAAGGCCCGCTGGCCGAGTTTCATGGTTACTACGGCGAACTATGGAACAGCCCAACCTTCGAGGTTACCGCCATCAACTGGTGCGATAATCCCATCTTTCAAACCATTATTCCCGGCTGGTATGAACATATCTATCTGGGCAATGTGTTGCCGCGCGAGCCTTTACTGCGGCGTTTTGTACGTCATCTCAATCCCCAGGCCCATGTCCACATTCCGCCATATGGCAACGGCTTTCTGGCTATTATCCAGATTGAACGCGACAATCCCGGTCAGCCCAAAAATCTGGCAATGGCCGCTATGACGGCGCACATCAATATCCGCAATGTGATTGTGGTGGATATGGATATCGATATCTATGATCCCGCCGACATTCACTGGGCCTTGACCCATCGGGTAGATTGGACGCGGGATGTTTTCATCGTGTCTGACGCACAAGGGCATGAGATGGACCCGGTAGCCCATGAGCGCGGGGTCGGTCCCAAGCTAGGCGTCGACGCCACTTATAAACGCGAGCGCCGAGAGTACGGCGATCGAGTTGCCTATCCATCTGTGAATCTGAGTAAGTATTTGTCAGGATGAACGCTATGGAAATCTTGATGCCCAAACTGGGCTTGACCATGACCGAAGGCGTGGTAGTCGAATGGCGCAAACAGCCGGGCGAACGCGTACACGCAGGCGAAATTCTGTTCATCTTCGAAAGCGAAAAGGCTGTGATGGACTATGAATCGCCTGCCGATGGCATTTTGGCTGAAATCCTGGCTCCGGCAGGCGCGACCGTGGCTTGCGGCGAATCAGTAGCGTTGCTGCTGCAAGAAGGTCAGCCTCAAGCAAAGACGCCCCTGGCGACGCCTGCCGCCAAAAGTCGGGCCCGGGAACTGGGGGTGGATTGGCGACAACTGGCAGGACGGGGGCCAGATGGCAGAGTGCAGTTGCAGGACGTGGTGGACGCAACAAGCGTGACTCAATCACCTTCTGCATCGCCAGAACGCAAGCCGCAGGCATCGCCCCTGGCCAGAAATCTGGCATCAGATCTGGGCCTGGATTTGACGCATGTTCCGGGCAGCGGTCCGCGCGGGCGCATCATGCGCGCGGATGTGCTGGCTGCGGCGCGACGGGCGCTGGCGGCTGCGTCTGCATCTGATCAAGCATCATCAGCGCCTCGCCCGCGCTACGCCAGCATCACGCCACTAACAGGTGTGCGCGCAGTCATTGCCCGACGTATGCGCGAAAGTGTATCTTCCGCCCCGCACGTGACTTTGCACACCGAAGCAGATGCAACATCACTGGTAGCGGCGCGGACGCAGATCAATCTAGAACGGGCAAACGCAAGCAAAATCTCCTACAATGCCCTGCTCATCGCTATCCTGGCCCGGGTCCTGCGGGAGCGTCCTGCGCTCAACGCCTGTCTACTGGATGATGAAATCCGCGTCTACGAAGCTATCAACATCGCAATGGCAGTGGACACGAAGCGGGGATTGGTTACGCCGGTGATTCACAACGCAGATCAGCTCGATATTTCTGCCATCCAGCAAACGATGGATGCGCTCATCGCTCGGGCGCAGGCAGGAGAAAGCCCCCCCGATGATTTTAGCGCTGCTACATTCACGCTCACTAACCTGGGCATGTATGAGATCGATGGGTTCACCCCCATCATCAACCAGCCTCAGGCAGCCATTTTGGGCGTAGGACGCATCATTTCCCGCCCTGTCGAGCAAGCAGGCGGACTGGCTTTTCGTAAGATGATGACTTTGAGTCTGAGTTTCGACCATCGTCTGATAGATGGGGGCCCCGCGGCCCAGTTCTTACAACAAGTGAAGCAACTCATCGAACGGCCCTTTGCGCTGATGATACGATTATGACAACAATCCTCATTGAAAACGGCGCTGTCATCACTATGGATCTGGCGGGGACAGTTCATTGGCCAGGATGGGTGCTGCTGACTGATGACAAGATTTCAGCGTTGGGGCCGGACGCACCGCCAAAAGTCATGCGCACGAAAGCATCTCGCATTATCGACGCCAAAAATATGGCAGTGCTGCCCGGTCTGGTCAATGCACACACACATCTATCCCAAACATTTATGCGCGGCCTGGGCGATGACAAGTCCTTGTTACAATGGCTACAGGAGGTGATGTGGCCTTTGCAAGCGGCGATGACGCCAGAAGATATGCGTCTGGCCAGTCTGCTAGGGCTGGTGGAGAATCTGAAAAGCGGCGTTACGGCGGTGGCCCAGCATCATAAATTGCCATCTCCCACATTCGCTGACGCGGCGCTGGCTGCGGCGGAGCAATTGGGGCTGCGTTTTCAATTGGCCCGGGCCTGGGTGGATATGGGGGACGGTGCAGAAAAGCCTGACGCCATCCTGGCAGAGCTGACGCGGCTGCACCGGCGCTGGCAAGGCGCTGGCGAGGGGCGCATCACTGTGGCCAACGGCCCCATGGCTCCCTGGCGCTGTTCAGACGCCACCATGCGCCGCACCGTAGCGTGGGCCCGCAGCCGGGGGCTTCCCACCCATATTCATGTGGCCGAGGCCCAGACCGAAATCGAGCTGATGCGGCAACGAAACGGCTTGCGACACATTGAATGGCTGGCCAGCCTGGAAGCGCTGGGGCCCGATATGCAATTGGTGCATTGCGTGTATGTCAGCGAAGCTGAAATCGATCTTATGGCCGCAGCTGATGCGACCGTGGTGCATTGCCCTACTAGCAACATGTATCTGGCCTCAGGCATTGCGCCGGTTCCTGCGATTCTGCAAAAAGGGATTGCCGTGGCTCTGGGTACGGATGGAGCAGCCTCGCATAATTCTCAGGATTTGTTGGAAACGATGAAGATAGCGATTCTGCTGGCAAAGGTAGGCAGTGGTGACGCCACTGCGCTGCTGCCCGCCAATATCCTGCGCATGGCCACAACGGCGGGGGCCCGGGTGATGAATCGCTCAGACATCGGGCAGTTGCGTCCTGGCTTCAAGGCTGATCTCACCATCATCGATCTGAACACGCCTCGCATCATGCCGGTGCATCATCCCGCCAGCGCCATCGTCTACAATTGTAACGGCCCAGATGTGCATACAGTCATCGTGGATGGGCGCATTCTGTTGGATGCAGGGCGCGTCGTTATGCTAGATGAATTGGCGCTGCTAACGGAATGCAGACGTGCGGCGCGGGCGTTGATGCGACGATCCGGACTACAAAAGGAGTTTGCATGAATATCGAGCATCGAGTCATTTTGATCACCGGCGCCGCGCAACGAGTGGGGCGGGTTGTTGCCCTACATCTGGCCCGACGCGGTGCAAATATCGCATTCACCTATCTTGATGACGCCGAACCCTGGCGAAAGACCCAGGCCGATATCCAGGCGTTGGGGGTGCAGGTGCTGGCCCTGCCCATGAATGTACTGCATTCCGCCGAACCCAAAACCGTAGTAGAACAGATCGTGGCGCATTTCGGGCGGTTGGATGTGCTAATCAACAACGCGTCTATCTGGCTAAAATCGCCCTTTACGGAGATTAGCTACGAAGAATGGCGTGCGGCCATCGATGTGAATCTGACCGGACCTTTTCTTTGCGCACAGGCGGTCGCGCCGCACATGCTGGCGCAGGGCGAAGGCGTGATCTTGAACATTACCGACCATTCTGCATACCAGACATGGCCAGGCTATGCACATCATGCCGCCAGTAAAGCGGGCCTGGTGGCCTTGACCCGGGTGATGGCCGCGGAACTGGCCCCAAGCGTGCGGGTAAACGCTATCGCTCCGGGCACAGTACTATTGCCGCCTAACGCCACAGAGGCT
>Ga0256833_1000560_pt1 | contig 28695 bp, 34 predicted proteins | sample 356284metaG_FD_190535 | JGI IMG/M metagenome (GOLD analysis project Ga0256833, IMG submission 190535) | Hydrothermal vent microbial communities from Mid Atlantic Ridge, Atlantic Ocean - 356-284 | ecosystem: Environmental > Aquatic > Marine > Hydrothermal vents | place: Atlantic Ocean: Mid... | reverse complement strand
AATCGAGATAAAAATGGTGGGCGATGACGGGATCGAACCGCCGACCCCCTGCTTGTAAGGCAGGTGCTCTCCCAGCTGAGCTAATCGCCCACATCCTTTACCTCACAGGGATAAAGTATAGAAAAAAACATTTGCAAAGTCAACATTTTTCGTGAATTTTTTTTATTAACAGAAAACAAAAAATTCTGGTAAAAATTATACAAAAAACTCTGGATTAAAACCACATACATGTTATATAATAGTGTTAACTTACTAATTTTAAAGGAGTAAGGTTTGATACCTTACATTGTCGTTGTAATAAACATAACTCTGGCATTCACGGTTATTGTCATCTCATACCTGATAATTGAAAGGTTTGAGAAAAACAAAAACACCGGCAAAATCCTTTTGGGGATACTGTTTGGAGTGGGTGCTGTCACTTCAATGATGTTTCCTGTAAAGATATTACCGGGGGTAATTCTTGACAGCAGAGGGATATTTGTAAATCTATCAGCTCTTCTTTTTGGAAGAACTGCTGGATTTATATCCATGTTTATGGCAACAACATACAGACTTTACATTGGAGGGGAAGGTGTTATACCGGGTACTCTCTTAATATTTATCGCTTTTATAAGTGGTGTTCTTTTTTACCTTGATTTAAAGACAAAAAGAAAAAAAATATCGTCCACTTATGTCTTTTTATCCTCATTTATCGTCCAGTCATCAATGTTAATTCTTGCGTTTCTTTTCTTCAAACACTCCTCAAAGTTTTACAGCATAATCAAAATTACATCAATTATGCTGATTGTTTACCCTTTCTTTAGCATATTTTTAGCCACACTCATTCAAAAGTTTGAAGAAGATAAAATTAAATTCAAAGAAACGGAAAAGGCGAAAACCCTTGCAGGGTCTCTACTTGATAACATAATCGAATGCGTAATAACCTTTGACAGCAACCTCAAAATAACATACTCAAACAAAGTGGCAGATAATCTTTTAAAAACGGAGCTAAAAGACAAAAACCTTTCTGATATTTTAGAAATAAAAGATAACCTTGGCAAAGAAGTTTTGAAAGAAATAATTGAATTTTCAAAAAACCTTCCTTTGAAATTAAACAACTGTATAATCAAAAAGGGAACAAAACAGATTGAAATTGAAGGGGTTATCACTCATTTATCAGAGAATAATAAAGATAGGGAATACCTTTTAACTTTCAGAGACATAGGTGAAGAAAAACAAAGAAAACAACTTTTTAAAGAGGTTCTTGAAAGGATATCGGACGGTATTGAATCCTACGACAACAACTGGAATTACACATTTGTAAACAAACAGGCGGCAAATATGTTGAACAAAAAATCACCTGAAGATTTAATAGGAAAAAATAAGTGGAAATTAGAACCTGAAGCAATTGGATCCCCATTCTATAAAGCGTGTTTAAAGGCAAAAAAAACTCAGAAACCAGTTTTCATTGAGCATTACTTTGAGCCATGGAAAAAATGGTTTGAAAACAGAATCTATCCCTCAAAGGACGGAATAACAGTTTTCTTTTCAGATATTACGGAAAAGAAAAATCTTGAGACAAAGATAATGGAGTTAAATCATAATTTGGAAACCATACTCTCTTTAAGCCCTGCAATAATATTTCTATATAATCCCGACACAAGGGAAACATTATTTGTAAGCAAAAATATAGAAACAATACTGGGATATCCGGTTGAGGAGACATATCAATATAAGTGGTGGAGAAAAAACATTTATCCCGAAGACTCTGAAAAGGCTGTTTCAAACTCAGACTTTGTTTACATTAACGATTCTTCAACCCAAACCTTCAGGTTTTTCAAAAGTGATGGCACTATAGCGTGGATACTGGAAAAACAGATCATGGTAAGAGACAAACAAGGAAAACCTGAAGTTATTTACGGCACATGGCTTGACATAACACACCTTGTTGAAACTGAAAAACTCCTTGAAGAAAGCGAAAAAAGGTTTTCAAAGATGTTTCACAATAAAATGGTGCCCATGATACTTTTTGAAAGAGAAAACGGTGAAATAACAGATGTAAATGAAGCAACAACAAACCTCTATGGTTACCCAAAAGAAGATTTTTTGCATAAATTCAAACTAAAAGATTTTTGTGATGATTCAAAACATTTAAAAAGCCCGAAGAAAAAAGAGAGATTACATAAAAAATCAAACGGAGATGAAATCTTTGTGGAAATCCACCCTATAATCTTCTCTTTTAAAGAAAAAAATTACTTACTAACCATAATCCATGACATCACCAAAGAAAAAGAAATTGAAAGGGAACTTATTGAATCGGAAGAGAAATTCCACCTTGCATTTGAAACAGTGCCAGTTCCATTCTCAATAACAAAACTTGATACCGGAGAGATAATTGAGGTCAACGATGCCTTTGCAAAAATATCAGGGTACAAAAAAGAGGAACTAATAGGGAAAAGCACTCTTGAATTGCAATTCTGGGAACAATTAAAAGACAGGGAAAAATTTATAAAACTTGTCAAAGAAAAGAAAATAATAAAAGACATGCAGATGACATTTCTAAACAAATATGGGAAGCAAATATATGTACTGTTCTCAGCAAGGATATTAAAATCAGAAAAACTAAAAGCAAACCTTCTCGTTGCAAGTCTTGTTGACATAACTCAATTACTTGAATTACAGAAAGAACTTGAAACAAGGGTAAGGGAAAGAACCAGAATGTATGAAGACTTAAACGAAGAATTAAAAGAATCAACACTATCAATTGCACATGATCTTAAAGAGCCGGTCAGAACATTGAAAAACTATTCCGAAATACTCTTAAACATTCTCAAAAACAGGGTTGACGAAGAGGCACTAAGGTACCTTGATTACATAAACTTTGCCTCTTCAAACATAGAATCCTTAATCGAAAACCTGCTGGAATACTCAACACTTGGAAAGAAAAAGATAACTTTTGGCAGGATTCCCCTGGATTCATTGATAAAAAAGATAATCAGATTACTTGAGAAAAAGATAAACGAGACAGATACAAAAATAGAAATTTTTGGTGACCTTCCAGTTGTTTATGGTAACGAACAACTCCTTTTCAAGGTTTTTTACAATCTCATCGAAAACTCAATAAAATTCCGGGATAAAAATAAAAAAAACACAATAGAGATATGGTCAGAAGAAAAAGAGGGCAATGCAACCGTATTTATTAAAGACAACGGTATTGGGATAAAAGAGGAGGACATAAAAACCATATTCTTTCCATTTAAAAAAATACATAATGACAGATCCATAGAGGGAAAAGGAATGGGACTTGCAATTGTAAAAAGATCCCTTGAAGTTTTAGGTGGAAGAATTGAGGTTAATTCAATCCCCCAAAAAGGTAGCCTCTTTAAAATAACTTTAAAAAAATAAAAAAAAGTAAAAATTTTATCAACTCATTAAAAAAAGGTGATATAATTGGTGTATAAAAAATTAAATCCTTGTTATTGTTACAGTTATAAACAAAAGAAGGTAAAATGAAAAACCCCCTATCAATTCTTATTGTTGATAATAATTCACAGGACATTGAGTTTATTGAACAAACATTAAAAAAGGATAAAAGGTACAAAAATTCAATTTTTTACACCGCAAAAACATTACTGGAGATAGAGGAATTAATATCCAACAATAAAATAGATATAGTGTTAACTGATCTTGAAATTAATGGCCTTTCTGGAATAGATGTAATAAAAGCCATAAAAAAACACAATCAATGGTTGCCAATAATTGTTGTAACGGGAACAGGCTCCGAAGAGCTTGCTGTAAAATCACTGAAAATAGGGGCAATAAATTATACGACCAAGAAAACTGAAAACATAAAACAACTTCCAGTGCTTATAAAAAACACAATAGAATTCATGAAGATAAAACGAAAAGAAAAAGAAATGGAGCACTATTTCAAGCAAATTGCCAACAACATCCCCATTGGAATAATTGATATTCGATTACCTGAAAAAAAGATCACATTTGCCAACAACCAGGCAATAAAGATGCTTGGATATAACAAAAGAGAATTTAGTGGTAAAAGCATTGACATAATTTTCAAAAACAGAGAAAACCTTTTGATTTACACAGGGAAAATAAAAGAGATGGTGGAGAAAAAGAGGAAAAAACTTCAACTTACCATCACATTAAAAAGGAAAGACGGGACACTTTTTACAGCAGAGATGCTATCTGTTTTACAACTCAAAGATAACAACGCAACAAATATACTGAACATTGTAAATGATGTGACAAAAGAGATAAAAAACAGGGAAAAGATCAAATGGGAGAGAAACAAGTTTCTTTCTCTATTCAACAATTCGTTTGATGCAATTTTCATCCTTGAAAAGGAGATATTCGTTGATTGCAACAGAGCCGCAGAAGAACTTTTTGAGTGTAAAAAGGATGAGATAATAGGCAAAAGTCCGCTTGATTTCTCCCCTGAAAAACAGGAAAACAACAGAAATTCAAATGAACTCGCAAAAGGGTACATTGCAAAAGCGCTTTACGGGAAACCACAGAGATTCATGTGGATACACAGAACGAAAACAGGGAAAGAAAAGATCTGTGAGGTTTCACTCAACAGATTTAAGGTTGAAAAAAAATACTTCCTGACTGCATTTGTCAGAGATGCAACAGAGAGGGAGAATTTCAACAAAAAATTTGAACTGCTTGCAAAACTTGAGGCATTAAATATTGTATCAGCAGGTATTGCCCATGACTTTAACAATATCCTAACAGCAATTGCCTCTAAAATAGACCTTGCATTAAAGTCATCGGTGAGTGAACAAACCATAAATCATCTGATCAGAGCCCTGAGATCAATTGAAAATGCAAAAGCGCTTGCACAAAAACTACTTAATACATCAAAAGAAAGAGAATTTAACAAAGAAGAAATTGATCTGACAAAAGACTTAATTGAATCTGCAAGATTTATGGTTAGTGGAAAGGGTATAAAATTAAAGTTTGAGATAGCCGACAACACTCCCCTTGTCCAGGTTGACAGAGTACAGATTTCAGAGGTTATTGAAAACATTGTATTAAACGCAATTCAGTCAATGGACAATCGCGGGGAACTAACCATCGGAACAAAGAAGGTATTACTTGGAAACAATGAAGTTGACAATCTGCAAAAAGGTGAGTATTTAAAGATCTATATTAAAGACAACGGTCCCGGAATACCCGCCAGCATAAGGGACAGAGTATTTGACCCGTTCTTCACAACCAAAAAAGATGGAACCGGACTCGGTCTTCCTACAAGTTTAAACATTGTAAAAAAACACGGTGGCTGGATTGAGTTTGAAACAGAAGAGGGGAAAGGCACCACTTTCTTTATTTACCTGCCATCTGCCGGAAAATCAATACAAAAAGACAGAACAGAGGAAAAGGAAAAAGTAAAAAAAACAAAACAAACAGAAAAAAAAGTTGTTTTAATTGAGCCTGTAAAAGAAGTCAGGGAGACATTTAAAGAATTCTTACTTTATTCAGGAATTAAAGTAATTGAGGCGGATAATTACTACGATGGCTTTGAAATAATAAAAGAAAACCCTCAAATTGACGGTATAGTGATAAATATAGGTACTGCTAAAGAACAGAAAGAGATATGCAACAGATTAAAATCCATAAACAAAAAAATACCGGTTATTGCAGCAACAACAGAACATAACGATGAAATTGAATCAGATCTATCCAAATATGGGATTGACGCTTATCTCGTGAAGCCTGTACCCCTATTGACTTTTATCAGCGTAATAAAAAAATTCATTGATTAGTATTCCCGGTTAAAACCCTTTCCCATTGTGTTAAAAATGGGCAGGAAGCACAGCCTGTTCTCCAGAATCCTTTTTTGTACAGGGGGTTTATCTCTTTCCCAGATAACTCTATAAGAACCTGAAGATGGGCTGTTGACCAGAATTTTAAGGGGTAAAGGTGTGTTATACCCTGCAAAACTCTCTTTCTTGGCTTTCTTCTCCTTTTAAAACTCTCCCCGTCTCTGTCTCCCATAAGGTAAACCTTCCCACCCCACTGTTTTGCAACTTCATACATTTTTTCAGTTTTCTCAAATGTGCACCATCTTGAAAAATCCGGGGTTCCTTTTTTATCAAGGTGCAATTCAATGACTTTCAAATTCACATTGTACTCTTCACAAAGGTATTCCGCATGCTCTCTGTTATATTTGAAATCAAAGCCTGTATCTGCATGGATACACAATAGTTTTTCTTTATCCCATACATTTACTGCAATATCAAGGACAGCCTGAGAATCCTTCCCTCCGCTTAAAGGGATAACCGCTTTAAAATCTTTAAAAGGGTGAAGGAATTTTATCGCCTCATTCTTCAAATTTTCAATATACTCTCTGTTTAAAGAAACTGTTTTATTAAAATCAATACAAACCCTTCTCAAGGGAGGGCTTTGCTTACCAATTACTTCAAGATTGCCTCTGTCAGGCTTTTTAATCCTTAAAAAATTATTTTCCTCAAGAAAAACAAACTCTTCATTATTGTCTCTGAAGGCAATGGTGTAATAAGGTATGTCAAAATCCAATTTAAAATTTTTCTTCAAATTTTCAGCATGCTCTGGATAAACAAAATAACAATCACTATCCACCGATAACGGCACTTCTATCTGATTAACACCATTTAACAAAAAGGCATTGTCAACAAAACCAACCCCGTTTCTCATTGTTGATTTTGCAAACTCTATCCTTTTAAAAATTGAGGAAACCTTTTCAGTTCTGACCTGGGGAGAATCAACCATCACCACTCCAAACATCGGAGAGGAAAATTCACTCAATTCTTCAAAAAGCACACCATCATCGGAACCCAACAAAACTATGTTAAAGGCGGTAAAATCGAAAGGCAAGCTATCAAGTTTTTTTATCGTGTGAGCCTTTATAGTGCCAAGTCTTATGTCCCAGCCTTTATAATACTTTCTTAAAACCATGGGCATTTTGCGGGAATCCCGCTTTGCCCTGACCCATAGCTCAAGCATCAACTCTGTTTATCAGGCTCGAACTTATCCTGTTAACCTTTTCAGTCAACTCCCCTTCATCAAGTCCAACAACCTTGCCCTTTGAAACAACCACTCTTCCGTTTACTATGTTCAATTCAACACTGTGATTGAACCCTGTAAAAACTATTGCGGCAAGCGGATCTGATAAACTTCCTGCAAACTGGAAATCCCTGACATTTATCCCAATCAGGTCTGCCGCATAGCCCTCTTTTATTGCCCCCAAACTATCAAATCCAAGCATTTTTGCCCCACCTTTTGTCGCTATTTTAAGTGCATCCCTTGCCGTCAGAGCATCATTTCCATACCTTACCCTTTGCAAAAGCATGCAGTTTCTAACCTCACCAAGCATGTCTGAAGAATCATTCGACGACGAGCCGTCAACAGCCAGAGATACAGGTATTCCCATATTGTACATCTCTTTAACTCTTGCAATACCACTTCCAAGCCTCATGTTTGATGTCGGGCAATGGGCAACACCTGTCTTTGTTTCAGCAAGCAATTTCATTTCATCATCATTGAACCATATTCCATGTGCAAAAAACACATCCTCCCCAACCCAATTTAATTTTTCCATATACCTAAATGGCCTTACTCCGTACTTTTCAAGGCAATACTTTTCCTCATCCAGCGTCTCAGCAAGGTGGGTGTGTAATTTCACCCCGTATGTCCTTGCAAGCTTTTCAGATTCCACCATTGTTTTTTCTTCAACATTAAAAGGGGAACACGGGGCAAGTATCACCCTTGTCATTGAGAATGGAGACGGATCATGAAATTTCTCAATTACTCTCTGAGAATCCTTAATAACCGTATCGGTATCCTGGCATATTGAATCAGGTGGCAATCCCCCATTGCTTTCACCCATGGTCATTGAGCCTCTCGTAAGTGCGGTTCTGATACCCATCTTCTTTGCCGCATCAATCTGGATATCAAATATCTCTTTAACGCCCTCAGGGTAAAGGTAATGATGGTCTGAGGTCAGGGTACACCCTGTTTTGAGTAATTCAGCCATAACAATCAAACTTGAATAGTATATAGCCTCTTCATCTATGTGTTTCCACACCCTGTAAAGGTTAACAAGCCAGTCAAACAACTTTGCATTCTGAACAGGTGGATAGTTTCTGGTCAAAACCTGAAAAAAATGATGATGAGTGTTAACAAGTCCCGGAATTATTACGAGGTTTGAGCAATCGTAAACCTGAACCGTAAGATCCGTTTCCACCCTGAAATCCCTTCCAATCCTTTTTATCCTGTTATTTTCTATGTAAATATCAACATTCCTCAACTCTCTGTCATTCTCATCAAATGTTGCAACATAATAACAGTTTTTCAATAAAAGCATCACCCACCTCTCATATCCTTATATTTTCCCTGCATACCGCAGGAAGTACAATAGCCTGTACAAAGAAAGGCAATAAAATTATACCAAATGCCATGTAAATGTTAATACCTGCAACAATCCCCACAATGGGGACAAAAAACATACCAACTATTGATACAGTTAAAAAGAGAAAGGCATTAACCGGACCCTTTGCGTCTTCATCCGCAACATAGTTTATAAGAAAGTGCATTGAAGGAAAGAGGGTTGCCATAAAAAAAGCGGTTATTCCGAAAAAAAGCACTGAAAACCTGAATGGAAGAACAAGCATAAAAATGACTGAACCAATGGTAAGGATTGACATTAGAATTATATTTCTTTTTACCCCCAGTTTCTTTATTTTTCTGTTGCCAAAAAACCTGCTGATAGTAAAAACAAACCAGAAAAAAGATAAAACCATTGAATACTGTTTGATCCCTATTCTGTGTACGCTTTTATAAAAATTACCGGTCCATACAACAATTGACATCTCACTTGCAGCGTAAAACCCAAGAAGAAGGACAAGAACCACGATTTTTTTATTCAATAGTGCCCTCTTTAAATCTTTTATGGAGAAATTTTCAGTTCTGTAATTCTCAAAGGGATGAGAGAATAAAAGGTAGGCAACCACAAAAAAGATCGCAAAGTAACTTAAGTAAACAAAGTTGTAAGAAAAGCCCCTTTCAAGAACCTGTTTAACGAAAAAAGGAGCCACCAATCCACCAATTCCGAAAAAAGAATGGTACATTGAAAAGTCCTGTGATTTTAAAGGAAGATGTGAGTATGTTGTTGCAAGCGATGTCATTACAAGACCAAATGTCATTGACAGAAAAAATATACCGGTAACAAGGGTGTAAAAGTTAAAGATGGATGAAAGCGCAAGCCCTGAAAAGGCACACAAAAAACCGAGTTTTAACCCAATCTTCGTGCCTTCTTTTGCAAGAAGATATACAGCAATGAGGTTTGCACAGATGGTTCCAAGCGAACTAAAAAGCGGGATTATTCCCGATTCGCCCACAGAAAGACTGTAAACCCTTTGAAACTCTGTCATCAACGCCGGGAAGGTATTTAACAAAAGTGCTATAAAAAAAACACCCGAAAATATAACAACCTTTCTGTAAACTATGTTTTTATTCATTTTCTAATCTTTTTTCCATTTAAAAAAAAGAATAGAGAGTACAGAAAAAGCAAGATAACCGCATGCTATCTCAACAGAGTAAATGTGTTTTAAAGACGGAAGATATATACTCCCATCGGGATTTACCGAGTGAATCAACCCGGTCAGGGTAAAAACAATTAAAACAATTGAAACGAAAACAAAACCCTTAATCTTTTTTCTTATCAAAAAGGAAACCAGACTGCCCCATAACATTGCCGTTAAGATAAACCCATTACCAAGCACTGTAATAGCCCTGTATGTTTTTAGCAGGTCTCCCGAAAGGTCTGCCATTGTTTTTCCAAAAAAACCAATGAAAGTGTTTACCTGCACCTGTACGAGGTTTGCAATTGAGGGAATAAAGGCAAACAAAACAGCGGGGATCTCCTCTTTGCACACAATTATTGATTGCTCTGCTATTTCAAAACCAATAAAGATCAATATCGGTGCAACTGCAGCAACAGGTATTATATTTACAATGCCTCCAACAACGCCAAGCATTCCCCCAATACCAATAAAAAGACCTGTTGCGAGGGTGTACCCTGCCCTTGCACCCATTCTCTTATAGGCAGGATGCCCTATGTAAGGAGTGGACTGGGCAACCCCTCCACACACCCCGGCAATTATAGTGGCAATAGCCTCCGTTAAAAGTATATCCCTTGTTCTGAAATTGTCCCCTGCAACCCTTGCACTTTCATTGACATTTATACCACCTACAATGGTAAGGATACCAAAAGGAATTGCAACTGGAAGATAGTTAATAGCAAGTTTCATTCCTTTTATAAAATTAAGATCAGGGTAAGGAATAAAAAGCCCTGCAGTTACGGTTGCAACATGCCCTGATCTTTCAGGAATGAGGTAATAGAGTAATGTGCCCGCTGCAACTGCAGCAAACACAGGTGGAACATTGAATGGAAGTCTTTTCCGGGCAAAAAAAGCGTAAACTATTATACCCAGTGCAACTATCCCAACAACAGGAAGTTTAAAAACATCAAGCATGGGATAAAAACCAAGAAGAGCAATACCAATACCTCCGATTGAGCCCAACAATCCTGCTTCAGGAAAATATTTCTGAACATACTCCCCAAAAAAGGAAAGCACAAGTTTTATCAACCCCATAATTACCAGAACAGACATACCCACATAGAGGGTAAGATAAGGATCTTTCGTTTGAAGGTAAACCGGTCCAAGAACTGTTAAAGTTATCCCAACAGTGGAAGGGGTATCAAGACCAAGGGGCATCGCGGTAACATCGTTTCTTTTTTCTTTCTTCATTAATCTGTATGCCATATAGGTGTAAACAAGATCTCCAATCATAACACCAAGTGCAGTTGCCGGTATCATTCTGGTCATAATTATCTTCAACGGATAACCGAAGACCCCTGTCAAAATACCCGTCAATATAACCAGGTTTGTAACATTGTCAAGCATAAGACCAAAGAATGCGTTTATGTCACCTCTTGAAAAAATCTTTCCCATTTACTCCTCACTTCCAACAACCTTTATTGCTGCAAGTTCCCTTCTATTAAACAGTGATTTAAAATACCTTTTGGGAAACTTTGATAAAAATTCAGATTTTAAAGAAATAATTTCACTTTCAATCAATTCCCTTGTATCCTCATTGAGAAACGAATAAAGGTACTTATAAATCGTGTTCAATACAACAAGGCTCAAAAGCAAAAGTTTGTTCTTTCTTGAAAACGCAAGAGCAAGATGAAGTTTTCTATACGCCTCTTCCAGCCTTCCCTCTTTCAGCAGCAAGGTACCATAAATAAAATAGAAATAAACTTTTAAGAAGTTTATATCACTTTCAATTATGCTTTCTTCAATCTCATCAAGTTCTCTTTCTGCATCGATGTAATTGTTCCCCTCAACATCAAGTGCTATCTTTAAAAGTGAACAGTATGATTTTTCATAAAAACTACCAACAGCCTCAAATGATTGCCTGACAACCATAAGATCTTTGTAAGAATCAGCAAAATTCCCCTTGTAATAGTTAAGCAAAGCCTCATAAAAGGAAACGAGTATCTGGTGCTTTTTAAAATCGGAATCCCCCGCCATTGTACCTGCAATAATAAGATGGTTTTCAGACTCAAACCATTCTCCAAGATCCATGTAAAACAAAGCCTTTTCAATGTGGAAAAGTATCTGGGCCGATCTGTCCTCTATCGTGTTCAAGAGAGTTTCAACATTTTCAAGTGTCTGTTCTGCGAGGATAAAATCCCCCTCAATCCTCTTTGCCTTAGCAAGCAGAAGGTAAGCATCAACCAGTTGCGAAATGTTGCCAATGTTTGAGAGTATCTCAATTGATTTCCTTAAATTGTTTTCAGCCTTTTCAAACTCACAACATGCAATGTAATAACGCCCATAATTGGAGAAAACAGACGCAATGCCCGGAAGGAAAGAGGTTTCCCTGTAAATACCTTCAGCCTTCTGCCATTTTTCAAACGCTTCTTTTATGTTTCCATCAACATAATCCAAAAAACCGAGAAACTGATACAGGGTACCAATCTCTCTTCCTGCATTTCTTTCTTTCAGAGCACCTTCTGCCAGACCAAAAAAAAGTCTTGATTGATCAAGAATCCCCTCTTTAAGCAGCAAACTCCCTATTTTGATGTACAGTTCAGGCAGATATTTAAAGGGGAACAATTTTATCTTTTCTTCGGAAACAAGATCATAGAGTATGTCAAGAGCCTTTTCAACCCTGCCTGTCTTTGCAAAATACTCTGCTTCGTAAAATGGAATATCAATTGTATCCCTTTCGTCAAGTGGAAGTTCTTTCAACTTCTCAATGTACTTTTCGCTTTTTGCGGGTTTTCCCAGAAAAAAGTACATCCGGATTATCGTTTTCAGATAAAACTTTTTCTCTCTATTATCTTCACAGAGATCAAGAAGTACATTACCAATCTCAATGACCTTTTCGTTTTTGTAAGTTCCCGCATAGTTTTCAAAGGCAATCTTGAAAAACCTTCTTGCCTTATCTCTTTCTCCTGCCATCAAATACCATTGCGCAGTTTTTTCAAAGGAAAACTCTCCCACTTCCTCGTTTGCCTCTGCAAGTTTCAGATATAAAACAGGCAGTTCATTCTCCTCTATCATTGAAAGGACACTTTCCCTTAACCTTGAATGTACAAATATGTACTTTCTTGAAAACTGTTTTATCATCCTTTTCTCAAGGAGTGTCCCAATCTCGTCATACACATCGCTTTTTGCCATCAATCTCTCCAAAAAAGCCTCTGAAACAGGTTCAATCAAAAGCGCCATGTATTTCATAATCTCAAAAGCAGCAGGGGGCAACGATTTCAACCTGTAAAGGAAAATGGTTTCCAGTTTGTCCTCAAACTCAACTTCACTTCCCTCTTTAAACTTCCATATTCCATTCTCAATGTAAAGCATCTCTTTAGAGATAAGAGTTTTAAAAAGTTCTGTAACCAGCAAAGGGTTTCCCGCAGTTTTTTCATATACGAAATCAACAAATCTGTACCCCAGAAAAGCTTTGGGAAATGATGCCCTGATCAACTCGTCAATATCTTCCCTTGTCAATGCTTTTAACTCTATGGTTTGACCTAAATCAGCATTCTCAAGTTCCTGTAAAAAACCCTTAACTGAGTCAGGCAACCTTATGTCTGAACGATAGTTCATAAGCCACAGGGCATTGATCTTTTTACTTAAAAAAGCCCTGAAAAATTGAATTGAAAACTCATCTATATTTTGAATGTCCTCAATGAAAAATATAAACGCTTCCTGGCTTTCCTCAACGCGTTTTTTAAAAACATCCACAAAATTAAAAAGGAATTTTGACAGTATTTCACCATCCATGCTTTCGAAAAGCACAGGTGAAAATACCGGGGCATCAGAGTAAATTGCGTGCTTTATCAGGGAAACTATATCCCTGTCAACCTCTCTGAAATACTCGTGCTTGAAGATTGGCATCATCTTTTTGAAAAGCTGAATTGCAACATCAAAAATCCTATCCCCTGAGATTGCAAAAGCTCTCCTGACCCTGTAACCCTGCAGTTGTGCATGCAATCTAAACTCGTTCATTAACCTTGTTTTGCCTATACCGGACTCACCTTTTATCAGTATAAACGGTTTTTTATGCTTCTCAACATCAAGAGAAACGAGAAATGCCTTCAAAAAGTTCAGTTCATTGTTCCTTCCAACAAACCTTGGTTCAAAGAAAAGTTCCTCTTTCCCACTGGGGGGGAGAATGCTGAAGTAGTGCTTGTAAATTGAATTCACATCCTCAAGTACTTCAAGGGCTGAAAAATACCTTTTAGAGACCTTTTTTTCAACAAGTTTTCTGATTATTCTAAAAAGCCTTTTCTCTTTGATTCTCTGTAACTGCTCTTCTTTTAATGTCTCAATATCAAAATACTTTTGATTTAATTGAATGTTGTTTCTGATAAGGAGAAGTTTTAAAAAAACCATACCAAGTGAGTAAAGGTCAACTCTGTGGTCTTTGTCCATCTCTTTTGAAAAGAGCTCCGGAGCCATATAAAATATTGTCCCTCTCATGGAAGTTTTCGTTATTTGAGATACCGGAAGAAACAAGCCAAAATCCATCAACTTAACCGTGAAACCGGTATTGTCTTCTATTATTCCAAAGTTCTCAGGTTTTATATCAAAATGAACAATGTCATGAGAATGGATAAAATGAAGAGCCCGTAGTATCTGAACAAGCGCTTTGACAATTGTCTCTTCATCCTTCGCAATAAGATACTTTATAATGTTGACTTTTTCACAGTACTCCATCGTATAGTAAATGGTATCTGTTTCCCTGTTGTATCCGATGTCAAAAACATTAACCAGGTTTCTGTGCTTTAAAGAGTTTAACAGAAAGAACTCATCCTGTAATCTCGTCAGATTCTTCTTGTTTAATTTGCCGGTTTTTATTACCTTCAAGGCAACAGTTTTGTTTTCAAAAAGGTCTCTGCACAGATAAACAGTGGAAAATCCACCGGTTCCAAGTACCTTTAACTCAACATACCTTTCTCTATCAAATGACATTTCAACCTTCCTGCTCCTATCTCTATTTTAGGGTCCTCAATAATACCCTCCTTGCACATTTTTAGCACCTTGTTTATCTCAAAAAAACACACAGTGTTAAGATCCTCATTAACACTTCCATCCCCACTTGCCTTTACCCTGTGAGAATTGCTTATATCCACCGCAAACAGATGTATCTTTTCCGTTGACTGGCCATGGGAGGGGAAAAAGGAACCGCCGAGGCTGAACACACTTTCTTTCTGTACCAGAAACCCTGCCTCTTCTTTCAATTCTTTCACCACCCTGTTTTTAAGCCCTGAAATACCCCTGTCTTCAGATTCCAGAGAGCCTGCAACACACTCGTAAACATAATCGTAAACCCTGCCATCTTTCAAAGGTAGAGGATAGCCCTTTCTGAAGTAAATAGCGGGTCTGAACGCCTTTAAGATACCTATAAAAGCAACAGTATTTTCTATGTAATACGGGATAACCGCAACACAATCGTATCCCTTTCTATCAAAAAACTCAACTGAATACCGCCTTGAGATGCTTCCATCTTCATAAATGTTTTGAAGAACATACCTGTGATATGTGAAAAAATGATTTTCAAACTGATTGCACACAGAATGTTTTACAACTTTAATTCCTTTTACAAGTCCCATACTGAAAAAACTCCCTGATGACTATTATAACAATTAAACCACAAAAAAAACCAATAAAATCGGCAATAAAATCAAGAAAAGAGCAATCTCTGCCCATTACAAAAGCCTGGTGCAATTCATCTGAAAAAGCAAAAAGTTCTCCAAATAAAAGAATAGAAAAGATATTTTCTTCTGGAAATGTTAGAAAAACAAGTATTGATAACAAAAAATATTCTCCAAAATGGAGAATAAGGTCCTGAAAAGAGATTATTATTTTTAAAGTTAGATCCGGTATGGAAGAAAGGTAAAAATCTTTTATCCAAAGTATGGGTGTCTTGGAAACTTATACATAATGTATGCAAGTATTAACGCAATACCAACCAGAAAGAAAAACCATTTTAGAAAGTGACGCACAATATCTCTTTTCGTGTCGTTGTACAGCACAGCAAAAAACAGAGATACACAAAATGTATATATCAGAAGATTAAAAAAGTGACTTTTCATAAAAAGAAAAAAGCCGCAAAGGAAGCCTTTGCGACTTATTCCCCCTCTTTATTTGAAGTTTCTTCTATACTCTCTTTCTCTTCAGTCTTTTGATTTTCAACCTTTTGCTCTTCAGATTTTGCTGTCACCTCTTTTTCAACATTATCCTTTTCTTTTTCATCATTTGTTGATGTACTTTCCAGTATCAAAGAGATCTTTGCCATTTCAGCAGCATCTCCTGCCCTGTTACCAAGAAGGTATATCCTCGTGTAACCGCCCGGTCTGTTAATAAAAGAATCCCTGTACTCTCTAAAGAGTTTTTTGACAGCCCCTTTGTTTTGCAATTTTTTGAAAACAAGCCTCTGAGCGTGCGATTGATCTTCATGTTTCACTTTTGTGATTATCTTTTCCACATATCTTCTTAACTCTTTTGCCTTTGCCTTTGTTGTTACTATTGAGCCATGCTCAATAAGGCTTACAGCAAGATTCCTCAAAAGCATCTTTCTCTGGTTTGTTGTTCTCCCTAATTTTCTTCCAGCTTTTCTGTGTCTCATTTTGTGCTCCTACCGTTTTTCTCTAATAAATCTTTTACATCCATACCGAATGTAAGACCCATACCTTCAAGAACACTTCTTAATTCGTTCAATGTTATCTTTCCAAAGTTCTTTATCTTGAGAACCTCCTGCTCTGTTTTCTGTACAAGCTCCCCAATAGTCTTGATATTTGCATTTTTGAGGCAATTGTATGCCCTTACGCTTAACTCCAGTTCATCAATGGATGTATTCAACTTCTCAAGGAGTTCATTGCTTTTATCATCCATCTCAACAACTTCCTCAAGTTCTTCCTCGACCTCTTCAAAATTGATAAAAAGTGAGAACTGGTCTTTCAAAAGTTTTGCAGCATAGGCAATTGCATCATCAGGTCTTATAGACCCGTTTGTCCACACTTCCATAATGAGTTTATCGTAATCAGTTCTTCTCCCCACCCTTGCAGGCAAAACCTCATAGTTTACCTTCTTTATAGGAGAATGAGAAGAATCAATCGGGATAAACCCTATAGGAAGGTCATCATCGTGATTAAACTCTGCAGGTATAAAACCTCTATTAACCTTAACCCTCATCTCCATTTCCAGCGAAACACCCTTGTCAAGGGTGGCAATGTGAATGCTTTTATCCAGAATCTCAACATTGGCATCGGTTTCTATATCAGCAGAGATCACCTCACATTCACCTTTTTTGGTTATTCTTATCATTCTTGGCGCATGCCCATGCATTTTTAAAGGTATCTTTTTCAAATTAAGAATAATATCCGTAACATCCTCAAGGACACCGGGTATAGACATAAACTCATGGGGCACTCCTTCAATCCTTACTGCTGTTATTGCTGCCCCCTCAATTGAAGATAGAAGTGTCCTTCTCAAAGCATGGCCTATGGTTGTACCAAAGCCCCTTTCAAAAGGCTGAGCCTCATACTTCCCATAGGTGCCATCATCATTAATGGAAAGTTGAACAACCTTTTTGGGCATTTGAAAACCTTTAAGTATCTCCATTATTCACCCCTTAATTACTTGGAGTACAACTCAATGATAAGCTGCTCATTTATATCAAGTGTTACATCTGCTCTCTTTGGAAGAGACTTAACAACTCCTTTAAACTCATCCGGTTTCAACTCAAGCCATTCCGGAATCCCTCTCCCTTTGGCAGTTTTTATTGATTCCTCAATAGACGGGATCTTTCTTGACTTTTCCTTAACCTCAATTACCTGACCTTCCTTCACAAGGTAAGAGGGGATATCAACCTTTCTCCCGTCAACCAGTATGTGACCATGGTTTACAAGCTGTCTTGCCTGTCTTCTTGAAGTTGCAAAACCAAGTCTGTAAACAACATTGTCAAGCCTTCTTTCAAGTAACTGCAAAAGTATTTCTCCGGTCACTCCCTTTTTCCTTGAAGCAATCTCATAGTATTTTCTGAATTGTCTTTCAAGAACCCCATAGATCCTTTTTACCTTCTCCTTCTCTCTTAACTGAGCAGCGTATCCTATGGGGGGTTTGTTTCTAATCCTTCCGTGCTGACCGGGAGGAAAAGGCCTTCTGTCAAAGGCACATTTATCCTTAAAACAACGCTCCCCTTTTAGAAAAAGTTTCATGCCCTCTCTTCTGCATAATTTACATGCCGGTCCAGTATATCTTGCCAATTTTAGCCTCCTGCACTAATTTTAAACTCTTCTCTTTTTAGGTGGTCTGCACCCATTGTGTGGGATTGGAGTGACATCTTTGATTGATTTAATCTGCAAGCCAGCGGCTGCAAGAGCCCTTATTGCAGATTCCCTTCCCACTCCAGGACCCTTAACCTTAACATCAATACTCCTCATCCCATAATTGTTCATTGCCTGCTCGGCAGCGTCTGTTGCAGTAACCTGAGCTGCATAAGGAGTATTCTTCTTTGAACCCTTAAACTTATTCTTGCCAGTTGAAGACCAGCAAAGCACATTCCCTTCAGGGTCTGTAATTGTCACTATGGTGTTGTTAAAGGTTGTTTTAATGTTAGCAACCCCATGTGGGACCTGCCTGTAAACCTTCTTTTTAGTACTTCTTCTTCTCTTCTTTGCCATATCCTCTACCCCTTAATTATTTGCTTTTCTTCTTTTTACCAATACCATGGCTTCTCTTGCCCCTTGCAGTTCTCGCATTGGTATGAGTTCTCTGTCCCCTTACAGGCATTCTTCTTTTGTGCCTTATACCCCTGTAACAGTTTATTTCCATCAATCTTTTGATGTCCATCTGAATTTTCTTTCTCAGATCACCCTCTACAACATAGTCCTTTTGAATGATCTTGGAAATTACATTGATCTCATCCATAGAAAGGTCTTTCATCTTTCTGTTCCTGTCAATACCTGCTTTTTGAAGGATCTCATTTGCCCTGCTCCTTCCAATACCAAAGATATAGGTGAGAGCAATCTCAGCCCTTTTGTTTTCAGGTAAATCTACGCCTGCTATCCTAACCAATTGATACCTCCATTACCCTTGTCTTTGTTTGTGTTTGGGGTTTTTACAGATAACCCTGACCACACCTTTTCTTTTAATAATCTTGCAATCTTTGCAAATCTTCTTAACAGAAGGTCTTACTTTCATAACTCACCTCTACTAAAATCTGTAAATTATTCTTCCCCTCGTTAAATCATAAGGCGAAATTTCAACTAAAACCCTGTCTCCGGGCAAAATCTTGATAAAATTTTTCCTCATTTTGCCCGAAATGTGCGCAAGTAACTGGTGTTTCGTATCAATCAACTCAACTCTGAACATTGCATTTGGCAATGCCTCAAGAACAACCGCCTTAACCTCTAATGTTTCCTTGTTCTTAACCACAATTCAACCTCTACTCGCCAACAACCTGTACAATGGATTGTAATACATCCTTAATTGGCCTATTACCGTCAATTTTATATAGAATGCCGCGGTTACGGTAATAGTCCAGAAGAACCGCCGTTTTCTCATTATACACGGCAAGTCTGTTTTTGACAACATCTTCTGTGTCATCATCCCTTTGAATAAGCGGCGTACCACATTTATCACATAGATTGTCCCTTTTAGGAGGGTTAAACTCAAGATGGTACATTGCACCGCAGTTCGGACAGGTTCTCCTTAAAACAAGCCTTTTGACAATAAGTTCTTCAGGAACGTGAATAAATATTACAAAGTTAACTCCATCAACACTATCAAGGAATTCAGCCTGTGCCTTTGTCCTCGGATAACCATCCAGAATATATCCCTTTTCGCAATCCGGTCTGGCCAATCTCTCTTTAACTATAGCATTTATAAGATCGTCAGGGACAAGTTCTCCTCTTTCCATAATCTCTTTTGCTTTCAGACCAAGTTCCGTTCCCTCTTTGACGGCCTCTCTTAACATGTCCCCTGTTGAAATATGAGGGATACCGTATTTTTCAGACATCAATTTAGCCTGAGTACCCTTACCTGCACCGGGAGCACCAAGCATAACAATTGATTTCTTCATCTTCTACCTCTTACTCTTCCCTTTTTCATTATTCCGTCATAATGCCTCATAAGTAGATAAGATTCAACCTGAGCAACAAACTCCATTGCGACACCAACAACAATCAGCAACGAGGTTCCACCAAAGTAAAAGTTGAAACCAAGACCGTTTTTAATAAACTCAGGAACCACTCTGTCAAGAAAATCCCCTATAAAAGGAGTGGCCTCAACATGGATACCTGACATGAGTATCATGGGGATTATTGAAACAACAGATAGATAAATTCCACCCCAGAATGTTAGTTTTGTCAAAACATCATCAATGTAATCTGCAGTTGCCTTACCAGGCCTTATACCCGGAATAAATGCACCGTACTTCTTCAAATTATCGGCAGTATCAACAGGATTGAATATTATTGCAGTGTAAAAGAATGTAAAGAATATTATAGCAGCCACATAAAGTATCACATATAGTGGCATCCCATATCCAAAGTACGACATGATCCTGTTTAACCAGCCTGACGAGCGAAATATCTTTGCCACTGTTTGCGGAAACATAACAAGCGCCTGAGCAAAGATTATGGGGATAACTCCAGATACATTCACCTTAATTGGCAGGTAACTTGATTGCCCTGTGTTGCCCCTTAGACCTGATACCCTTCTTGCATAGTGAATCGGTATTCTTCTTTGACCACTTTCAAAGAAAACAACAAATGCTGTGACAGCAAGCATAAAAGCAAATACAAAGAGCACAACGAGAAGGCTCTTATCACCATTTTTCAGGTCAAGAAGCACAGAAACAATCGCCTGTGGCAATCTAACAAGAATACCCCAGTAAATTATCAATGATATTCCGTTTCCTACCCCTCTTTCAGTTATCTGTTCGCCAAGCCACATTATTACCAGGGTTCCGGTCACAAGAGTGAGCACTGTAAGAAGTTTAAAACCAACTCCCGGATTGGTAACTATATGTGCACCTGATGGGCTCTGCAAAGATTCAAGCAATGTTGCGATACCAAAAGCCTGAAGAGCACTGAATACAACCGTGAGATACCTGGTGTACTGGGTAATCTTCTTTCTGCCCTGTTCACCCTCTTTTTTAAGTTGATCAAGGTAAGGCACCATAACAGTCAACAACTCAAGCAAAATAGATGCAGTAATGTACGGCATTATTCCAAGAGCAAATATTGAAGCGTTTTTAAATGCCCCACCTGAAAAAAGATCAAGAAAACCAAGCACAGAACTTTTCTGAGCATCAAACCATTCAAGCAACGCAGAAAGGTCAATCGCCGGAATTGTGATGTGAGCCCCCAATCTGTAAATGAAGAGCATTGCAAAGGTGAAAATCAACCTTTTACGGAGCTCTTCAATCTTCCAGATATTTCTAAATGTCTCCATCACGGCTCAATTACCTCACACTTTCCGCCCGCTTTTTCAATTTTTTCACGGGCTGATTTACTGAACCTGTGTGCCCTTATCGTAACGGGTCTGTTTATTTCACCATTGCCAAGTATCTTTATGCCATCCTTGATGTTTTTAACAATGCCCTTGCTTATGAAATCCTCAACAGTTATAACATCCTGTCCCTCAAAGAGAGCAAGCATGGTAAGGTTTATTCCAACATACTCTTTTTTGAAGGGATAATTTGAAAAACCCCTTTTTGGGAGCCTTCTTGCAAGAGGCATCTGTCCGCCTTCAAATCCAAACCTTCTTGAGTAACCAGAACGGGATTTCTGGCCCTTGTGACCTTTCCCGGCAGTTTTACCTTTCCCGGAACCAGGGCCCCTGCCAACCCTGTTCTTTTTTCCGGTTGCACCTTCATTTGGTTTCAATTCGTTTATTTTCATCTTGCACCCCTTTAATCTACTTCTTTTTCTTCAAGTATTTCTACAAGATGAGGAATTTTGTTGATCTGACCTCTGATCTCAGGGACATCATCAACCACCCTTATCTGATTTAGTTTTCTAAAACCAAGGCTTTTCAATATCCTTTTATGCTTTTCAGGGTGGCCGATGCCACTTCTAACCTGTTTGATTACGAGTACTTTCTTTCCCATTATTCACCACCCTCTTCATTTTCTTTCTCTTTTGCGGCTCCAAACCTTATCTCCATTATTTCTTCAGGATATTTAAGCTGCTTTAAGGCATCAATTGTTGCCTTAACAACATTGTGAGGATTCGTGGAGCCATAACACTTGGTAACGATATCTTTAATACCTGCAGATTCCACAACCGCCCTCACCGTTGCCCCCGCAATAACTCCGGTTCCCGGCTTTGCGGGCTTTAACATAACCGTTGAAGCACCAAAGTGCCCCCAAACCTCATAGGGGATAGTGTGGTTTACAATTGGCACCTCAATGAGGTTTTTCTTTGCCTTTTTAATTCCTTTTTTTATGGCGGCAGGTACTTCCAGGGCTTTGCCAAGCCCGTAACCAACCTTACCCTTTTCGTCTCCCACAACGCAAAGGGCATTGAAACTGAAGTTTTTTCCTCCCTTTACAACCTTGGTTACCCTGCCTATGTAAACCACTCTATCAACGAATTCATCCTGTGTCTGGCCTATGTTAAACAACTGCCCCTCCTATATTTAGAATTTTAATCCTTTTTCTCTCGCTGCTTCGGCAAGAGCCTTAACTCTACCATGATAGATGTAACCACCTCTGTCAAAAACCACTTTGTCAATCCCTTTCTCAAGCAATCTCTCCGCTATCAACTCACCAACAAGTTTTGCCGCTTCTTTGTTACCACCGTAGGTGACCTTGCCTTTTAATGCTTTATCAAGGGTTGACGCTGCTGCAATTGTGGTTCTTTTATCATCGTCAATAGCCTGAACATAGATGTGCTTCAAACTTCTGTAAACCGCTAACCTTGGCCTTTCTGCTGTACCATGAACTCTTGCCCTTATTCTTTTCTTAATGTGCAATCTTCTTTCGTTACGAGATTTAAATTTCATCTTATCCCCCTATTACTTACCGGTTTTACCCTGCTTGAGGATAATGTGTTCATCAACATATCTGATACCTTTGCCTTTGTAAGCATCTGGCTCTCTAAACCTTCTAATTATTGCAGCAACCTCACCAACTTTCTGTTTGTCATATCCCTCAACAGTTATTATGTTCTGCTTTGAATCAACTGTTATGTCAATCCCCTCAGGGATCCTGTAAACAATGGGATGGGAGTATCCGAGGTTTAATTCAAGTTCCTTTCCCTTAAGGGCAACCCTGTATCCAGTTCCAATAACTTTAAGTTGTTTTTGGAATCCCCTGGTAACTCCTATAACAGCATTGTTTAACAAAGCCCTGGTCAATCCGTGAAAACTTTTCGTTTGCTTGTCTTCAGATTGCCTTTTTACATAAATTGTGTTGTTTTCTAAAGTTACCTCTATTTTTGAAGGCACAGGGGTCGTTAACACACCCTTTGGCCCTTTCACTTCAACAGTATCCTTATTTATGCTAACCTGTACACCAGACGGAACAGGTATAGGCTTTACTCCTATTCTTGACATAAAATCCTCCCGTTACCACACCTTGCAAATAACTTCGCCGCCAACGCCAAGTTCTTTTGCCTTCTTTGTTGTTAGTACCCCTTTAGAGGTGGAAACAATTGCAATGCCATATCCGCCAAGCACTTCCGGCAGTTCATCTGCGCCTCTGTAAACCCTTCTCGAAGGTCTGGAAACCCTTTCAAGGCCATGAATAACAGGTTCGTCTTTGTGATATTTGAGATAGATTATGATCTTTTCTTTTCCTTCATCCTTTACGACTTTAAAGTTTTTAATGTACCCTTCTTCCTTTAAGATCTCGGTTATAATCTTCTTCATCTTAGAAGAAGGCACTTCTACCTTTTCATGCTTTGCCATAATGGCGTTTCTTATCCTTGTTAACATATCTGAGATCGGATCAGTATACATGCCTTCACCCCTTTACCAGCTTGCTTTTCTAACACCGGGCAACAGCCCTTCGTTTGCCAATTTTCTCAAACAAATCCTGCAAAGACCAAATTTTCTGTAATATGCCCTTGGCCTTCCACAGATCTTGCAACGGTTCTTTTGCCTTACTTTAAATTTAGGTTTTTTCTTCGCTTTTGCTATACTTGCAGTTCTTGCCATATTAACTCCTTACTATTTTCTAAATGGCATTCCAAGGTACTGAAGAAGCCTTTTTGCCTCTTCGTCTGTCTTTGCCGTGGTTACAATGGTTATGTTCAATCCCCTTGATACATCAATCTTGTTGTAATCAACTTCAGGGAATATCAATTCGTCTTTTATCCCCATTGTGTAATTCCCTCTGCCATCAAAAGAGTTTGGATTCAAACCCCTGAAGTCTTTGATCCTCGGGATGTCGATGTTTATCAACTTATCAAGAAAATGGAACATCCTCTCGCCTCTCAGGGTAACCCTGCAACCAATGGGCATCCCCTCTCTGAGTTTAAAAGCGGCAATAGACTTCCTTGCCCTTGTTATCACAGCCCTCTGACCTGCAATCATAGTCAGGGCTTCTGCTGCGATATCAAGGGTCTTCATATTCTGAGCCCCTTCTCCAACACCCATATTCAGGGACACCTTCTCAATCTTTGGAACCTGATGGATGTTTTTGTATCCAAAGTCTTTCATCAACTTTGGGACAACTTCGTTTTTGTACTTTTCCATTAACCTTGACATAATTTACTCCTACTGTTTGTCAATTATTCCATTGCACTTCTTGCAAACCCTTACCCTCTTGCCGTCTTTTAACTGCTTCTTACCAACCCTTGTGGGTTTTCCACATTCAGGACAGATTACCATCACATTGGATATGTGAAGTGGCGCTTCCCGTTCCTCAATACCACCCTGAATACCGGAGCCAGGGTCTGGTTTAACATGCTTTTTCACATAGTTAATGCCTTCAACCAGAACCCTCTCTTTCTTTAAATCAACATTAAGCACAATACCCGTTTTTCCTTTATCTTTACCGGCAAGTATCAAAACCTTGTCTTTTTTCTTTACATTAGCCTTCCTCAACATAATACACCTCTTACAGAACTTCGGGAGCAAGGGAAACTATCTTCATAAAACCTTTTTCCCTTAATTCCCTGGCAACAGGCCCGAAAACACGGGTACCCACAGGCTCGTTTTCATTGTTAATCAAAACCGCAGCGTTTTCATCAAACCTTATGTAACTTCCATCCTTCCTTCTAATTTCTTTCCTCTGCCTGACTATAACCGCCTTAACCTTTTTGATCTTTTTCTCGTTCCAGGCAGGAGTGGCCTCTTTTACGGAAGCCCTTATAATGTCCCCAACCCTGGCATATTTACCAACATTGCTTCCAACAGGGTGGATGCACATTATCTTCTTTGCGCCAGAGTTATCCGCCACCTTTAAAATAGTTCCCATCTGTATCATAGCCTACCCCTCTCACAGATTAAAGTTTTTCTGCCCTTTCAATGATCCTCTTTAAACGCCATCTCTTTCTTTTGCTTAAAGGCCTTGATTCAATTATCTCAACCCTATCTCCTATCCCGCATTCATTGTTGGGATCGTGAGCCATGTACTTTTTTGACCTTTTGATGTACTTCTTATAAAGAGGATGCTTTACAAGAGTTTCAACTTTAACAACGATGGATTTGTCCATCTTGTTACTAACAACTTCCCCTATCAACACCTTTCTATTTTGCATCTTTCATTCTCCTTTTTTCAGTAAGGATTGTGTAAAGTCTTGCTATCTCTCTTTTTGTTTGCCTTAATTTCGATGTATTTTCCAGCTGACCTAAAGCATGCTGAAAGCGAAGTTTAAATAACTCCTGCTTTTTATCAGCAACAAGTGCCTCTATTTCCTGAATTGTCAATTCCCTGATCTCTTTAGCCCTCATCTCCAAGCCTCCCTACTTCAATCTCTCAACAAACTGAGTTTTAATGGGGAGTTTTGCAGCAGCAAGTTCAAAAGCCCTTTCTGCAAGTTCCCTTGATACTCCCTCTATCTCAAACAGAACCTTACCGGGTCTTACAACAGCAACCCATCCTTCAGGAGAACCTTTACCTTTACCCATCCTTGTTTCAGCAGGTTTTTTGGTATAAGGCTTGTCAGGAAACATTCTGATCCAGATTTTGCCACCTCTTTTCACATGCCTCGTTATAGCAATACGGGCAGCCTCTATTTGCCTGTTTGTTATCCAGGCAGCCTCAAGAGCCTGCAACCCGTATTCTCCAAATGCAACAGTGGTACCTCTCACTGCCTTCCCCTTGATTCTGCCCCTCTGCTGTTTTCTGTATTTAACTTTCTTTGGCATCAACATGGTTAACCTCCACTACTTTGCCTTTTTCTGAACTCTTTTTTCCGGGACCCGGGGCAACTTTTCACCCTTGTTTATCCAGACTTTTACCCCTATTACTCCGTATGTTGTTTTAGCCTCTGCAAAACCGTAATCAATATCCGCTTTCAGGGTTGAAAGGGTTACCCTCCCTGCAGAGTACTCTTCAGAACGGGCAATATCCGCCCCGCCGAGCCTTCCAGAAACCTTGATTTTAACACCTTCAACACCCTTTTTCAAGGCTGCTTCCTGGGCTCTTTTCATAGCCTTTCTAAAAGCAACCCTTCTTTCAAGTAAAGAGGCTATCTGCTCTGCAACCAGTTGCGCATCTGTTTCAGGGCTTTTTACCTGTTCAACATTTACAAAAACATCCTTTTTCTGCAATCTTTTCTGGATTTCTTTTTTCAGATTTTCAACCTCTGCACCCTTTCTACCAATAACTATACCCGGTTTTGCAGTGTGTATATTTATGGTTATCTTATCCACAGCCCTCTCTATTTCTATGCTTGAGATCCCGGCATGGTACAATCTTTGCTTTAACCAGTTTCTCAAAGATAAGTCTTCCTGAAGGAAATCGTGATACTCCTTTTCAGCATACCACCTTGATTTCCAGTTTTTATTAAACCCCAGTCTAAATCCATAGGGATGTACCTTTTGACCCACCATTCACCTCCAATTACTCTTTCACATCCAATTCAATGGTGACATGTGAATATCTCTTTAATATCCTTACAGCCCTCCCCATTGCGGCTGCTCTTATCCTTTTTAACATAGGTCCTTTGTCAACAAATGCCCTGCTAATATACAGAGAATCAACATCAATTGCCTCGTTTTTGTTTTCAGCATTGGCAATAGCAGACCTTAAAACCTTTTCAACCCTTTTCGCATATACCTTTGGAGAGGTTTGAAGTATTGCAAGGGCATCATTAACACTTTTGCCTCTTATGGCATTTATCACTATCCTCATTTTCTGGGGAGAACCTTTTATATACTTTCCAACTGCTCTTGCTATCATGGCTTACCCCTACTTCCTTTTTGAACCTTTGTCTTTACCTGCATGCCCCCTGAAGGTTCTTGTGGGAGCAAATTCACCTAATTTATGCCCTACCATATTCTCGTCAACATACACAGGAATAAACTTCTTTCCATTGTAAACCGCAAATGTCAACCCTATCATCTCAGGGATGATGGTTGACCTGCGAGACCATGTTTTTATTACAGCCTTACTTCCGGTCTCTTTTGCCTTTTGCACCTTTTTAAGAAGGTGCTCATCAACAAAGTAACCTTTTTTTAACGATCTTCCCATCTATTTCCTCCGCCTTATGCTTTCCTTCTTCTTACAATGTATCTGTCAGTTCTGTGATTTTTCTTTCTTGTTCTGTAACCCTTTGTTGGCCAGCCCCATGGAGAGCAGGATGGTCTTCCACCAGAGGATCTTCCCTCTCCGCCACCCATAGGGTGATCGATCGGGTTCATCGCAACTCCCCTTACATGCGGCCTTCTACCTAGCCACCTGCTTCTTCCAGCCTTTCCCAACTTAATGTTTTCATGTTCCTGATTGCTAACCTGACCTATGGTTGCCCTGCAGTTAACATGTACCAACCTTACTTCCCCTGAAGGAAGCCTTAAATGGGCATAGTCACCCTCTTTTGCAAGCAGCTGAGCGTATGTGCCTGCACTTCTACACAATTGCCCGCCTTTTCCTATCTTCAACTCAACATTGTGGATCAATGTACCAACAGGAATGCTCTTCAAAGGAAGTGCATTTCCGACAACAATGTCAACATCCTCTCCAGACATAACAGTGTCTCCAACCTTCAAACCCTCAGGAGCAATTATGTATCTCTTTTCTCCATCAGTATAAACTAAAAGTGCTATCCATGCCGACCTGTTGGGGTCGTACTCTATTGACACGACTTTTGCGGGGATATTGTCCTTGTTCCTCTTAAAATCTATTATCCTGTAAAGTCTTTTGTGCCCTCCACCTCTAAACCTCACGGTAACTCTTCCAAGGTTGTTTCTTCCGCCAGTTGAATGGAGTGATTCCGTTAGAGATTTCTCAGGCTCCTTTTTGGTTAAAACAGAGAAATCAGCAACAGTCATAAACCTTCTTGAAGGAGTATATGGTTTAAACTTTTTCAACGCCATGGTTCACTCTCCTAAACATTATCAAAGAAGTCAATCTTCTGTTCTTTATCTGCAAGGTAAACGATTGCCTTCTTCCAGTCTCTTCTTTTTCCAACAAACCTTCCAAGCCTCTTCATTTTGCCCTTAACATTCATTGTCCTTACGGACTTTACCTTTACTCCAAATATCTTTTCAACCGCTTTTTTTACCTCTTTTTTGGTTGCATCCTTTGCAACCTCAAAGGTATAGGCATTTTCTCTTTCCTGAAGGAAGGTGCTTCTTTCAGAGAGAATAGGCCTGATAATTATATCGTATTCAGTCCTCATTTCAGCACCTCCTCGATCTTTTTTATTGCATCAAGGCTGATCAACAGATAATCGTACTTCAAAAGGTCAAAAACATTGATATCTGTTGCAACAAGAGGTTTCAGCCTTGGAATGTTTCTTGAGGAAAGGTACAGGTTCCTGTTTAGACTTCCGTCAACAAGGAGACCGGAGTCAACCTGCATTCCCTTTACAACCTTTTCATAGATAAACTTTGTTTTTGGCTTTTCAATATCAAAATTATCAATCACAACAAGTTTATTGTTTCTCAATTTGTCTGACAGAAGCACTTTAACAGCTTTTCTCCTCTTCTTTTTGGGGAATTTAACAGAGAAATCCCTCGG
>Ga0256833_1000559_pt1 | contig 28721 bp, 26 predicted proteins | sample 356284metaG_FD_190535 | JGI IMG/M metagenome (GOLD analysis project Ga0256833, IMG submission 190535) | Hydrothermal vent microbial communities from Mid Atlantic Ridge, Atlantic Ocean - 356-284 | ecosystem: Environmental > Aquatic > Marine > Hydrothermal vents | place: Atlantic Ocean: Mid... | reverse complement strand
AGGCCGTTCTCAAGCGGGTGCCCCCCTGGAGCGCTGAGCTGAACAAGGAGGCCCTTCGCATCGGCATGGGCGAAGGCAAGAAGGCGGTTGCGAAGGTTAAGCGCTCAGGCCTTTAAATCCGCGTGGTTCGGATTGCCTTCAGCGAGGGGTCACGTTGTGAACGGTGGGATGCGCGTCTCTTGAAGGCCCCAGGGGAGGGGCTATAATCCCTATTCTTTCCGCGGGGAGATATCCTTTTTCTTCAGGGTCCTGACCGGCAGCCGCACGTAAAAGGTTGTTCCCTTCCCCTTTTCCGATTCGAGCCATATCTGTCCGTGGTGCGTCTCGATAATCCGCTTGATGATACTGAGACCCAAACCCGTCCCCTCGATCTCCTCCGTGATTTCTCCTCGCTCGAAGACATCGAAAATCCTGTCCTGGAGCGCCGGGTCGATACCTATCCCGTTGTCCTTTACGGAAAAGGTTACGGCATCCTCCTCAACCCGGCAGTCGATGGTGATGACAGAGGGGGAAGCCTGCCGACTATACTTGATGGCATTGTCTATGAGGTTCGACATGATTTGCCGGAAGCTGCCGGGATGAAAGAGGATTTCCGGTAACATCTTGCTCACGTTGAACTGAAGAGCGTCGCCCTCCCACTTCAGCTTCATCTCCTCGATAATGGACTGGACCACGTGGTAGGTATCGATGAACTCAAATTCTCCCATGGCATCCTTCTCGGCCCTGGAAAAGGCGAGCAGGTCCATAATCATCTTTTCAACGCGGTTCGAAACGTCCATGATTCGGTTGAGAAGCTTTATGCCCCTTTCATCCAGGACATCCCCATACCGTCGTAAGAGGAGGCGGGAAAAACCCTGGATAGCGATGACGGGGGATTTCAGATCGTGCGAAACGGTATAGACGTAGGATTCCAACTGGGCGTTCTTCCGCCTGAGTTCCTCTTCTATCTGTTTCTGACGGGTGAGATCGCGGAAAATCCCCTCGTAACCCAGGATCTTTCTATCTTCGTCGTAAACCGCCACATTAGACATGGAGACGAAGAGGGGTGTCTTATCCTTTTTCTTGAAGACTACCTCGTAATCCTTGACGTAACCCTGCCGCGCGATGATCTCTTGGTATTTCAGGCGATCTTCGGGATAGTAGTAGAGATCCGTCAGGATATTCAATTTCAGGACCTCTTCCTTCGAGCTGTATCCCAGCATCTCCACGCCGGCAGGATTGATATCGATGAACCGTCCCTCCACTGTGCTGGCGAAGACGGCGTCTTTTAGATTCTCAAATAGGCGCCGATACCGCTGCTCAAGGCCGACGATCGGTTTACCGGAAGAAGAAGGGGTAACCTTGTTCACCAGCCAATATTGTGATTTGGGGGAAGCCTCCGATGCCAAGACGGAAACCCTGTAGCCTTTCCCTTCCCTTTCGATATCGAAGGCGTAAAATGACGGCCCGGGTTCGGAAAGGGCCTCTAAAATGGCTTTTGACGCCTCTCGGCCGAAAATATCTTCGAGTGACACGGGATAAGATGTTTTCCCGAACAGCCGCAGAAATCCGCCATCCCCGTCCACGAATACCTTCCCTTCGAGAACCCCCAGGGCCGCGATATGCCTCCTCAGCCGGGAAGCCTCATCCTGCACCTCACGCTTCGTGATGAGGCGAAAAGTGGACACAGGCGGACTGGACGACATGCGTAAGTCCTTTGTTAACAGTTACGGCTAAAAATCCTCGTTATCATAAGACAATGAAAAAAATATTTCAATCACCAAGAAAAATAACCATCCCCGCCACCTCCGCGGATTCCCGTATTGACAAACCCGTATAAATTCGTATATTCATGGACAAAATAGATGTATCAACCTTTATTCAAGCGGAAATATGAGTAAACTTGGAGAAAACACAAAAAAGAAAGAGTGGCTGAGCACCTGGCTCGCCGTTTTATTCCTCTTGATCCTTCCCCGCATTGCACTTGGCGGTATCTATGTGATGGTGGACGCCGACGGAGTCTATCATTTTACCAACGTGCCCACCAGCAACAGATACAGGCTCTTTATTCGTGATAGGGGAACCCGCGCCGTCATGCGCGCTTACACCAAGGATCCCACGCAGTTCGAACCGCTCATCAATCGATACGCGAAGGCATATGGCGTGGACAAGGCGTTGGTCAAGGCTGTTATTCACGCCGAGTCTGATTTCAATCCCTACGCGGTTTCCCGTAAGGGGGCGCAGGGTCTAATGCAGCTCATGCCGGAAACGGCGCATGACCTCGCTGTTCAGGATGTTTTCGATCCGGAAGAAAACATCCGCGCCGGTGTCCAGTATCTCAAGATACTTCTCAAAAAATTTAACGGCGACCTTTCCCTCTCCCTGGCCGCCTACAACGCGGGGCCTCACCGCGTCGACCAGTTCGGTAAGGTTCCCCCCTACCGGGAAACCAAGGCCTATGTCAAAAAGGTCCTGACCTATTACCGCATGTACCGGTAGAGCCATTGAAGACGCACCCTCCCGAAAAACTCTGGAATCTGGCGAACCGTCTGACCCTGGCGAGGATCGTTGTCATTCCCTTAATCGTGGTGCTTCTCTTCTTCCCGGGAAAGGTCCCCAGCTTCTTTGCCGCCCTCCTGTATCTCCTTGCCGCCCTGACCGATATCGTGGATGGTTATCTCGCCCGGCGGATGAAAATCGTCACCCGGCTCGGCCGCTTCCTCGATCCACTGGCGGACAAGCTCCTGCTGACCTCCGCCCTCATCATGCTCATCGGCTTGAACCGCGCCCCCACCTGGATGGTGACCATCATTATCGGACGGGAGATTGCCGTGACGGGACTCCGGGGAATCGCGGTCACGGAAAATATCATAATCTCGGCCAGTAGGCTGGGAAAATACAAGGCCCTGGCGCAATCCATTGCCACCAATCTCCTTATCCTCCATTACGACTACCTCTCCCTGCCCATCGAAAAGCTGGGGATGATCTTCCTCTGGATCGCTCTGGTCATGACCGTCTGGTCCGGCGTCGACTATTTCGTCCGTTTCTTCAAAAAGGCTTTTCCTGAAAACACGGTAGGCTGAAATGAGCTCCGACATCCCTCACGATCGGGTGCCCTTGGCTGAGAGGATGCGCCCCCGATCCTTCGCGGAAATGGTGGGGCAGGAGCACCTCCTGGCCCCCGGCGCTCCTTTTAGAAAGCAGTTGGAGGCGGGCCAAGTCCGTTCCGTCATCCTCTGGGGCCCTCCGGGAAGCGGAAAGACCACCCTCGCCTTTCTTATGGCCGCATCCCTTGCCTGCCGTTTCATCACGTTGAGCGCCGTCTTCTCGGGGGTGAAGGATATCCGGGCGGCGGCAAAAACGGCGAAAGAGACCTGGGAGTCGGAAAAAAGGAAAACCCTCCTCTTCGTGGACGAGATCCACCGTTTTTCCAAGTCCCAGCAGGATGCCTTTTTGCCCTACGTGGAAGACGGCACTTTTATCCTTATCGGCGCCACGACAGAAAACCCCTCCTTTGAAATCATTCCTCCACTGCGTTCCCGGGCGAAGGTCGTGGTTCTGAAACCCCTCCGTCCGGAACACATCAAATCACTGCTCAAAGGGGCCCTTTCTGACGAGGAAAGGGGAATGGCGCGTTTCCGTCCCCGGGTGGACGATGATGTTCTGACCCGCATCAGCGAGGTGTGCGACGGGGACGCGCGGATTGCCCTGAATCTTTTGGAAAGCCTCGTCATGGCCACCCCCCCGGACGACACGGGAAACCGCGTCATCGATCCTGCCACCGCCGCGGAACTCATCCGCCGGGAAAGCCTGCTCTACGATAAGACGGGGGAAGAGCACTACAATCTCATCTCCGCCCTACACAAGAGTCTGCGGGGGAGCGATCCCGACGCGGCCATCTACTGGCTGGCCCGCATGCTCGCTTCGGGGGAAGACCCTCTCTACGTGGCCCGCCGCATGATTCGATTTGCCACGGAAGACATCGGCAACGCCGATCCCATGGCCCTGCTCATCGCTAACCAGGCGATGGAATCATACCGTTTTCTCGGCTCGCCCGAGGGGGAACTGGCCCTCGCGCAAGCCGCCATCTATCTGGCCTGCGCGCCGAAAAGCAACGCCGTTTACAAGGCCTACGGTCAGGTCCTTAGGGAAATCCGTGACACCGGCGCCCTTCCTGTCCCCTTTCACCTTCGTAACGCCCCAACGCGATTGATGAAGGCGCTGGGATACGGGAAGGAATACCTCTATCCTCACGATGATCCAGATAGAATTGTCAATCAAACGTATCTTCCTGATGGAATAAAAAACAGACAATTCTACCGTCCTGGGGATGCAGGATATGAGGAAAAGATTAAAAAAAGGCTCGAAAGATGGAAAGTGCTCAAGGCCGCGAAAAAGAAGAAATAGCGACAACAATTCCCATTTCCCTTTACATCCAAAATTTTTGAGTGTAGTAATAAAATAACGCCAAGCCCATTATTTACGAAAACGTATTTCGAAGAAGTTGCCTGCAGGGTCTTACGAATTTCACCTGAGAAACGGGCTCATCGTCACGGGCAAGGCCTCTCTGAAGAAGGACCTTCCCAATCCCTTGCGCCTTTCATTTCCGTAACCGATTTTCGTCTCGGCTGGCAGCGCCCCGACGCCCCCGGCGCGGGAGACAAAAATATCACCAATGCCTTGTCACCGTTTTCGGGTCTTGATTACCTCATCTTGAACACGGTATGGATCAGCCATTCCCACAGGCTATCACCCCACGAAGGCCTTCTTTGGTATCCCAAAGAAGCTCCTTTTGCTCAATCCCGGTAGCGTTTCCAGAGAAAAAAGAGAAAGGGTTTTTTCACTACCCGGATTGTTATCACCGACATGTCCGGAAACTGGACGGACAAATCCACGTTTCGCCCTTTCCCTAATCGTAGAACCCTTTGGTTTCCTGCCTGGGCCACCACGTGCAGGGCGGGAAACGAAGGGGATGTCCCCTTGACGACGAGGGCCCTGCCCCGCCGGGATACGGCCGAGGGGGCGTAATGTCTTCGCCATCCGGCCGGCGCCGGTTCGATAATCGTTTCCGTGAGCCGAAGACTCCCGTCTCCTTGCACGCGGAACGAACGAAGCTCCGTTCCCAGATTCCCCGCGGTTTCGTAGAGAACCTGGAATCGGCCGTTAGGGGGGATTGAATAAAACCGCGCCCCGTTGTCCGGTGATGAGACCTCGAGGCGGGAAACGGGCCAATAGGCCGCCCAAAAAAAGAGGACCACGAAGGCGAAGGCCAACCATCGCCGTTTTCCACGCCAACTTCGCATACCCGAGCGTTTCTCCTTTAACAACCTTGCCCGAAAGGCCCCGCCATGGTAGCATATTTCACGAAAATTTGAGAGGTTCCACCGTTGATCAAAAGTGAATATGAAAGCGCGCCCGCATACGTCACGAAGGACGGGTCTACCATCCGGGAGCTGATTCATCCCTCCCGGCACGGCCCCGAGCTTGCCATGAGCCTCGCCGAGGCCGCCATTTCTCCCGGGGGGGAGACCCTTCGTCATCGCCATACTGTCTTTCAGGAAATCTACCATTTCCTTCGCGGGGAGGGCATTATGTTTCTCGGGAAGGATTCCTTTCCGGTCAAGGAGGGAGACTCTGTCCTGATCCCCGCCGGGATGCCCCACAAGGTTCGGAATACCGGTTCCGCTCCCCTGCGGATCCTCTGCTGTTGCGCCCCGCCCTACACGCACGAGGAGACGGAACTCCTCGAACTCAGATAAGGAATGTATCATGCCCTTTGTCACCTACGAAGACTTCGAAACCTACCTGAAACACCTGGAAAAATTCGGGATGGTCTTCGGGCTTCACAACATCGAGGCCCTGCTCGCGACCCTGGGAAACCCCCACCGCGCCTTTAAAGCCGTGCATATCGCGGGAAGCAACGGAAAGGGCTCAACGGCCGCCATGATTCAGCAGGCCCTGACCGACGCGGGACTGAAGTGCGGCCTCTACACCTCCCCCCACCTCCAGCGGTTTTCCGAACGGTTCAAAATCGATGGTGAAGAAATCTCCCGGGAAGAAATCCTCCGTCACGCCCGGCGCCTGAAAGGGTCAATCGACAGAGAAAAAATCCCGGAGGGTTTTACCTATTTCGACTTCACCACCGCGATGGCATTCGATTACTTCGCGAGACAAGGCGTGGACGTGGCGGTCGTCGAAACGGGACTGGGAGGACGCCTCGACTCCACGAACATCCTAAAACCGGTCCTTTCCATCATCACGCCCATCAGCCTGGAGCATACCCAAGTGCTGGGAGACACCTTGGAGGAAATCGCTTCCGAGAAGGCGGGAATCATCAAGGAGGCCACCCCTGTCGTCGTGGGAAAACAGCCTCCCGACACCCTTCGTGTCCTCCTGGAAACGGCGGCGCGAAAAAACGCCCCCTCCCACGTCTTCGGCAGGGATTTCCATGTGGTGATCCACGACGGCGTCTTCGACTACCACGACAACAGCCACACCCTCAGAAATCTGAAGCCCTCACTCCTGGGGGACCACCAGAAGGAAAATGCCGCCACCGCCATCCGGGCCTTGCTGGTGCTGAAAGGACGGGGGCTTCCCGTCTCAGTCGCGGACATCCCGGAGAGTCTCCGGCGGGTTCATTGGCCGGGACGTGGGGAGATGTTTGAAAACGGGCACGATCCTTCCATCCGCCTCATGTTGGACGGGGCCCACAACCCGGATGGCGCGGAGATCCTCCGTCACACCCTCGAGACCTTGCCGTTTAACCGCCTGCACATCGTGATCGGCATCCTGGCGGACAAGGACATTGAATCGATTGCCGAAAGGCTTCTCTCCATGGCTGATCGTGTCATCGCCGTTACCCCCCGCAACGAACGCGCCCCGGAGGTCGCGGCGTTCTCCCGGCGTATCCGTCCCTTCCTCGGGGCGGGTGCGCGGCTCGACACGGCCGAATCCATCTCCGACGGGATCGCCCTGGCCACCCGAAGCCTGGGACTGGGAGACCTGCTTGTTGTCACCGGTTCCCTCTACACGGTGGGCGAGGCGAGAGACGTCATCGAAAGGAATCCGGCATGGCGAAAAATGGTTCCCTGAGTCCCACCCTCCCCTTCAACTTTTCCGACACCGTGGAGCCCGTCGAAATCTACACAGACGGCGCCTCCCGGGGGAATCCAGGACCGGCTGGCGCCGGTGTCCACATCCTCCTGGGTGACGGAACGGCTATCGACAAAAAAAGATACCTCGGAAAAACCACCAATAACGTCGCCGAGTACGAGGCCCTCATTCTGGGCTTGACAACCCTGAAGAAACGGAACCTTTTCCGACCATTGAAAATCTACTCTGATTCCCAGCTCATGGTCTGCCAACTGAACGGGACTTACAAGATTCGGAAGGCCCACCTGCGCAAACTGGCCAGGAGGATCTTCGACCTGTTGAAATTCTTCCCGTCTTATGAGATCATGCACGTGCCGCGTGAGCTGAACCGCCGCGCGGATAAACTTGCGAACGAGGCAATAAACGAAAACAAAAAGTAAGGGATAACAGGAGTGGGCCAGGCGGTCGCCGGCAAGACTTTCTTGCCGGAGGAAAGTCCGAACTCCAGAGGGCAGGGTGCTGGGTAACGCCCAGTGGGGGCGACCCCAAGGAAAGTGCCACAGAAACATACCGCCACGCACAGGTGTGGTAAGGGTGAAATGGTGAGGTAAGAGCTCACCGGCAGGCCGGGAGACCGGTCTGTCGGGCAAACCCCACCCGGAGCAAGACCAAATAGGAGGGTTGCGTGGCCCGCGCATGGACCCTCGGGTAGGTCGCTTGAGGAGACCGGTAACGGTCCTCCCCAGATGGATGATCGCCGCCCCGAAAGGGGACACAGAATTCGGCTTACGGCCCACTCCTTTCTAACATGAGAGACAAGATCATCTCAGTGAGATGTAAATGGTCGAATCCTATAAGCATTTAGTAATTATTCCTAATTTATTTATTATTAAGAATATAATTATTTCAATATGTTACGTTCATATACGTATTGGTTTTATTATGGCATATAAATTGCTTAAATAGGTGCGTTGAAAATTAAAAGGAAGGCTATGACGCATCAAAAGACCATAAAAAGAGATTTCACCCTCGAGGGAATCGGACTACACTCGGGTAAAAACGTCCGAGTTCATTTCGTTCCCCGTGACGACAACCAGGGCATCACCTTCCAGCGGGTGGACAAGCGCGCCCTTCCCATCCTGACGAACATCGACGCCATCTCGGACGCGAATTTCGCCACTATCATCGGGACCAACGGCACGAGCATCTCCACCACGGAACACCTTTTGGCCGCCCTCGTGGGGCTGTGCATCGATAACATTCTCATCGAGGTGGATGGCCCTGAAATCCCCATCATGGATGGCAGTTCGAAGGTTTTCGTCGATGCCCTGCTGAAAGCGGGAATCCGGGAACTTTCCTCGGAAAAGGCCTTCGTGGAGGTAGCGGAACCCGTCAGTGCCAGAGATGGTGACCGTTGGATCGCCCTTTACCCTTACGATGGTTTCAAGGTCACCTTTTCCATAGACTATCCCCATCCCCTCATCGGCAAACAGCGCCTAAGCCTGAACATCACGCCGGAAACATTCTCGGAAGAAATCTCCTTTGCGCGCACCTTCGGGTTCAAGAAGGACCTGGATACCTTTTACGCCAACGGTCTGGCGCAGGGGGGCTCCCTGGCCAACGCCGTCGTGTTGGATGAAAGGGACGTCATCAACCCGGAGGGCCTCCGTGCCAAGGATGAGTTCGTCCGGCACAAGATCCTCGATCTCCTGGGGGACATGGCCCTGCTCGGACACCCGCTCCGGGGACACATCGTGGCCCACAAATCGGGGCACGCCCTGCACCACAAGCTCGTTTTCACCCTGATGGCGCAGAAGGACCACTGGGCCTACAAGAGCGCGGAAGGACTCTTCCGCCTCCCCGCCAACCTTGCGCCGGCAACCGTTTAACGCATTTTTTCACGATCCGGATAAGTAAAGAACTCACCCCTGTTGCAATTTCTTACGTTCCTGTGAGCGCATCTCCCGCCGCAGGAGTTTTCCCACCTTGGATTTGGGAAGGGAATCCCTGAACTCGATATACTGAGGGACCTTGTAGGAGGCCAGGCGCTCCCGGCACCAGCGGGTCAGCTCGTAGCCCGTGATCCCCTTGACATCCTCCTTCAGCACCACGAAGGCCTTGATGCGTTCCCCCACCTTCTTGTCCGGCACTCCCACCACGCAGGTGGCGATGACGGCCGGGTGCTCTTGAAGCACCGCCTCCACCTCCGAGGCGGAGACCCGGTATCCCTTATGCTTGATGACATCCACCGTCCGGTCCACGAAGTAAAGGTAACCGTTCTCATCCATGGAGATCACGTCTCCCGTGCGGTACCAGAGCTTTCCCTCCAGGGTCACGAAGGATGCCTGGGTTTCCTCCGGCTTGTTCCAGTAGGCAGTCACCATGGGATCGGAGTGGACAAGTAACTCCCCGGGGGTTCCTTCCGGAACCGGCTGGAGTGTATCCGGATCGACGATCTTGATCTCTTTGATGGGCAGGACCTTCCCAATGGTCCGTGGCGGGTTCTTCTCCGTGACCGGGCTCAGGCTGACGCCGCCGCAAGTCTCCGTGGCCCCGTACCCCTGGTAGATGGGGATCCCAAACCTGGCCTCCCACCGGCGCGCCACCTCCTCGGGCAAAAGATCGCCGCCGCTGAAACAGTAGACAAGAGACTTCAGGTCGTAGAAATCGAGCCGGTCGTGTTCCAGGATCATGCGATACAGAGCCGGCACACCGAACAGGGTCTTGGCGTGGAAACGCTGAATGGCGTCCATCATGGCATCCAGGTTGACCCTTGGCAGCAGGATGACCGTGTCCCCCGAGACACACAGGGGCCCCAGGCCGACCATCTGGCCCAGGATGTGGAACAGCGGTCCGCCCTGGATCACGATATCCGCGCCCAGAGGGATGAGGGGCTCCCCAGTCCTGCGCTGCTGAACCGCGCTCTTGAGAAAGAGGGCGTGGCTGATGGGCACTCCCTTGGGATGCTTGGTTGTGCCCCCCGTGTAGAGCATCTCGGCCATGTCGTCCGGCCGGAGATCCGCCTTCGGGGCGGGCGGCGCTCCCTTCTTAAGCAGTTCCTTGAAGGGAAAAACCATGTCGGACCGCTCGATCTTCCCCCGCGGGACCCGATCCAGGGCCCAGCCCATGAACCGCTTCCAGGCGGGCAGGAGGTCCACCATGTTGGTGGGGATGATTCGCTTGATTCCCGTCGCCTCCAGGGCCTGTTTCACGTACCCGAAATTCACGTCGGTGCAGACGATGCTCTCCGCCCCGCTGTCACCCGCCATGTAGCGCAGATCATAGGCGGTATAGATGGGAGCAATGGGAATGGGAACCGCGCCCAGGCGCTGGAGGGCCATCCACGCGACGATCCACTGGGGGGTGTTGGGAAGGTAGAGCATCATCTTGTGGCCCTTGCGGATCCCCAGTTCGTGGAGGGAGGCAGCGAACCGCTCCACCATGGAAAGGACCGACCCGTAGGAAAAGGGGGTGCCGATATAGATGAAGGCCGTCTTGCCCGGCAGACGCCGGGCGACCTGCTCGAAGGAAGAAAAGATGGTTTCTCGCGTTTCCAAGGCCTCCATTCCCTCACACGCCGAAGTAGGCGGATTTTACCTCTGGATTCTCCATAAGCTCTCGACCAGTGCCGGCCAGGACCAGCATCCCGTTTTCGATCACGTATCCCCGGTCGATCATGGGCAGGACGGGGCGGGCGAACTGCTCGCTGATAACGATGGTGATTCCCAGCGTGGCGCGGATATCCTTGATGGCGCCCACCAGCCGCGTCTGCATGGCGGGGCTCAATCCCAGCAGCGGTTCATCCAGAAGCAGCAGCTTCGGCCCAGCCACGAGGGCCATGCCGATGGCCAGCATCTGCTGTTCCCCGCCACTCAAGAACCCCGCGCGCTTCCTGCGGTATTTCTTCAACTGCGGGAACAGGTCGAAGGTATAATCAGCCATTTTCCTGAAGTGTGCCTTGGGATGCAGGTAGGCGGCGATCCTCAGGTTCTCCATGACGTCGCTCTCCGGGAAGATGGGATGCCGCTCCCGGCAGAGGACGATTCCCCGCTTCACCCGGTGGACGGCCAGCATGTCCACGATATCCTCGCCCAGGTACCGGATCTCGCCCATCAAGGTGATCCGCTCCCCGCCCTTCCTGCGTTCCTTTATCTTCAGGTCGAGCGTCAGGCCGGCGATGGTGTTGAGCAGGGTCGATTTTCCCGCGCTGTTGGAGCCTATCACCCCCACGATCTCTCCCTCGCCCACCTTTAGGGAGAGGTCGTTGATAGCCAGGGCGTTCTCGTAGAAGACCATGAGGTTCTTGACGGTCAGCATGCGATCTCCTCTTCCCCCACGTCCTCGCTTCCCAGGTAGGCCTCTCTCACCTCCGGGTCGTTCATCACCGCTTCCGGGGTTCCTTCGGCGATCTTCCGTCCGAAATTGAAAACCAGAACGTGGTCCGTTATCTGGAAGAGTTCCCGCAGGCGGTGTTCGATCATGATAATGGCGATGTCCTCGTCCCGCAATTTCTCGATGATAGGCACCGTGCTCGTCACCTCCGCGATGCTCATCCCGGAAAACAACTCGTCCAGGATGATGACCTCGGGCCTGAGGGCGATGCACCTTCCCAGCTCCAGGCGCTTGAGATAGCCATGCGGCAGGTTCCGGGCGCTCTTGTAGGGCACGGAGGAGTCACGCTCGAACCCCACCTCCTCCAGGATGTCCATGGCCACGGCGTCCCGGTCGCCGTACTTCCCCCCCACCAGCCTCCGGACGCGCGGAGAGAAGAGGGAGGGGATCAGGTTCTTGTAGGCGGGCAGTTGATAGAGGGGGCGGATCATCTGGAAGGTCCGGGCGATGCCCACATCCGTGATGTGGTAAGGGGGCTTGCCCGTGATGTCCTCGCCCTTGAAGACCACCTTGCCCCTGTCGGGCCGGATGAACCCGGTGATGATGTTCACCAGCGTCGTCTTGCCGGACCCGTTGGGTCCGATGATCCCGATAATCTCCCCCGCCTTCAGCTCGAAGGAGACCCCGTCCACCGCCACGACCCCGCCGAAATGCTTGGAAACCCCGGTGACCGTCAGGAGCGCCGCGCTCATTTCTTATCCACCTCCACCCACCGTTCGATCTGCTCGTATTTACGGCGGACAAAGTGAAAAAGCCCTTCCGGCAATCCCACCACAGCGAAAACGAGAAACAGCCCGTAAAAAACAATACGCAAGGCTCCCAGCGCCCGCAATATCTCGGAGAGGGGTACGAGGATGAAGGCGCCGAGCAAAGGCCCAGCGAAAGACCCCATCCCGCCCACGGCCGCCGCCGCGATGGGGAGGATGGAATAGTCCAGCGCGAAGCCCGGGATCCCCGCGAACATGTCGTAGTGGGCCCCGTAGGCCCCTGCGAAGGCCCCGACCGCCCCGGCCAGGAAAAGGATCTGGGTCTTGTACCAGTGAATGTTGATGCCGGAGCTCATGATGGCCCGGTCGTTATCGTTGATCCCCTTGATCACCAGGCCGTAGTCGGAACCCTCCAGACGCCTAAATCCGTAGAAGGCCACGAGCAGCGCCACCATGACGAGGTAAAAGGCCACCCACTGGCTCGAGAAGGAGTCGATCCCCGTCAACCCCTCGGTCCCTCCCAGGATGCGCGTCGCTTCCACGAACCGGGCCAAGAGGAGGGGCAGCACCAGGGTCACCATGGCGAAGTAGATGCCCCGGAGACGCAAAACGGGCAGCAGCATCAGCGCGCACAAGAGCCCGCCGCCGACGGTTGCGATGGGGATGGAAAGGACGGGCGGCAGCCCCAAATAGGCGTTCAAGGCCCCAGCCATGTAGGCCCCCACCCCGTAAAAGAGGGACTGGCCCAGGGAGATGAGCCCGCCCATGTAGAGCAGTTCCCAGCTCACCGCCAGGAGGGCGTAGACGGCGGTGGAAACGATGACCTCTTTCCAGTAATCGCTGAACAGGGGGCAAATGACAAGCAATCCCACCACGGGGATCAGGCGGGGAACGGCGAGGTAGAGCACCTCCCGGTAGGAATTGAGGGCGTAGATCCCGTCCGAGCGGACCTTCACGCCGCGATCGATTCTCTCCTTACGCCGCCCCATGGTCTCCGCCCCGTTTACACACGCTCTTCCAGCTCCTTCTGTTTTCCGAAGATCCCGGAGGGTTTCACCACCAGGACCACCGCGATGGCCGCCAGGCTCACCAGGATCATCCAGTGCGGCTCGATGTAGTTCGCCGTCAGGGTCTGGGAATATCCCACCAGGATGCTCGCCACGATCACGCCCACCGTGCTGCCCAGCCCCCCCACGATGCATACGGCCAGGGCGTTGATGAGCACCTCGTAGCCGTTCTCCACGGAGATAGTGCCCAGCGGCAGGATGATGACCGCCGCGAGGGCCGCCAGGGATGAGCCCAGCGCCAGGCTGAAGGCCCCGATCCGGTCGGGATCGATGCCGAGCGTCAGTGCCGTCTCGTCGTCCTGGGCGATGGCGCGAAAGGCCAGGCCCATCTTGGTATAGTGGGTAAAGAAATAAAAGATGACGGTCAGGGCCACGGCGACCACCCCGATGAGGAGACGCTGGTAGTCGATGAAATGGCCCCCGATGGAAACACTCCCGTCGATGAAGACGGGGAGGGAATACTTGACCCCCACGAAGTCGAGGTAACGAAACAGCTCCATAATGGCCAGGCCCAGGCCGAAGGTTGCCATCACCTCCGACAGGGGAAGCCCCCGGACGCGGAGGATGATAAAGCGGTACATCAGGTAACCGAGCAGGTAGGAGCTTATGAATGCCAGGATGATGGAAAGAAAGTAGTTCACCCCCAGGGTGTTAAGAAATATCCAAACGAGAAACCCGGCGAAGATGTAGATGGCGCCGTAGGCGAAGTTCGCCACGCCGCTGATGCCGAAGGTGAGGTTGAACCCCATGGCCACCAGCGCCAGGATGGAACTGTTGATGAAACCGTAGATGAGTATTGCCGCGAACATTCCTTTTTTCAATACCCCTTCATGAAACGGCGGCGGGCAGGAGGTAGATTCCTCCCGCGCGCCACCTGTAAAAACAGCTGTTTGGTGTTACTTGGCCGGTTTCAACCCCTCGGGAAGCTCGATTTTGCCTTCCGCGAGGGAAGGCGGGAAGACGATCTGGCGCGTCCCGTCCTTGCGCCACTGGATCATGCAGCCCATGGCGGTCTTGGCGGGGTCCGTCCCGTAGATGACCTGGTGGTCCTTGCCGAACTTGATGTGACCGATGGCCCCGTCCATCTCCACCTTCTCCAGGGCGGCCACCACTTTGTCGCCGTCCAGGGAGTTCGCCTTTTCGATGGCCTTTTTGAGGAGGTAGACCATGTCATATCCCGGCGCCGGGGCGTGGCCCGCCTCGATGGGTTTGCCGTATTTCGCCTTGTACTTGTTGAAGAACTCCACCGACTTGGGAACCTTGGCGCAGGGGATGTTCCCGATCTCGAAGATGGCGTTGATGGCCCCGGAAATCTTGTGATCGAAGACCTTCCAGGCGGAGGGCCCCGCCAGGGGAGAAATGAACCCCGCCATCACGGCCGGGATCTTCATGGACTTCCACTGCTTTACCAGGATCCCGCTCTGCGGCATGTCAAAGATGGGCAGGATCACCTGCGCGCCCTTCGCCTTCGCCTTCATCAGGCTGGAGGAAAAGTCGCTGGAACCCGTGGGATACGCCTGGCGCCCCACCACCTGCCAGCCCATCTTCTTGAAAACCAGTTTGACCATCAGGTCGCCTGTCTTCCGGGCCCAGGCCACGTCTTGGTTCATGATGAAGACCTTGTTGAATCCGAACTGCTTGTTCAAATACGCCATGGTGCCGGCCAGGTACTTGATGAGGTAGACTGCGTTGAGGCAGACCCGGAAGGTGTACTTGTATTTCTTGTAGTTCTTCATCACCTTTTTCTGCATGACAGGGGACATGGCCGTGCCGAGCAGCATGGGGACCTTGTATTTCCCCACCACATCCATGCAGGCGATGGCCGCCTCGGAGCGAAACGAGCCGAAGACGATGAACTTGGCGTGGTCTTCCAGGATCAGTTTCTTGTGGGCCTTGATGACCTCGGAGACCGGTACGCCCGGTTCCGCGCCCCGGGCGTCGATGGCGATGACCTTGAAGGGACGCATCTTGCCGCCCACCTTGACGCCGCCGGCCTTGTTGATCTCGTCCACCGCCAGGTTGACCGCCTTGAGCCCCTCTTTCCCCTCCAGGAAGCCAAGGGACGTGGGAACGCCCAGGATGATAGGTTTTGCAGCCCGTGCCGCGGGGATTCCCCCGAATAGGCCGACGGCCAAAAATGCCAGGACCGAAAAGATTAAGATTCCGCGTTTCATACTCCCTCCTTTGAAAGTGGTTTTCATTACAAGGGGAATTTCTCCCCCTCCCCCTACGGGACCCTGCCGAGGATCTCGTTGGCTATGATGTGCTTTTCGATTTCCTTCGTTCCCTCGTAGATCTCTACCGCCTTGATGGCCCGGTAATACTTCTCCACCCCGTAATCCGAGAAGTAGCCGTATCCACCGTGCAACTGCAGGGCCTCATCCACGACCTTCACGGCCAGCTCCGCCGCGGACCACTTGGCCATGGCCACCAGCCTGTGATCCTTGAACCCATGATCCATGCGCCAGGCCGCCTTGTAAACCACGTTCCGTATCAGCTCCACGTAGGTGGCCATCTCGGCCACCTTGAAGCGCAGGGCCTGGAAATGGGCGAGGCGCCGGCCGAACTGCACCCGCTCCTTCACGTGCCGGATCGCCCGTTCCATGGCCCCCTGGGCCGCGCCGACGGCGAACCCGCCCACCCACGTGCGGCTCATGTTGAAGAAATCCATCGCCTGGTAGAACCCGCGCCCCTCCGCCTCGCCCAGGAGGTTTTCCCGGGGAACCACCACGTCGGCCAGAGCCACGTCAGCCGAATCGTAGGCCCGAAGCCCCATCTTCCCGTGCATGTGGGTCCCGTCGTAGCCGGGCCGTTCCGTCTCCACGATGAAAAAGCTGAACCGCTCGTGAACCTTCGGCCTCTCCGGGTTCGTCAGGCAGAGGACGAGAAGAAAATCCCCGATGCTCCCGTTGCCGATCATGGTCTTGCTGCCGTTAATGCGGTAGGCCGCCGCCGTCTTCACCGCCGTGGTCTTGATGCCTGTGATATCACTTCCCGCGTCCGGTTCCGTGGTGGCAAGGCCCATGATGGCCTCACCACGCGCCACGGGGGGGAGGTATCGTTCCTTCTGACCCGGGGTTCCGTGTAACTGGATGATCTCGGCCCCGAACGCCGTGGAAAAGAGGGCCTGGCCGATGCCCGGATCCACCCGCCAGAATTCCTCGGCGATAAGCGTATAATCCAAGAGACCCAGCCCCGAGCCGCCGAATTCCGGGCGGATGAAGGCCCCCACGAATCCCAGTTCGCAAGCCTTTTTCCAGACCTCCCGGGGGAAAATCTCCTTCTCGTCGCATTCCTCCGCGATAGGGGGAAACTCGTTCTCTGCGAACTCCCGTGACGCCTTTTGAATGTCTCTCTGTTCGTCCGTCAGAGAAAAGTCCAAGGATGTCTCCTTGTGAGAGGTTGGCTTAAAATATACTGAAGTCCCTTTGTTGTCAATAAAGTCGCCACCCATTAGGGGAAATAAATCAGACGACTTCCACCTCCGCCTCGATCTCCACGGGTGCGTGGAAGGGCAGCTTCGCCTACTCATCATACAGGGCCCGGATGACATCCAGGCGGCTGGCCCTCCAGGCGGGATACAACCCGAACAGGGCCGCAATGGCGACGGAAAAGAGGAAGGCCCCCAGCCCAATCCGCCATGGTAACGCGATGGGGGTTTTCTGCTCGAAGATGAGAAAACGGGAGAGGGCGAACCCCGAACACCACCCAAGGATTCCCCCGAAAACGCCAAGCAGGAGGGATTCCTGGAGGAACTCCAGGAACACGTCCCGTTTGCGGGCGCCCACCGCGCGCTTGATACCGATCTCGGGGACCCGTTCCCGCCCGTTGATGAGCATCACGGCCAACACACCGATTCCCCCCACCAGGAGGGCGATGGCGGCCACCACCGTGGTGGACAGGGCGATCATCCGTCCCGTCTTCAGCTTCCGCTCGATGTAGGAGGTCATGACCCGCACGGCGAAGTCCCGCCTGCCATGCCTCCAACGGAGAAGGATCCGGACCGCGTCTCTCACGGATTTCACGTCTTGGGCGGAATCCGGTTCCACGTAGATGACGCGAACGTAGGTCTGGTTTAAGACCACCGACAAAAGGGTGGTCAGAGGGATGAGGACCATATCATCCCGGTCCATCCCAGAGGCGTCCACCCCCTTTCGCTCCAGAATGCCGACGATGCGAAAAGGAAACCGGTTCAGGTAGATCACCCGTCCCACCGCCCGGCCCGGGGACGCGCCGAAGACGTTCTTCAAAACCGACTGTCCCACCCAGCAGACCTTCCGTTCCCCCGCGAGGTCCCGAGGCGACAGCGGACGCCCCCACGCGATCCCCAACCGCTTGACGGCGAAGTAGTCCCGATCCACTCCCGCCAAGGTGGTTGAGGCGGTCTTATCTCCCATTTTGGCCGTCACCGTTTTGTATTCCGTCGCCGTGACGGCCCGCACGTGGGGAACCCTTTCCCGGATGGCCACCGCGTCTTCCGGGGTGAGGGTCTTGTAGGTCCCGGTCATCTCGGGGTGAAACACGACGGGGGGAATACTCTCCGGAACGACCATTACCGTGTTGACGGACATCTTCTCCATTTCCCGGTAGAGTTTCTGTTCCTGGAGCCTCCCCAGGGTCGTCATGGCCATGACAGAAGCCACGCCTACCACGAGGCCCAACACCGCCAGAACGGAACGAAATACCCTCCCCCGGAAACGGTTCACGCGCGCCCCCCCAGGATAGCCCGTATCGGGTCGATCTGCCCCGCCCGGTAGGCGGGAAAGGCGCCGGAAACGACCCCGACCCCGATTCCGAAAACTACGGCCAGCACGAAGGGCCGCGGGGTGATGGCCACGGGAATCATCGATTTCAAAAGGAAGGCCGTAAGAATCCCTATTCCCATGCCCAGGAGGCTCCCCAGCAGGGAGAGCCAGACCGCCTCGAAGAGAAACTGCCCCAGGATATCCCTCCGGGAGGCGCCCAGGGCCCGCTTGATGCCTATCTCCACGCGCCGCTCGGAGATGGAGGCCAGCATCACGTTCGTGATGATGATGCCGCTCACTAACAGGGAAATGATCATAATGCGAACGAGGAGCTGGGTCAATTCCCGAGATGCCTTGTTGACATATTTGACCACGTCCAGGGAGGTGACCACCCGGAAGTCGTCCGGCTGGTCCGGCGTGAGGTGATGCCGTTTCCTCAAAAGGGCCCGGACCTCCCGCTGGTAGCGTTCGATCCCCTTGGCGTCGGCCAGTTTCACGCTGATGGCGTGGAGATAGTCATCACGGATGAAAAGGGTGGAAGAGGTGGTCAGGGGGATGAGGACGCGGTCGTCCATGTCGAACCTTCCAGCCTGTCCCTTTTCTGAGAGAATGCCCTTCACGCGGAAGAAATACTTCCCGATCTGGATGAACTGTCCGAGGGCGGCGGTCCTGTTGCCCGGGTAGAGCTTGTTCGCGACGGTCCGCCCCAAAAGGCAGACCTTCCGGTGATCCCGGAGATCGCGTTCGTCCAGGGGACGTCCCATGTCTATCTGGAAATCGGCGATTCGGAGGTAATCGGGGGTCACGCCCATGATCCGCGTCTGATAAGAGTGTCCCACGGTGTGCACGGGATACCGCCGCATTCCCTGCCTGGGGGCCACCGCCTTGACGAATGGGAGCTGTTTCAGGGCCGTCGCGTCCGCCGGGGTCAGGGTCTTGACGCCGGAGGGACGGTGACGGAAGATGCGCCCGCCCCCCGCCGCCACCATCATCACGTCTCCCCCAAAACCGAATCCCTGGAGAGTCTGGATAATTACCTGCCGTGTTCCGTCTCCGATGGCCACGATGGTGGTCATGGAAAAGATGCTCACCACGATCCCCGCCATCATAAGGACGGTGAAAAGGGGATGCTTCAGACTGTCTTTCAGGGACAGTTTGGCCGTTATCAGGAACATGGCGTGTCGGATTTCACGAGGCCGTCCCGGATGGTGATCATCCGCCGGGCCTGGCTGCCCACATCGGGATCGTGAGTCACGAGGATAATGGTTCTCCCCCGTTCATTGAGCTCCTTGAGCAGTCGGACAATCTCCTCCGACTGGCGGCTGTCGAGGTTGCCCGTGGGCTCGTCCGCCAGGATCACCTCGGGATCGTTCATCAACGCCCGAGCGATGGCGACCCGCTGTTTCTGCCCCCCGGAGAGTTCGCCGGGGCGGTAGTGATAGCGCGCATCCAGGCCCACCAGATCGAGCAGTTCCTTCGCCCGCCGCCTGTCCGCCTTCTGGCCCCGCTTTCGGTCCTTGCGGTAAAACGTGGGAAGCAGGACGTTCTCCAAGGCCGAATACTGAGGGATCAGGTGAAACGATTGAAAGACGAATCCGAGCTTGGCGTTCCTCTGCCGGGAGAGGGCTTCGTCCGAGAGGGTGCCCACGTCCACCCCGTCCAGTTCGTAGCGGCCCGAGGAGGGGCGGGCCAGGCATCCCAGAATGTACAGGAGGGTGCTTTTGCCCGCGCCCGAGGGGCCCATGATAGCGACAAACTCTTTTGGGTGGATGGAAAAGGAGATCCCTTTCAAGACCTCCGTGATGACCTTGCCGGTTTGGTAGTGTTTCGTGATATCTTCCAGGGAGATGACCGGCCTCATGACGTCATTAATTTGCGGGTGAAGCCCTGGATGAGGACCTCCTGGCCTTCCTTCAGACCCTCGCGAATCTCTATCTTTCCCTTGTCCGTCCAGCCCGTGGTCACCTCCTTCCGCTTGATACCGCTCTTCCCCTTGATAAAAACGACGTTCTTCCCCCGGATAATTTTCACCGCCTGGACCGGGACCAACAAGATGTCTTTTTTCTCCTTGACGATGAGAGTGGTGTAGGCGGTCATTTCTGGCCTCAAAAGCCGACGCCTATCCGGGGGATCCTCAATTTTCACAAAAACGCGGTAGGTTACCATATTGTCCTTCGTCTCCGCCTTGGGATAGATCTGCTCCACCACCCCGTGGAAAGTCAAACCTGGGAAGGCGTCCACCCGGAAGGTGGCGGTCTGTCCTTTGTGGACCTTCCCGATGTCAGTCTCATCCACGTAGGTGTTCACCCATAACTTGTCGAGGTCAATGATCCAGACGAAAGTCGGGGAAGACAGCTGGGCCGCCACCGTTTCCCCCTCGGGGGTCGATACCTTGGCAATCGTTCCGTCGATGGGCGACTTGATGAAGGCGTAATCCAGGTTAATCTTTGCCAGACGGTACTGGGCGGCCAACTGCTGGATCCTCATCTTCAAAATGGAACTGTCGTTCACGAACTTCCTTTCCATGAAGGTGAGCTCCTTCTTCGCCGCCGCGAGGCGAGACTCGAAGACGAGCAGTTCCTTGTATTTTTGGTCCACGTCCTCTCTCGGTATCAGCTTTTCCGGGAGAAGTTTTTTGTAACGCAGGTAGGTCTTTTTCGCCTGCGCCATCTGCGCCGTCAATTCGCGGATCTTTTCCCGTTGGCGTTCGATCTCGATGGGACGTTCTGTCAAAAGGGCCTTGAGCTCAGCCTCCTTTTCCTTCAGGGCCGCAGCCTTCTCTTCCACCTTGGTCTGAAGATCCCGGTGCTCGATAATCGCGATGGTATCCCCTTTATTGACCTTATCTCCCACCTTGACGAACAATTTCTCCACCTTGCCGGAAACCCGGCTTCCCACCTTGATCTCCGCGCCTTCCTCCGGGGTCACGACCCCGGTGGTGATGATGGTCTTGCGAATTATCCCTCGCTGGACCTTGGCCCACTTCTTCGGCAGGGGTTTGCTGCGTTTCAGCCCGAACCCAAGGGCCGCGCTGTGCAGCAGGCAAGCGGCCAGGAGTGAACTAATCGTGAATCTAAGGCTTCTTTTCCACCTCATGTTTCAAATCCTCTTCAGAGATAATTTGCGGGATCATCCATCCCGTCACGCGTTTCAGCTCTATTTCATCCCCCATGACTATCAGCTTCGCTACTTCCAGACCGATGGCGGCGTCGGTGGCGGCCACGCGCGCGTCGGTGAGTTCCACGATGGAACCCACGCCCACCTCGTAACGGCGCTGGGCGACCTTGAGATTTTCCAACGCGCTATTGAGGAGCGTTTGACGCGCTTGGATGACCTTCTCGTCCGACTCGATCTGCGCGTAGTTGTCAGCGATGTCTTTTTGAACGTTTAAGATCTCCTGCCGGTAGGCCCAGCGTTTCGCCTCCAGGCGCGCCCGGGCGCTCGCCAGGGCATACCGTGTGGAAAATCCAGTAAAAAACGGGTAAGCCAGGGAAATCCCGATAGACCACGTGTTCTTGTCCGGCATAAAATGGTGCCCGTCCTCTCCCGCCTCCGCGTAGGCGTCGAGTGTTGGAAAGAACTCGGCTTTTAGGGCCCGTTCCTCGGAGGTCAGCCTTTGTATCTCCTCTTCAAAGGCCTTGAGAGAGGGCCGGTATTTCCGAGCCAGGGCGAAAAGCTCAGCCAGGGTTTTGTGACCCGCTACTACCATCATCGGCTCGTGCTCAATGAAAACTTGACTCCCCGGCGGCCGCCCCATAAGAACCAACAGGGCGTTTTTCAAGGTTCTCTCGTCGCGCCGGGCCTGGACCAGGTCCACCCGCGCGTTGGCGAGATCCACTTGGGCCCGGAGGAAGTCGCTTCGGGGTGCGATCTCCGCCTCCACCCGTTTTCGAGCCACCTTCTCGTGGAGCTCGGACGCCTCCACCGACTTTTTCAAGACACTCAGGCGGCTTTTCAGGGAAAGGAGGGCATAGTAGGTCTTCTCCACGTCGGCAACAACCTGGAGGCTCTGCTCCTGAAGATCATAATCGGAAACCTTGTATCCGTGCTTTTTGGCCTTGAGGGCGGACCAGTCACCGCTACCCTTAAAAAGGTTATAGTCCGCGCGAAACTTATATTTGGCAGCGTCGTCCCGGGGAGTGTTTTCGTGACCTGTTCGGCTATATGAGGTTCCGAAAGAAAGTGAGGGATAAAAGGGCGCCAGGGCCTGCTTGACCTCCATGGCCATCGCGCGCCGTTCCAAGGCGTAAGTGCGGAGGGTGTTGTTGCGCGAAAGGGCCAATGTGACGCACGCCTTCAGGCTTAACACCTCCCCCGCGACCACGGCATGCGCAGAGAAAAACAGGCCAACCAGGACGGTGAAAACGATATTTTTACCCAACCGGACCGACTTCTGCTTCATGCTTATCACCATTTCAAAAGTAAAAAATCATCTTTTCGAAAGGCGTCATCGCTTCACGCCCCTTCCCGCGATTTCCTGAAACGGCTTGCCACCTCCTCGGGAAGGAAGAGGGCGAAAAACTCGTCGATGAGCATCTGGAAGCTGATATCGCTCATCTGGTGAGGACCCACGCAGGCCCGCGGGCTGATGGAAACCATGGGGTGAAAGATCCCCTCCTCACGCAGGGGAGAAAAGAGGGAAAGGTTCATGCTGGAAAGCCCCATCGTGACCACGAACCGGAGGCCCCGGACGATACCCTCGGAAAGGGCCTTCAGGTCCGGTTCTGGAAGAAGGGGGAAACAGCCCGTCGCCTCGTGCATCAGGATAAACTCGAAGAAACGTCCCCGGGGGGCGAACGCGAAGAGGAGATTCCACGGTCCGATCCTGCCGCACCAGCGTTCCCCGCGGGAGCGTTCTTCCCGCAGGAGCTCGGTCATGGGCTCCTTTCCCTCGAGCATTGCGTCGTAGGCCGCCGTCATCATTCGCCGGCCTCGGTTGCTGGCAAAGGCCCCCACCGACAACTGTATGTGCGGATGCAGGATGCTGCTGCCTGAATGAGGGGCGTAATTCCAGTTCAGTGCAAAGGCGTTGACCGACGTGTCGTAGGCCGAAACCCGGTTGATGAAGTCCTGGGCCAGCCGCAACCCATCAAGGATCTCCCGGGCCTTCCAGGCGTCGAGGGGAACATAATGCGCTTTTGAGAGGATGATGAGGGCGCAGTAGCGATCATATGGAAAGAGATTGGGGATCAGGGTTGCCCCGCCACGCCCGAGCGTTCCTCCGGGCAGGAGCGCCTCCGCGAATTTTGGCGTTTTATTCTCCAAATGCTCGGGGCAAAAAGGGCATGAAGCGCGTGTTTCCCTGGCCATCGCCTCCAGGTCGGGAAGGCTCCATTCTCTCAGCGGCACGTTGATGACGCGTGAAACCTCCCCCGTCAAGGGATCGACTCGTATCTCCACCCAAGAGGATTTTGGGTTTCCTTCCGTGTCGTAAAGGGTGATTTCTTCCTTGTAACGTTTCAGTTCCATGGCCTTCCTTGTTCCCGTAAATTTACAGAAACAGCCCCCAAAAAGCAAGGGCGCGGGCATCATGTTACCCGGTTCCGCGTTTCTTGCGAGGAGCCACTTTCTTGACACCCCGGTGAAAATATGAGAATCTTCAGACAAGATTGATGAGGAGGAATTATGCACCATAACAGGCGTTTTATCACCATAATCATTTTTTGTGCCTTCAGCATTTTTCTGCTCTCATGCTTTGGGAGCAACAAGAAAACCGTCGAGAAGGAAAAGGAGATCGTCACGGAAAACGGCGAGGACTACGTCAAGGTTCCCAATCCAATGTATACCATCTGGCGGGGCCAGCCCGAATATGTCTATGTTCCGAAATCCCAGTACCGCCCGCTTTTGGGTGAGCGATTCGCGGGAGAAGACGTCCGCATCAAAACCAAGTTTCTTGAAAGAAAGATCGCACGGCTCGAAAAGAAACTGAAATCAGGGGAATATATGGGCGGAGGCAAAGGTGTCGCCATTCCCGCGGACCGCGTTATGAAAAAAACCGTTGTCATCCTTCCCATTGAAGACCAAACTGGCACTTTGGACAAGGACAAAGAGGCGCTCTTTTTCCAGGCCGTCTCGGCGGACCTCGCGCAAACCAAGAAGGCGGAACTGGTCGGCCCGACCGTCCTCAAGACCTTCGAGGAAAAGAAGTGGTGGACCAAGGACGATATTGACGAGAACCTCTTGGGACAGGCGGGTACCGCCATGGGGATCCAGGCCTTCATGAAGGTCAAGATTAACCACATGGAAATCATCAAGCGGGTGGACGGAAATAAGCAGGATTACACGGTCACCATGTCGCTTACTTTAACCGTGTTTGACGGTCTTTCAGGCCACAAGATTTATACTACGCCCATCCAAGTTCTCCCCGAGGAAATCCTCCCAGGCAAGACTCCCCTGATAGTGGAGAAAAAGGCCTTGCGGGCCGCCGCGGCCAAGATCGCCCTTTCTGCCGTCAATCCTCTGAGCAAGCTGGAATGGTTTACCCACGTGGTCCGCGTTGACAAGAAAAAGGTTTACATTCTCGGGGGACGGGACAACGGTCTTTACGTGGGGGACCTTCTCAACGTTTACGACAAGCCAGGCAAGGAGATCTTCAACCAAATGACCGGGGAGTTTCTCGGACGCGAGCCGGGCCATTTCAAGGGCAGGCTTCAAGTGGTCGAGTTTTTCGGGATTAACGCCGCCATAACCAAGCCTGTGCTCGGCGATACCTTCAAGGTCGGCGATTTCGTGAAACTCGCGCGATAAAGATCTCTTCTCTCTTCTGCGCGCTCGGCGTCCCTTTGCGGGGCCCATCATGATAGGTGATGAAAAAAAATCGGGGATCGACCCGGTCGTAATCTTTCTACTCATTTCCCTGTTGATTCACGGGCTTCTCTTTTACTTTATCCCAAAGCTTCACATCAACCTTCCCAAGCCCAAGAAGAAACGTGAAAAGCCTATCTCGGTGCAGCTCATCAATGAACCTGTCAAGGGGGAGAAAAAAACACCCAAAAAGGCGACCGCCCTGGGAAAGGAAAATATTACCGTCAAGAAGGAGACCCGTCCGAAAAACAAGCCGAAGGTTTCCGGCGAACAAAAGGTGGTAAAATCCCGTCCGCTGCCGCCGCCCAAACATCCGCCCAAGCCCAAGGTGGAAGCCAAAAAGCCGGGGATCAAAGTGGCCCCTATTCCGCAGAAATCCCCGGCCCCGCCGAAAAAAGAGGCGAAGGTCAAACTAAAACCCAAGCCGAAGGCGGAGAAGAAGGCCAAGCCTGTTTCCAAGGTCAAAAAGTCCGAAAAGGCAAAGCCCAAGGAAAAGGTCCTGGCTACCCCCAAAAAGGCGCCGGTAAAGATTGCCAAAACGGTTCCCAAGCCACGGATCCTGCCCCGAAAGAGGGAAGAAAAAGGGAAAAGAGAGAAGAAAAAACCCTCTCCCAAGTCCACGCCAGCGCCGGGAACGGCGCCCCGGACTCAGGCCCCGCCCGCGCCTGAATCCCTCTTCCCATCCGCGGAAACACTCCACCAGATAGAGCGGAAGTTTTCCCACACTTATCCCAAGGATGTGGCAAAGGGAGACGTGATTTCCCTCAACACAAAGGAGTTCAAATACATCTCCTACTTCACACACATCAAACGAAAGATAGAGCTGGTCTGGGAATATCCCCGGGCCGCGGCGGAGATGGGCCAGGAAGGCAGCCTCCTCCTTCGTTTCACCATCCTGAAGGATGGGCGGCTGGGCGGCGTGAAGCTCCTCCGCTCCTCCGGCTACCGGCTGCTGGACCGAGAGGCCATCCGAGCTGTCAAGGCGGCCGCCCCCTTCAATCCCATCCCTGACCGCCTCCACAAGCATCGCCTCAACATCATCGCCACCTTCAACTACTCCCTCGGTTTCAAGTTTGTCTATTGACGGACTCGTCACTCCCCTGTCCAATGTGGTATGTTCGGCATGAAAAGGAGGCCGTTTCCTTGATAAGGATGGAGAACCTGACAAAGCGTTACGGGAAAAACACCGCGCTTAACAATCTTACCCTTCATGTTAAGGAGGGGGAGTTCTTCGGCTACCTGGGGCCCAACGGCGCGGGGAAAACGACCACGGTCAAGATTTTGACCTCCCTGGTGAAGCCGACCGCCGGCACCGCCACCATCGGAGGGCATGACATCACCCGGTCCTCCCTCGCCGCGAAGAAACTGATCGGCGTGGTTCCCCAGGCCATCAACCTGGACATGGAGCTGACCGCCTGGGAAAACCTCCTGATCCACGGTCTGCTCTACCGGATGAAGCGTGGCGCCATCCGGGCCGAGGCCCGCAAGTGGGCGGCCTTCGTGGGGCTCTCCGGCGCCCTGGACAAGCCGGTCAACACCTTCTCCGGGGGGATGAAACGCCGGCTCACCATCGCCCGCGCCCTCCTTCACGGTCCCCGGGTTCTCTTCATGGACGAGCCCACCGTCGGCCTGGACGCCTCCGGCCGGCGGGACCTGTGGGGGCTTTTGAAGCGCATCAACCGGGAAGGCGCCACCATTTTCCTCACTACCCACTACATCGAGGAGGCGGAGGCCCTCTGCGACCGGGTCGGCATCCTCGACCGTGGACGCCTCATCGCCCTCGACACCCCCGCGGCCCTCATCGCCTCGGCGGGAAAGATCGTGGTCGACGTCTTCGAGGGGGATACCCTGACCAGTCGTTTCTTCCCGGACCGGGCCTCGGCCGGGGCCTTCGCCGCTACCGTCCAGGGCAGCGCCACCATCCGTAACGCCAACCTGGAGGACGTCTTCGTCAAGCTCACCGGACGGAGGGTCGTGCCATGAAGGGCTTCGCCGGGGTTTTCACTCGGGAACTCTTAATTATCAAGAAACGCTTCCTCAAGATGTTGATATCCTTTTCCATCACACCCCTCCTCTACCTCATCGCCTTCGGCTGGGGCCTGGGACAGAGAATGACGGTGGAGGGCGTGCCCTACATCACCTTTCTCATCCCGGGACTTATTGCCATGGGAAGCATGACCCGCAGCTTTGCCATCTCCAGCGAGATCAACATCGCCCGCTTCTACTGGCGCATCTTCGAGGAGTTCCAGGCGGCGCCCGTCTCCGATCTGGCCATCGCCGTCGGCGAGGTCCTGGGCGGCATCCTCCGCGGCTTCCTCGCCACGGCCATCATCTGCCTCTTCGCCCTCCTCTTTCGCGTCAGGCTCCACGTCAACTGTGTTTTTCTCCTCGCCGTCCTTGCCAACGCCTTCACTTTCAGCTCCCTTGCGCTCATTACCTCCATGATCGTCCGCTCCCACGCCGACCAGTCCATGCTCAACAACTTCGTCATTACCCCCATGGCTTTCCTCTGCGGCACCGTCTTTTCCCTCAAGGCCCTTCCCGGCTGGGCCCACATCCTCATTGCCTGGCTTCCCCTGAGTCCCGCCACCCGAGCCATCCGTGCCGCCGCCCTGGGACGTCCCATGCCCTGGGGCGCCCTTGTCACGGTCTTCTGCTTCGGCATCGTCTTCTTTATCCTTGGCACCTACACCATCCGAAGCGCGAAGGCGTAAAACCGGAAATTCTCCCCCGCGCAAAGCCGCAAAGCCCGCAAAGAAAACTAAATTCTATATTGTCTTTAAACCCTTAGGGTCTTCGAACCTTCCTTGAGGCAGGGTTTTATTTGCCACTGATTTGCACGGATGAACACAGATTGAAATCAGGTAAAAGGTGAAAGCTCAAAGCTGAAAGCAAAAAGTCTGAAGCTATAACACGCTCCAATCCTGGCAGAGCACTTCCGCCTGTTCGAGAACGAGTTCCGTGGCCCGTTGCTGCATATCCGGCGGATAACCGTATTTTCGCAGGATGCGTTTGACCAATACGCGAATCTGGGCCCGGGCGTTCTCGCGAACCTGCCAGTCGATGGTTATGCTCTGTTTCACGCGGTTAACAAGTTCCTGGGCCAGGAAGCGCAATTTTTCATCGCCCATGACCGCCCGCGCGCTTTCATTTTCAGCCAGGGCATCGTAGTCTCTTGAGCACGCTTTGTGTAATAGAGGCATCCAAACGGAACAAATCGCTTTCGGCACCAGGGGTGAAATCAACCTGATACATCATTAAACCAAGCCCAGCCTTGCAGCTACTTCCTGTGCGGATGCCGTTTTCCCCTGATTCCACGGCTTTCAAAGGATGTTGAAGTCCCTCAACGAACTCGTCGCGCAATCGTCCTTTTTAGAGTGTCAGGAAACAACAAACGCGAAAATTTGGGAGAGGCAAAAAAGGCATCCCCAACCGCTTTTGTGCTCCATTCTATAAAAGCGGGGGGCCAATTTCTCACAAGAAAACGGGGCTGCACCTCTTTGACAATGATATCTTTTTGCCGCAGATAAGAAAGGATAAATCTGGTCATCGATTCCGCGGAGCTTGATGTGATTAAGCCAAGGTCTAATATCTGGAGATGGTTTCCCCTGCCGAGATACAAAATGTTTTTATATGTCCGCCATACACTTTCTTTTAGGTCCCGTTTGCCCCGCTTGATACTCGCATCCAGTTGTTTCCTCTGGGCGTCATCCAGTTTTAATTCCTCATCCCTGATGTTCTCCCAAGCAATCAGCTTGCGGGCCTCCTCCCTCACCGGGCCACCAAATTTAGGGACTACCCAAAACAGCGGCGCCGCCGGGCCGCAGGATCCTGTAGGCTTCTTCGAGCACCGCGCGGGGGTCCGCGACGAAGCAGAGGGTCACAACCAGGAGGCAAACGTCAAAGGCCCCGGCATCAAAGGGAAGCCGTTTCCC
>Ga0256833_1000558_pt1 | contig 28749 bp, 20 predicted proteins | sample 356284metaG_FD_190535 | JGI IMG/M metagenome (GOLD analysis project Ga0256833, IMG submission 190535) | Hydrothermal vent microbial communities from Mid Atlantic Ridge, Atlantic Ocean - 356-284 | ecosystem: Environmental > Aquatic > Marine > Hydrothermal vents | place: Atlantic Ocean: Mid... | reverse complement strand
GGTCAAAATCATCAGCGGGAAGGGTGCGACCTGCAGCACCTGGGTGGGCACGCCGGGCAGGTAAGGCTGCACCACCAGACTCAGCCACTGCAACAGCGCGAACATGTACGCGCCCAGCGCGCCCCGCAAAGGGTTCCAGGCGCCAAAAATGGTCAAGGCCAGGGCAATCCAGCCGATGCCGTCCAGGCCCGAGATGGTGCCCTTCCAGCCGGCCTTGACGCTGAGGGAATAAGTGGGCCCGGCCAGGCCCACCAACATGCCGCCCAACACGGTATAGACAAAGCGCTGCAAACGCACATTCGCGCCCCGAGCATACGCGGCCGCAGGGCGTTCCCCCAAACCCTGCAGCAACAACCCGGGCCGGGTTTTATAGACCCAAAACCAGGTGGCGAAGATGAGCACCATACTCAGGTAAGTGAGGGGGTCGTGATTGAAAAGCAGCTCGCCCAGCACGGGAATGCGGCTCAGCCCCGGAATGGGCAACACCGGCACCCGGGGGCCCTGCTTGCCCACGAAGGGGTTGCCCAGGTAATAGGAAAGGTCGCGCGTGAGCAGGGCCAACACGAACCCCACCGCGACCTGGGACTGCTTCAGCGTGAGGCTGGTGAAGGCCACCAGCCAGGCCACCGCGCCGCCGATGAGCATACCGGCCAAAAAGCCCAGCCACAGGTTGTCGGTGGTCAACGCGGTGACGAAGCCGCCCATGGCGGCCAACAAAATGGTGCCGTTGACCGAGAGATTGATGACGCCGGCCCGTTCGGTGAGGGTTTCGCCCAGGGTGGCGAACACCACCGGGGTTGCCATGGCCACTACGCCGGCCAAGCCTGTGAGGATGGTCTCCCAAGTCATGCTGCGCTCCCGTGGGTCGTCGTGGGCCTAAGAGGCGGCCGAGGCACGCAGGCGACGCCGCAGCACCGTGCGCCGCAGGCCTTCGGTGAACAGGAAGGAAAACACCAGGGTGCCCTGGATGACGCCGGCCAGGCTGCTGTCTAACGAGAGCACGATGGGCAGCTGGATGCTGCCGATGTTGATGGCGGCGAAGAACAGGGACACCAACGGCACCCAGGTGGGGTCATAGCCCACCAACATGCACACCAACAGGCCCAGCCAGCCGTAACCGCTGGAAATGGCCGGGATGAGGCGGTAATACACCGCGGTGACCTGCACCGCGCCGGCCAGGCCCACCAGCGCGCCGCCCAGGCCAAAGGCCAGCAGCATGTAGCGCGCCGGCCGCATACCCATGAGCCGGGCGGCTCGGGGGTTGTTGCCCACGGCCTTGAGGCGCAGGCCGAAGTAAGTGCCCTTCAGCAGCACATAAGCCACGGCCATGCCCCCCAGGCCAATGGCCAGGGCCACGGGGCTGAGCCGCGTCGCGCCCCAGGTGGGCAGGTGCAACTCGGGCGGAAAGGGCTCGGTGCCGCTCATGGAGCCGATGCCCGGGCGCTTCCAGGGCCCGAAGATGAGCCACAGCACGATGGTGGTGGCCACGAAGTTGAGGCCCAGGCCGCCAAAAATTTCGTTGACGCCGCCGTAAGTGCGCAGCAGGCCCACCAGCAAGGCCCACAGGGAACCGCCCACCGCGCCGGCCGCGATGGCCAAGGTCAAAATCAGGGCCGGCGGGGTGCTGCTGTCTTGCAGCGCACGCAGCACCCAGGTGGTGAACACCGCGCCCATCACAATCTGCCCTTCCACGCCGATGTTCCACAGCCCGGCGGCAAAAGTGACCAGCAGGCCCGCAGCGGCCAGCAGCATGGGAATCCACGCCACCAGCACATCCGCGATTTTGCTCCACGACACGCCTCCCTGGGCTGGGGTGGAAAACGCGCCGCGGAAGACCAGGCCCAACACCTCCCAGGGCGGGGTTTGGGGGCTGCTGACCCAAATGACCAGGGAAGTGAGCACCAGGGCCAGCAGCACCGCGCCCCCGCGATAGAGCACCGTTTCCCGCCAGGTCATGTGTTCGTTCATGCGTGCGCTCCTTCCGTGGCTGCGGGGGCCGTCGGGCGGTCCAGGGCCACTTCATCGAAGCCATAGCCGCCGATGAGCTGCCCCAAGCGTTCCACATCCAGCTCGTCCGCGGGCAAGGGCCGGGTCACCCGCCCGCCAAAGAACACCAGCACCCGGTCGCTGTAATTCAACAATTCCTCCAGGTCCGAGGACATGAAGAAAATGGCCGTACCGTGGCGGCAGCGTTCCTTCAACTTGCCCCAAATCCACAACGCGGATTCAATGTCCAGCCCTCGGGTGGGGTGCTCCATGAAAATCAGGCGCAGCTGGGGGCGCATGAGGGCCAGCAGCAAGCGCTGCTGATTGCCGCCCGAAAGGGCCCGGGCCGGGGTTTCGGGCCGCCCACGAATGGAGAAGGCCTCGATGGCCTCCCGGGCCCAGGACTGCATGGCTTCGGGGTTGAGCAAAAAGCCGGTCTGCTCGCGAGCCAGGGCCACATGCTCGCGAATGGTCAGGTCCGGGAACAGGCCCTCGGTCATCCGGTCCGCGGGGATGTAAGCCGCGCCGGCGCGGTGGAAATCGAGGTAGGGCCGACCGGTCATATCGCGACCTAAAAAGCGCACCCGGCCGCCGGTGGGCCGAATGAGCCCGGCCGCGGCCCGCAGCAAGCGCCGTTGGCCGCTGCCCTCCATGCCAGCCAGGCCCACCACCTCGCCGGCGTGAATGGTCAGAGTGACGCCCTGGATGGTGAGGCGGTGGTCCTCCACGGCCAGGTCTTCCAGCTCCAGCACCGGCTCGCCATGGGGAACCGGCTCGGCCCGGCCCACGGTGATGACCTTGCCGAACATCATCTCCACCAGGCGGTCCAGGTCATAGGGCGCCTGCGCCTCGCCCACCAGCTCGCCGCTGCGCAGCACGGCCACCCGATGGCACAGGGCCTGCACCTCTTCGAGCTTGTGGGTGACGAAGATGATGGTGCGGCCTTCGTCGGCCAGGCGGCGCAGCGCGGCGAAGAGCTTTTCCCGCTGCTGGGCACTGATGCCCGTGGTGGGTTCGTCGAAAATGAGCACCCGGGCCCCCAACCACAGCAGGCGCACGATTTCCAGCTGTTGGCGCTCGCCCACGGTTAGGGTATCGACATAGGCGTCGGGGTCCAGCGCAAAGCCAAACTGCTGGCTGATGGAAAGCAGCGCCTGCCGCGCGTCTTCTTTGTTGGGCAACAGGCCGCCGGGACTGCCGGCGACGAAGTTGTCCAGCACCCGCATGGGGGGGAAATCCAGCGGGTCCTGGTGCAACATGCCGATGCCCTGGCGCAGCGCGTCGGCCGGGGAGCGGAAGGACGCCCGCCGACCGTCGAGCCAAATCTCGCCGTGGTCGGGGCGAATGAAGCCGGAGAGGATTTTCATCAGGGTGCTTTTCCCGGCCCCGTTTTCCCCCAACAAACCCTGGATGGTACCGGCCGGGATGGTGAGCGTAATGCCGCGGTTGGCGTGCACCGGGCCGAAAAATTTGTGAATGTTGCGCAATTCTACCTGCATAGCCGCCTCGTCTACGAAAAGGGCCCATCGCGCCGGTCAACGGTGAAGATTGGGGGTAAGTATACCATGGGTTGGGGGGTAGAGGATGGTGGTTGGTGGTTGGAGGGTGGAGGATGGAATGGCTATACGCATTAAGGCGGTCCCAAGGCCGCACGGGGGCATGAAAACGCCCACGGCCAGCCCGCCAAAGCCGCGCGCCCTTCCCCTTCCGCCCCATTGGGTTTATAATCGGCCCGCTTGCCGCCCCGGGCAAGCCTATTTAATGGAAGGAGAGGGCCTCTATGACCTCGGAAGTCCGCCTGGAAGGCTACTGCACCCGCTGCCGCGCCAAACGCGAAATCCAAAACCCCCAGCCCATCTTCACCGCCAACGGCCGACCCGCGGTCAAAGGCACCTGCCCCGTGTGCGGCGGCACCATCTTCCGCTTTGGCCGCACCCCCCTGCACGAGGGCCTCACCCCCCCGCAGCCCGCGGCCACCACCGGCCAGCGCAAACGCAAGCGCGGCAAAAGCGCCGCCCGCCGCAAAGGCAAGCTGGTCATCGTCGAATCCCCCGCCAAGGCCCGCACCATTGGCCGCTATTTGGGCCGCGGCTACACGGTCAAGGCTTCCATTGGCCATGTGCGGGACCTGCTGCGCTCCCAAATGTCCATCGACATCGAAAACGATTTTCGGCCCAAATATCGGGTGCCCAACGAAAAGCGCAAAATCGTCAAGGAAATCAAGGACCTGGCCCGCAAAGCCGAGGAAATCTACATCGCCACGGACCCGGACCGGGAAGGCGAGGCCATTGCCTGGCACCTGGTGGAGGCCGCCCAAATGGACCCCGAGCGGGTGCGCCGCGTCACCTTCCACGAAATCACCAAACCGGCCATCGAAGAAGCCTTTGCCCACCCGCGCGACATCGACATGAACCTGGTCAACGCGCAACAAGCCCGCCGGGTGCTGGACCGGCTGGTGGGCTACACCCTGAGCCCCATGCTGTGGCGCAAAGTGCGCAGCCGCCTCTCGGCCGGCCGGGTGCAATCCGTCGCGCTGCGCATGATTGTCGAGCGCGAGCGGGAAATTCGCGCCTTCCAGCCCCGGGAATACTGGACCATTCACGCGGAATTCCAACCCGAGGGCATCCCAAGCACTTACACGGCCAAGCTGCTCAAAATCGACGGCCAGGAGCCGGACCTGCCCAACGAAGCCGCGGTGCAGCCGGTGGTGGCCGATATGCGCCAGGCCGACTATGTGGCGGTGAAAGTCAAGCGCGGGCAACGCCGTCGCCGCCCGGCCGCGCCTTTCATCACCAGCACCCTGCAGCAGGAAGCCTCGCGCAAGCTGGGCTTCACGGCCAGGCGCACCATGGCCGTGGCCCAACAGCTGTACGAAGGCCTCGATGTGGGCGAAGGCGGCGCGACCGGCCTCATCACCTACATGCGCACCGACTCCACCGCGGTGTCGAAACTGGCGCAGGAAGAAGCCCGGCGCTACATTGCCCAGCGCCACGGCGACGAATTCCTGCCCCCCAAGCCGCCCCAATATCGCACCCGGGCCCGCCGCGCGCAAGAGGCCCACGAGGCCATCCGCCCCACTTCGGTCTTTCGCACCCCCGAGAAGGTCAAACCCCACCTCACCCGGGACCAATATCGCCTCTACCGCCTCATCTGGCAACGCTTCGTCGCGTCCCAAATGGCCCCCGCGGTATATGACACCCTGACCGTGGATGTGGAAGGCCGGGGGCCCCAACACCGCTACCTGCTGCGGGCAAGCGGCTCCAAAGTGCGCTTCCCCGGCTTCCTGGTGGTTTACGAAGAAAGTCGGGACGACGACGCGGCCAACGGTGACGAAGGGCGCATGCCCGAAGGCGTGCGCGAAGGGCAACGGCAAATTTTGCGCGCCCTCAAACCCGAACAGCACTTCACCCAACCGCCCCCGCGCTACACCGACGCCACCCTCATCCGGGCCCTGGAAGAAAAGGGCATTGGCCGGCCCTCAACCTACGCGCCCACCCTGAGCACCCTGCAGCAGCGGGGCTACATTCGGCGGGAGAACAAGCGCCTGGTGCCCACCGAAATCGGCGAGTTGGTCACCGACCTGCTGGTGCAGCACTTCCCCGACATCATCAACGAGGAATTCACCGCCCGCATGGAGGCGGACCTGGACCGCATCGCGGCCGGCGAGCGCCAGTGGGTGGATGTGGTGCGGGCCTTCTATGGCCCCTTCTCCGAGCAGGTGAAGAAAGCCGAAGCCGCCATGCCCGAGGTCAAACAAGGGCCCCAGCCCATCGGCCGCCAATGCCCCCAATGCGGCGGCGAGCTGGTGGTGCGCTGGGGGCGCTACGGCAAATTCATCAGCTGCAGCAACTTCCCCCAGTGCCGCTACACCGAGCCCTGGCTGGAGAAAACCGGGGCCAAGTGCCCCCAATGCGGCGGCGAGCTGGTGGTGCGCCGCACCCGCCGCGGTCGGGTGTTCTACGGCTGCGCCAATTACCCCCAATGCGACTTCACCACCTGGAAGCGCCCCTTGCCCCAGCCCTGCCCCGTATGCGGCGGCCTGCTGGTGGAAGCCCGCAAAGGCACGGCCCAGTGCACCCAGTGCCAGGCCGAGTTTTCCATCGCCGAGCTCGAAAACCGGGCCACCGAAGCACCGGCGTCGACCTCGACCCCGGCCGTTTCCACCCCCAACGCCGCGGAGTGAGGGGAACCATGCCGCGGGCCGCGCTGTTCCTGGATTTCGAGAACCTCTATACCACCCTCAAGCGCCGCACCGCCAGCGCGCGCAATCCCTATGGCTTTTCCCCGCGCATGGACTTTCCCGCGCTGGTGCGCTACATCGAAGAACGCTACGGCACCTTGGCCCGGGAGGATTTCATCGCCGTGGCCAACTTCACCCACTACAACCCCCAGCTGGGCGGGCTGAACAAAGTGGCCACGGTCATCGACGCCCAGAGCTTCATGGGCCCGCAGGTGCGCCGCCGGGTGCAGCGTTCCCACGGCAAAAAGTGGGTCATTCGCAATTTCGCCGACATGCGCCTGGCCTTCGAAATTGGCCGGCATGTGGCCACCCGCCCCGCGGATGTATATATCTTGGGCTCCGGGGACGAAGCCTTCACCGCGCTGGGCCGCACCCTGCGGGAACAGGGCTTCCAGGTGGTCTTCCTGGTGGCCGACACCCACTCCACAGCCACCGACGCCAACATTCTGGCCGAGTTCGATGTCATCGACTTTTTGGTGACCCAGCCCGAGCCCGAACCCGAGCCCCAACACCCCCCCGCGGCGGACGAAACCGAAGCCACGGCCCCCGCAAGCCCGGGGGAACGCACCGCGAACCTGGTGGCCGACCTGCGCCGCCGCCTGCGCACGGGGGTTCCGGTGAACCTGGTGGTGGCCCTGCTGGGTTTGCCCCACGGCCCCGCCTGGCTGGACCAGGCCGCAGGCCAGGGCCTGGTGGATGTGTGGGACAGTCCCGAAGGCGTGCGCTGCGTGTCGCTGCAGCAAGAACGGGTCTTCGGCCAGGTGCAAAAGCTGACCGTGCGCCCCGTGGTGGCCGAGGCCGGACGGGTGTTCTTCGCGGTGGCCACTTTGGCCCAACAACTGCCGCCGCACCCCGACCGGGCCTTTTGGCGCAAAGGCCTGCGCCAGCAGCTGGGCCTGAGCAACCGCCAGGCCAAAGCCCTGCTGCAGCGGCTGCTGGCCGCCGGCGTGCTGCACGACGCCCACCTGCACCAACCCCGCTTGACCGTGACCACCTTGGAGCGCTTTCTGGCCCAAGGGCCATAAGGTGGGGAACCGGCGTAAGCCGCGCGCCGCGGCGGCCGACTTCCCTCCGCCGCGCGACCAGGCACCGCCCCTTCTGCGCCCAGGAGCAACACCATGCTGGCTTCGTGGTATCGCATCCGCGCGCTCATGCGCAAGGAATTCCTCCAGATTTTGCGCGACCCCAACACTCTGGCCCTGGCCCTGCTCATCCCTGTGGTGGAGCTCTTTCTGCTGGGCTATGCGGCCACCAACGATGTGCGCAATGTGCCCATCGCGGTGTGGGACCAGGACCGCGGCCCGGCCGCGCGCGCCTTGCTCGACGCCTACCGCGCATCCGATTACTTTCGCCTGGCCTATGCCGTGGAATCCGAAGCCGAACTGCAAGCCCTCATCGACGCCGGCGAAGTGCGGGCCGCGCTGGTCATTCCGCCCGGTTACACCGACCGCATTCGCACCAACGGCACGGCCCAGGTGGCGTTCATCATCGACGGCTCGGACCCCTCGGTGGCCACCCGGGCCCTTTCCGCGGCGCAGCTCATCGGCCAGGCCCACGCCACACGCCTGCAAACCCAGCGCCTGCAGCGGGCCGGGTTACCCGTGGGGGAACCGCCCCTGGAAGTGCGCCCCCGGGTGTGGTTCAACCCGGACCTGAAAGACACCTACTTCATGGTCCCCGGCCTTATCGGGCTCATCCTTTACGCGCTCACGCCCATGCTCACCGCGGCGTCCATCGTGCGGGAGCGGGAGCGGGGCACCATCGAGCAGCTCATCGTCACGCCCCTGCGCCCCTGGGAGCTGGTGGTGGGCAAAATCGCGCCCTACATCGTCATCGCCTTTGCCGATACCATCGAAAGCCTGCTCATCGGCGTATTGTGGTTCAAAATTCCCATTCGCAGCCCCTTGACCACCATTTTGGCCCTGGCGGGGCTGTTTCTGCTGAGCGGGTTGGGCATTGGGCTGTGGGCCTCGGCCCAGGCCAAGAACCAGCAAGAAGCCACCCTGTTGGTGTACATGTCCTTCTTGCCGGCCATCTTCCTCTCGGGCTACATCTTCCCTCTGGAAGCCATGCCCAAATTCCTGCAGTGGGTGTCGTACTTCGTCCCGCTGCGTTACTTTCTCATCATCATCCGCGCGCTGCTGGTGAAAGGCGCGCCGGTGAGTGCGCTGCGCCCGGAAATCGCGGCTTTGGCCTTTTTCGGCGTTGCGCTGCTCACCCTGGCCGCGCTGCGCTTTCGCAAACGCCTGGATTGACGGGAGGCGACCTCATGTCCCGACTTCGCGCCTTGCTGCTGCTCGTTGCGCTGGTGTTGGCCGCGGCCCTGGGTTATCTGGCCTATCTTTCCCGCCCCCAACCTCGCCCGCCCCTCACGGCCTCGGGCACCATCGAAGCCGAGGAAATCGCGGTGGCCGCGGAGCTGGGCGGCCGCGTTGCCCGCCTGGCCGTGGAAGCGGGCCAAACCGTGAAGCAGGGCCAGGTGCTCTTCGCGCTCGACGACGCGCTGTTGCAGGCCCAGCACCGGCAGGCCCAGGCCGCGCTGCAAGCCGCGCAAACCCGGGTGGACCTGGCCCAGGCCCAGCTGCGTGTGGCCGAAGCCCAATATGACCTGGCCCGCCAACAGGCTCACCAGGCCGCCCAGGAAGCGCGCCTGCAGGCCTGGTTCACGGACCCGCCCAACGCCTTCAACCTGCCCCTGTGGTACTTCACCCACCAGGAAGCCCTGGACGCGGCCCAGGCCGCGGTGGAACGCGCCGCGCAAGCCCGGCAGGAGGCCTTGGACAACCTGGCCCACCTCCAAAACACCCTCATCGCCGGCGACCTGCAAGCCGCGGAAACCCGCCTGGCCCAGGCCCGGGCCGAATACCTGGCCGCGCAAGCCATGCTCGACCGGGCCGAGGCCCAGCGCGACGCGGCCCTCAAGGAGCAGGCCCAACAGCGCCTCGACGCGGCCCGCAACGCCTTAGAAGCCGCCCAGGCCGATTACGACCGGCTGCTCACCCAGCAGCAGGCCCAGGACCTGCTGGAAGCCCGGGCCCAGGCCGCGGTGGCCCAGGAGAACTACGACGCCGCGCTGGACCGCTGGTACGCGCTCCAATGGGGCGATGCCGCGCCCCAGGTGCGCCTGGCCGAGGCCCAGTTGCAGCAGGCCCAGGCCGCCCTGCAACAGGCCCAGGCCGCGGTGGAGCAGGCCCAGGCCAACCTGAACAGCATCGAAGTGCAGCTGCAAAAAACCATCGTGCGCGCCCCCGCGGACGGCGTGGTCATGGCCCTCAACCTGCGGGTCGGCGAAGTGGTGCAGCCCGGCGTGCCGGTGCTCACTTTGGGCCAGCTGGACCGGCTCACCATCACCGTTTACATCCCCGAGGACCGGCTGGGCGACCTGCAGGTGGGCCAGCGGGCCCGGCTGACCGTCGATGCCTTCCCCCACGAGACCTTCAGCGCGGTGGTCACCCGCATCGCGGACCGGGCCGAATACACCCCCCGCAATGTGCAAACCGTGGAAGGCCGCAAGACCATGGTCTTTGCGGTAGAATTGCGCATTGAAGACCCCTCCGGTCGCCTCAAACCCGGCATGCCGGCCGATGTTTCCTTCGAGCAATAGCGCGGACTGGAGGGGCAGAAGGCAGGTATGACTCGCTTCCCTCGCCCCCGTGGGCGTCGTTGGACTTCGGCTTTGGGGCTGCTGACCGCGGCCCTGATGCTGCTGGGCCTGTGGCCGGCTGCGGCCCAATGGCTGCCGCCCTTGCCCACCCCGCGCGCCGCGCGCGGCAGCTGGTGGGCCCTGCCCGCGGCCGCGGGCCCGCGCGTCACGCCGCTGGCCCCGGGCAAAGCCGCGGCCCCGCCCCGTGCGGCCCACACTCCCTTACCCCGCACGGCCGCGGGCTCACCGGCCCCCGGCGTGCGCTTCACCCACGGCCAAACCTACACCACCCAGGCCGGCGATACCCTGCCCGTGCTGGCCGTGCGCTTTGGCGTGTCCGCGGAGGCCCTGCGCGCCCTGGACGGCCGTGGGCTTCCCGCCCAGGGCCTGTTGCCCCCCGGCCTGACCCTGTGGGTTCCCCCCGATGCGGTGCAGGGCCAAACCCCCGCGACGCGCCTCTTGCCCGATAGCGAGGTGGTCTTCTCGCCCTCGGCCGTGGATTTCGACACCCGGGCTTTCTTGCAGCAGGCCCAAAGCCCCCTGCTGGCCTATCGCGAATACCTGCCCACCCCCGGCACTTTGGACGGCGCGGCCCTGGTGGATTACATCGCCCGCAACTACAGCATCAACCCCCGCCTGCTGCTGGCGGTGCTGGAATACCGCGGGGGCTGGGTCTTTGGCCGCCCCAACGAAGCCACCCGGCAGAACCCGCTGCACCGGCCCGACAGCGACGACAAGGGCCGCCTCTCCCGGGCTCTGATTTGGGCTGCGGAGCAACTGGCCATCGGCTACTATGGCTGGCGCGAGGGCCGGCTCACCCACATCACCTTCGTCACCGGCGAGCAGGCCCGCCTGGAGCCCACCCTCAACGCCGGCACCGTGGCCCTCATGCATCTCTTTGCCCAACTGCTGCCCCCGGCCCAATGGGCGCACGCCCTGGATCCGGCCGACGCGCAGGGCTTCCCCGCGTTCTATGCCGCCACCTTCGGCGACCCGTGGGAACGCGCCCGCTGGGCCGAGCCCCTTTACCCGCCGGACCTGCGCCAGCCGCGTTTCATTCTGCCCTTTTACCAGGGGCAAACCTGGAGCCTCACCAGCGGGCCCCACGGCGCGTATGGCCCCGTGGGTTCCCTGGCCGCCCTGGATTTGGCCCCCGCGCACGAAGGCGGCCCCCGCTGCCGGGTGAGCCGCTACTGGGTGCTGGCCGTGGCCGATGGGGTGGTGGTGCGCTCGGACCCCGGCATTGTGGTGCTGGACCTGGACGGCGACGGGCGGGAACAAACGGGCTGGAATGTGCTCTACCTGCACATCGCTACCGAGGACCGGCAGGTGCAGGTGGGCGACCGGGTGCGTCAGGGCGACCCCTTGGGTCACCCCTCGTGCGAAGGGGGGGTAAGCACCGGAACCCACATTCACCTGGCCCGCAAATACAACGGCGAGTGGATGGCCGCGGCCGGGCCCGTGCCCTTTGACCTGGAAGGCTGGGTAGCCCAGGCCGGGGCCCAACCTTACGAAGGCCGCTTAGTGCGCGATGGCCAGGTGGTGGTGGCCAATCCCTTGGGCATTCCTGCATCGCTCATTCGGCGAGGCGAACCATGAGCCGCAGCCTGGCCCTGGCCCTCACCTTGCTGGCATTTCTGGCCGTTTTGGCCGCCCGACAGTGGCGCGCGGCGGATGCGGAGCCCACGCCCCAGGCCATCGATGTGGTGCACGCCGCAGCCGCACCCACGCGCGCCGCGTCGGCCGGCCGCCCTACCCCCACGCCCCTGCCCACACGCGCGCCCCTGCCCCAGGGCGCGTTGGTGGACTACGAGGTCCAGCCCGGCGACAGCGTGGCCGCCATCGCCGCGCACTTCCACACCACCGCAGAAGCCGTGCGCGCGGCCAACCCGGACCTGAGCCTGGGCCTCACCACCTTGCAACCGGGCCTGCACCTGCAGGTTCCCTACTATTACATGCCCACCTGGGGCAGCCCCTTCAAAATCCTGCCCGACCCCCTCTTCGTCTTTGGCCCCGCGGTGCCCGAAAACGACCCTCGGGCCATGGAAGCCCTGGTGGCCCAATACCCCGGTTGGCTCAAAGACTACCGCGGCTATGCGGCGGACCAAAACCGCACCGGCGTGGAGATGATTTGGCATGTGGCCCGCAACTACAGCGTGAACCCTTACCTGCTGCTGGCCCTGTTGGAATATCAGGCCGGCGCCCTCTCGCGGCCCGACTTCCCCGGGCCGTATATGTTGGGCTTTCAGGGCTACGAAAACAAAGGGCTGTATTTGCAACTCTCGGCCGCGGCCAACCTGCTCAACCACGGCTATTATGCCTGGCGGCTGGGGCGCATTGACCAGGTGGTGCTGCGCGACGGCACCGAGGTGCGCCTGGACCCCTGGCTCAACGCGGCCACCGTGGCCCTGCATGTCTACTTTGCCCGCCAGCTCCCGGCCCATGTCTACCATCAGGCCGTGTCACCCCAGGGTTTCTTCCGCACTTATGCCACCCTGTTCGGCGACCCGTGGAACCCACCGCCGCCCCCCCACATTCCCGGCGATTTGACCCAGCCGCGGTTGCTGCTGCCCATTCCCGACAACCGGGGCTGGAGCTACAGCGGCGGCCCTCACCCGGCCTGGGGCGAGGAATTGCTGCCCTGGTCCGCCATTGACTTCGCGCCGCCCGATGTGCGCGGCTGCGCGGTGAGCCGCCAATGGGCCGTAGCCGTAGCCGACGGCCTGGTGGTACGCTCGGGGAAGGACGACGGCATTCTGGTGCTGGACCTGGACGGCGATGGCGACGAGCGCACCGGCTGGGTCATCTTCCACCTGCACCTCACCGACCGCCTGCCCGCGGGCACCTGGGTGCGCGCCGGGGACCCCATCGGCCGGCCCTCGTGCGAAGGCGGCCACGCCACCGGCAGCCATGTACACTTCGCCCGCAAATACAACGGCGAATGGATGCCCCCCGATGGGCCGGTGCCGTGGCTCATGGAAGGCTGGCAGGTGCTCGTGGGCCCCGAGCCTTATGCCGGCTGGCTGCGCCGCGGGGGACAATACATTCGGGCCTGCGCCTGCGGCAGCCCCGAAACCATCGTGCGCGCGCTGCGCGGGGGCCCGGTTCCCCCCACCCCCACCCCACGGCCGGAGGCCGGCCCTTGACCACCCCCGCGCTCGATTGGCTATACGCAACTCAGGCCCAGGGCGCGGAACTGCACCTCCACCTCACGCCCCCACAGGCGCCCCACTTCACGCCCTGGCCCGCCGACCTGCATCCCGCTACCCGCGCGGCCCTGACCCGCGCCGGGTTCCCCCAAGGCTATACGCACCAGGTCGCGGTGTGGCGCGCGTTGCAACGCCATCCCGCAGTGCTGCTGGCCGTGCCCACCGCGGCCGGCAAAAGCCTGGCCTATCAGGTGCCTGCGCTGGACGCCCTGCACCGGGACCCGCGCGCCACCGCGCTCTTCCTCTTCCCCACCAAGGCCCTGGCCCACGACCAGCAGGCCAAATTGCGCGCCTTGGGCCTCACCAGCGCCACGACTTACGACGGCGACACGCCCTCCCATCGCCGGGCCGCGGTGCGCCGCCGCGCCCGCCTCGTGCTCACCAACCCCGACATGCTGCACCACGGCCTGCTGCCGCACCATCCCCGCTGGGCCCGCTTTTGGCAGCATTTGCGTCTGGTGGCGCTCGACGAAGCCCATGTGTATCGCGGGGTGTTTGGTTCCCATGTGGCCCAGGTGCTGGCCCGCTTGCGCCGGGTGGCCGGGCTTTATGGGGCCCGGCCGCGCTTCGTGCTCACCAGCGCCACTTTGGGGAACCCGGCAGCCTTCGGCCGCGCGCTGTTGGGCCAGCCCGTGCACCTCATCACGCAAAACGCGGCCGGCCATGGGCCGCGCGCGGTGGTCCTTTACAACCCGCCTTTGGTGGAACCCGCGTTGGGCCTGCGCCGCAGCCCCTACCACGAGGCCGTGCGCCTGACCCTGGCTGCGTGGCAGCGCGGCCTGCAAACCCTCATCTTCGTGCCCTCCCGCCGGGCTGTGGAGCACACCCTGCGGGCCCTGCGGGAACGGGCCCCCGACCCCCGCCGCGTGGCCGGGTATCGCAGCGGCTACCTGCCCCGCGAACGCCGCGCGGTGGAAGACGGCCTGCGCTCGGGCGCGCTGCGGGCCGTGGTGAGCACTTCGGCCTTGGAGCTGGGCATTGACATGCCGGGGCTGGATGTGGTGCTGGTGGTGGGCTACCCCGGCAGCCTGGCCGGTCTGCGCCAGCGCTTCGGCCGCGCCGGCCGCGGCCAACGGCCCGGCATCGCGGTCTTTTTGGCCACCCTGGCACCCATCGACCAATATCTGGTGCAGCATCCCGACTTCACCCTGCACCACCCCGTGGAACATGCACTGCTGAATCCCGCGCATCCCCTCATCGCCCGGCAGCACCTGGCCTGCGCGCTGGCCGAAGCCCCCTGGCCGGTGGAACAACCTTTCGCCGCGCTGGACCCCGACGCGACCCAACAGGCCCTGGCCCATTGGGAAGCCCGGGGCGCGGCGCAGCGCGTGGCCGGACGGGTCTACTGGATTGCGCCGTACGCGCCCGAGAGCCGGGTATCGCTGCGCACCGCGGACCCCCGCCGGGTGGTGCTCACGGCCCCCGGCCCCCAGGGCCCCCGCATGGTGGGCGAGGTGGACCGGCCCAGCGCGGCTCGGTTGGTGCATCCTGGCGCGGTCTATCGCCATCAGGGGGCGGTGTATCGGGTGCAGACGCTGGACCTGGAGCGGGGTGAGGCGCGGCTGGAGCCTTTCGACGACGCGTATGACACCGAACCCTTGGTGCAGGTGCGGGTGGAACCGACGGGCCTGCCCCGGGCCGAACGCGAGGTCCACGGCCTGCGGGTGGGCTGGGGCCCGGTGGAAGTGGTGGAGCAGGTGGTGGGCTACCGTCGGCTGACCTGGCCCGACCGCCGGGTGCTCGACCAGATTCCCCTCGACCTGCCGCCGCAGGTCTTGCGCACCCAGGCCTACTGGGTGCAGGTGCCCCGGGCCGCGTGGCAGGCGGTGCCCATCATCGCCGGGGGCCAGACCCACCGGCCCGACTATGGCCCCACCTGGCCCCAGGCTCGAGCCGCGGCTTTGGCCCGCGACGGCCACCGCTGCCGGATATGCGGGGCCCGGGAAGGGCTGCATGTGCATCACCTGCGGCCCGTGCGCCTCTTCCCCCGGGTGGAAGACGCGCACCGCTTGGACAACCTGGTGACCCTGTGCGCCCGCTGCCATCGCCGGGCCGAGCAGCATGTGTGGGTGCGCTCCGCGCTGGCCGGGCTGGCCTATTTGCTGCGCCACATGGCCGCGCTGCATGTGATGTGCGACCCCCACGACTTGGGCGCGGAGGTGGTGCTCACCTGGCACGGCCGGGCAGAACCCACCTTGGTGCTCTACGACGCCGTCCCCGGGGGGATGGGGTTTGGGGCCGCCCTCTACGAGGCGCACGAAATCTTATGGGCCCGCGCCCGAGAACAGGTGGCGGCCTGTGTCTGTCGCGATGGCTGCCCCGCATGTGTAGGCCCCGGCGGGCCTCAGGGTCGCGGCCCCAAAGCCGAAGTGCTGGAGCTGCTAAGCGGGCTGTAGGGGGCCGCGTGCTGCGCCGGGGTGGTGTGAAACCGCGGATGAACGACAGCGGTCAGCAGGCAGCAGACAGCAGGGAGCGGAGAGCGCGGTAGGGGCGCCCAGGGGAAGGAAGCCGCGGATGTACGCGGATAATATCGCGGATGAACGACAGCAGTCAGCGGTCAGCAGGCAGCAGACAGCAGACAGCAGGGCGCGCGGTAGGGGCGACCCGGCAGGTCGTCCGGCCCGGTAGGGGCGCAGCGTGCTGCGCCCAGGTGTGCCGCGACAACCACCCACCAACCACCACCTTCCATCTTCCCCCCTTGCGCCAAAAAACAAAGGGCGCAGCTGCGCGCTGCGCCCCTGAAGCTACCCTGCCGTGCCGGGCGTTACTGCCCGCCTTTGCCGTCCTCGGGCTTCACAATTTCGATGGGCACCACCGACATGCCCCCGGCCTTCAGGGCCTGGATGCTCACCTGCGCGGCTACCCGCTCGGCCAGCGCGTCCAAGGCCTGGGCCACAGGCGCTTCGGGCTGGGTGATGACCACAGGCTTGCCCGCGTCGCTGCCCTTGCGCACCTCGGGGTCCATGGGAATGGCCCCCAGGAAGGGCACGCCCGTCTCTCGGGCCAGGGCCTCGCCACCGCCATGGCCGAAGATGTCCATGCGCGTGCCGTCGGGCAGTTCCAAATAGCTCATGTTCTCGACGACGCCCAAAACCGGCACATTGAGCTTGCGATACATCTCCAAGGCCCGCCGCGCGTCGTCCAGCGAAACCTGCTGCGGCAGGGTGACCACGATGCCGCCGCTCAGGGGCAACACCTGGGCCAGGCTCAAAGGCGCATCGCCCGTGCCCGGCGGCAGGTCCACGATGAGGTAGTCCAGCTCGCCCCAATCCACATCGGTGAGGAACTGGCGGATGGCCGAGTGCAACATGGGCCCGCGCCAGATGAGGGGCTGGTCGGGCGGCACCATGAAGCCGATGGAAATGACCTTGACCCCATAAGCCTCGGCCGGGCGAATCTTCCCCTCGGGGGTGAGGGGCGGCAGGCGATACACCCCCATCATGGTGGGTACATTGGGGCCGTAGATGTCGGCATCGATGAGGCCCACCTTGGCGCCCTTGGCCGCCAGGGCCACGGCCAGGTTCACGGCTACGGTGGTCTTGCCCACGCCGCCTTTGCCCGAGCCCACCGCGATGGCGTTCTTGGCCTTCACGGGCACCACGCCCCGAATGCCCTGGGGTACGGTCGCGTCCAGTTTGACTTCCACTTCTTCCACGCCGGGCAGCGCGGCCACCGCGCGGCGCACATCCTCGGCAATTTGCCCCTTGAGGGGGCAGGCGGGGGTGGTGAGCATGATGCCTACCAGCACCTTCCCGCCCTCGATGTGCACATCGTGCACCATGTTCAGCGTCACCAGGTCCTGCCCCAATTCGGGGTCCATCACCTGGCGCAGCGCGTCGATGACTTGCTCACGGGTTACGGCCATGCCATTTGCCTCCTGCAAAAAGCGTTGGGTGGGCCCTGCCCCAGGGCTTTGGGGGAAAGGCTCCGCTGGGGCAAGGCAACGCCGGAAAGGGCGACGCGGTGGACGACGCCCCTCCCGGCGGTGGGATACGAACAGGGTGGTGCGGGCCGGGCTACTTGCGGGCCCCGCGGCGGGCCGCTTTGGCCTTGGCCTTGGCCTCGCGCTCCGCGGCCTTTTCCGCGTATTGAGTCGGCCGAATGTCCTGGTAATACGCGGCCGACTTCAACAGGCGCTTGAGGTCGAACACGCTGTCGGCCCGCTCGTACATAGCCACTTCGTAATCGTGGTCCATGATGATGGCGTCGAAGGGGCAGAACTCCGCGCACAGGCCGCAGTTCATGCACAAGAAGGTATCGATGTAGAACTCCGCGGGCTTGGAGACGGGCCGCCCGGTGTTGGGGTCTTTGGCCCGCACAATCCAAATGCACTGTGCGGGGCACACCTTGGCGCAAATGCCGCATGCGGTGCAGCGGATGTCCTGCTGGCCGTTTTCCCCTTCATCGTAGACCAGGAAGGGGATATAGCGGAAGTTCTCGTGCAGCAAGCGCCGCTCTTCGGGGTACTGGATGGTGAAAATACCCTCGACCTCGGGACTGGAGCGGTACTTGACCCCTTCCTCGCTGAAGTAGCGGTTCTTGCGCTTGAAATCGTCCACATACGAAGCGATGAAGTGCTTCAGGGTAACGGCCAGGCCTTGCAAAATGCCGCGTCCGTCCATAGGGACCTCCAGGGAAGCGCTTGGCCGGGGACCTCAGCGGTCCACCTCGCCCAACACGATGTCGATGGAACCCAGGATGACCACCAAATCGGCCACTTTGTTGCCGATGGACATGGCCTCCAGCGCGGTCAGGTTGATGAAGGAAGGCGCGCGCACATGGTAGCGCCAGGGATTGGCCTTACCGGTGGAGACCACATAGAAGCCCAGTTCGCCCTTGGGGCCTTCCACCCGGCCATAGGCCTCGCCGGCCGGCACCCGCACCTGATACTGGGGCTTACCGGCCAGAATGGGCGCGCCCCGCTCGGGAATGTCGCGCACGGCCTGCTGCAAAATGCGCAGGCTCTGCCGCGCCTCGTCTAAGCGGATGAGGTAGCGGTCGTACACATCGCCGTGATAGCGCACGGCCACATCGAAGTCGAAGCGGTCGTAGATGCCGTAAGGCTCCGCGCGGCGCACATCATAGGGCACGCCCGAGGCCCGCAGCACCGGGCCCGAGGTCGAAAGGGCAATGGCCTGCTCGGGCGTGAGAACCCCCACGCCCTGAGTGCGGCTCTTGATGAGCTCGTTGTGGGTCAGGAAGCGGTCCAGCTCGTCGATTTTACGTGGCAGCCGGTCGTGCACCAGCTTCACCAGCATATCCCACGCGTCTTCGGGGATGTCGCGCACCACCCCGCCGAAGCGCATGTAGTTGTTCATCATGCGGGAACCGCTGGCGGCCTCGAACACATCTAAAATCAATTCGCGCTCTTCGATGGCATAAAGCGCGGGGGTGAAGAACGCGCCCAGGTCGTTGAGCAAGAAGCCGATGGCCCACAAGTGGTTGACGATACGGGTCAACTCGGCCATGATGACCCGCAGATACTGGGCCCGTTCGGGCGGTTCCAACCCCATGAGTTTCTCCACGGCCAGCACATAGCCGAAGTTGTTGCTCATGGCGGTGATGTAGTCCAGCCGGTCCGTGTAAGGGATGTTCATAATCCAGGTGTTCCGCTCGCCGATTTTCTCGTGGTTGCGGTGCAGGTAGCCCATCACGGGCTCCAGGGCCACCACGGTTTCGCCGTCTAAGGTGGCAATCATGCGGAACACGCCGTGGGTGGAGGGGTGCTGGGGCCCCAGGTTGACCACCACCTGCTCGCTGTGGAGTTCCTCTTGCTCGGGCTTGCGGGTGCGCTGGATGACGGATTCGTAGAGAATCTGGTCCGCGGTTTCGGGTTCCCAGGTGTAGGGGTCAAAGCCGGGGGGATAATCGACATTTTTGCCGAAGGGGTTGTGGTCTTCGTGCCAAAAATGCGGGCCTGCGGTGCGGCTCTTGAAGGGCTTGTGCTCGCCTTCGTAATAGGGCTCCCGCCAATCTTTGCGCAGGGGGTGGCCCCAAAAGCCTTCCCACAGCAAAATGCGCTTGAGGTTGGGATGCCCCTCGAAGCGAATGCCCAACAGGTCCCAGGCTTCCCGCTCCTGGAAATTGGCACCGGGCCAAATGGAAGTGACCGAGGGCACGACGGGGTTATCCCGGGGTACCTGCACCTTGAAGACCAGAGGGGGGCCGCCGGTGATTTTGTAGGCGTGGTAGACCACCTCCATCAAGCCCTGGGGCAGGTAGTCCACGCCGGTGACCGAGGAGAGGTAATCGTAGCCGAATTCTTCTTTGAGGGCCTTGGCGAAGTCGAGCAACGCCTCGGCCTTGACGATATAGCCCGAATACCCCTTGCGGGTGTCGGGCGTGACCATCTCGGGAAAGCGGGCCGCCAAATCCGGGGCCGCGACGGTAGGTTGCGCCATGACAGCCTCCTTTCGCCGGAATTACCCTTGCGCGGCCTGGGCCGCCTGCTGCTGCAGTTCCTGCAGCTTCTTCTGGGTATATTCCCGAATCTTGGGGTAATCCCGCGGGTCCATCAAATCGGGGCCCAACACGGGCTCGGGGATGTAGTCGGGCTTGGTGTAGACCTCTTTGAAGGACTGGCGTTCGATTTTCTGCTGCAGTTTCATCAGGCCAAAGAGCAACGCCTCGGGCGTGGGCGGGCAACCGGGGATGTACACATCCACGGGGATGAGCTTGTCGACGCCGGAGACTACATTGTAGCCCTCTTTGAAGGGCCCGCCGCCCGAAGCGCACGCGCCCATGGCAATGACATATTTGGGCATGGGCATTTGGTTGTAAAGCCGCACGATGAGGGGGGCCATGCGCTTGGTCACCGTGCCCGAGACAATCATCACATCCGACTGCCGGGGGCTGGGCCGCATGACCTCCATGCCGAAGCGGGCCAGGTCATAGCGGCTGGCCGCGGTGGCAATCATCTCGATGGCGCAGCAGGCCAGGCCGAACATCATGGGCCACACCGAATTGCGGCGGCCCCAATTGTACAGACGGTTCAGCGTGGTAACCACCACACTGCCTTTGAGCTCATCGGGGATTTCATACCCCGGTTTTTGGAGTTCGTCGCGAGAAGGTCGCTTCATCGTCGTTTCCTCCTGACGAAAGCCTCAACCAAACCGGCCGGGCAAGACAAGGCCATTATACCCCATTTTCGGCCCTACTTTTGCAAAATGCCTTTTGCCAAATGGCACAAATTTCGCAAAAGCAAGTTTGCGGAACTGAGAGGCGAGGTTAGAAGGTGGTGGTTGGTGGTTAGCGGTTGGAAGATGGCGGGGGCCGCGCGTGGCTCCCTGCTGCCTGCCATCTTTCTTCCGTGTTTTTCTGTGTTCATCCGTGGTTTTTTCTTTTTATCCGCGGTTATCCGCGTGCATCCGCGGCTTCATTCCCTGGGCGCAGCACGCTGCGCCCCTACCGCGGCGGGCGACCAGCCGGGGTGCCCCTGCCACGCGCTCACGCCAGGCGTTGGTCGCACACCTGGCGAAAGCCGCACGCCCGGCAACGGGCCGGGTGCTCATGGGACCGGGGCACCTCCCCGCGGCGGCCCGCCTGCTGTTGCATGAGGGCCAGCACGGCCAGCACCCGGCGTTCCAGCTCGGGCGTGAAGACGATGCGAAAAGTGCGCTCGGGATAGCGCAAATAGCCGTAAGGCGCCGGCTTGCCCAGCACCCGCCGCACCAGCAGCCCATACGCGGCCAGCTGCAGCACATGTCCGTCGTAAGGCGCGCGCGGCGTGCGGCCGGTTTTCACTTCCACGGGAATGTAGCCGTCGTCGTTGACCACGATGTAGTCGGGCTTGCCCACCAGGTGCAGGTCCGGGTCATACAGCGGCCGGGCCACCGTGTGCTTGAGGCCTACATCGTCATACACCACCGCGCCCTGGGGCAGCCCCGCGCGACGATGTTCCCGCCGGGCCCACACCAGCAACACGAGACCCAATAGCACCAGCGCCAAAACCAAGGCCAGCATGACCGGCATTGTACCACGCCAACAAGCCTCTTACACTTTGCTAACAAGCCTCTTATATCCCCTCCCTACAATGGGGATGACAGCATAGCGGACGAAAATCCCCGGCCCGCGACGGCCGCGGGCCGTTCCCATGTGTTCCCCAACCTGAATGTTTGAGGAGGAAAGACCATGAACTTCGAAAAATACACCCAAAAATCGCGGGAAGCGGTGGTGCGGGCCCAGCAGCTGGCCCGGGAGATGAACCATCAGGCCATTGAACCCATGCACTTGCTGGCCGCGCTGCTGGAGCAGGAAGAGGGCGTGGTGCCAGCCATCGTGACCCGCATCGCCGGCAGCCCCGCGGCCCTGCGGGAAGAGGTGCGCAAGGAGCTGGAGCGCAAGCCCAAGGTCTACGGCGCGAATGTAGAAGTGGGCTTGAGCCGGCCGGCCGCGGATGTGCTGGACGCGGCGGAACGCTACGCCAAGGGCATGCAAGACGACTATGTCTCCACCGAGCACATCTTGCTGGCCCTGGCCGACAACCCCCAGGTGGGCCGCCTGCTGGACCAATATGGCATCACCAAAGAGGCCATCCTCAAGGCCCTGGCCGAAATCCGCGGTTCCAAGCGGGTGACCAGCGAAAACCCCGAAGAAACCTACCAGGCCCTGGAAAAATACGGCCGGGACCTGACCGCGCTGGCTCGCCAGGGCAAGCTGGACCCCGTCATCGGCCGGGACCAGGAAATCCGGCGGGTCATCCAGATTCTCTCCCGCCGCACCAAGAACAACCCCGTACTCATTGGCGACCCCGGCGTGGGTAAGACGGCCATCGTCGAGGGCCTGGCCCAGCGCATCGTCAAAGGCGATGTGCCCGAGGGCCTGAAGAACAAGCGCATCGTGCAGCTGGACATGGGCGCACTGCTGGCCGGGGCCAAATATCGGGGCGAGTTCGAAGAGCGCCTCAAGGCCGTGCTGCAGGAAATCAAAGACTCCGACGGCCAAATCATCCCCTTCATCGACGAAGTGCACACCGTAGTGGGCGCGGGCAAGGCCGAAGGGGCCATGGACGCGGGCAACATCCTCAAGCCCATGCTGGCCCGGGGCGAACTGCGCATGATTGGCGCCACCACGGTGGACGAGTACCGCAAGTACATCGAAAAGGACCCCGCGCTGGAGCGCCGGTTCCAACCCGTGTTCGTGGGTGAGCCCAGCGTGGAAGACACCATCAGCATCCTGCGGGGCCTCAAGGAGCGCTACGAAGTGCACCACGGCGTGCGCATCACGGACCCCGCGGTCATCGCCGCGGCCGTGCTTTCCAACCGCTACATCACGGACCGCAAGCTGCCCGACAAAGCCATCGACCTCATCGACGAGGCCGCGGCCCGCTTGCGCACCGAAATCGACTCCAAGCCCAAGGCCTTGGACCAGGTCGAGCGCCAGATAATGCAGCTGGAAATCGAGCGCGAGGCGTTGAAGAAGGAGAAGGACCCCGCCTCGAAGGAACGCCTGAAGAAAATCGAACAAGAGCTGGCCGACCTGCGGGAAAAGGCCAACCAGCTGCGCGCCCGCTGGCAGGAAGAGAAGAAGGCCATCGAAGAACTGCACCGCATCAAAGAGGAAATCGAGCAAACCCGCATCGAAATCGAAAAGGCCGAGCGGGAATATGACCTGGAGAAGGCTTCGTACCTGCGCTATGGCAAGCTGCAGGAGCTGCAAAAGCAGCTGAAGGAAAAGGAAGCCCGGCTGAAGGAGCTGCAAAAGGACGGCGCTCTGCTGCGGGAAGAGGTCACCGAAGAGGAAATCGCGGAAGTGGTCTCGGAGTGGACCGGCATTCCCGTGAGCAAGCTGTTGGAAGGTGAACGGGAAAAGCTCATCCGGCTGGAAGACTACCTGCACCAACGCATCGTGGGCCAGGACGAAGCCGTGCGCGCGGTGGCCAATGCCATCCGCCGGGCCCGGGCCGGGCTGCAGGACCCCAACCGGCCCATCGGCTCCTTCATCTTCTTGGGGCCCACGGGCGTGGGCAAGACCGAGCTGGCCAAAGCCTTAGCCGAGTTCCTCTTCGGCGACGAAAAGGCCCTCATTCGCATTGACATGGGCGAATATCAGGAGAAGCATTCGGTGGCCCGGCTCATCGGCGCGCCGCCCGGCTATGTGGGCTATGAGGAAGGCGGCCAGCTGACCGAGGCCGTGCGCCGGCGGCCCTACAGCGTCATCCTGTTCGACGAAATCGAAAAGGCGCACCCCGAGGTCTTCAATGTGCTGCTGCAACTGCTGGACGACGGCCGCCTCACCGACGGCCAGGGCCGCACGGTGGACTTCCGCAACACCATCGTCATCATGACCAGCAACCTGGGCAGCGAGCTGTGGATGCGGGAGAAGCACCCCAGCCGGGAGGAAATTCAGCAGGTGCTGCAGAAGTTCTTCCGGCCCGAATTCCTCAACCGCATCGACGAAATCGTGGTCTTCCGGCCGCTCAACAAGGCCGATATGCGCAAGATTGTGGACATCCAAATCCGGCGGGTCAACGAACGCCTGGCCGAGAAGCGCATCCGGCTGGAGGTCACCGAGCGGGCCAAGGAATTCCTGGCCGAGGTGGGTTACGACCCCGACTTCGGCGCCCGGCCCCTGAAGCGCGCCATCCAGCGGGAGCTGCTGGACCCCTTGTCCCTGAAGGTGCTGGCCGGCGAAATCAAAGAAGGCGACACCGTGCAGGTGGACCTGGCCGAGGACGGCAAGCGGCTGGTCTTCAAGGTCATTGCCCGGGCCGAGCCCGAGGGCGAAGAAACGCCCGAAGGCGAAGTGGTGGAAGGCCAAACGGCCTGAGCCTGCCCGGGTTCCAGCACCCAGAACGCCGCGAGGTGCATTGCCTCGCGGCGTTGGGGTTTAATGGGATGGGTGGTGGTTGGTGGTTGGAGGTTAGAGGTTGGTGGTTGGAAGTTGGTCGGCGTCGCGCTTGCTCTCGGCTTCCTGCTCCCTGCTTTCGTCATCCGCGGTTCTCCGCGTGAATCCGCGGTTTCATCTTGCCGGGTCGCCCCGGGCGCACCGCCGTGCGCCCCTACCGTGCTGTCTGCTGACTGCTTCCTGCTGTTATTCATCCCCCGGGCGCACGGCTTCGTACAGCTCCACCAGCACGCCCCCCGCGCTTTTGGGATGCACGAACGCGTAACGCCGGCCATCCGGGGCTTGCTGCGGCTGTTCGTGAATCAGCTGCACCCCCGCGGCCCGCAATTGCGCCAGCATCCCCGGCAGGTCGTCCACCTCCAAGCACACATGGTGCATCCCCGGCCCGCGCTTTTGCAAATAGCGGGCCACGCCCGTGTCGGCCTGCACGGGCACCACGGCCTCGATTTCGCTCTCGCCCACGGGCATGAAGGCCACCCGCACGCCCTCCGCGGCCACCTCGCGCACCGCGGCCAGGGGCAGGCCTAAGGCCCGATGCCAAAACGCCAGCGCGGCGTCCAAATCGTCGGTCACCACCGCCACATGGGCAATGCGCAAAACGCGGGGCATGGCTCACCTCCCAGGGGTTGGGGGAACCGGCGCCGCGGCCCGCGCCCAAACGAGGGCCCCGCCCTGCCAGCGCAGGCCCTGCACCGCGGGCCGGGGCCAACCCAGCAGGCGTTCCACGGCCCGGGCCAGGCGCGCCGGGTCGCCGGTGCTGAAGAAGGTCACTTCCCCCGGCCCTGCTGCCAGCGGCGCCCAGCCCTGTTGACGGGCCAGCTGCGCCGCCCGGCGGGCCACCGCGGGGGCCGGGTCCAAAATACGCGCTCGCGGCCCCACCAGCGCGCGCAGCGCGGGTTCCACAAAAGGGTAATGCGTGCAGCCCAGGACGAACACATCCGCGCCGGCCCGCAGCATGGGTTCCACCGCGCGTTGCAAAATGGCCCGCACCCGGGGCCCGTCCACCTCCCCGGCCTCAATGTGCTCCACCAGGCCGGGGCAGGGGTCTTCGAGCACCCGCGCCTGGGGCGCATAGCGCCGTAACAGCGCGGCATAGCGGGGCAGGCGAAAGGTGGTTTGTGTGGCCAGCACGCCAATGACGCCCGAGCGAGTAGCCCGGGCCGCGGGCTTGACCGCGGGTTCGATGCCCACAAAAGGCACCTGGGGGAAGGTGCGACGCAGCTCGTCGATGGCCGCAGCCGTGGCCGTGTTGCACGCCACCACCACCATGTGCACGCCCTGGGCCAGCAAAAAGCGGGTGATGCCGTGGGCAAAGGCGACAATCTCGGCCCGGGAGCGGCGGCCATAGGGCACATGGGCCTGGTCGGCCACATACCACAACGCGACCTGGGGCAGCTGCTGCCGCAACGCGCGCAGCACCGAAAGCCCCCCCACGCCCGAATCGAACACGCCAATGCGCAGCATAGGCCTTTAGAGAGAAATGCCCAGCTGGCCCAACAAATCGTTGAGATGGCCCATCTTGGCTTCGGCCAAACGCCGGGCCGCGTCCGCGGCCTGGTTGAACGCGCTCACCAGCATATCTTGCAGCAGTTCCACATCCCCCTCGGCCAGCACCGCGGGGTCAATGTGCACTTCCAGCACCTTCTGGTCGCCGGTCATCACCACCCGCACCGCACCACCGCCGGCCGAGCCTTCCACCCGGCTGCGGGCAATCGCTTCCTGCGCGGCGGCCACCTGCTGTTGCAGCTGGCCGATGATGCGCAAAGGGTCAAAGGACATCTTAGCCATGGTCTTCCTCCGGCGAGGGGGGTGTCTCCAAAGGGCGAATCTGCGCGCCCCACGAACGCAACTCCCGAAACAGGGGCGAATCTTCGGGGTTGGCCGGCGCGGCCGCGGGGGGCTGGGGTTTGGGGGAACCGGCCCGAGGGGCCCCGCGCGGGGGTTCCACGGCCCAGGGGACCTGGCGGCCCAAGGCCCCTTGCAGGGCGCGGTCCAGGGCCTGGCGGTAAGCCTCCCCTTGCAGGCGCTCGGCCGCCAGGTGGGAGGGGGCCCGCAACACCACCACCCCATCCCGCACGGCCAGGGGGCGCACCTGCTCCAGCATCCGAGGCAGGTCGGGCACGCCGTGCTCTTCGGCCAGCCGCCGGGCCTGGGCCTGCACCTGGGGCCACAGCTTGCGCAGCCGGGTGGCGTCGAGGGTCGGCGCGAAATCCACCCCGGGGGGCGGCGCGTCGTCCGCGGTGGGGGGCGGCGGTGTGGGTTTGGGCTGCGGGGCCGGGGCCGCGGCGGCGGTCTCCCGCCGAGGGGGAACCGGCGCCGGCCGCGGCGCTCGCGAGGGGGCGTCGGCAGCGGCCGCCCGGGCCGCGCGCGGGGGGGGCTTAGCCGTTGCTGCGGCCCCGGGCGCGACGGTTTGGGCCGGGCCCAAAGCCGCGTCGACCACCGCGAGCTCCAGCAGCAGGCCGGGGTCCGTGGTGCTGCGGCTTTCGGCCAGGGCCTGCTGCAACACCCGCAGCCAGTGGGTGGCCTGTTGGGGGTTCAGGGACGCGGCCTGGGGCTGCATGGTGGCCAGCATCTCGGGCGTGGCTTCCACCAGCTCGGGCCCGGCCAAACGCAGGCGCAGCAGCTGGCGAAGGTAGTCGGCCAGCTGGCGGGCCAACTGGCGGGCATCGGTGCCCTGGTCCAGCGCGGCGCGCAAATGCTGCAACGCGGCCGCGGGGTCGCGCGCCATCAGCGCGTCGACCAGCTGCACCAGGGCCTCGGTGGGGGCGGTTCCCAACAGGCCGTGCACCAGGCTCAAAGTGATGGGCTCGCCCAACGAGGCCAGCTGGTCGAGCAGCGAGATGGCATCGCGCAGGCCGCCCCGGGCCTGGCGGGCGATGTAAGTGAGGGCCGCGTCGTCGATGACGATGCCTTCGGCTTCGACGATGCGCCGCAAATAGGCCACAATATCGGCCACGGGGATGCGCCGAAAGGGGTAGTGCTGGCAGCGGGAGCGCACCGTGGCCGGGATTTTATGCACTTCGGTGGTGGCCAGCACGAAGATGGCGTGGGCCGGGGGTTCCTCTAAGGTTTTGAGCAGCGCGTTGAAGGCCGCGGTGGAAAGCATGTGCACTTCGTCGATAATGTAAACCTTGTAACGCCCTCGGGACGGCGCGTAGTTGATTTTGTCCCGCAGCGCGCGCACATCGTCCACACCGGTGTGCGACGCGGCGTCGATTTCGATGAGGTCCAAAAAGCGGCCCTGGTTGACGGCCTGACACACTTCGCACTGGTCACAGGGCCGTTGGTCCGGGTCGGGGTGCAGGCAATTGAGGGATTTGGCCAGCAGGCGGGCGGTGGTGGTTTTGCCCGTGCCCCGGGGGCCGGAAAAAAGGTAGGCGTGGGCCACCCGCCCGGTGCGCACGGCCTGGCGCAGGGTGCGAATGACCGCGTCCTGACCGACCACTTCTTCCCAGCGGCGGGGCCGCCACTTGCGATACAGGGCCTGGCTCACGGGCCTTCCTCCTCGGGGGCCTGGGCTGCGGCCTGTTCGGCTTCCCAGTCCAGGGGGGCCAGGGCCGCGCTGCCCCAGGGACGGCTGAGGTTGTAGTCGCGGATATGGGCGTTGAGGGTTTGGGCTTCATCGTGCAGGGCTTGCAGCGCGGCCGTGCGGCGCGGGTGGCCAGGCGGGTAAGCCCGCAGCGTGCGACGCAACGCGGCCCGCCAGGCGCGCAGGGCCGCGCGCAACCAGCGCCCGCGTTGCACCCAGGCGGGCAGCAGGTCATGGGTTTCCAGCAGGTGAAACGCGGCCCACCACGCCCGGGGCACGAAGGGGTTTTCGGCGGGCAGGGGCACCCGCCGCCCGGCATATGGGGAACGCTCCCAGGCGCCTTCCTGCCGCGCGCGGCGGATTTTTTCTTCCACTAAGGCATCCCACCACTGCATGGCTGCGCCTCCACGGCCTCTATTGTACCAGCCCTGCCGGGGCCGGGGCCGGGGGAGAAAACCGCGAATGAACGGCGGTGGTCAGCAGGGAGCAGGGAGCAGAGAGCAAGCGCGACGCCGACCAACTTCCAACTTCCAACTTCCAACCACCAACCACCAGCCTCTAACCTCTAACTGCCAACCACCAACCACCAACCACCAACCTCCAACCTCCAACTTGTGCTCAACGCCCGGGCTGCGCGCCCCACAACGAAGGCCGCACCGTGTTCCGGGCCCACAGCCGGCGATAGACATCCCACAAGGGGTTGGGCTGGGGGCTGAAGTGGGTAGGCGTGGGCCCCAGGCGGAAGTTGAACGCGTGGTCGCCTTCGGGGCCGTTGAGGGCCGGCCAGTCGGGATACCACATCCAGACCGCGTAATTGATGCCATAGCGCTCCGCGGCTTCCAAACGGTCGCGCATGAACGCGGCCGCGCCGGGTTCCCAGCGCATGATGCCGGTTTCGAGGATGGCCACCGGCGCGCCGGCCCGCAGGCGGAACGCGGCCAGCATGGCCATTTCCTGCTCCAGCGCGCTGCGGTCGAACCACACCGGTGTGCCATGGGGCACCAGGGCCATACGCCCAGGGTAAACCAGGCCGTTGAGCTGCTGGGGAGGCTGGTGGGTGTAGGCGTAGGGTTCGTACAGATGCACGCCGTAGGCCACCCGGGGGGCATCCACCGGGGCCAAATAGGCCAGCCATTGGGGAGAAGCATACCCCAAGGGAGACACTAAAATGGGCGTGTCGGGGTCCACCTGGCGGATGGCGGCCACCAGGTCCGGGTACCAGGCATTCCAATCGTAGCCCGTGTCGCGATATCGGGAATAGAACGCTTCGGGGTCGTCCACCCCGGCCACCGCGTCC
>Ga0256833_1000557_pt1 | contig 28773 bp, 30 predicted proteins | sample 356284metaG_FD_190535 | JGI IMG/M metagenome (GOLD analysis project Ga0256833, IMG submission 190535) | Hydrothermal vent microbial communities from Mid Atlantic Ridge, Atlantic Ocean - 356-284 | ecosystem: Environmental > Aquatic > Marine > Hydrothermal vents | place: Atlantic Ocean: Mid... | reverse complement strand
CCGCCGCCCGCTCGGGCGTCCAGGCCGCGGCCGCGGCGCGGAAGGCCTCCACCCCCTCGGCGTGTTCGTTCAGGTAACCCCAGTCCACCAGCCCTTCCTCGAAGAGCACCCGCGCCACCGCGTAGGCGAGCGCCGCGTCGGTGCCGGGGCGGATCTTCAGGTGACGGTCGGCGAAGCGGGCGGTGCGGTTTTCGTAGGGGTCAACGTGCCAGATCTCAGCCCCGCTCCTGCGCGCCTCCTTGAGGAAGGGCACCAGGTGGGTGTTGGTCGAAAGCGGGTTCGTTCCCCAGAGCACGATGAACCCGGCCCCGCCCACGTTCTCGGGGTCGGTGCCGGTCTTGTGCGGGCCGTAGGCCATCTCCCAGGCCTCGCCGCCGGCGCTGGCGCAGATCGTCTCGTCCAGCTCGCAAGCGCCAATGGCGCGAAAGAAGCCCACCGGCCGCCGCCCCTCGCTCAGCCCGGTCGTGCCGGCGTAGTGGTAGCGGGCAACGGCCTGGCCGCCGTGTTCGTCGAGCACCTGCTTTAATCGCTCGGCGATCGCGTCCAGCGCCTCGTCCCAGCTCGCGCGCTCGAAGCGGCCCGCGCCCTTGGGCCCCACCCGGCGCATGGGGTAGAGCGGCCGGTCCGGGTGGTGCTGGCGCTCGCCCCAGCGGTTGGTCTTAACGCAGGCGAAGCCGCGGGTGGTGGGGTGGTCGGGGTCGCCCGCAACGCGGACGACCCGCCCCCCCTCCACGGTCACGAGCAGGCGGCAGCGGTCGGGGCAGTCGAGCGGGCAGGTGACGCGGTGCAGCATGGGCGCATTCTACCCACCGTCAGCGCTCGAGCCGGTTCCAGAACCCCGACAGCACCGCCGGGTCGAGCCGCGAGGTAAGGTTGCGCGGCGGCAACGGCTCTTCGTACATGAAGCGGGGTAACGGCATCACGTCGGGCAGGCCGGCGGCGCGGTTGAACTCGAGCTCCATCGCCAGCACCTCGCGCCCAATGCGGTCAAAGTCGGCGGCGCTGGCTTCGAGCCCCGCCGCCAGGCCGGCGGCGGCCATGATCGCCTCTTTTTGAACGTTGTTTACGCTGCCGCCAAAAGCGCACAGCCCGAGAGCGTCGGCCAGGCCCATGTAGACCTGGGCGGTAAAGCTGAGCTCCATCAGCTCTTCCAGGCTCTTCTCACGCGGGTTTAAGCGGGCAACGTTGCCGGTGGTGTGGTCGGCCCCCTGGGCACTGGTCATAAAGGTCACGCCGGTGCCCTCCACCACCCGCGGGTCGTAAGCGCTCATCGCCTGATCGCGCACCGCCGGCACCCGATCGTGACCGATAGCGCGGCCGAAGCGAGCAGTCCCGGTGGCGTAGCGACGGCCTTCTTTACTTCCCCTGCGCATCTCGTCGGCTACCCGCCGGACGAATTCGAGGCTGCCCCACTCTCCCAGGCCAGCGTCCATCGCCACCCCCAGGGTGGCGCCCCACTCGATGGTGTCGATGCCCAGATCGTTGGCCAGGCGGTTGAGTTCGGCCACCTCGTCGAGGGTTTTTAGGCAAAGGTTGCTGCCGGCCACTCCCAAAGTTTCGTACTCGAGCGGGCTGACGATTACCCGGCCGCTGGCGTCGGGAAACTTGTTGGAACATTTGATGACGCAGCCGGGCATGCAGGCGTGCTCGGTGGCCCCCTGACCGCCGCGCTCCAGAATCGTACGCCGCATAACCTCGCCACCCAGCGGATTTTCCTTCTCGGCAAAACGCCCGCGGCTGAAGTTTTTGGTGGGAAGGCCGCCCAGCATGTTCTCAAAGTCAGCGGTGCCGGCGGTGCCGACCACGGTATAACGGCGCACGCCGTCGTCGCTCATCAGCGCCTTGGCGTAATCGCGCATGGCCCGCTTGAACGCCGGCGTTCTGGCGAACTCGGGGGTCTCCCCTCCCTCCACCACGATCGCCTTGACCCGTTTGGCGGCGAATACCGCTCCGGTGCCGCCGCGCGCCGAAAGGCGGCTGGGTTGGAAATCGGAGTCGGTTATGGAAAAACCACCCAGAAGGCCGCCATACTCCGCCACCGGGCCTATTAGGCCGATGCTGACCGCGGCAGGATAGCGCTCGCGCAGCATTGCCGCCGTTTCGTAAACGCCGCGCCCCAGGTAGCGCTCGGCGCTCTCCAACCGCAGGCCCTCTTCGCCAACGTGGAGCAGCACCCAGCCCCGGGCCGCCCCCAACAACGTCAAACCGGCAATGCCCAACCGCCCCAGCGCGTAAGCCAGGGTACCGCCCGAGTTGGATTCTTTGACCCCGCCGGTGAGCGGGCTCTTGAAACCGATGCTGATCCGGTTGGCGCTGGAAAAGCTGGAGCCTGCAAAAGGTCCGGTGGCGATGATTATCGGGTTCTCGGGGCTTAGCGGATCCACCTCTGCGATGCCACGATCTAGCAGCTCGCGCGCCGTGCGCCAGCGTCCTCCGCGAAGCGCCTCCCGGGGCTTCACTACCCGCGTTTCCACCTGCCCGGTGGCGAGGTCGATGGTCAGCCAGCGACGTTTCATGCCCCATTCTACCGGTGCGCGGGCAAGATGAATTCGTGGAAGCCTTCCGCGGTAGCGAAGGGGGGCGGCTGATGCCCCGCCGCTCGGAAATGCCTAACTGGAACCAGCATCCCAAGGTGCTGCGGGCGCTGGCCCAGAGCCTTGAAGTGCAGTACTATCTGCCGCCAGGAGAAAAAGCTTACTCGCAAAAACCGCCGCTACTGGCGCGGGCGATTCCAGCAGCCGTGCTTGGCAGCGTATTGGCGCTATAATTTATTTTTATTCACCAGGGGGGAGGTATTTTACGATGGAGGTGGCGCTGTCGCTGGTGGCTGCAGCTGAGTTTTGGATCGGGCGCAAACCGGGCAAAGTCAGGCTGGAGTCTCACGAGGATGCGCCTGACCATCTGGTGGGTCCAAAGGCCACTCCGGACGTTGCGGTAGGGAAGGAGGTGTAAGTTGTTGGACGGCAATGAGGGAGTGTTGCGGCTCGAGCCGGGGCCCAAAGTACGAAGGTTCTACCTGCTGAGTCTGTTCGTAGCGGTCGTTTTCATTGCCCTTGCCGTATGGCTATATTTCAATTATTCCCGCTGGCTGGCCGCCCTTGTCTTCCTGGTGTTCTTGGATATACTGCTCGCCTTGCCGCGTTCCTGGAGCTGGGCCCGGCCCCTGGAGGTAAGGGGTGAACAATTGTGCTGTAATGGCGATTGTCGCGATCTAGCCAGTCTGACCGCAGCCGGATTCGATACACGCAACGCGGCTCGCGTAGCCAACATGAGCGAAGGCGCGCTGGTGCTGAAGTGGGAGGATGGTGAAGTCTGGCACGTACCGCTATCGCTTTGTGGCTGGGACGTGCTCTGGGAGCGTATCCGCGAGCTGCTGCCAGGTTTGGAGCTGGGCGACTGGCGGCAAGACACAACGTTGCAACAGATTTTAGCTCGCGCCTGGGACATGCCGATCTGCTTACCTCAGGGGGTGGTGTTTGGTAGCCTACAGAGGTCGAATTTTACCCACTTCGCCTTATTGATACTTTTGCTCGGTGTTATTGACGGCCTGGTGGTAGGCCTGCTAGAAATATTTTTTTCCGGTTACGGCTTTGACTGGGTCGGAGGATTGTTGGCCATGATGGTCGCCGTCTGGTATCTAGGCAGGCGTCGGCGGGGAGGTTAGTTGAGTCGTCCTTGCGCTTACGCCAAAACTCGCGTTACTTCGGCTTGGGAACAGTGGTTTTAACGTTTGCTAGCGGCATTGCTAGCCGCAGCCGACCGCCTGCCGTTGAAAGCTGGCTCAATCTCCCCAGCTCCGGCGGCGCTGATTGTGCTCGGCGGACTGTTGTACGCATAGCAGATAAGCTCCGCAAAAAAAGACACTTGTTATTCACCATCTTGCCAAAAGCAATCTGCGCCAACAGCGATTGCCGCCCGCTGGGCTCCCCGAGTCTCTTCGATCTCGACTGGCGCCGGCCGTGCTTGCTTCACCCCTGGATACCGGTATCGCGCCCGGGGGTTGGTCCCCAAACCTGGCTGGCGCCGCTCAATCTGGAAAGCTGGGATGCTTTTTTGGAATTTTTTGCGTGAGCTGTATCCCGATCGGGCCCCGCCGACTGACATCGCCGCTACGGAATCACTTTGCCGGAGGGCGTACGGGTAAACCGAGCCAGCTTTATCGTCCAGTTGCTGGCCGGTATAGCGATTCTCAAGGCAATCAACTGGCCGTTGCTGCAGCCGCGGGCCGGGAACGCTCCAACTGGTTCAACCTGGCTCAGAGGACGTCGGCCCTCTACACCAATGAATGTCTAGTAAAGACCATCCCGCCACCTCGCATGGTCACCGCGCCATGGCGGGAAGGCGGTAAAAACCCCGTCGCGAATGTGGAGAGGCGGTAAAATACCTCCAGCCCATGCTGGCCCGCGCACATTCCTTTACCCTGCACGGCCTTGACGCCCTACCCGTGGTGGTCGAGGCCGACGTATCGCCCGGATTTCCCGGCTTTACCGTGGTGGGGCTGCCCGACGCGGCAGTGAACGAGTCGCGCGACCGGGTGCGGTCAGCGCTCAAGAACAGCGGTTTTCCATACCCGCAGATGCGGATCGTGGTCAACCTGGCCCCGGCCGAGCTACGCAAGGAGGGGCCGCTTTACGACCTGCCTATCGCCCTGGCGCTCCTGGCGGCTCAGGGGGTCATTCCAGCCGAAAACCTGGAAGGGTGGGCGGTGGCGGGCGAGCTAGCCCTCGACGGCGAACTCCGCCCCATTAGCGGGGCCATCAACCTGGCGCTGGGGGCGCTCGAGAACGGGCAGAAGAGGCTGCTCCTGCCTCCGGGCTCGGCCGAGGAGGCGAGCGTGATCGAAGGGCTCGAGGTCTATGCCCCGCGCACGCTGAGCGAGGCGGTGGCCTTCCTGCTAGGCGACCGGGAGCTCGAGCCGGTGCGCTCGCCTGACCTGGTGGACGAACTGGAGGGGGTGCTCGACCTGGCCGACGTCAAGGGACAGGCCAAGGCCAAGCGGGCGGTGGAGATCGCCGCCGCCGGCTTTCATCACCTGCTGATGGTGGGCACCCCCGGCTCGGGCAAGACGATGCTGGCCCGGCGGCTGCCCTTCCTGCTTCCGGCGCTGAACCACGAAGAGGCGCTAGAGGTGACGCGCATCCACGCCGCCGCCGGGCGCCTGATGCGGGGGCTGGTGCGGCGGCCGCCGTTTCGCAGCCCCCACCACACCACCTCCGACGCCGGCTTAATCGGCGGTGGGGCGGTGCCCAAGCCGGGCGAGATCAGCCTGGCCCACCGCGGAGTGCTCTTCCTCGACGAGCTGCCCGAGTTTCCTCGGCGCACGCTCGAGGTGCTGCGGCAGCCGCTCGAGGACGGGGTGGTGACGGTGAGCCGGGCCCGGGCCAGCTTCACCTTCCCCGCGCGCTTCCTGCTGGTGGCGGCGATGAACCCCTGTCCCTGCGGCTGGTACGGCGATCCGGAGCGGACCTGCACCTGCTCCCTCACAGCCCGCCGGCGATACGTTGGCCGCATCTCCGGCCCATTGCTCGACCGCTTCGACCTGGTGGTGAGCGTGCCCCGCCTGACCGCGGCCGAGCTGGCCCGCGCCCCCGAAGGCGAGCCCACCGCGGCCGTGCGCGAGCGGGTGCTGGCGGCGCGCGAACGGATGCTGGGCCGCCAGGGCAAGACCAACGGTGAGCTGGTGGGTCGCGAGCTGGCGGAGGCGCTGGCGCTCGACGAGGGTGCCCAGGGGTTGCTAGCCGCCGCCGCCCGCAAGCTCCAGCTCACCGGCCGCAGCTTCGACAAGGTGCAGCGGGTGGCGCGCACCATTGCCGACCTGGCGGGCGCGGAGCGCGTGAAGGAAGCGCACGTGGCCGAGGCGCTCGTATTTCGCGAAGCCCTGAATTAGGCCAAAGAACCCCTTGGGCACTCGTTATAATTGGAAAAACAACGGGCTGGAGCGAGCACCCTATGGAATTGAGCGGAAATTTGCGGGAGTTGGAGTTTGCGCAATTGATCACCCTAGTGGCACATCTCGAGGGCGTGCTCGAGCTATGGCACCTCCCGCGCAAACGCACGTCCCAGCTCTACCTCAAACGACGAAAGCTTCGTTGCATTAACGTCAACGGCGACTTCCTCGACCCTCTCCAGGCCAAGGCCTTTCTGGCCGAGTTGGCTACGGGCAACGAGGGCGCTTTTGAGTTCATCGCGCGCCCATTCCGCACCCCTTGCAAGCCACCGCTGAACTGGCCCCTCGACAAGCTGCTGCTGAGTGTCTTCACCCAGTACGACGAACAGCTGCGCTACCTGGACCTCCTGCCCGACCCCGAACGCCGCTTCCGCCTCACCGCGCTCGCCAACCCCGACGGCAGCCTCTTCCTGCGAGCAGCGGGCCCCCTGTTGCAGCGCGAAGAGGGCGCGAGCGCCAAGGAGATCGCAAACAAGCTACGGTTGCCGCTCGACCAGGTGCGTTACTACCTGCACAAGCTGCTGGAGCGCAACAAGGTGGAGCCCGCCCGGTAAGCTGAGGGCATGCGCCCCCTGATCCTGGGCAGCGCGGGATCGCAACCCACCCCCAAGGCGGGCTGCACCTGCCGGCTGTGCACCCTCGCCCGCGAGCAGGGCGGCCGCGCGCGGCGCACCGGGCCCAGCCTCTACCTCCCCGAGGCCGAACTGCTCGTCGACACCCCCGAGGAGGCCAACCTCCAGCTCACCGCCCACGGCCTCACCCCGCGCCACGTCGTCTGGACCCATGCCCACCCCGACCACGCCGCCGGGATGCGGGTGGTGCAGTTCCTGGCCCAATCGGCAAACCGGCCGGTGCAGGGCTGGGTGCCGCGGCCACTCTACCCCGTCCTCGCCGAGCGCTATCCCCTTGAGCGCCTGGTGGACGCCGGCTACCTGGAGCTACACCTGATCGCGCCGAGCCGCCCTTTCGACCTGGGCGGGGTGCGGGTCACACCACTCGCACACGGGCTGGAAGAGCCCGTCTTCGCCTACCTCTTCGAGACCGCTAGCGCCCGCGGCCTCTACGCCCCCGACCATGTCCGCAGCCTGCCCCTGCCCGAAGGGCCCTTCGACTGGGCGGTCGTGCAGATGCCCATTCCGCCGCTGGACGCCCTGCCCTTCGAGCTCCCGCCCAACGACGAAGCCTGGCAAGCCTTTTACACCTTCGACCAGGCCGTCGAGGCCTGGCGCGAGCGGACACGCCAACTCGTCTTCACCCACGTCTACGAGAGCGTGGGGATGACCCCAGAGGAATTAGACGCGGTGGCGGCGCGCGCTGGGGAGTGGGTGGCCTTCGCCCACGATGGGATGGCGGTCGAGTCCGCCGCCGTGCCAACGCCCGAGCTGGACAGGCTCGAGCGCTTCCGCGCGGAGCAGGCGCGGATCGAGCGCGCCTACGCGGACGATCCCAAACGCATGCGCGCCGAGCTGCGGCGGCTCTGGGCGCGCTTCAAAAAAGGCTAGAACTCGCCCCGCGCCAGGTCGTTGAAGCGCACGTGGGCGGCGTGGAACTGCAGCTCCACGGTCCCCACCGGGCCGTTGCGCTGCTTGCCCACGATGATCTCAGCGATACCCGCCTTCTCGGAGTGTTCGTTGTAGTAGTCGTCGCGGTAGATGAAGAGCACCAAGTCGGCGTCCTGCTCGATCGAGCCCGACTCGCGCAGGTCGCTGAGCATGGGGCGTTTGTTGGGCCGGCTTTCGACCGCGCGGCTGAGCTGGCTAAGCGCCACCACCGGCACCTCAAGCTCGCGCGCCAGGCTCTTAAGCCCGCGGCTGATCGCGGCGATCTCCTGTTGGCGGTTCTCGCCGTTGCGGCTCGACTGCCCGCCGCTCATCAGCTGCATATAGTCGATGACGATCAGCCCCACCTTGTGATGCGCAGCCAGGCGACGCGCCCGCGCGCGCAACTCCATCAGGGTCAGGCCCGGGGTGTCGTCGATGAAGACCGGCGCCTCGTAGATGCGCCCGGCCGCGGTGACCAGCCGCTCGTAGTCGCGGTCGGAGAGCTGCGCCTGGCGTATGCGGTTCATGTCCACCCGGGCCTCACTCGAGAGCATGCGCAGCACCAGGTCGAGTGCGGGCATCTCGAGCGAGAAGATGGCTACCGGAACACCGTCACGCAGAGCCACGTTCTGGGCGATGGTGAGGGCAAAGGCAGTCTTACCCATCGAAGGGCGCGCGGCAATGATGTTGAGGCTGCCCGGACCCAGGCCACCAATCATCTGGTCCAGGTCGGCGAAGCCGGTAGGGAGCAGGTCGTCGGCAACCCCGTCCTCCCGCAGGCGCGCGATGCGCTCGTGGGCCTCGGTGACGAGCTCGCGCATCTCCTGAAAATCGTGGCGCGGCCCGTGGGTGGCCACGTCGAGGATGAGCTTGCCCGCCTGGTCCACAATCTCCTCGACACTGCCCGCCTCGTCGTAGGCCAGCCGCATCGCCTCGCCGGCGGCGGCGATGAGGCGCCGGAGCACAGCCTTCTCCGCCACAATGCGGGCATAGTGCTCGGCGTAGGCCGCGGTGGGCGTGGCCTCGCTCAACCCCACCAGGTAGGTGTGCCCGCCCACCTCGTCCAGCTCGCCGTTCTTCTTGAGCTCCTCGGCCAGGGTCACCAAGTCAACCGGCTCGCCGCGGGCGCGCAACGCCTCCATGGCGCGCCAGATCTTGCGGTGCGCTTCCTTGTAGAAGACTTCAGGTGTGATCAAACCCTCAACGCGGTCAATGGCGTCGTTGTCCACGAGCGCCGAGCCCAGCACGCTGGCCTCGGTCTCTAGGTTGTGCGGGGGCACGCGCCCCACGGGCAGGGTCTTCGCCGGCTCCGCCATGCTCGCTTGCCTTTCAACGCCCCGCTGGGGGGACCTCATGCTACCAAGCCTGGCGGCCCGGGTGGTGAGGTGCCACCAAATACGGGGCCGCCCCGGACCGGTCCGGGGCGGCCCCGTATGCGGGCCTAGTCTTCGCTTTCGACCACAACCTTGAGCTGGATGGGTACCTCTGGGTGCGGCTTGTAGACCAGCTCGTAGCTGCCCAACTCCTTGATGGGCTTGGCCAGCTGCAGGCGCTTGGGATCGATGGTGATCTCGTGCTGCTTCTCGAGCGCCTCGGCGATGTCGCGGCTCGTGACCGAGCCGTAGATCTTGGTCTCGCCGGCCTTGACCTTGAGGGTCAAGGTGAGGGGCTCAAGGATCTCCTTCAGGCGCTCGGCCTCGGCCTTGCGCTCGGCGGCCTTCTTGGCCTGGGCGCGGATCTTGGCCTCGAGCGCCTTGAGGTTGGCCTCGGTGGCGAGGGCGGCGAGTCCGCGCGGCAACAGGTAGTTGCGGGCGTAGCCCGGTTTGACGTTCACGACCTGGCCCACGTCACCGAGTTTTTCCACGGGTTCGAGCAGGATGACTTTCACGGTGGCCTCCTACTTGCGGACCAGCTTCTCGGTGAAGGGCACGATCGCCAGGATGCGGGCGCGCTTGATCGTGGTGGCCAGGCGCCGCTGGTGTTTGGCGCAGACGCCGGTGCGGCGACGCGGCAGGATCTTGCCGGTCTCCGAGATGAAACGTCTCAGCATCTTGGCGTCCTTGTAGTCGGTGATCTCGAGCTCACCGGTGCAGAACTGGCAAACCTTCGGTTTGCGAAACCTACGGGGTCGAGTGGGTCGCTTGCTGCTCAAAACGGTAAATCCTCCTCTGGTGGGAAGTCTTCGAGGCCTTCGTCAATATCCACCCCTCCCGCCTGGGCCTGATTAGCAGGGGCACCGGTCCCACCACCATATCCGGGGCCACGAGAGAGGCGTTCGAGCCGGTGCGCTTCCACGCGCGTGGTAAAGCGGCGCTCTCCGGTTTGCGTCGTCCAGGAGTCGTTAACCAGGCGTCCCATGACGAAGAGGCCGTCGCCTTTCTTGAGGCTGGCCGCCCATTCGGCAAGCTCGCGCCAGGCCTGCACATCGAAGAAGTGGGTCTTCTCCTGCTCGGCCCCGCGCGAGACGAAGCGCTCGTTCACGGCCAGGCCGATGCGGATGACCGCGGTCCCCTGCGGCGTGTAACGCAGCTCGGGGTCGCGCGTCAGGTTGCCGATCAGCGTGACCTGGTTGAGCCCCTCGCGCAGGCGCTCCTGCCCGCGCGCGTCCGAGACCGTCTGGGCCTCGCCCTTGCCCGCGCGGTCGAGCAGCTCGATGCGGTCTACCCGCACGTCCACGGCGCTGCGCCGGCCGCCTTCGGTCTCCCAGCTGCGGTAGTCGAGACGGCCGTCCACGAACACCGGGGTGCCCGCGGTCAGCTGCTCGGCCAGCATCTCGGCGTAGCGCGCGAACATCTTGACCCGGTGGTACCAGGCCAGCTCGCGAACCTCGCCGGTCTCGGTGGTCACCTGGTCGTTGCCGGCCACGGTGACCTCGAGCACCGCCAGGCCGCCGGGGGTATACCGCAGCTCCGGGGTCTGGGTCACGGTGCCGATCAGCAGAATGCGGTTCAAGCCTTTCGCCATAGGAACATTCTAGCTTACGCTAGCCCTTTTTGGTCTTCCACTCCGGACGGTCGCGCACGATGAGCACGCGCCGCACGTTGTCACGGATGCGCAACTCGGCTTCCAGGGGCGCCGCTTCCTTGCCCTCCATCTCGACGGTGTAGAAGATGTAGTACCCTTCGGGATCCTTCTCGATGGGGTAGGCGAGGCGGCGGTTGCCCCACTCGTCGATCGCTTTTACCTCGGCCTTGTGATTGTCCAGCGCCGCTTGGATCATGTCCTTCTCCAGCTGGAGCTGGGTAGGCTCGAGGTTGGGGTTCAGGATGATCCCCACATCGTACTGTGGCATGTTCACCCCCTTTCGCTCGTGGGCTGGCCCGGCTCGGGCCGCAAGTTTTGATTATAGCAGCTCGCCGCCGCAGCGTGGGCGGCCCCGCTCAGGTCAGCTCGTGCACCCCAGGTCGTCCACGCTGAGGTGCAGCTCGGCCCAAGGCGGCGCACGTACTATTTGGGCGGAGACAGCCGCGCGGGTAGCGGCTAGGCACGGCCGCGAACCAGTGAGGCGCCCGCTGGGCCGAGCGGTATCCCAGGAAACGTCGTGGAGTGAGGCACGGGGCTGGCCGGGGCCGACGGGGCAGTCGCGGCCGTCACAGGCGTGCTCGCACGGGGGCAGACGGCAGGGCGGCGGGTCGCCAGCGCGCCCGCCCGCACCGGCCGGCTCACAGGAGGGGAGCCACAAGAGCCCCACTACCGCACAGGCTGCATAGACCGAAATCCGGTTCTTGAACATGGGTCCCTCCCGGACTTTCACTGGTCAGGTCATCCTAGCGCGAACGCAGGCCGGCGCGGGGCGCGCCCCGCGCCGGCTGGAGCGTCCGGGATTAGAGGTTGAGGTAGATGTCGCGCATTTCAGCAAGCAGCGCCTCGAGCCTCGCCTGGTCCACCGGCCGATCCTCAGGAAAGTACTCCTCGGGGTCGATCTGGGTGCGCAGCAGCTTGAGCTGCCAGGTGTGGGCCGCAGGCAGGGCACGCTCGGTGCGCTCGAACTCCTCGAGGATGCCAGGCTCGATGAAGTGGGCTATAGAGGGTACCTCGTGGTCCATGAAGACGTGCTCGCCCCCCTCGGCACGGGTATAGCCGCGCACCAGGTAGTCGATGACGACCACGTCGGTGTCGAAGAAGTGGAAGATTTCGTTGAGCGAGCGCAGCGGGCTGATCTCGCCGCAGGTTGAGAGCTCGATGTCCACCCGGAAGCCGAGGATGCCCTCGGGGTGGGCGAAATCGGGATAGGTGTGGGCGGCAATGTGGCTCTTGTCGAGGTGCATGGCCACCCGGTCGGCCCAGGTGGGCGGGGCACCGGAGCCGGCCTCGTCGGAGAGGAGGAGCAGGGCGCTCGCGCCGTAGGGATCGTAGTCTTGCTCGGAGGCGGCGAGGACCTCGGCGTCGATGATCTCGGAGATGCGCTCGAGCAACCCTCGCACCCGCGCGGCGGAGAAGCGCTCGTTGAGGTAGGCGGCGTACTCTCTCTTGTCGCGCTCGTCCTCGGCCACGAAGAAATCGTAGAAACTGAAGCTGAGCAGTTTGCGCAGGTTGTTGAACCCGCTGAGCTTGAGCTTAGCCACCGGCCACCTCCAGCTGCTCGCGCAGATCCTGCGGCAACGCAAAGGCCGCCGCCAGCGCCTCGGGCCCGGTGCGGGCGAGGTCGAGCCCCCGCTCCGCCGCGCGGCTGGCGAAGAGCCCGGCGATTGCGAGCGGGTCGTTCGGCAATGTCTCCGCCGGCCCGGCGACGGCGAAGCCCCAGAGGTTGTAGAAGCTGGGCACGTTCATCCCGTAGCTGTGCACCCCGCCGAAGACCGAAGCGAGCGAGGCGCGCACGCGGCGGTGACCCGCAAGCGCCTGGGGCACGAGCGGCCCCGCCTGGGTGCCGAGCACCGCTCCGGGCGCCAGGGCGGCCGCGAGCTTGCGATAGAAGGGCGCGCCGTAAAGCTGCGCCGCCGGGGCGTCCTCCTCGCTGGCGTCGATGAGGTCGCCCACCACCACGTCGAAACCGCCGGGGGTGTGGTCGAGGTAGGCCACGATGTCCTCGTGGCGCAGCTCAAGCCGGGGGTCGTCCCACGCCTCCCCCGCCCAGTCGGGGATAAGTTCCTTGCAGAGGTTCACGAAGGCCTCGTCCAGGTCCACCATCACCACCCGCTCCACGCTGGGGTGGCGCAGCACCTCGCGCAGCGTCGCCCCCTCACCCCCACCCATGATGAGCACCCTGCGGGGCTCGGGGTGGGCCAGCATGGCGGGGTGGACGAGCGCCTCGTGATAACGCCCCTCGTCGGCCTCGCACGACTGCAGGTCGCCGTCGAGGGCGATGCAGACGCCGTGGGCGCGGCTTTTGAAAAACAAGTAGTGCTGCCAGGCGGTCCTGCCTACGGCCAGCACTTCCTCGATCTCGTGGTGCACCCGATCGCTAGCGTTAAGGATCTGTTTGAGCTCGAGCATTTCACCTCCCGAGAGCCCGCGGGCCCCGTTTGCCTATAGCGTAAGCTGTGAACCGTGAAGCTCGCCACCCTTCGGCTGGAGCGCGCGCTCGAGCCGTCCCTGGCCTCGGGCCACCCCTGGGTCTACCGCAACCACCTGCCCGCCCACCAGCTCCAGACCGGCGACTGGGTGCGACTGGTCGCGGGCCGGGCCGAGGCCGTGGGCGTCTATGACGCCGAGGGCCAGGTGGCCGTGCGCCTCTTCGACTCCGGGCGCGTCCCCACCGCGGCCGACCTGGCGGCGCGGGTGGCCGAGGCGCTGGAGCTGCGCCGCCGGCTGGTTCCGCCCGAGACCGACGCCTACCGCCTCGTCTTTGGCGAGGGCGACTACCTGCCCGGGGTGGTGGCCGACCGCTACGGGCGCTACCTGGTGGTCAAGACCTACAGTGAGGGGGTGCGCCGGGCGGTGCTGCCCGGGGTGGTGAAGGCGCTGGGGCGCGCGCTCGGCCCACGCGGCATCGCCCTGCGTGATGCCGCGGGCCTGCAGCCGCTCTTTGGTGAGCTGCCGCCGCCGGAGCTCACCGTACGCGAGCGGGGGCTGCGCTTCGTGGCCAACCTGCACGCCGGCCAGAAGACCGGCCTCTTCCTTGACCAGCGCGAGAACCGCCAGAAGGTGCGCGAGCTCGCGTCCGGCGCACGGGTGCTCAACCTCTTCGCCTACAACGGCGGCTTCTCGGTCTACGCCCTCGCGGGCGGCGCGGTCTTCGTGCGCAGCGTCGACACCAGCGCCGCCGCGCTGCGCGACGCCGAGCGCAACGCTGCTCAGAACGGCTTCGCCGAGCGCCACGAGGCTGTCGTTGCCGACGTCTTCGAGTTTTTGCCCCGCCACGACGAGCGCTACGACCTGGTGATCGTCGATCCGCCGGCGCTGGCACGCAAGAAGGCCCAGCGCCGCACGGCATTGCGGGCTTATGCGCGGCTGAATGCGCTGGCGCTGGCGCGCCTGCGCCCCGGCGGCCTGCTGGCCACCGCCAGCTGTACCGCCCAGGTAAGCCCCTCAGCCTTCCGCGAGGCGCTGGCCGAGGCGGCGCGCCGCGCCGGGGTGCGCACCCAGATCATTCACGAGGCCGGCCACGCCCCCGACCACCCGCTCCGGCCCGAGTTCCCCGAGGGGCGCTACCTCAAGTTCGTAGTGCTGCGGGTGCTGGAGCCCATCGGGTAAGCTGCAAGATATTCCGCCAGTGGGCGGAACGGGCCCATGGAAGCGATTCGTGAACTCCTCGTGCTGCTGGGCGGCTTCTTCATTCTTGCTCTTGCGGCGAGCTCGATCGGCCGCTACGCCACCCGCTACAGCCTGCCCCTGATCAGCGGCTTCCTCTTTGCCGGCATCCTCATCGGGCCTTACGTCCTGGGGATGATCACCAAGGAGGAGCTCGAGCGCCTGCGCTTCATCGATGAGATGGCCCTGGCCTTTATCGCCTTCGCCGCCGGGGCCGAACTATACCTGGGCGAGGTGCGGCCGCGGCTACGCCCCATCGCCATCATGACCGCGGCCCAGACCTTCACCATCGCCCTCATCGGCGGCTGGGTCGCCTACCACCTCTTCGGCTTCATCCCCGACCTCAGCGATCCGACGCGCCGGGCGCTGGCCCTGCTCACCGGGGTTGTACTCATCGCCCGCTCCCCCTCCTCCACCATCGCCATCATCAACGAGCTGCGCGCCAAGGGCCCCTTCACCCAGCTCGTGCTGGGGGTGACAGTGGTGACCGACGTGGTCGTCATCGTCCTCTTCACCCTGGCCTTCGAACTCGCCCTGGTCTGGGTGCACGGCCGACCGCTGGGACCGGGCTTCTTGCTGCTGCTGGTGGTGGAGATTGCCACCTCGGTGGCGCTGGGCTTCCTGCTGGCCGCCTTCTTCCGCCGCCTCATGGCCACCCGCCTACACGCCTGGTTCAAGGGCGCGGTGGTGCTGGCGGGGGGCTACGCCATCTTCGCCATCAGCCACGCGCTGCGCATCGCTAGCGAGGCCCACCTAGGAGCAGCAATTACGCTCGAGCCCCTGCTCATCGGCATGATCGCGAGCTTCTTGCTGGTCAACTTCTCCGGCTTCCGCGACGAGTTCACCAAAATCCTTGAGGACCTAGGACCCTCGGTCTACATCGCCTTCTTCACCCTTACCGGCGCCGGGCTCGCCCTCGACGTGCTGGGCCGTGCCTGGTCCATTGCGCTGGCCCTCTTCGCCGCGCGCATGGTCGGCATCTACGCCGGCTCCTTCTTGGGGGCGCTGCTCGCGCGCGAGCCACTGCGCCACGCCACCTACTCGGGCCTCGCCTTCGTGACCCAAGCGGGGGTAGCGCTGGGTCTCACCAAGAAGGTGGCCGACGAGTTCGCCGGCTTCGGCGAGGCCTTCGCCGCGGTGATCGTGGGCCTGATCGTGCTCAACCAGCTGGTGGGGCCGCCGCTGTTCAAGTGGTCGCTGCTGGCGGTGGGCGAGGCCCACCCCCGCGGCCAGGGCGAGTTCGACGGCGTGCGCGACGTCATCCTCTTCGGCGACGACGACCAGACCCTCACCCTGGCGCGCCGGCTGCACAAAGACGGCTGGCAGGTACGGCTGGCCACACCCGATGCCGAGCGCGCCAGCGAGCTAATGGGGGCGGGCTTCCCGGTGACGCACTACACCAACCTAGACGAGTCGGCCCTGCGCAAGCTTCAGGCCGAGGCCGCCGACGCCGTGGTCTGCCTGCTCTCCGACGCCGAGAACCACCGCATCTGCGAGACCTTCTACGAGAACTACGGCACCGAGAGCCTGGTGGTGCGGCTCGCCAGCCGCGACTGGGCGCCGCGCTTCGCCGAACTGGGTGCGGTGGTGGTGGACCCCGGCATGGCCACACTCAGCCTGCTCGAGCAGTTCGTGCACGCCCCCCAGGCGGCAAGCCTGCTGCTGGGTCTCGAGGAGGGCAAGCAGGTGGTGGACGTGGAACTGCGCGACCCGGCGCTCCACGGAGCGCTGTTGCGCGAGCTGCGGCTGCCGCCCGACACCCTGGTTCTGGCCATCCACCGCGACGGCCAGGCGATCGTCACACACGGCTACACCCAGCTGCGCCTGGGCGACAAGGTGACCGTGATGGGCGCCCCCGAGAGCCTGCGCGAGGTAGAGCTCAAGTTCGCCGCCACCCCCAGCCCTCCGGGGCGTTCGACCTAAATGCACCGGTATAATCACCCCATAGATGCGGGTATGCTTCTTCGTCACCTGCCTGGCCGACCAGTTTTTCGCTGAAGCCGCCGCCGACGCGGTCCGGCTCTTGCGGGCGTTGGGCGTGGAGGTCAGCTTCCCTCGCGCGCAGACCTGCTGCGGCCAGCCCGCCTTCAACGCCGGGCACTGGGACGAGGCCCGCAGAATGGCCGCCCACACCCAGGACGTCTTCGCGGGGTGTGAGTACGTGGTGCTGCCCTCGGGCTCGTGCACCACGATGCTGCGCGCCTACACCCCCCGCCTCTTCGAGGGCGATCGCCACCGCTACGACGCGGCGCTGGACCTGGCAGGACGTAGCTACGAACTGGTGGAGTTTTTGGTGCGGGTGCTGAACACAGAAAGCGTGGGTCGGGGGCTCACGGGCCGGAGGCTGGCCTACCACCACGGCTGCCACGTCAGCCGCGAGCTGGGCATCAAGGAAGAGCCGGTGCGCCTGCTCGAGGCGGCCGGGGCCAAGGTCGTGCCCTGGGAGGCCGACCAGGAGTGCTGCGGCTTCGGCGGCGTCTTCTCAGTCAAGAACGCACCTGTCAGCCTGGCCATGGCCGACCGCAAACTCGACACCCTGCCCGAGGTGGACGCGCTCACCTCAGCCGACGGCGCCTGCTTGCTGCACCTGGCCGGGCGCGCGAAGAAGCGCGGGCTCGCCGTGCCGGTGCGGCACGTCGCCAGCCTGCTTTGGGAGGCCCACCGTGGCGGCTAAGGGGTACAAGGCAGCAGCCCGGCGCACGCTCGAGCACGCGCCCGAGGTGCGCGAGGCCGTCACCCGCGCCACCCTCCACTTCGACCGCAACCGCGAGCGCGCCTACGGCGAGGTCGAGGCCGAGGCCTGGCGCGACTGGGCCGCGGCGACGAAGCGCCACACCCTGAGCCGGCTCGACCGCTACCTGCTCGAGGCCGAACGAAACCTCACCGCCCCCGGCACCGAGGTCCACTGGGCCGAGGACGCCAAGGACGCGCAGCGGATTTTGCAGGAGCTGGTGGAGCGCTACGGCGTGCGGCGGGTGGTCAAGGGCAAGAGCATGCTCAGCGAGGAGCTGGGGGTGAACGAGCATCTGGAGCGCTTGGGGGTGGAGGTCTTCGAGACCGACCTGGGCGAGTACATCATCCAGCTCGCGGGCGAGCCGCCAAGCCACATCGTCGGCCCGGCGATCCACAAGGGGCTCGAGGAGATCCGCGCCCTCTTCCACGAGCGTCTGGGCACGCCGCCGGACGCCAGCCCAGAGACGCTCGCCGCTGTCGCCCGCCGGGTGCTGCGCGAAGCCTTCCTAACTGCCGATATGGGCATCAGCGGCGCCAACTTCGTGGTGGCGGAAACAGGAACGGTGGTGTTGGTGGAAAACGAGGGCAACATCCGCCTCACCACCAGCACGCCGCGGGTACACGTAGTGTTCGTGGGCATCGAGAAGCTGCTTCCACGCGCGCGCGACCTGGAGGTCTTCTTGCAGCTTCTCGCACGCGCCGCCACCGGCCAGAAGATCGGTACCTTCGTGAGCCTGATCAACGGGCCGCGGCGCGAGGGCGAGCCCGACGGGCCCGAGCACCTGCACGTCATCTTCGTGGACAATGGCCGCACCAGTGTCCTCGCCGACCGCGAGATGCACGAGGCGCTTTCCTGCATCCGCTGCGGCGCTTGCCTCAACGCCTGCCCCGTCTACCGCCAGACCGGCGGACACGCCTACGGCCAGGTCTACTCTGGGCCCATCGGTATCGTGCTCACCCCTGGGCTCAAGGATCCCCGTCTGGCCGAAGACCTCGGCTACGCCTGCAGCCTCTGCACCGCCTGCGCCGACGTCTGCCCGGTACGCATCCCCCTGCCCAAACAGATCCTCACCTGGCGGGTGCGCAGCACAAAGCATGCCCCCGCCACCGAGCGGCTCGCCTTCGAGGGCTACGCCGAGGTGATGACGCGGCCACGCTTCTACCGGCTTTCAAGCAAGCTGCTCCGCCTCACCGCGCCCCTCACCGGCGCGCCCTGGCTGCCTGTTCTGGGCGCTTGGGCCGCGGGTCACGGGGCGCTCGAGCCCAGCCCCAAAAGCTTCCGCGAGATCTGGGAGGAGGAACTGGACGGTGCCTGACGCCAGGAGCCGCATCCTCCAACGCGTACGCCGCGCCCTCGAGGGCCGCTGGCCGGTAGAGGCACCCACGAGGCCCTGGCGTCCCGCTGTAGAGGAAACGGGTGCAGTAGCGCGTTTCCTCGCCCACGCAAAGGCCAGCGGCGTGGAGGCGCATCGGTTCGAAGGCCCGGCCGCCGCCCGCAACTGGCTAGAGGACTGGGCCGCGGGCTTCAAAAACGCGGCGGTGAGCCCGCTCATTCCCGAAGCGCTGCGGCCGTCGCTGCCGGCTGCGCCGCCCGAAAAGGCCGAGCTGGGCGTGAGCCGCGCCCTTGCGGCCGTGGCCGACACCGGAAGCGTACTGCTTTCGAGCACCGAGGGCCGAAGGCTTCAGCTCCTACCCCCGGCGCACCTTGTCTGGGTGGACGAGTCCGAGGTGGTCCAGCACCTGGGCGAGGTGCTGGGGCGACTCGCAGACGACCCACCCAGCGCCCTGGCACTGCACTCGGGCCCCAGCAAGTCGGCCGATATCGGCCAGATAATGGTGCAGGGGGTGCACGGCCCCGGACGACTGGTCGTGGCGGTTGTGCGCGGCCTGGCGGAGCTGGAGGCCGACCCCACGGAGCCAGCCTCCACACGCGAGGCCCCTTCTCACACCCCTAAGACTACACCCCCCGCCGCGCTCGACTGGGAGGCCGTGCACGCTCTCGAGGATCACCGCCTTGCCACCAAGCGCGGCGACGCCTTCACCGTGGAAAAGGTCACTGAAAACACCGCGGTGGTGCGCGTGAGCTCAAGCAACAAGACCTACACCCTGCGCCGCCGCTGCCTGGAAAAGGCCGCCCGCCTGGCCTCGGCCGGCACCCCCATCCCCGGCCCGGCAGCCTACCGTAAGCTCGCCTGCAACGAAGCCCCCGCCTACGCCTGGGCCATCCTGCATACCCTCGACCTCATCTAACCGTGCGCCTCGACTGGCAGACCTACACCCTCGAGCTAGCCCACCCTTTCCGCATCGCCCACGGCACCAGCCAAACGCGGACCGCAGTCTTCGTGGACCTGGAGGGCGGCCTCGGCGAGGCCGCGGTGGTAAACTACCATGGCGAGAGCGTGGAGGCGGTGGCCGCCTACCTGGAGGCTGCCCGCGCCCGGCTCGAGGATGCGCCCAACAGCTTGCAGGGCAGGCTCGCGCGCCTGCCTGCCGGGGGCTCGCGCGCGGCGCGGGCCGCGCTGGAGATGGCGCTCTTTGACCTCTGGGGCCAGGCGCTGGGCGCACCGCTGTGGCGACTCTTGGGCCTCGACGCCGGGCGCGCCCCGCCCACCTCGTTCACCGTCGCCATGGGCGACCCCGAGGAGATGGCCAGCCTGGCCCGCGCCGCGAAGATGCCCGTCCTCAAACTCAAGCTGGGCTCCGCAGGCGACCTGGCGCGGCTCGAGGCGGTGCGCGCCGCCCGCCCCGACGCCCGCATCCGCGTTGACGCCAACGGCGGCTGGACGCTCGAGACCGCCCGCCGCCTTCTCCCCGAGCTCGTGCGCCTGGGCGTCGAGTTCCTGGAGCAACCCCTCCCGCCCGAAGAGCGCGCGGCTTACGCCGAGTTGAAAGGTAGTCTCCCCCTTTTCGCCGACGAGCCCATCAAGACCGTCCGCGACGTGGTGGACTGGGCCCCCTACGTGGACGGGGTGGTGATCAAACTGGCCAAGAGCGGCGGCCTCGCCCCGGCGCGGGCGATGATCGAGGCCGCCCGAGGCCTCGGCCTGCAGGTGATGCTGGGCTGCATGGTCGAGACCCGACTCGCCGTGGGCGCGGCCGCCCACCTGGCGCCACTAGCCGACCACGCCGACCTCGACGGACCCTTGTTGATAAAGAACGACCCCTTCGAGGGCCTGGGTTACGACGGCGCCCGCCTTGTCCTCCCGCGCAGGCCTGGACTCGGCATCACCCGGCGCTAAAAGGCGCGGCCCCCGCGAACGCGGGGGCCGGTCTGGCGGAGAGGGCGGGATTCGAACCCGCGGTACCCCGGTAGGGGTACAACACCTTAGCAGGGTGCCGCCTTCAACCACTCGGCCACCTCTCCACGCTGTGTTTTGGCGGAGGGTGAGGGATTCGAACCCCCGGTGGGCGTGAGCCCACAGCGGTTTTCAAGACCGCCGCCTTCAACCGCTCGGCCAACCCTCCACGGGCCGCATAGTTCATCTTGAGACGCCGCCCCGCGTTTGTCAAGAAACTCATGCCAGGTCGTCGAGCAGCTCGCGCACCGGCTTCTTCTTGCAGGTGAACATCGGGGTGTCGCGCAGGGTGTACAGGCTGGCCTCGGTGAAGCGCAGGCGGTGCACCAGGTCCACGAACTCTTGGGGGTGGTTGGCGTCGAAGGCGACGACGAACTCCTGGTCGTCGATGCCGTAGGAGTAGCTGGTGTTGAGGCGCACCCCGTCGAAAGGGGCAGAGACGTAGATGTGCTCGTCCATCATCCCCTGGCGGGTGTGGGGCGTGAGCTTGTACCACTCGCGCTTCTTCACGAAGGGGTAGACGAAGAGGTAGTCCCCCTCGCCGGGCATCAGCTCCACCCCCTCGCCTTCGGGGTTGTAGCGGTCGACGTAGATCGAGCGCTTCTGCATCGAGAGGTAGCTGTAGGGCTGGGTCAGGTAACCGGCCAAGCGGGTGCGGTTGAGCTCGCGCTGCATGGCCTGGAACTCGGCGGGGTCGAAGGCGATGCGCCAGATCATGAAGTCGGTGTCGGCCCGCAGGCCCACGAGCGAGTAGGTGCGCACGATGAAGCCCTCGCGGCCCGCCCACTTGTCCACGGCCGCGGCGAACTCGTCCTTGGCGGCCTCGATCTCGCTGGGCTCGAGCCTGCGGAAGGCGGGGTCGAGCTTGAAGAAGGCGTAGTTCATGAACTGCCGCCGGGCGCGGTCGGGGGCCTTGTCGAGCACCAGCCCGGCGGGGTCCAGGTCGGTCATGCGGCGGGTCGTCTTCTCGCTGTACTCGCGCAGCTTCTTTTCGGGTCGCTTGGGGCGTTCGGCCATGCCCGTATTTTAGAGGCCGGCCACAAAAAGAACGTGAGCCGGATTGCAGCGGCCCACGTTCGCGTCGGATTGAACACCCACTAGTAGGGGCAACCCGGGCTCGCGCCCCACTCGTTGATCAGGTAGTCCTCGAGCGAGGTGCTGCGGTCGGCGAAGTTGAGGGTCACGTTCTCTCCAGGCACGCAGTTGTGGTTGCTGTCGTCGAGGGTGCCCGAGAAGGTGACAGCCACGCTGCCGTCCACCATGACGAAGCCGTTCGAAAGCACGGCCGAGTCGAGGCCACCGAAGGCGTTGAAGTTGAGGCTAAAGTCGGTGTTGAAGTCGAAGCTGCTGGTGTCGCCGCCCACGGTCTCGGAGGTGTAGAAGTTGATGTGGCCGGAGTCGGCGTCGAAGTCCTCGAAAAAGCAGTCGGTCCCGCGGGTGAACTGGCCGCCGGCCGAGACTTCCCAGGAAAGGTCGGCGCGGTTGCCCCCCGCGGTCACCTCGATGCTGCCGCTCGATTCGATGAGGGTGTCGCTGGCTCTCAGGTCAAAGTTGAACCCGACGCGGTCGCTCACGCCCGCGCTGCCGCTCAGCACCACGCTCGTGGGTTCGGCGATCAGGGTGCCGTCGCAGCTGTACCAGGCGAACAGTCCGCGCAGGCTGCCAACCTCATCGCCATCGACCTCCAGCGTGACCTGCATGCCCTGGGGCACCTCACTGGTGGTGCCGTCGGGTCCACGGACGTCCACGGTTGGGGCTTCGGCGTTCCAATCGAGGGTCAGCTCAGCCACGTGGCCGACTCTGTCGGTGTCGGTGAAAGGCCAGCTGAGGACGAGGTCGTCACCGGTGTAGTCGTTGTCCTCGACCCAGCCGGGAATGTTCGGATCGTAGTCCCACTTGCCGCGCTCGAGGTTCTGGTCGGCGAGCGGAACCAGCCCGCCCAGCAGCTTGAGGGCGCCGTCAGGCGTAAGCGGCGGGGCGCCGAGCTGCATCAGATTCGCGGCCAGGGCGCCGACGGGCAGACCGGGAGCGCCGGGGGGGGTAGCCTTCAGCGCCTGCAGCGCCAGGTCCTGGCTTGCGGCAGCGGCCACGGTACCGAGGCCGGCCTGGAAGTCCTGCACCGATTGACCAAAGTCGGCCTGCGTAGTCTGCGGCTCCAGCGGCGTAGTGGACGTGCTGCAAGCGACTAAAGCAAGAAGCAATACAAAACTTCCCAACCACCCTCTCGAAAATTTCATCGTGGACACCTCCAGTTCCAGTCTATTGACCGGGGCCAGTACCGGCAACCCTCAAACGTATGGGGCATAATGTCCCTGTGCCGCACGCGCTCCGCTTCGAACCCGCCCCCGGTACCCGCCCCCTCACCGAGCTTCCCCTGCTGATCGTCGTGGGCCTTACCGGCGTGGGCAAGACCAGCTTCACCCGCGCCCTGGGCTGGCCCACGCTGCTGGGCCGCCGCGAACTGGTGAACCGCTACGTCTTGCCGCAACTAGGCGCCTTACCCGAGGGCCTCAACCGCACAGAACGCTTTCGCTTAACAGCCCGCTGGCGCATGGAGCACCCCGGCGGCCTGGCGGAAGCGCTGGCAGCCGCCCACACCGAACCCGTCTGGCCGCTCGTCTTCGACGGGCTGCGCGGCGAGGCCGAGGCGCGTTACGCCCGCGAGCACTTCGACCGGGCCTACTTCGTGGTGCTCGAGGCCCCTGCGGCGGTGCGGCTCGAGCGCCTGCTGGGCCGCGGCGAACGCTTCGACCACGCGGCCGTCAGCCGCGAGGAGATCGCCCGCTTTCGCGAACTCGCCGAAGGGATGCTCGCGCAGAGCGAGCTGGACCGGCTGCTCGGCCGCGGCTACCCACTCGAAGATCTGATCGCCAAGCTAAAGATCGTGGTCGAGGAGCAGAAGAACTATCGCCCAGAGGGCCCCCGGCGCGCGCTCGCGAGATGCCGGCGCGCGCTCTTTCTCGACGCCACCCGTATCGACCCCGAGGCGGCGGCCCGGCGCACCCGCGCCTGGCTGCAGGAGGTTGGGCGATGAAGCTCAAGGAAATCCGCCTGCGCCCGTTTCGCATCCCGCTGGCCGCCGAGCTGCGCTGGGGCGTGGGCAAGCGCCTGACCGCGCTCGAACACGTGCTCGTTGAGGTGCACCTGGAGGGCGGCTTCGTGGGGCGCGCCGAGGCGGCGCTGCGCCCCACCATCTACGGCGAGACCGCCGAGAGCCTGCGCGGCGCGGTGCGCTGGCTCGAGCCGCTCCTACACGAGGTCGACCTCGACGCCCCGGCCCAGGTACGCCGCACCCTGGACCGGCTCCCTTTCAACTACGGAGCCAAGGCGGCCCTGGAGATGGCGCTGTGGGACGCCCGCGCAGCGGCGCAGAGCAAGCGGCTCGCCGACCTCCTGCCCCACGAGCACGAGCGGGTGCGCGTCAGCTTCATCGTGGGCCAGGGCGACGTGAACACCGTGCTCCAAAGTGCAGCCTTCGCCCACGAGCGCGGCGTCCGCGTCTTCAAGCTCAAAGTCGATGGCAGCGACGGCGACCTCACCCGTATCCGCGCCCTGCGCGAGGCCTTCCCCGACGTCGAGGTCTACGTGGACGCCAACGAAACACTGCCGCTGAAGAAAGCCGCGCGCATGCTCGAGCGCTGGCACGCGCTGGGAGTGACGATGGTGGAAGAGCCCCTGCCAGCAGAGTTCGTACACGAGCGGCAGGCACTGCGTGCCGCCGGGGTGTTGCCACTCATCGCCGACGACTCGATCTTCACCCTGCGCGAGCTCTGGCGCGAGCTCGAGCTCGACACCTTCGACATCGCCAACGTCAAGCCGGCGCGTACCGGCTTTTGCTGGAGCATCGGGCAACTCGAACGCAGTCGCGTGCGCGGGAAGGAAGCCATGATCGGCTCCCAGGCGATGAGCAGCTTCGGTGCCGCTCGGGCCGCGTTGCTGGCCTTTCACCCGGCGATTACCCGCCCCAGCGAGCTCGCCTTCCACCTCCTCGCCGAAGGGGGCTTCGCGCCGTTCCCCAAGCTACGCGACGGCTGGCTCTACCGCGAGGACCTGCTCGAGGTCGCCTTCGACCCCCGCGCCTTCGAGCACTATGCCCTCTAACTCAAGCCCGGCGCTCGGCGTGGGCCACACTCGCGAACAAGAGTCCACCCAAAAACAAAAAGCCGAGCGGTATCCAGCGTGGATCGGGCAACCAGGCAAACAGCGAGGGCGCCAGCGTGCTCCCCAGCGCTGCAGCGTAGAACATCCCCGCCGTCCATTCCTGCCCGTAGCGGCCCTGAATGTAGGCGAAGCTGGTCCCGAAAATCGGGCCAAAAAAGATCGCCGCTAGCGGAAAGAGTGGAGCCAGGGGCGGCCAAAAAAGGGCGGCTAGCACCCCCAGGCTGGCGGCGGTGAGCTGGCGCAGCCGCTGCAACGGCGCCGCCGCCACCCAGTGGGCGAGCCCCAGCCGGCTCAACGTGAGCAGGAACCAGTAAACCGAAAGCAGCAGCCCAGCCAGGCGCAGCGGGTACCCAAGCTCGGCCAGGTAGGCCCCGCTCCAGGCCGAGATTGAGGCCTCCACGCCCACGTAAAGCCCCACGGCCAGCAACAGCGGCAGCGCTGCCCGCAGACTCGACCAGGAAACACGGCTACTTGCCGAAGCTGTGGGCGGCGCGCCCCAGGCCAGCACCGCGGAGGCGAAGAAGGCCAGCGCAAACCCCCAAAACGCAGCCCGCCAGGGCAAAAGCGTCATCAAAAGCGGCGCGGATACCGCCCCCAGCCCGAAGGCCGCGTTCACGCGGTTGAGCATCAGAACCCTGCGCTCGGGATGCAGCTCACCTACCAAGCCGTTGGCGTGGACATTCAGCACCCCCTGGGCCAGGCCCGCCACCCCCGCCGCCAGCACCACCCAGCCGAAGGCCGGGGCCAGCGCCATCGCGGCGTAGCCCATCCCAAGCGCCACCGCCGCCAAGGGCACGAGCGGGTGACGGCGGCGCAGCCGGATGGCGAGGCTCACCCCGAGCAAAAGCCCCAGGAGTTGGGCATGGAAAAAGGCTGCCATGGCCTCCTGCACGCCAAACTCCAGCCGCCACGCGGGCAGTACGGCCCCGGGCGTGGCCACGAAGGCCCCTAGGAGGAAGAGAAGAAAGAAGCTGGCAAGGGTGTAGCGCGTCGTAGAGTTCATGTAGCAGGCCTCCATCAAGCCTATCCAGTCTATCGGCCCAGCAATCCCACAGACCAGCCAGGCGGCGCCGGCGCCGCCTGGCTGGTCGCGATTCGGCCGCAGTCTACTTGACTCGCTGGAGCGAGACGCTCGAGGGGAGGGGAGGGGTGGTGCTTAGCAGGTCCTTGGAGGTCACCACGCCGTTTTCGAGATCAAAGACGTACCACCAGCTGTCTTCGCCGTAAGTGGAGTCATTCGGAGCAGAAAATTCCCGCACCAACCCGCCGGCATCGTAAAGGCGAACAACCGCCTCCGAGCCAGCCCAGGTGCCCGTACCCGAGTACCAGTGAACCGCATAGCTGTAAACACCGCCTTGCATCTGGGCGATGGTGATGGTCTCCGGACCGTAACCGTCGGTGTCGTCTACATCGAGACATGCCCACGGATCGCTGCTACAGGTACCCTCATCATCAAAGTAAACCTCGTAGTACGTGCCATCCGCGAGTGGAACCCACAAATGGGAGTCCAGGCCCTCGGGGTTACTGCCCCAGCTCAGCACGACGCGGTATTCGCCTTGGGCAAGCGAGGGGTTCAGCATGAAGGTCGCCTCCGCGGTCTCGCCGTTGACGAGGCTTACGCTCTGACGCAAAGTAGTGTAGCCGGTAGCGCTAACCTCGATGGTCTGGCTACCCTCCGGCAAGCCGCTTAACGTAAAAGCGCCCTCGACATCCGTTAAGGCACACTCGCCCGTAGCCACCAAACAGGCCTGCGCGCCACTTATCCCCTCGCCCGTGGTGGCGTCCACCACAGTTCCGGACAGGGTCGCGTCATCTAGCAACGAAACCAGGTCGTCGCACGCCGAGAGCACACCAACGAGGAGCGCCGCAGTCAATAAAAAATATAAATGCTTTTTTATTTACCCCCATTTTGGGGCCCTCATTTAGGGGTGTTGCGGCTGCGACAAGCTCTCTAGTCTTGAGTTGAGCAAGGGAGGATGCCATGCAGCAAGAGAGCAAAACCTATCCAGATTTCGGGCAAAGCGAAGCAAACCAGTTTTTCGAAATCGACTTTGATAACAACCATAGCCCACCCCTAGACGACGACAAAAAACGCCGCATCCACCAGGAGCTAATGAGCCTCGAGTGGTAGCCCGCTCTCATACATCCATACCCGACCGGCCGCCCTGCGGCCGGTCATTTTTGGGTAGCCTGAGGTATGCGCATCGCCATTCAGGACACCTACCCCGACGACGTAGCCCACTGCTACGGCTGCGGACGCCTGAATCCCCACGGTTACCAGCTCAAGACCTATCCCGCGGGCGAGCACACCGAGAGTCGCTTCATCCCCGAGCCCTACCACACCGCCATCCCCGGCTTCGTCTACGGCGGCCTGATCGCCAGTCTGATCGACTGCCACTCCACCGGCTCGGCAGCCATCTTCAAAATGCGGTCCGAGGGCAAGGAACCCGGCAGCGAAGAGGCTCCCCGCTTCGTCACCGCCCACCTGGAGGTCGACTACCTGGCCCCCACGCCGCTGGGCGCGGAGCTGCGGCTGGTGGGCCACGAGGTCGAGGTGAAGGCACGCAAGGTGGTCGTCGACACCGAGATGTTTGCCGGTGATAAACTCGTCGCCAAGGGACACGCGGTGCTCGTCTTGATGCCGGAAACGATGGCTGCGAAATGAAGCGATTCATCTGGCTTTTCCTGACCATCGGCCTTGCGCTGGCCGCAGCGCCGGTGCACGTAGTCCAACCGGGCGAGACCCTCTACCGCATCGCCGAGACCTACGGGGTGCCACTCGAGGCCCTAGCTGCAGCCAACGGCATCGAAGACGTCAACCTGATCCGCGCCGGCCAGAGGCTTGTGGTTCCCTCAGACCCCTCTTGGCCGGAAGGGTGGGGGCTCTCGGTCACACCCTGGCCGCCTGTGCAGGGCGAGCCGGCGGTCTTTCGCGTTCCCGAAGGCGTGGGAACGGTGCAGGTTTTCAATTTGAAAGTGCCGGTTGCTAGCGATGTGGCGCTGGTCCCGGTGCCCGCAGACACCAATCCGGGGCTCTACCCCTTCGTGCTCAAGGGTCCTGATTTAAAAGGTGAGCTTTTAGTGGTTGCCGGTGGTTACGGGCACGAGAACATCATGCTCAGCGAGGAGAAGAACGCCCTCCTCGACCGCGAGAAGATCCGCGCCGAGAAGGCGCGGCTTCTCGAGGCCTGCGGCCCCTGGACGCCGGAGGTGCGCTGGCAGGGCCCCTGGCGCTGGCCGCTGGAGCAGGTCGAGGTGACCTCCGAGTTTGGGACGCGTCGCAGCTACAACGGCCGACCCGGTGGCTGGCACGGCGGGGTGGATCTGCGCGGCAAGGAGGGCACACCCGTCTACGCTCCTGCCGCGGGGGTGGTGGGGCTTTCGGACGAGCTCTACGTGCGCGGCAACGCGGTAATTCTGCGCCACGGTCTGGGGGTGTGCAGCGGTTACTACCACCTCTCACAGCGAGTGGTGGAGTCGGGGCAAACGGTGGAGCGGGGCGACCTGATCGGCTATATAGGCATGACCGGCCTTTCAACCGGCCCCCATCTCCACTGGGAGGTGCGCATTCTGGGGCAGACGACCGACCCGGCCGCCTTCACCCGCTCCGAGCTTTGGCACCGGCTAGCGCCCGCCCGAGCAGCAGGGCCATAAGCAGCAACAGGGCTACCTAGAACGCTATCGCCCAGGCATGCCGCGATCGAGGAAGAACGGATAGACCCAGTCCGCGAGCGCTCCACCCAGGTAGTAGGCGCTCACGTAGGCCCCGCCTACCCCCGCGCCCCAGCGACCGGCGGCGACCTCGGCCAAGGCGTGTAGCCCAAAGGCCCCGGCGAGTAGAAGGGTAAAATCGATCAGCAACGCGGCCGCGGTCAGGAGCCCCCAAAGCCGCCAGCAGCAACATCCAGCCGCCGGCGCCCCCAAGGCCGCGCAGGCGGGCGAGCCGTCCGGCCAGCAGCGCTCCGCGGTGCCGCCGAGGTAGACAAGATAGAAGGTCCCGAGTGCCGCCAGACCGTACCCGGCCGCCTCCAGACAGCAGGGCAACAGGTTGGCTACGAAGAGGCTAACGAGCAGGTACCCCGACCCAGCGCCAAAGGGGGCCGGGCGGCCGGGTCCGGCCACGCCTCGCGCGGCGTGCGCTACCCCGCCAGCGCCCGCTCGACCGCAGCCCTGGCGTGGATCTCGGTGGTGTCGAAGACCGGCACCGGGGCGTCTTCCGGCCCCACCAGCAGCCCGATCTCGGTACAACCGAGGATGATGCCCTCGGCCCCACGCTCCGCCAGCCGCGCCATCACCTCGCGGTAGGCCTGGCGCGACTCCTGGCGTATCACGCCCTGGACCAGTTCATCGTAAATGATGCGGTGAACGGTCTGGCGGTCTTCTTCGTCGGGAACGACCACCTCCA
>Ga0256833_1000556_pt1 | contig 28784 bp, 23 predicted proteins | sample 356284metaG_FD_190535 | JGI IMG/M metagenome (GOLD analysis project Ga0256833, IMG submission 190535) | Hydrothermal vent microbial communities from Mid Atlantic Ridge, Atlantic Ocean - 356-284 | ecosystem: Environmental > Aquatic > Marine > Hydrothermal vents | place: Atlantic Ocean: Mid... | reverse complement strand
AGAAGAACCAAAATCGAGGCCCGCCACATACCATCCCCCGGCGGAAATATAATGAATGGAAATTCTATGTCGTGCGCAAAGATGAATAGCTTGAGTGGTGATCTGAGGATAGCCATGCAAGACAAGGGCTTCAACCTCGTTGATAGGAAAAGTTTGCTCTTCTTGTCCGAGGGATCTTACTTTAAGCGTATCCCCCGAGCGCGAGATCCGCGCGGACGGTTCAAGGATGTGAATAACCTGGCGTTCAATGTCCGGCGGAAAAAGTCGAATCGCATCCCATGTTGGGTTGTCAGCGAAACGCTCCTCTTCGGGCAAACATACAGGGGCCAGCGAGCAACGAATGCAAAGCCTATCGTTGTCGGTGACCGGGGGACGCTCCGTGGAATGCCGCAGCTGCCGCGCGCGGGCCACGGCCCCGTGAACAGCCCGGCGCGCCTTTTCGTCCAGCGGAACCCTTACCGTAACGTTCTCAGCGTGGTAACGCACCCGACCCTCGGGCACCATACGTCCAATCTCCCTTTCAAGCAACATGGCATACGCCGATACCTGCAAGGCATCAGACGGCCAGGCTGTGGTTTTCCCATCTTTTCTGCGGGGCCGGCCGCGCTTGTGCTCGAAGGGGATCAGGGATCCGTCCCGATACTCAAGGCAATCAACTTTCCCAGTGAGTCCGATTTCCCCATCCGTCAATTCCAACGTGCGCCAACGCCCCTTTTCTTCTCCCGCCTTGGCGAGTTCCTGATGCAGAGTTCGTCCCGCATAGACAGCGTCGTCCGCTACGCGGATCTCTTCCACTTCTTCCAAGTAGAAGAGACGCTCGCAATAGGCCAGCGCATGCAGGGCCATGACACGGATAAGGGGTTCTTGAAATTCGCTCATATCCCCTTACCAAGGCGGCGTTATCGAAACCCAGGAGTTCTCCTCGGGCGTGTCGGATAAGACATTCATCTGCCTAAGTTCGAACTGTTCCCAACGGGTTCCCTTGGCTCCCACGTGATCAGGCCAGACAGGTAAGGTAAGGTTACCCTTGGTGTCGCGCACGAGGAGCCGCCCCGCTTGAGGGTCTTCATTATCCCGCCATGGACGGATCTCGTCCACCATGTGCGTGCTTTCTCCCAATGAAAGCGCCCCAAAACGTAAAACCGCAGCAGGTTCCTCAAAGGACTGTTCAAGGCGCTCAACTAGAGCGCCCCCCCCCTCCTTCTTTCCCCTTTTAACCCAAACAGATAAGCGTATGTCAGTAAGCAATTCCTGAAAGTCAGGGCGGACATTGGCTCCGAGACCCAGCCCTACTTTGAATTTCGGTTCTTCGCCAAACCTTTCCTTATACCATTTCTTGAACTTTTCTCTTTCCTTTTTCTTGTTGGGTACCACATGTTGATTGCCGGATGGGTCCACACAAAGGTTTTTCTCTTTGACTCGCCACAGGGTTCTGAGCACCACCGACCGCGCAGGGGTTGAGACCAGCGCCAAGGCAATTTCTGCCCCTTGATGTACGAGGCGGTTAGATTCCCCCACGAGCGACAAGAGCATACCATAGACGGTAGAAGGAGGAGGGCAGGGATAGGTTTCCCAGTATTCCCGGGCATAGCCCACCCGGAAACCGGCCACGGGAACCGAAACAAATAATCGAAGCGGTGAATTGTCCATAACCCCTGCCCTCTTCTATGACAAACTCAAGTTTCCCCGAAGACGGGATTTAATTACTTCGGCGGCTTCCTTGACACCCCGACAAACGGCGCATCCAAGCGTCTTTAGCTTCTCACCGTCTGCGGAATGGGCAATGGAGCCACCTGCTACCACCTCTTTGGGATCGATGTCCCCTGCCTCCAGCCTCTTGATGACATCAGGCACGCACAGGCTGCCGTCTTTACCCAGTGAGAATCCGTAAAGTATCCGGGGCGCAAAGTCGTCGGTCCAGCGGAAAATGATGGAATCCGGCGAAAAGTCGAAGAGGAAACGGGCCTGGTTTCCGGCAACATCGGCAAGATTCACAATGGCGTCCACCACGTCGAGCGCCCGCTCCTTTCGGGCGAGTTCTTCCGGCGTCAGCGCAAAGCCGTACTGGTATCGGGTCGCATGGACCTCCGTGCCGTAAGGGACGGGATCCTTCCCGGTGCTGCTGGCGGAAGGGGTAGCCCCCACGCTGGCGGCGTTGAAGGTGATGTCGCCTGCAAAAGGTGTCAAAGATATGGCCCGGGTGACCTCCAGCCTGGCTCTGCGAATGATAGCTTTGCCACGACCTTTCTTCTTGCCTCCCGATTCCTCCGGGTTCGCCTCTTCTTTTGCGGCCTCGGCGGACATAAAACCGAGCACGTCGTCGTCGATATGCTCTTTCCACGACTCGAAGCTACGGTCTTTCCACTTATGTTCTGGTTTGTTCTCCCCATCTTTCCAGACGCGGTTAAGGGCTTCCTCGCCCTTGACTCGCTGCCAGTACCACCTTATGGCGAAGCGGATGGCCTCGGCCGATACGGTGGTGTGTACCTCGTCGTTCCAGAGGATCTTCTGGAGGGTGGTGATATTACCCTCGGTTTCGGCGCGGTTGTTGGCCGCCGTGCCGTGGTTCGTGACGACAAGTCCAAACAAGTGCTTAGCCATTTTCTCCTCCTTCTTTTTCCCTTCCGGTTCCCAACAAAACTCTTTCTTCCTCTCGGTTCGCTGGTTTATAGCTTGCAAGGGCAAGCAGGGCCAGGTCCCTGGCCTTCTGCCAGTTCTGCTCGTCAAAAAGCGCCAAAACCTCCCTCCACCCGCCCTGCAGGGACGCCAATGACCCCCCGCTCCTGGCCCAGAAATCGGTTACTGCCGCCCGGATGGTTGCCGCGTTCTTACTGCGGGAAAACCCTACCCTGAGCCGCTCGAACTCCCGGCTAACCAAGTCGTGAAATGAGATTCCTTCTTTCCCGGCACGCTCGCCGAGCTGTCCCATGCGTCTCCGCCATGCCTCGTGACAGGCCTCGATAAAAACCCTTTCAGAACTCTCAGGAAAAACATCTTTGCCTTGAATCATCTTTGCCAATCCTCCTTTTTCATAATTAAATATGTGTTCCCTCACGTCTTTATCTGCAATAAAGTCAGCAAAACCCTGCCACCAGGGCCGCCCTTCCACGACGTTGCGCGCTATGAGCTCCGGCGCCTGGGGCACGTCCCAGAACGGATCGCCCTTCTCTGGCCGTATCAACTTCACTTCGAAAACCTGTCGAGCTACTTGGAAGGGACGAAGGTCATGACGTCTTTCGACCCGAACCTCGAAAATCTCTACTCGGGTTTTCTGCTGGGAGGACCACGGAACGGTGCCAAAGGAGAAGACGCGGCATCCGCTCACTGCCAGGTCTTCCACCAGGTGTCGCGCATTGAGTTCGGCCAAAACGCGAAGGCCGGCCTCCGCGGTTCCTGCCGCGGTGAGACGCTGCACCCCGTGTTCGAGAAAAACCCTGCGGGCACCGGCGTAAATGCGGAGGTTATCTATCTCCGGAATCACCATGGCGTAACGGGGACGGACGCCACCGCCGCGCCGGTGAATCTCGAAATAGATGGCTCCCACGATGAGGTAGCGCAACGCCAGCGCCAAGCCGGGAGGGTTGTCCAAATCGGTGTTTTTTCCCAGGCCCATGTGGCGACTTCCTCCCCCGGGATAGAGCCAGCCGACAAGCCGGTTCATGGCTCCAGGTTGGAAATCATCCGGTTTCCGGTGTGCATAGCTGAAGATCTTATGATATCTCAGCATCGTTGATATGTCGTCTATGGCTATGGTGAGATTTCCTCTCGGATCATTGGACTTGTCGGCCTTTCTCGTTCTCCCATGCTGAAGCACCGTTCCAAGTACAGCCTCCTGCAACACCACGGCATGCTGGGGGTGCTGGTCTGGGTCACCCAGGGCGGGGAAAGAGAAAAACCCCTCTTGGCTCATCCCAAAGGAGACATCGAAGAGTTCTTTGAAGAAAGCCTCTTCATCATTCCAGGACAGCGAGACGGACGTTTCGTCTCTTTTCCACGAACCAAACCGGCCCACACGTATCTTGAAGTTGGTGTCGTTTTCTATGGCCTCCAGCGTCATCCAGAGTCCCGCCAGACCCGCCTTGTGCAGGGTGGTCATGCCGGGATCGAAAAGGGAAATTTTCAAAAAACCGTCCTTTTTCTCTTTCACTTTTTTGCCCATTTGGCCCCCCATCTCTCGTCGTAGTCTATTCGACCGCTTGGTGCGATCCACGCGTGGCGTGCTCTCCGCCAGCCGTTCATCTCCCGGGACACTTCTTCAGAAAGGAGCATGGGTATCTCGTGGCGAACGATGAACTGTCTCGATGGTTTCCCCCCTGCATTCATGAGGTCTTCTTCACGCACGACCGGGATGGTGTAGCCCGCCTCCCTTAGAGGTGCCTGCCCGCTGAATTTGCCGCCGTCGAGCCATTCCGAACGAATACTGGTTCTATCCTCCTGCTCATCTGCAAGGGCCTCGAATTCTCGCGCCAGGTCCTTTTGCGACACGGGTCTGCCTGCAAGCCTACGCAGCCACCGGCGGGCATCTTCAAGGTCATCTTTGTCATAAGGTGCGCTGTGAGAAGGCTCGCGGATTATTGCATCGCAAGGTAGAGAATCGGGTCTGGCCCTTCTGTTAAGCCGTCCCAGCCTCTGGATGAGCGCTGGTATGGGGGCCAGGTCTGTCACCAGAAGGTCGGCGGAAATGTCGAGGGAGACCTCGTACACCTGGGTTGTAACTGCCAGGACTGCTCCCTCGCTTTTGAAAGCCTTAATGATCTTGTTGTGATGCTTCAATCTGTCGATGTAGCGGAAGCGGCTGTGGTAGGGTAAAACCTCGTCAGTGCCAAATCTGGATTCGGCTATCCTGCCCATCTCGACGCATCTTGAGACGGTGTTACATACCCAAAGCACCTTTTTCCCCTTTGCCAAGGCGCTTTTCACTTTCGGCCAAGGGTCTTCATTTGAAACTTTCAACGCGTAACGCTCGATCTCTTCGAGCTCTGCCGGCCCATTGATGATGTCAATCTGATTGTCGAGAGTGGTCGCCAACGCTTCACGACGTTTCACTGGAAGAGATGCCGTCATCAACAGAACCGGGGTTCCCTTGAATGCCTCAAGGAAGCGCAGCAATGCCCTCCACAATCGGCTGTCGTACTGGTGGATCTCGTCGAATATGAAGGCGGCATTCATAAAAGCCGGAGAGGTATAGAGTGAGTGGCGGCTGTTCTGAATGATTCCCAGGACCGTGTCGGCGGTACAAACGGTAATGGGAACATCCCAAGACACCAGGGCGTTGATACCTAATCCCGCATCTTGGCCTGAAGGGCCGGATTCGGTTTCGAGAACTCGCTCTATGTCCACCTCGCTCCTGCTGTGTAATAGGGCGCTGTTCTCGTGCATCTCTGATGGTATGATGTAGTCACGGTATCCTTCGGTGGCCGTTCCGGTTGTGGGATAGCAGAGAAACAGTTTCCGTCCTTCCGCCCGCTTTGTGGCCCACATATACGCGGCAACGGTCTTGCCGCTGCCACAACCGGCACGAACCAGGGCCACACGGCTCGACGCATTCTTCACCTGACATTGGAATTCCCGGGGCTTATGCCCTTGAAGCCTCTTCGTGACGATATTGCCAATATCGACTTCCGAACACCGACGTCCCAGTGTACGGGATATCCACTTTCCGATATCCAGCTCCCTTTTGACAGGAAGGGCTGAGCCGGCGATATCTGCCGCCATGAGCAGGGCCTTTACGATTGGCACGAGTTTGGGTTTATTCGGTTCTTTCAGAAACCACCGCCGAAGCTCACGCAAGGGTCGATCTAAGAGATCGATTGTCACGTCTTTCAATTCAGGGAAAGGGACAACAATGCCAATGGTCTCTCCCGCCTTTTCAAGGCACTCCTTGAAATCCTCGTGCCCCATGTAGTAGCGCATCTCTGTACCTCCGCTACCATCGCGAACATCTATGTCCTGGGCATTTGCGGCCTTGAGATGATGCCCGAGGACAGCGCAGAGAACCAAATCTTGCAGCGCGCTGTCTCCACCGAAAAGCCAAAACGCGAAGTCCTGACTCCATAAAGGCAGCCACGCGCTCATCCACTCGTGGCGAAGGGCTTGCCTCATCCCCTCCCTGTTTCCCCACATGATTTCCTGGAATTGAGAATTTGCCTTTCCGAGATCATGGAGCAAAGCGGCTCGTAAAAGGGCCTTTTCTGTAAGTTCTGCATCGCCTTGGCAGATTCCAAAGGTTTCCCAAAGCGCGCCGTCGAGGTTTTCCATGATGGCCCTTGCTGAGGTTACAACCGCCATCGTATGCCCAACCAGCGTCTCCTCCGTACTAGGATGAGCCGGATCCTGGGGTTTTTTGGCCAAAAGTATTTGGGGGGCTTTTTGAATGGTTCTTTTCCTCCTCACCTGGCGGGAATAAACAAGCCGCATCCAAAGCGGCGCCTGCCGCCGATACCCTCTTCTTGAAGCCTGATAGATTCCTCGGCGCTCAATTCTTCCACTCGCAGGGCGAAGCCCACGATCTCTTTGTCTCGTATGCGCAGGGTTCTTCGCAAATACGGTGAGCGGGAACCCGAGCCTTTTCCTTTGTTTGCTTCGGAGATATGCGATTGCGCTATGAGCGAGGGTTTTCCTTTGATATCCATGTCGTCTAATTGTCGCTTAACGGCCGCGAGAAATCCTTCCGGTTCCGTGAACCCTTTTATGATGACCAGCCTGCTATAGAGACTGGCCGCGGGTATCAGGGCCCTCGTGTTAGGGGTGCCTACGCGGATATTGTGTCCGGCAAGTTGAAGCGACTTCCCGGAGAGAGCCAGAAGGGGTTTAATTTTCTCTATGGGTGTTCTGATGGACAACCTGCTCCGCTGGGTAAGGGCCAACAGACGGTTTCCGATGAACCGCCCGTTAACGGGATGAATCCCAATGTCTCTGTTATCATGGATCTCCGGCAAGTTTTCCGCTATCGCGGAAAAAAGGTGATAACCATGATCAACAGGCAGGGTTTTGCCGATCAAACGGAACTGTAAATCAGCTTTTGGCATGAAAAACCTCCCCGGTGGTTTTTAAAAAATATGACACGCGAATGGCTAAACGCCTTGTATGTCCAAAAGCCTTATATTAAAACTGCCTCTTTGATTTTCACAGAAAATTGTTTTCCCATAAAGGAGGGGTATTCATACGGAGAATTCAGAATCGGATGTTCAAAGAAATGCTTGTCCACAATGACCTTTCATAAAAAAGCAGTTTGCGAACCAAAAAGGACTGCCTAATTATGAATTATTTCATACCACAAAATTTCCCAAATGTCAAAAGCGATGGGCGGGGGAAGACGCCGTCTTGTCTTTGTTCTTGCTGTAATTTCAGAAAATTACTGTGCCTTTGTGCGCCATTTTCTTTCTTTGCTTTACATTTTCAAAGTTTTCTTTGCAAGCCCCAAGGCTTGGCGTGGCGAAAAAGTTTTAGGTTTTAAGTTGTTAAGTTTTAAGCTAATATCGAAATCCCGTTCATCCCGTCCATCCTGTCCATTTTTAGTTTGAAGGACGGCCGCTATGCGGCCTTGAAGGCTTAGGAAAGATAAGTTCAAGATTTGAAGCTCGAAGTCTGAAGGGTTTTGCTTCGTCAGGCTTCCACCTTTAGGTTAAAAAATTGAAACCATGCAAACTTTCCTGTATGATGTGTATGTGAAAAAGGGGGTGGAAGCGATGAAAATTCAAAAACAGGAAATTTTGGATGTGGTGAGGCAGCTTCCAGAGCAGATCTCTGTTGAGGAAGTCATGGAGCGGCTGCTTATCTTAGCCAAGGTAGAAAAGGGTCTTAAAGAAGCAAATTCCGGAAAGGTGGTATCTCACGTCGAGGCCGAAAAAAGAATGGAAAAATGGTTGAGATAAAGTGGACTGAGCAGGCATTAAAAGACATTGAAGGGATAGCGGAATATATTGATAGAGGTCATCACCGTTTACCACTCCGCAAGGCTTTTGAACAATATTCTCGATTAATAACCCCAATATTTTGATCCCAAAGTCGTTTGTTTCTTGTCCCTTAAAGGTTGCGCGCGCGCTTCGCGCCGTGATGTGCCGCCTTTGGCGGCCGTGATGAGCACGCTTCGCGTGCCGTGATCTGTGACGAGTAAGAAGTTTTAGGTTTTAAGTTGTTAAGTTTTAAGCTAATATCAAAATCCCGTTCATCCCGTTCATCCCATCCATTTTTAGCCTGAAGGGCGGCTGCTTCGCGGCCTTGAAGGCTGAAGACTGAAGTATTGAAGTATTTTGCTTTGAGCTTTGAGCCTTGAGCTTTCACCTGATTTTAATCTGTGTTCATCCGTGCAAATCTGTTGCCAATAAAACCGTATCGCATGACACGCGCTTCATGCCGTGATGGACAAAAAGTGGACTTCTTTAACCGCCTTTCAATAAACCTCATCATGTGTTCCTATGGCAAGGAGAAGAATATTGTCCTCTTTATCTTTTTCGCCTTTTACAAAGTCAAACACAATACGTAGATCATATCCGGCACTGCAGGCCCATGATCCAGAGAGTTTCCCCTTTAGCTAGTGCGTTTCCAACTGTGCCACGAACGAATCCCAGGCAAGAAGGTTCAGCGTTTCGGCAACTTTTTCATGTAAATCCGGCCTCTTTTGAGCCATCTTTTTGTAGGACCGTTTGAAAGTCGGGCCCCAGATTATTGCCCTCATGATTCAAGATCACGCATAAGGTCTTCAACCGTTCCCTTTCGGCATTCCCCGCGGGCATATTCTTCCCTGGCTTCTTTTACCATTTGCGCAAGATGTTCTCGCTTTTCTTCTATGAGGCGCCGCTTGACAATCTCGATGATGGTTTCCCTTTGTTCTTCCGGCAAGGACTCAATAATTTCCAGGGCCTCTGCAAATGTCGCGGTTCTCATGGGCTATCCCCTCCCTGACGGGTGAAAACGTTTTTTACATTTTGCAAGGTGTTATGAAGTCTCCAAATATTCCTTCCGTAAAATTTTTAAGCCGAAACACCTTACCTCCCACCACCGGCCTACACACCTTTGTAGGAAAGAATGGGTAATTTAGGCATTGACGACGACTTCAAGACCCGTGGTGAATTTTTCCCTCGTCATGAGACTCTCTTGAACATCTTCCAGCATACCAATCTCGCGCGCGTTTTCGATGAAAAGCTCCACGGCCTCTTTCAAATTTCCAACCGCCTTCTCAATGGTGTCACCACAACTTGCAACATTGAGCTCCGGACATTTCGAAACATTCAAAACAAAGAAGTAGCCAGAAAAATCAAAAAATCTGCGGAAATCTGTGTAATCTGCGGATTATGAAAGACGCGATGCCGTTGTCATCCCCCGCAATCGGTGACCGTCGCGAAATCCCTACTCCCGCGCCAGAGTCGTTTTGCCGCACTGCCGGGGGCCCAGCAGGGCAACCGCCGGGTTGTGTTTCAACCGCTCCTTGACCATGCGAACGAGGTTTGCGCGTGGAATCCGCATGATTCCCTAATATACCTTGATAATTTGGATGTCAAGTCCCAATTTTCAAAGTTTATGGGCAAATTTGATGCGATCATCCGGGATTGGCGACGCACGAAAGCAAGGTTGGCAAAAAAATCATAAAATCTGCGTAATCTGTGATCGATATGGCAATTTGCGTCTATCTGCCGGTTTCCACGCCCCTGTGGTCAAGGTGTTTATCAAGAGGTTTCCTTTCCCCCCGGGTCCACCATCAAAGGCGGTGGGTTTAGAGAAAGCTAAATAAGATCAGTCCAAGACCATTTCTACCCACTCACAGTCCACATGAAACTGCCGCGGATCTTGGGACTCTCGTGTCCGCTTGAAGCATTGCGGTATATATGTTAAATGTAAAAACAAAGCAGGTTAAGAATGCCCTTAAACTCTGAACAAACATTAAAGATTATACGGACAGTTCCCGCGAAAGAGGGCAAAATCTTTTATTTGAGTGGCGCGTGGACCCTTTCCAATCTCCCTGAGATTGAAAAAGCACTGAAAAAATATCGCGAGTTCAAACACCCTTCTTATCCCCTTATCCTGGATATTTCAGGCATCACGCTTATCGACACGGCGGGAATGCTCTTTTTTCTCAAAGCCCGCGAGACCTTGAGAAATAAAGCCAGACGAAAAACGGATATCTCTGTTCGGGGTGTCGGCGTCAATGAGGAATTTCTCAAGATGTTCCGGCTTATCAGGCGTTACAAAAAAGAACGAGCCCTTCCCAAACCACGCCCCCGAAATCCCTTTGCGTCCTTTTTCGAGGCTATAGGTCGGCATTTCTTCAACGGCATCGACAGCGCGTTTCTCTTCCTCGATTTCATCGGAAGGACCTACGCCACCTTCCTGCGGGACCTTTTGCGCTTCTCCTTCAGGATTCGGGAGATTTCCAATCTGGTAAAAAAAGCTGGCGTCATGGCCCTGCCCATTATCGGCATCACCACCTTCCTCATCGGTGTGGTTATCGCCTTCCAAAGCGCCGTGCAGCTCCAGCAGTACGGCGCCAATATCTTCATCGTGGAAATCGTCAGCATCGCCATCGCCCGTGAACTTTCCCCCATTATTACCTCTATCGTAGTCGCGGGCCGGAGCGGCTCTTCTTACACGGCGCAACTGGGTGCCATGAAGATCACGGAGGAGCTGGATGCCATGTCGGTTATGGGCTTCGATATCTTCCATTTCCTTATCCTCCCCCGTAGTATCGCTCTCATCATCGTCCTGCCCCTGCTCATCTTTTTCGGTGATATCATTGGAATCTTCGGCGGAATGATTGTGGCCAAGTATCAACTTGGGATCACCCCAATCTCCTTCATCGACCGTCTGTACGAGGTCTTCGCCATGCGCCATTTTTACGCGGGTATCATCAAGGGCCCCTTCTTCGCCGCCACTATTGCCGCTATAGGGTGTTTTCGGGGGCTGCAGGTCACCCGTGACACGGAAAGTATCGGAAGACAGACCACCATCAGCGTGGTGAACTCCATCTTCATGGTCATCATTATCGATGCCGTCTTCTCGATCATCTTCACGGAGCTGGGAATTTGAAAAAACCGCTCATCAGGGTGGAAAACCTCGTTACTCGTTTTGGAGACCACGTGGTTCACGACGGCGTCAATCTCACCATCTACGAGGGGGAAATCTACGGAATCCTGGGCGGCAGCGGCTCTGGAAAGACAACCATCCTCCGAGAACTCATCATGCTCCATGAACCAACGGCGGGACGGGTGACGGTCTTGGGACACGATCTGGGCGGGGCGCCGCGCGAACTCAGGCAGAGGCTTCGCACCCAGTGGGGTGTCCTCTTCCAGTTTGGAGCGCTTTTTACCTCGCTGACCATCGCGGAAAACATCGCGGTCAAGTTGAAGGAATATACCCGCATCTCTGACTCTCTCATCGACGATATTGTCGCCACGAAGCTGGAGATGGTAGGGCTGGATCTGAAGGTAGCGTCCCTCTATCCCTCGGAATTGAGCGGAGGGATGGTCAAGCGGGCGGCCCTCGCCCGGGCGCTGGCCATGGATCCCCGTCTTCTCTTCCTGGACGAACCCACATCGGGACTCGACCCCATCAGCGCGGAACAGTTCGATAATCTCATCGTCCAGTTGAAAAATTTACTGGGATTGACCATCGTCATGGTCACCCACGATATCGATTCCATCTTTACGGTGGTGGACCGCATGGCCGTCCTGGGAGACAGAAAGGTCGTGGCGGAAGGGAGCATCAACGAGGTGGTCCAGGTGAATCATCCCTTCATCCGCCAGTTTTTCGGGGGTAACCGCGCCATGATACGGAGGAAACATGGAAAGTAAAGGCAGCTACATCATCGCCGGCGTCTTTATCGTCATTTTCACCCTTGCCCTCGTGCTCGCCGTCATTTGGATGGGGAGGTTCACGGAAAAAAAGACGTATGACTACTATCTCATCAAGGTCAAGGAATCGGTCTCGGGCCTCCAGAAAGACTCCCCGGTCAAATACATGGGTGTGGAGATCGGGAAGGTCGACAAAATAAAAGTGGATCCAGACGACCCGGAAGAGGTGCTGATTACCATCAAGGTTCCCGAGGGGCTTCCCATCCGGAAGGGGATGTGGGCCACGCTCAAGAAAATCGGGATCACCGGCCTCTCCTACATCGAAATCTCCGGGGGGAACAAGAGGGCGCCCCTCTTGAAGAGCAAGCCCGGGCAGATTCCCGTGATTCCTTACAAGCCCTCCATGTTCGCCCGGCTGGGGGTCTCGGTGGAGGACCTGAGTTACCAGATCTCCAACGTCTCCAAGCGGATCGGAGAGGTCTTGAGCGACAAGAATGTGAAGAATTTGAGCGCTATCCTGGAGAACCTGAGGGTTTCCACAGAGAACATCAAGGGGTTCTTCAACGAGCAAAACGTGGAAAATGTCAAGTCACTTCTGAAGAATCTCAACGACGCCTCGGCAAGGCTTGATTCCGTTCTCAAACACGTGGACGACTTCGTGGCACAGAACAAGGAGATATCGCCTAAGCTCGAACAGCTTCTCGACACGCTCAACGCGGCCGCCAGCAACGCGAAAGCGGTTACCGAGCAAGTGCGGAAGGGGTTTGAGAAGGGGGACTATAACCTGCGGGCCCTTACCCAGGGCACCCTCGACAATCTCAACCAAATGATAGATCAAATGCAAGACATCACCATCCGGATCAACAACATCCTTGATGTCATTGAGAACAGCCCCAGCGACTTCTTCTTCAAATCCACAACCCCATTACCCGGTCCGGGGGAAGGAGTTAACCAAAGATGAAAAAAACCGTGTCCATCCTCGCCGTTTCTTTTCTGATCCTTTCCATCCTCGTTGTCGCGGCGTGCAGCTTCAGGCCCAAGCCCGTTACGATCAGGACCTACGTCATCGATTCCGGGGACACTTTAACCAGCGCCATCAAATCAAAAGCCAACCCCTACCCCTATACGCTCATCCTCCTATCTACCTTGGGAGCCCTGCCTTTCAGGACCCAAAAGATTCTATACCGAAGCTCCGGGATTACCCTTGCCCCTTATCTATACAGCCGGTGGGAATTCTCTCCGACCCACATGCTCACGACCAAGATTCTCAGGGCCCTCGACATCTCGAACCTCTTCAAAGCGGTCTCCTTCCGCGCCACGGGGGCAAAGGGAAATCTTTACCTCGAGTGCTCCCTCTTCGATTTCTCTCATCACGTCGATATGGCGCGCAAGTCCTCCTACGGAGTCATATCCGCGATGTTTCAACTCATCGACGGGAGAACACGGGATATCATTGCAAAAAAATCCTTCACCATCAAAAAACCGGCCCCAGAACTCGACGCGCAAGGCGCCGCTAGCGCGCTCAAGGCCGCGTCGGACGCGCTATGCCTGAAACTTATCGCCTGGCTGGACGAAACGGTGAATTCGATCCCCGCGACCCGTTAAAAACAGAATTATATACTTGACAGCACCATACCCCTTTGCTAAAAACGGACAACGAAATCATTTAGGAGGATTGCAGTATGGCAACAGAAGTTATGGTTCCAATGGTTGGAAAAATCGTGAGTGTGGAAGTCAAACCCGGCGACAGCATCAACGAAAACGATCCCATCGTCATTCTCGAAGCCATGAAGATGGAAATGCCGGTTCCCTCCCCCGCATCCGGCACCGTCAAGGAAATTCTTGTCAATCCCGGCGACGAGGTGGAAGCCGACAAGGTCATCGCCGTCATCGAATAAGGCGCAGGAGGCCTTTCATGGGCTACGAATTCATCACTTTCGAGAGGGACGGGAAGGTGGCGACACTGACCATCAACCGTCCTCCCTACAATGTTCTCGACATCCCGACCATGAAGGAAATGAACGCCGCGCTGGCGGAGGCAAAGAAGATGGAGGGATTGAGCGCCCTCGTCCTCACCGCCGCCGGCTCCAAGGCCTTCTCCTCCGGCGTGGATGTGAAAGACCACACCCCCGACAAAATGGACGAGATGATCGAGGTCTTTCATCAGATCTTCCGGACTCTAATCACTTTCGAGATTCCCACGGTCGCGGCGGTCAACGGCGTGGCCCTGGGGGGTGGCTGCGAGGTCGCCTCGTTTTGCGACATGGTCGTGGCCTCCGAACATTCCAAATTCGGTCAGCCCGAGATTATGGTGGGCGTCTATCCTTCCATGGCTGTCGCCTGGTTCTCCAAGATCATGGGACTCAAGCGTGCCTACGAGCTTATTCTCACCGGGAAGACCATCGACGCCAAGACGGCGTGCGACTATGGGCTTGTGAACCAGGTCATTCCGGACGACCAGTATGAGGAAGGAGTGAAGGCCTTCATCGGAGAGCTGACCGGCAAGAGTTCCGTGGTCATCAGGTGGGCGAAGAAGGCCATCGTCAGCGGCCTGGAGGTCCCCTTCGAGAAGGGACTCGCCGCCTCCGAGGTCATCTACAAGTACGCCCTCATGGAAACGGAAGACGCCAAGGAGGGGCTCGCCGCCTTCCTGGAAAAACGCAAACCGGTCTGGCAAGAAAAGTAAACCTCTACACACGGGACGCGCTTATGATTGTCGCAGGGGTTGACGCGGGATCTCTGTCCGCGGAAGCAGCGTTGGTCGACGACGGGGGAAAGGTCCTCGCCCAGTCTGTCGTTCTCATGGGCGGATGCAGCGCCAAGGCCTCGGAAAAGGCGCTCAAAGTCGCGCTTGAAGAAGCGAATCTTTCCATAGACGATCTCACCTACATCGTGGCCACGGGATGCGGGAGGGAGATCTCCCCTTACGCCAACGCCCGTGTCACGGAAATCACCTGTATCGCGCGGGGAGCCTTCAGCCTTTACCCCTCGTGCCGGACGATCATCGATATCGGCGGGCAGGACACCAAGGTTATCCGCGTCAACGAGCGGGGGATCGTCTCGGAATTCGATATGAACGACAAATGCGCCGCGGGAACGGGCCGGTTTCTCGAGGTGATGGCCAACGCCCTGGGGGTCGGCCTGGAAGAGATGGGGCAGCGCTCCCTCGATTTCGAGGAAGACCTGCAGATAAGCAGCGTCTGCACCGTCTTCGCGGAATCCGAGGTGATTTCACTCCAGTCCCAGGGAAAGAAGGTGAATGATATCCTGCGGGGCATCCACAAGGCTATCGCCGACCGCACCGTCGGGCTTTTGGAGCGCATCGGCGTGGAGAAGGACGTGGTCATGACGGGCGGCGTGGCCAAGAATATCGGCGTGGTTCGGGCCATCGAACAAAAACTGGGGTTGGCCCTTCTCATCCCCGAGGAACCCCAGACGGTGGGCGCCATCGGGGCCGCTCACATCGCCTTGCAGAAGGCGCGAAGCGCCTGAAACCGAGCGGTTGATCTAACCGGCATAGCCGCGATGCCCGATCTTATCCGGGCCTCGCGGTTTTTCCTGCGTCCTGTCCTTCCGCGTGGCCGCCACATAGTCGACCCAGCTCACAACCCGGCTCCATTTCCCGGTCTCGTCCATTACCCGGATCTCCACCCGACCCGCGGGGGGAGAGATGAAAAGGGTCTCGCCGCTTCGGCTCTTCGCCGCCAGTTTTCCATTGACAAACCAGTAGAGGGTTCCCCGGGCAACCGTGCCCACGCCCTTCAGGGGAAGCCCGCGGCTGTAGACACCCTCCCGGGACAGGAGGTAGAGGGTTTTTCCCGTGGGGGACAGGATGCGGACCTCCCCGCCCTCCTCTTCCACGCCACAGGCGGGTGAAAAGGGCGGCGGCGCGTGTCCCGGCAGGACGAGGAAGACCTTGCGCGTCAGTTCCCCCCGGCGGTAGGCCTTCCAGGGGCAGGCCCGGTACCCGCTGTCCCGTTCCACGAGGTAGGGCCTGTGCCAACCGCATCGGCGAGGGAGGGAGATACCCCGGGGAAAAGGCACCATCTCGGTTCTGGGGCAGTAGGGCCCCGCCGGCAACCCGCTTTTTGGACATACCTTGATCCAGGTGAGACCTCCTTCGGGCGGGGCGAACCTGGCGGGCCGGGAGCCCAAGACCTTCATGACATCCAGCAGAACGGGAAGGGCCGCCTCCGCGCCCGTCAGCCCCCTGACGCCCAGGCCGTCGAAGCGTCCCACCCAGATACCCACCGTGTATCGCGGGGTCACGCCGATAGCCCACGCGTCGCGCTGCCCAAACGACGTGCCCGTCTTCCAGGCCAGGTCGAATCCGCGCCAGGGCATCCCGTGGTTTTCACATTCCAGCGCCTGCAGGGTCAGGTAGGCCGCCCCCGGAACGATCCACTTCTTTTCCCTCAACGGGGTTCCCTTCAACAAGCGGACACCGCCGACTCGCCCGTGGCGCGCCAGACCGGCATAGAGGTTCGTCAACGCGAGAAGGGAAATCTCCACGCCCCCCGTGACGGCCGTCAAGCCCGGGTCTCTCTTCCACGAAAGTCCCGCCTTGCCGAGGAACCCGAGAAAGGCGTCCTTCCCCACCTCCCGAAGGAGATTCACGAAGGGAAGATTCAACGACAGAGCGAGGGCCGTCTTGGCCGGGACCATGCCCCGAAAACGGGGCGTGAAATTGACGGGGCGGAAATCGCCGAAGGCCCGCGGGCGGTCCTCCAGACGGGTCACGGGCGTGATAAGCCCCTTCTGGAGGGCCAGGGCGTAGAGGAAGGGCTTGAGGGCCGATCCGGGGGACCGCCGGGCCAAGAAACCGATGACCTGTCCCTGGTCCGCGGTGTCCCAGAAATCGAGGCTTCCCACCAGGGCCTTGACCTCCCGCGACGCGTTATCGATCACGACGGCTGCCGCCTGGGTGGCGCCCAGGGTCCGGATCCTCTCCCCGTGGCGTTCGACCGCCGTCTCGACGGTCGCCTGGACGAGCGGATCCAGTGTCGTCGTGAGATGGGGGCGGCCGGGAAACATCGCGCGGACGGCATCGGCGGCATGGGGCGCCTTGAAGGGAAAGGGTCGCGCCCCCTCCGGGAGCGGGGCCTTCAGGGCTCGCGCCTCTTCCCGCCCGGAGATGAGCCCGGCGCGCCGCATCCGCCGCAACACCCGGTTTCTCGCCTTCATGCTCATCTTTCGCCCCCGGACCGGCGCCTGGGGAAGGCTGACGAGGAAGGCGACCTCGGCGGGGGCCAGGCGGGTGGGCAGCCGCCCCCAGTAGGTGAGGCTGGCGCTCGCCACCCCCTCCAGGTTCCCCCCGTAGGGGGCCAAGTTGAGGTAGAGTTCCAGGATGCGCTTCTTGCTGTAACGGGCCTCGAGCCCCAGGGCCCAGAGGGCCTCCAACGCCTTTCTCGGAAGGGTGCGCCTCCCCGGCCGCAACAGGCGGACCAGTTGAAGCGTAATCGTGGATCCCCCGGAAACGACCTCGCCCGTCCGCAGGTTCTGCCAGGCCGCCCGGAGCACCGCGAGAGAGTCCACGCCCGGGTGATGGAAAAAGCGCCTGTCCTCGTAACAGAGGGTGGCCTTCACCAGGAGGGGATCCATTTTCTCCAGGGGAAACCAGTAGCGGCGGCGTCCGTCCCGGGTAAGGTAAACCCGCATGAGGCTGCCGTCGGCGAAGTGCACCGCCGTCCCGAAATCCCCCCGGGCCGGCGGCGGAGGCACGGGAATCAACCAGGGAACCAGGCAGGCTACAAGAAGCGTCCCCGCGACAATGGCAAGGAATTTGCGACGTTTCCCGGTCATTTCACCCGCAGTTCAACCGGCTTCCCAATCCCGTAGATCCAGGGACGATACATGAGCTCCGCGCGCGGCGGAGGCATGGTCCCCGCGTACCGGAACGTGGCGCGAACCTGGAGATAGTAGTGAAATTCTCCCACGGGAAGGCTCCCGAAGAACCTCACTTCATCGTCCCGGACATCCACATAACCCGCCCTGAAGCGTTTCATCTTCCGGACCGGTTTCGGCAAAAGGCCGCCGAAAAGCCGTTTGTTCACCACCTCGAGTCCCGCGACCATGGGCACCCGAACCGCCAGGCGCCGGAAGGTCTCCTTGCCCGTATTCTTCAACGTCACGTCGAGGATGAGCAGATCTCCCGCCTTGATATCGGTCGCTACACGGCCGTCTGGCGACAACAGCCGGAAGGAGACCGCCAGTCCCCTGTCCGTAACCGGCTTGAATCCCTCCGTTCGGTATCCCTTGATCGTCAAGGCGGCCCACGCCTCGCCGGGGCTTGTCACCTTGAGGGTCAGAGGTTTCCCGGCCGTCTGACGCACCCGCCACGAGACGACTCCCGACGCGGCGGAAACGGCGGGAAGTGACGTATCACCCGACAGCAGGGACGCCTTCACGGGACCGATGGAGAGCGATTGCAGGTATCTCCCAAGGGCCACGAGGGACCAGGCCAATTCCTGGGTGGAATAGTGCCAGGAGGGATACCGGTTGAGCCGGACCATCAAATCCCGGGCCAGGCGGGCGTTATCGCCGGACTTCGGCTCAATAAGAAAGGTCATGTACAGCTCCAGGGCCTTGAGCCGGAGGGGGGAGGAAAAGGTTTCCCACTTCCGTTTTTTCGCGGGCCTTGCCTTTTTGGCCCGCGCGAGGCTCCGCGCCGCCCTTCCGGGATACCCGCTGTAATAGAGGGTTCCCGCCTCGAGCAGCAGGGCCTCCTTGCCCAGCCTCTTCCCCTTGGGCGCCCGGTAAAGCGGCAGGCGGTACTTTCTACCCGCTTTGGCCGCCACAAAAGAACTCCAGGGGGTGGGCTCATCATCTCTCAAAAACCAGAGAGCCCGGTCCAGAACCACCTTCGGCACGTAGAAGCCCGCCTCCTTCGCCTCCAAAAGCGCGAACGTGGCGTAGGCGGTTCCCCAGAGATGGGGTTCCCCCTGCCCCGGCCAGAACGGGAACCCTCCCGAGTAGGATTGCATCTTGACGAGACGCAGGATGCCAGATCGGACGCGGTCCTTCAGCTTTGCCAGGTCCCCTTCCCCCGCATTCACGACTTTCATGAAGGGGAGGAGCCGAACGAGGGTCAGGAGAGTGGAGGCGGTCTGCTCCACGCACCCGTAGGGATACTGAAGGAGTCGCTCCACATGGGACAGGCCGCCGAACAGAGGCGTGGAGGAGACGAGAACCCTCAGGTCCAGCCCCTGGGGAGCCCAGTCCTTCAGGTAGTCATCGAGCAAGAACGGTTCTCCCGTGCTCACCTTCACCAAGTGGGTTTCCAGGTCGCGGGGAAGGTCCGGCAAGACCAGGACCTGATAGGTATCCGACCAATGCCCTTTCGGAAAATCGGCCGATATCCCGACGGGAAGCGTTCCGTAGAACCGGGTGGGATGCAGGTTGAAGGTCAAGGTCTCGCTCCCCTTGGGCGGCAGGGTCACCTGTTTTTCGACCGTTTCATCCCCCGCCTTGACGCGGACGGCCGTTTCCATCGCCTCGGAAACCGTGTTGACGAGGGAAACGGGAAAATAGACCGTGTCGTTCCGCCGGATCAGCCTCGGCAGGGTCGGCTGGACCACCACCCGGGAGGCCACCTTCACGGACGCCTGGGTGGAGCCGAACTCGTTTTCGCCCAAAACGCTGATCATGACCTTCAGGGCACCCTGGTATTTCTCCACCTTCACGGGCACGGAGGCCTCGCCGTCCGCGGAGAGCGGCACCACCTTCCAGAAGGAAAAGGTTCGGAAAAACCTGGGAATGGGTTTCATGGCGGCCATCATCATCCTGGCCTCTTCCCCGCCGCCCGGCAGGAACTGGAAGCGGGGCAGGATCCACCCGAGACCCTCGGAGGTATTCACGGAAAGGCGGTAAGGTTGCAAGAGAAGATTGTAAAGGTCGGGAGCCTTGGCGCTGGTTATCTGCAGGATTCCCTCGTCCACCGCCGCCACGATCGCCTTGCCGCCCGGGGGACCCGTGATCTTTACCATGAATGAATCTCCCGGCCGAATCTTTTTAGGAACCTCGACGTGAGCCTCGGCCCTCACGCTGGCAGGGACCACGCGCAGCCGGGCAATCCCGAACGCGCGGGTCACGAGGTATCCCGGCTTCGTCTGGTAGAGGTAGGCCGTAACGTAACAGGTGGAAACGCCGTCCGGCGCCTTGAAGGAAAAGGCCGCCTTGCGATCCTTGGTCTCCGCCCAGTGGTAACGTATCACCTTATCCAGCTCCAGGGTCCAGAGCACGCGCCCGGGAAACGGCAGCGCGACGTCGGCGGTCACCGTCTCGCCAGGCGACGCCTCTTTCTTGTCCAGGGAAATCTGAAGAATCTCCGGCGTGGGGGGACGGTTCTTCCCCGCCTGCCACCCGGGAATGCGAAGCTCCGTCTGCCCGCCCCCCGCGGGATCCGAGACGGCAATCAGGTAGTCCACCCAGCATTTCTTCAATTCAACCGGCACCTGGAAGATTCCATCATGCGCCTTCAGGGGCTGCTTCCCCGTGATGGGGACCCGGGTCACTATCCGGTTCCAGCGCCGCCGCCCCCGGGAGGAATAGGTGAGGACGTAACGGGTCTTAACCTCGTAGAGGGTGTATTGCAGATCGATGTCCTTCCGGAGAGGCCGCCCCCTTGAATCCACCACGATTCCTTCCACGAGGGCCTTTTGACACGGGGTATGAGACGCGAGGCGCAACCCGGGAAAACGCGGGGCCGGGCGAAGCGGCAACAAGACCTTCCCCCGGCTCACCCTCTCGCTTCCCGCCTCCTTCACCTCGACCGAGATCCTCAGGTTCAGGGGGCTGTCGCCGCCGAGGGCCAACCTTCCGCCCGGATGAAACACCGCCTTCCCCTCTTTGTCCAATTTCCCGGTCTTCCGCCAGGTGGGCAGAGCCTTGACCGCTTCGCCCGGCAGATGCACGGGACCGAACAGGTAGTTCTCGTAGAGTCCCTTGCGCGCCCTCTCCAGACGAAAACGGGCGCTGTAAGGCCCCTCCGCGACGGGCGCCCCGAAGAGATAACGCGCCGCCACCTTGATGGAAACCTTACCAAGATCCGTAACGAGTTTCTGCGAGGAGGTCACGCGCACCTTCAGCCGCTCCGGAACGAAGTCCTCCACGTGGACGGCGCGGGTCTTGATGACCTTCCCGCCCATGACCAGTTCCAAACGATACGTGCCCGTGAGGGACTCCCGGGGGATGGGCAACTTAAAATCCGCCAGCCCCAGGGAATCGCTGAGGGCGTGTTGTTTCACGAGAACCCGGTCCCTGGGGTCACGAAACCTCACCACCAGGGGAACGGAAACGCCTTGGAAGGACCTCGGGTCCCTCAGGATCACCGCGTAGTGCAGGGTCTCGCCCGGCCGGTAGAGTTCCCTTTCCAGGATGAAAGCGCTGAGGAAGGGGATTTCCTTCCGGCTCACCCCTCCCACCTGGAAATAACTGGTCTGGAGACGGGTGGTCTCCACAGGCAGGTAGGTGTAGTCGTCGCCCTTCACTGCCGTCACCACGTAGGGGAATCCCGCGGCCGCGTTGTTGTAGGGGAAGGAACAGGCCCCATCCTCCCGCGTCACCCCTTCCCCAAGCTTGATATTCCGAATGGAATACCCCCGGACGGTGACGCCGGGCATGGGGCGCCCGGTCATGAGATCCACGACCCAGGCGTAGATCCGCCGGTCCGCGGACTTGACCACCAGCCCCATGTTGGTCACCACCAGAAACATCTCGTCGGCGCTGAAGCGGCGCTTCTTCCCCTCGCCGCGACACGCCTTCAGGAGGACGCGGTAGAGCCCTCCGCGCTCCGTGGAAAGGTAAGGTGCAAGGTCCAGAAGGAAAATTCCCTCCCCCACGGGGCTCAGGGAAACGGGCTTATCCTTCAAGGTCACCTCCTCCAGGTCCCGCTTCTCCCATTTATAGGCCTTTTCCCACAGGGGGAGATTCCGGTCGGGAACGTGGCAGAGGGTCAAAAGGATTTTATCGCCGTGGCTCACGCGGACGGGCAGTTTCATGTCGCCGTTACGGCCCACGTAACGCCCCTTGAGCAGGAAGGAGAGGTGGGGAGACGGCTGGGGAATCTTCACCTTCGAGGAGGCGTCCCTTGAAAGAACCGCCCCCTTTAGGCTCTTCATGCCCCGTGTCAGCTTTAAGGTGTAAATCTTGCCCGGGACAAAGTCGCCGGAAAGGAGGAAACCGTCGGGCCTAAGGGTCACCTGGAGGGGCAGCGGCGGGGTAACTTGAAGGTGCCCGAGGATCTCGTCCCTCGAGAACCCGTCGCGTTTGATTGTGCTGCCAAGCTTCACCACCAGGGAAACGCCGGTCCGGGACTCCTGGATCGCCACCCTCCCGAAGACAACGCGGTTTTTCCGCCTGTCGGGCGGGGATACCTTGGACCAGCTCTGTCCCGTCGTCAGGACAAGAACAACGGCCATGGCGATCATGACCCCACAACAACGGCTGATATTCCAACATATATTCCTTCGCATCACGGCTCCTTTTCTTGGATTTATCCAGAAGGTTTTTGAAAAAACGAACATGGCACGGCGTTTCCAATCATTACGGTTTTTCTACCATTCCATTCACCCTTTCGCAAGATGGCCTATCGCATTCCTTCCGCCTCCCCGAAATTCCCATGCCTTTGAATCGCCCAAACGCGATACTTGACTCTTAAAGAAACATGATTATTTTTTTTCGCGGAAAGAAAAAAGAAAACAAATGGAGGTGATGAACATGGCACTGGTAAGATGGGAACCTTTTCAGGATCTGTTGGCCATTCAGGAGAGAATGAATCGGCTCTTCGATGAAACCCTTCAAAGGAATCGTTCGAGGGATGAAGAGGATATTTCCGCCGGGCTTTGGTCTCCTCCCGTTGATATCTACGAAACGGAGAACGAAATCGTCCTGAAGGCGGAACTTCCCGAGATCGACCAGAAGGATATCGACATCAAGGTTGAGGATAATACCTTGACCATCCGTGGCGAAAGGAAGTTCGAGCAGGAGACCAAAAAGGAGAATTACCATCGCATCGAACGCGCCTACGGGAAATTCAGTCGATCTTTCTCCCTTCCCAACACGATCGACCAGGAAAAGATCAAGGCATCCTACAAGGATGGCATCCTGAAACTGGTCATGCCGAAGAAGGAAGAAACTAAACCGAAACAGATTACCGTTGAAGTCAAGTAATAACGTGGAAGGAAAAGCAAGGGGGGGCAAACGCCCCCTCTTTCTTTTTGACCTGCAAGGAAAAAATATTTATCTCCTTCGCAAACGTAAAAGATGAGGGAAAATTCTCGATGTCTTTTGAGGGATTGGTCATTTATCTTTTCTATTTCCTGCGGCATAAGAATCTAAAACGGGGAGATTTATGAGGATACTCATCATTGAAGATGACGACCGGGTCGCCGATTTCATTCGAAAGGGGCTGCGGCAGGAAGGCTACGCGGTCGACCACGCGGCCGACGGGGAAAACGGCCTTCACCTGGCGTCCACGGAGCCCTATGATGCCGCCATCGTGGATATCATGCTGCCCAAACTGGATGGTCTCACGCTGATCGAGCGGCTGCGGGGGCAAAAGATCGCCACGCCGGTCCTCATCCTGAGCGCCCGCGGATCCGTTGACGATCGGGTTCGGGGTCTCCAGACCGGCGGAGACGATTACCTGGTCAAGCCTTTCGCCTTCGCGGAACTGCTGGCGCGCCTCCAGGCCCTCATCCGCCGGGCCAACGCCATCGCCGAGCCGACCACCCTGACCGTGGGAGACCTCACGCTGGACCTGGTCAAGCGGAAGGTCTTTCGCAAGGGCCGGCCCATCGACCTTCAGGCCAAGGAATTCGCCCTCCTGGAATACCTCATGCGCAACGCGGGGCGCATCGTCTCCAAAACCATGATTATGGAACACGTGTGGGACTACAACTTCGATCCGCAAACCAACGTGGTGGAGGCCCGGATCTGCCGGCTGCGGGAAAAGGTGGACCGAGCCTTCGACCAAAAGCTCATCCACACCATCCGCGGGGCCGGTTACGTCCTGGAACCGCGGGACTGAACCGGGATCTTCTCCGGGATTATTGACATTCTCCAACAATTCCTCTATTCGGATAATATAGGAGCTTGGAACCTCAACAGGAGAAACCTATGGACAAAAAACGCCTTCGCGCCATGACGTTCTTTTTTGGGTTCGTCATCCTGATTTGGGGAATCCGGCCCGCCCTCCCCGCCTTCCTGGGCGTTCGCCTGATCACCCCCGCCGGCCGGGAGCTCATGTCATTCAAGAAAAATACTATTACCATCGGACATGCCCTCTATACCGTTCAGCGGTGGGGACCCGACCGGCTGAAACTGACGAAGAAAGGAACCGATGGAGGGGTCTTCCTGAAACGGCTCGGCGTAAAGCTGATGATTCGCGACCTGAAGGGAAACCTCCTTCACGTCATCCGCAAGGAGGGATGGGTCTTCCGCGTCGAATCCCCCGTCGGGGCTCACCTCCTCTTCGTGAAGATCTTCCCGAAAAAGGTTGCCATTTGGCGCGAAGAAGGGAAAACACTCTTCACGCTCCTCCCCAAGTTCAAGTCCGTGGTCATGAACGACGCGACCGGCAAGACCCTCTACATCCTGAAGGGGGACACCGAGCTCTACCCCGCCGCTTTCCTTTGCCTCCCGGTGCTGACCCCCGAGGAACGCGCCGCGTGCTACCTCCTTTACAGGCAGGTTCCCCTGGACTACCAGTAACGCACAAGGCAGGAGGAGGACTTCGTGAGCGACAAGACGCGGGGAAAGTTGGGGCTCAAGGAACTCATCGCCATCGGCGTAGGCGGCATGGTCGGCGGCGGTATCTTCTCCGTCCTCGGCCTCTCCGTTTCCACGGCCGGCCACGCGGCACCCGTCGCCTTCTCCATCGGGGGTGCCATCGCCCTGCTGACGGGGCTGTCCTACGCGAAACTGGGCCTGCACTTCGGGGGTGACGGGGGAAGTTTCACTTACATCGAAAAGGCCTTCAAGGGGGAAAACATCGCGGGGATCAGCGGCTGGCTCCTTTTGACGGGCTACATCGGGACCCTGGCGCTCTATGCCTACACGTTCGGCGTTTACGGCGGGGCCATGCTGGGCGGCGGGCCGTTCGCACAGGTCATCCACCACATTCTCGAGTCCTTCATCCTCCTCCTCTTCCTCGGCGTGAACCTCTACGGCGTGCAGGCAGCGGGGGAAACGGAAGACATCATCGTCATGGTGAAAGTCATCATCCTCGGGCTCTTCGCCGTGGCGGGACTTTTCTTCATGAATCCCGAGCACCTTGCCCCCTTCTTCAACAAGGGGACCTCCGGCATTCTCATGGGCGCCGCCCTGATCTTCGTCGCCTACGAGGGATTCGAGCTCATCCCCAACGCCATCAACGAGATGAAAAACCCGGAAAGGGACCTGGGCAGGGGCATCCTCTGGGCGGTCATCCTGACCGTTCTCATCTACCTGGCCGTTTCCCTCGTCGCCGTGGGAAACCTCTCCCCGGAAGATATCACCCGTTACAAGGAATACGCCCTGGCGATCGCCGCGAAACCCTTCCTGGGAAAGGCTGGATTCACGCTCATCGGGCTGGGCGCGCTCCTCTCCACGGCATCGGCCATCAACGCAACCCTGTTCGGAACGGCCCGCCTCGGCATGGTCATGGCCAAGGAGAAGGAGCTCCCCAAGGTCTTTTTCCACCGGGAACGGACGAAGGACATCCCCTTCGCCAGCCTGATCATCATCACGGCCCTTTCCCTTCTCTTCGTCAACGCGACGGATCTTACCATCATCTCCTCCTTCGCCAGCTCCACGTTCCTTTTAACCTTCGTGGGTATTAACCTCTCAGCCATCCGCCTGAGGCGCGACATCCGTATCTCCTTTCCCGCGCCCCTCATCGGGCTTGCAATGAGCGGGCTCTCCTGGTTGGTGTTGATCGTCTACCTCCTCCGAACCGACCGGCACGCCCTCGCGTGGATCGGGGCGTTTTACGCCGCGGTGATCGCCGCGGAAATCCTGTTCAGCAAGCGGGGCATCCTCTTCAAGCGGAAAGGAGCCCCACGGAACGGAGGGTAACATGAGAATCCTACTCGTCGAGGACGACCGGAAGACCGCCGATTTCATCGTCCGCGGGTTGAGAGAAGCCGGCTACGCCGTCGACCACGCGGAAGACGGCGAGGAAGGCCTGCTGCTCGCCTCCATGAATCCCTACGACGCGGCGGTCGTCGATATCATGCTGCCGAAGCTGGACGGGTTGACCCTCATCGAAAGGATGCGGGCGAAACGTGTCAACACACCGGTTTTGATTCTCAGCGCGAAACGGACGGTGGAAGACCGGGTCAAGGGACTGCAAATGGGCGGGGACGACTACCTCGTCAAGCCCTTCTCCTTCTCCGAACTCCTCGCGCGCGTCCAGGCCCTCATCCGGCGCGCCCACGCGTCCCCCGCCCCCACCACGCTCGGCGCTGGAGACCTAACCCTCGACCTGCTGAAACACGAGGTCACGCGGGGCGGAAAAAGGATCGACCTCCAGCCCAGGGAGTTCAGCCTCCTGGAGTACCTTCTGCACAACAAGGAGCGAATCGTCTCGAAAACGATGATCCTGGAACATGTCTGGGACTACGCCTTCGATCCCCAGACCAACGTGGTGGATGTCCTCGTCTGCCGGTTGCGGAACAAGATCGACCGGGATTTTCCCCACAAACTCATCCACACTATCCGGTCCGTCGGCTATGTCATTAAAGAACCTCCGCAAGATACCTAAGACTATCGGTTTCAGGCTGACCTTCTGGTATTCCGGGGTTTTCGTCTTCAGCGTCTTCCTCCTCTTCCTGTTCGCCTACTTCTACCTGGAGGCAACCCTCATCCGAAGGGACCACGAAGAAATCCAGGCGAAACTTCAGGAACTCCAGATCCTCTACGCGTCCGGCGGTTTCACGCTCATCCAGCAAAACATCCGGGCTTCCCAGAAGTTCCCCGGAAAGAACCGGTTCCTCATCCGCTTCTCGGACCGGCACAACCATACCCTGTTTCTCTACCTTCCCTACCAGTGGCTGGAGTTCGACATCCACCGCCTGGCAAGCCTTCCTCCCCGTGTCCGCGGTCTCCTCCGGCTCCCCGGGCCCCAGCGGGGGCTTTTTCTGGAAGTCGGGTCGCGGCATCTGAAGAACGGGGACTGGCTCCAGGTTGGCCAGGACACCCGAGAACGCCTTCGCGTCCTCAAAAATTTCAAGGACGTGGCAACCTTCATTCTCTTCCCCCTGCTCATCCTCGGGGTCCTTGGCGGAAACCTGCTGGCCTACCGCGCGCTGCGCCCCATCCGGCACCTCATCGATTCCATTCGTTCCATCTCCCGGGACATGTCGGCCCTGGGACAGCGGGTTCCCAACCCTCAAACGGACGACGAGCTGGAAGAGCTCATCTCCCTCTTCAATGACATGCAGGAAAAAATAGACACCCTCATTCGGGCGATGAAGAATTCCCTCGACAACGTGGCCCATGACCTCCGCACCCCCGTCACGCGGCTCCGGGGAGTCACGGAACTGGCCCTGCAGAAGGGATCCCTGTCGCAAGAATGCCAGGCCGCCCTTGCCGCGTGCCTCGAAGAGTCCCTGGAGATTCAGAAACTTCTGGACACCCTCATGGACATCTCGGAGGCGGAGACGGGCGTGCTCCAGGTGGACCTCCAGCCGGTATCCATCGACCTCATGGTCCGGAAGGTGGTAGACCTCTACGGCCTCGTCGCCGAGGACAAGGGAATCAGCCTGGAGACGGACCTTTCTACGGGATTGCGCGTCATGGCCGACCCGACGCGCATGGGACAGGCCCTGGCCAACCTCGTCGACAACGCGATAAAATTCACGCCGCCGGGCGGCCGGGTCATCATCCGGTCCTTCGCGCACGAAGGAAGGGTGGCCATCGAGGTAGAAGACACGGGCGTGGGAATTCCCGAAAAGGATCTGCCAAGGATCTGGGACCGGCTCTACCGGGGTGACCGGAGCCGATCGGAAAAGGGGCTCGGACTGGGTTTATGCCTCGTCAAGGCCATCGCGGCCCTTCACCACGGGGAGGTCTCGGTCCAAAGCCGGCCCGGGAAAGGGAGCATCTTCACGCTCCTCATCCCCGCGGCCGGGGAGTCAAACGAGAGGGCCTCCCGTTCCATTACAAAAATTTAATCTTCATGAAAGGAAATTGAAAGGTTGCGTTGATAACAGCAAGGAGATGGAGGCCATGAAAAAAATCACCCGCGTGGAACATGGGCGTTCCAGATGGATGAGGATCTCGGCGCTCGCCGGGATCATTATCCCCGCCTTTTTCCTCTGCCGCCCCCCCCTGGCCTTCCCGGGAATTATCGTATCGACCTTTCCTCCCGCGAAAGTGATTCAAAAAGCGGCAAAGCACGCGCTTCCCGCCGTGGTTCACATCCAGGTGGCGGGGAAACCCGGTTCGCCCGGGACCCTGGGCAGATACTTTTCCTCCCTCTCGGGGCAAAGTCCCCTTCCCGACACCCTCGGCGACCTGGCGGGCGCCAACCGGGGAACAGGGGTTCTCATCGATCCCCGGGGGTTCGTGATCACCAATGCTTTCCTCGTGGAAGGCGCCCGGGATATCCGATGTTTCCTCCTCGGGCGAAGGTGGCTGCGCGCGAAACGCGTGGGAACGGATCCAAAGACCGATATCGGTGTTATCAAGATAATAGAATCGGGGTCCTATCCCGCCATCCACGGCGGGGACTCCGGTAATCTCACTCTCGGCCAGTGGATCGTGGCACTCGGTCACTATGAACCCGGCAAACCGACTATTGCCACGGGTATCATCTGCGCGGAACACCGTAAAGGGGTCCTGGAACCGGAAACCCCGCGGGATTTCCTCCAGGCCGACACTCAGATCGACCTCGTCAACAGCGGGGGTCCCCTCGTCGATCTCAAGGGGAACGCCGTCGGGCTCAGCGACGCGCTCCTCACCCGCGTCGCTCCCCTCCACGGCATCGGGTTCGCCATTCCCTGGGCCCTTGTCATG
>Ga0256833_1000555_pt1 | contig 28798 bp, 27 predicted proteins | sample 356284metaG_FD_190535 | JGI IMG/M metagenome (GOLD analysis project Ga0256833, IMG submission 190535) | Hydrothermal vent microbial communities from Mid Atlantic Ridge, Atlantic Ocean - 356-284 | ecosystem: Environmental > Aquatic > Marine > Hydrothermal vents | place: Atlantic Ocean: Mid... | reverse complement strand
TTTGTGCTGGCCGCGCTGCTGGGCCTGGTGCTCACCGTCTGGGTGCTGGTCACCGCTTTCGTCTACATCGCCATCCTCGCGCTGGCGGGCTGGCTCTACTACGCCTGGCTGCGTCTGAAGTACCGCCACCGCCGGCTCCCGCCCGGTTACTAGCCGAGTCTTTTGCCCATCACCCACAGCAGCGGCCCCGCCTCCACCAGGCGCACGTCCTCGAGCAAGCACGTCCAGCCCCGCCCCTGGTAGAGCGCCTGAGCGCGTTCGTTGTCGATATTCACCGTGAGCAGTGCCCGCGGTTCGCCGCGGCGCTCGAGGATCGCATCGTGCAGCCGCCCGCCCAGCCCCCGACCCCAGTACGCCGGATCCACCGCCAGCTCGGTGAACTCGAAGTGGCGCCCCAGCCAGACCCGAGCCATCTCCGGCGGCATCAGCGCGCGCACCCGCTCGTACCACCACTGCCCCGGCATGCCCGTAAAACCGTAGACGAAGCCCGCCAACCTGCCGTCCAGGTAGGCCCCGAGCCCGGCGAAGCCGGGGTAGCCGAAGTGACGCGCCATGATCTCGAGCCGCTGGCGCATCCGCTCGGCTGGAACGCCGTGCGCCCGCGCCCAAAGGCGGAAGACAGCCTCCACGTCGCGCTCACCCAAAGGCTCGAAACGTGCCTTTTCCATCGTCACCCCGCGTCAGGGACCAACCTAACCCCGTGCAGCGCACCAAAGGAAGCGACCGGGGGCACCGCCCCCGGTCGCCGGCATGCGGGTCCCGTCTAGGGCAGGCCCAGCGCGGCGATCCGTGCGCCGATCCAGTCGAGGGCGCTCGAGCCCGGGTAGGTGATGCCGCTGTGATTCTCGTTGGCAACGTAAGTCCAGACGTCCGCAAAGCCAGCGTTCAACCGTATGTTGTCGGTATAGTCGAAGACCAGGCTGGTATTGCCCTCCGAGCGCACGTCGGCCGCCGCGAGGCGCGCCGACTGCACCTCGAGGTTGTAGGTCGCTCCAGGGTAAGCCACGTCCTTGGCGCTGTAGTACGAGGTGCGCCACCAGTGCTTCTTTATAGGCTCGACATCACAGCTCTTGGAAAGGTCCACCGGCCAGGGGTTGCCATAGCGAGCGTAGAAGTCATCGAAATAAGGCTTGTTGTCGCTTTCCCAAAGGGCGCAGATGCCGTCGAGATCGATCAAATAGTCCACGGTCCACTCGGGGTGAGCGCGCAGCAGGTCGTGGGTCCAGTTAGTCCCGTGAGAGTGCCCGAGAAGCACCCGGCGGGTGTTCGGCCAGTTGCGCCGGACCCAGTCGAAGTCGGCTTCTAGCTGCAGGAAACCATACTCGTACTTACCGCTGATTGAGGAGTAATGGTTGTATAGGTGGGAGCTATAAGGAACCACCAGCACACTCTTGCCTAGGTTCTGGAAGGCCTGAGCCACCGCCGTGGTGGTGCCGCGCTGGGTAAGGTAGTCGTAGTTGTCGTCAGGAGCCCCGTTGCAGGGAACGCCGCAACGGCCGGAGACGGCGAACAAGACCACATCGGGAATTGCCTGGGTGATCCCTGCCTGCATTGCCACACGCGGCTCGGGCGCGTAGGCGGTGCTGGTCGCAGCGGGACCGCTGCAGGCCGATAGTGCAAAAACAAGGAGCAGCAAAACGGATACCATGAGCTTTTTCATAAAACCTCCCGAACGTTATGCGTCTGCATAAAACCTCTCTAAGAGTATAGCTGTTATGTCAGCTTTTGATTTTCCGCGCGCGGGCGTATACTCTAGTGACGATGACGCGCACCGGCCTACCCCCCGCCTGAGGGAGCCCGATGGGTCCGCTCCCTCCCTTTGCCGTGGGAGGGTTTTTTACGGAGGAACGATGAGCAAATACAACCCCCACGCGATCGAACCCAAATGGCAGCGTTTCTGGGAAGAGCGCGGCCTGATGAAGGCCCGCGAAGAGGGCGAAAAGTACTACGTCCTGGAGATGTTCCCCTACCCTTCGGGCGACCTGCACATGGGCCACCTCAAGAACTACACCATGGGCGACGCGCTGGCCCGCTTCAAGAAACAACAGGGGTACAGCGTCCTCCACCCCATGGGCTGGGACGCCTTCGGCCTGCCGGCCGAGAACGCCGCCCTCAAGTTCGGCAAGCATCCGGCCGACTGGACCATGGGCAACATCGCCAAGGCCAAGGAATCGCTTAACCTGATGGGGATCCTCTACGACTGGGACCGCGAGGTGACCACCTGCACCCCCGACTACTACCGCTGGAACCAGTGGATCTTCACCAAGATGTACGAGGCCGGGCTGGTCTACCGCGCCGGCGGGCTGGTGAACTGGTGCCCCAAGTGCCAGACGGTGCTGGCCAACGAGCAGGTCGTCGAGGGCCGCTGCTGGCGCCACGAGGACACCCTGGTCGAGAAGAAGAACCTGGAGCAGTGGTACCTGAAGATCACCGCCTACGCCGACCGGCTGCTCGACGATCTGGACAAACTGGAGCACTGGCCCGAGAAGGTCAAGGCGATGCAGCGCGCCTGGATCGGTCGCAGCGAGGGCGCGACCGTGCGCTTCGGCCTGGACGGCCGCGAGGAACGGCTGGAGGTCTTCACCACCCGGCCCGACACCCTCTTCGGGGCCACCTTCATGGTCCTCGCCCCCGAACACCCGCTGACGCTCGAGCTCGCCACCCCCGAACGCCGCGCCGAGGTGGAAGCCTACGTGCGCGCGGCGCAGCTCAAGAGCGAGATCGAACGCCAGACCGAGGACCGCGAGAAGACCGGGGTCTTCACCGGCGCCTACGCCGTCAACCCGCTGAACGGGGCGAAGATCCCCATCTGGACCGCCGACTACGTGCTCTACGGCTACGGCACCGGCGCCATCATGGCCGTGCCCGCCCACGACCAGCGCGACTTCGAGTTCGCCCGCAAGTTCGGGCTCGAGATCGTCCCGGTCATCCAGCCCGAAGGCGAGGACCTGCCCCAGCCGCTCGAGGCCGCTTACGAGGGCTCCGGCGTCATGATCAACTCAGGCGCGTTCACGGGCCTGCCCAGCGAGGAGGGCAAGAAGAAGATCACCGAGTGGCTCGCCGCGAAGGGGCTGGGCGAGGCCACCGTCACCTACCGCCTGCGCGACTGGCTCATCAGCCGCCAGCGCTACTGGGGTACGCCCATCCCGATGATCCACTGCGAGAAGTGCGGCGTGGTTCCGGTGCCCGCAGACCAGCTTCCGGTCAAGCTGCCCGAGATCAAGGACGTCGAGCAGATCCGCCCCCACGGCAAGAGCCCGCTCGAGGCCCACCCCGACTTCCTGAACACCACCTGCCCCAGGTGCGGCGGGCCCGCCCGGCGCGACGCCGACACCATGGACACCTTCTTCGACTCGTCGTGGTACTACCTGCGCTACAGCGACGCCCACAACGAGCGGCTCCCCTTCGCGCGCGACAAGGCGGACTACTGGATGCCCGTGGACCAGTACATCGGCGGCATCGAGCACGCGGTGCTGCACCTCCTCTACTCGCGCTTCTTCACCAAGTTCTTCCACGACCAAAAGATGGTCGCGGTGGACGAGCCCTTCGCGCGCCTCTTCACCCAGGGCATGGTCATGGGCTGGACCGACTACGGCCCGGTGGAGGTGGAGGGCGAGCGGGTGCGCCTCGGCGAGGAGGCGCGCATCCGCCTGGAGCTGGAAACCGCCGAGCTGAACCTGGACGAGGTGAAGAAGATGGGGGCCGAACTGCGCGAAGGCGAGGACGGCCGCCTCCACTTCTGGAAGCCGGCGGTGATGAGCAAGTCGCTGGGCAACGGCGTCATGGTGGGCCCCTTCGTGCGTGAGCAGGGCGCCGACATCGCCCGCGTGACCATCCTCTTCGCCGCCCCGCCCGAAAAGGAGATGATCTGGACCGAGGAAGGCGTGCAGGGGGCCTGGCGCTTTTTGAACCGCGTCTGGCGGCTGGTGACTACAGACGAAAACGAGCTGGCCGCGGCGGATGGCGACTTCGACCCCGGCGTTCTTTCCGGGGCCGACAAAGTGCTCTATCGCAAGCTAAACCAAACGATTAAGAAGGTCACCGAAGATATAGAAGGTCTGCGCTTCAACACCGCCATAGCCGCGCTCATGGAGATGCTCAACGCGCTCTACGATTTCCGCAAATCCGCAGGGCCGAACGCGGTCTACCAGCACGCCGTACTCAGCTACCTGCAGCTGCTGGCGCCCTTCGCCCCCCATATCGCCGAGGAGCTGTGGAGCCGCTTCGACGAGGCCTCAGTCTTCGACGCCCCCTGGCCCGCTTACGACGAGAACGCCTTGGTCGCCGACGTCATTACCCTGGTGGTGCAGGTCAACGGCAAGGTGCGGGCGCGGCTGCAAGCTCCAGCCTCGATAGGCAAGGAAGAAGCGCTGCGCCTCGCCAAGGAGCAGGAAAACGTGCAAAAGCACCTGCAAGGCAAGCGGCTCCTCAAAGAAATCTACGTCCCCGGCAAGCTAGTGAACCTGGTCGTCAAGGGTTGACTGGCGCCGCAACACGCGTTCTGCAGGGCGTTACTAGCGGGTATGGCCGCTTAGCCGGACAATTGTGCTACAATGAATCGCGCTGCGGGAAAGCTGTGGTGGCCAAATTGGTAAGTCTCATCGCCTCAGCCCCCGTGCGTTGCCCGAAAGGGCAGGAGTAAAGGAGCAGTAATGGAAAAAGGTAAAGTAAAGTGGTTCAACGCGGAAAAAGGCTATGGTTTCATCGAGCGCGAAGGCGGAAGTGACGTTTTCGTTCACTTCAGCGCCATCAACTCCTCGGGTTTCCGCACCCTCAACGAAGGCGACGTTGTGGAGTTCGAAGTAGAAGACGGCCCCAAGGGCCCCTCGGCCGCTAACGTGACCGTGGTAGAGTCCGCGGGCTACTAGCCAAGACCCGCAAACTATCAAAGGCGCCCGTGGGCGCCTTTGTTCTTTGCTTTGCGCGGCGAGACGCTACGCAAGCTGTAGGATTAGGCGTCCGGGCATGTCTATGTGGCGGCGTCTCTTTCAGCAATGGGGGCTGGTGGTGGAAATAGATACACGGTCAAACAAGTGCGGGGGTTCGCTCGCGCGGCGAAGGGCGTTGACGGCGGACTCCTCCTGGCGGGCCCTGGGACTGTGGGCCACAGTATTACTAACTGCCGCCCTTTTCACTTTAGCTAGGGGAAATACGCCTGCCCCCTGGATGGGCTTTTTCCCCGTGCCCGCCCGCGGCGAGGGGCGGAGCATGCTCGCGACCCTGCGCGGCCTGAGCCGCCACGGCGACGTCGTGCTCCTGCAACGCAACATCCCCTGGGAGGATTTTTACAAGAGTGAATCGGCTCCTTCGCGCGCCTTTTCCGACCTGGCCAACCTGGTGCGCCTGAGCCGGGAAAAAGGGTTAAGAACCATCTTCGTAGTCGATGCGCTCAACGGCCTCGACCGTCGCGCCTTCTACGGTGTACCCGCCGCCTGGGGGCGACCTAGCTTTGCCGATGCGCGCGTGCGCCGCGCCTTCAAAAACTTCGCACTGCGCATCGTGCGCGAATTTCACCCCCGCTACCTGGGACTGGGCTCCGAGGTCAACACATATATGGCCGCCCACCCAGGCGACGCCGCCAATCTGGTATCGCTCTACCGGCAGACCTACGCCGCAGTCAAGAACGCCGCCCCCGAAACGCAGATCTTCTCCACCTTCCAGTGGGACGAGCTGAGGCTCGCTGACGGCGGAATTAATTGGCAGCCGATACGAGCATTCGAACCGCAATTGGACCTCTGGGTTATCTCCAGCTACCCTTGTCTGTGGCTCGGGTCGAGGCGCGTTCCCGCGGACTACTATTCCCCTCTCGCGGACGAGACAGAGAAGCCGCTGGCGGTCGGCGAGGGCGGCTGTTCTTCCCGCAAGGTCGGCCGCTGGCCCGGATCGGATCGCGCTCAGGTCGATTACCTGAGCGCGATCGCCGAGCAGCTGGGAAACCGCCTCGAGTTCTGGATATATCTTCTTTACAACGACCTGGATCCTACTTGGTACAACAAGATCGTCAGCAACGAGCGCGACCGCGATACCCTGGAGCTCTTCTACTACATGGGCCTCGCCGACGCCGCGGGCAAACCCAAACCAGCGCTAGACGCCTGGGACACAATCCGTCAGCGCCTCCAGCGAGGTCGCTGAGCCGCGCGGCTCAGCCCGCGTCGTTAGACTCGTCCACCGGTGTCGGCCTGCCCTCTTTGTCAATAGCCACGTAGACCAACTGCCCGTGCGTGGCCAGCTCTCTGGTCTCGGGGCCGCCGCCAAAATCCTCCCGAAAAACTTTCACCTCGACCACTATCGAGGTGCGCCCTACCTTGACTACGCGCGACACCAGCTCCAGCACGTCGCCGGAACGGATGGGAACTTTAAACTCCACGCCCCCCACGGCCACCGTTACCACCGGCTTCTTGGCTCTCCTGGCGGCAGCGTAAGAACCGGTTTTGTCCATCAGTCCCAAAACGTATCCGCCGAAGGCGTTCCCTAGAGGGTTCGTATCTTCGGGGAAAACCATCTCCAGAGTTCTCGTTTCCTTGTCCACTACTAAAACCTACCAAAGCAGCCGCGCTTTAAGTGACACACATAATACTTGATATTATCGTTATCAAGTGTTATGCTCTTATAAGACGAAGGAGGAAGTAATGAACCTGGAGAAATGGACACAACAATCCCGCGAGGCCCTGGCGCAGGCCCAGGTGCTGGCGCGCGAGCTGGGGCAACAGCAAATAGACCTGCCCCACATGGTCGCGGTCCTGTTCCGCGATCCCAGCGGCCTGCCCGCCCGCCTGCTCAAGAGAGCCGGGCGCGACCCCAAGGAAGCGGTAGAGGCCGCGAACAAGGAACTGGCCGGCCTGCCCAAGGTGCAGGGCGCCGAAGGCGGGCAGTACCTCTCACAGCGGCTCGACCGCGTGCTGAAAAGGGCTGAGCAGCTGGCCGAGGCCCAGGGCGACAAGTTCGTCGCCCTCGACGTCCTGCTGCTGGCCGTCGCCGAGGAAAACTTCCCCGGCCTGCCGGCGGCGGACGAACTGAAGAAGATCATCGACGAGGTTAGAGGAGGAAAAACGGTGGAAAGCGAACACGGCGAGGGCACCCTAGAAGCGTTGGCGCAGTACGGTATGGACCTGACCGAGCTGGCCGAGCAGGGCAAGCTGGACCCGGTCATCGGCCGCGACGAGGAGATCCGCCGCACGATTCAGATTCTGCTGCGGCGCACCAAGAACAACCCGGTGCTCATCGGCGAGCCGGGCGTGGGCAAGACGGCGATCGTGGAGGGCCTGGCCCAGCGCATCGTCAAGGGCGACGTGCCCGAGGGGCTCAAGGAAAAGCGCATCATCGCGCTGCAGATGGGCTCGTTGCTCGCCGGCGCCAAGTACCGCGGCGAGTTCGAGGAGCGCCTGAAGGCGGTCATTGCCGAGGCGACGGCCAGTGAGGGCCAAATCATCCTCTTCATTGACGAGCTGCACACCATCGTCGGCGCCGGCAAGGCCGAGGGCGCGGTCGACGCCGGCAACATGCTCAAGCCGGCGCTGGCCCGCGGCGAGCTGCGCCTAATCGGGGCGACGACGCTCGACGAGTACCGCGAGATCGAGAAGGACGCCGCCCTCGAGCGCCGCTTCCAGCCGGTGCTCGTGGACGAGCCCAGCGTGGAGGACACCATCAGCATCCTCCGCGGCATCAAGGAGAAGTACGAGGTCCACCACGGCGTGCGTATCTCCGACCCCGCCATCGTAGCGGCGGCGGTGCTCAGCCACCGCTACATCTCCGACCGCCGCCTGCCCGACAAGGCCATCGACCTGATCGACGAGGCGGCGGCGCGGCTGCGCATGCAGCTGGAAAGCCAACCCGAGGAGATCGATCAGCTCGAGCGCAAGAAGCTGCAGCTGGAGATTGAGCGTGAAGCGCTCAAGAAAGAGACCGACCCCGACTCCAAGGCACGGCTGGAAGACATAGAAAAGGAAATCGCCGAGCTGAGCGAGAAGATCGAGGCCATGAAGACCGAGTGGCAGGCCGAGGTCGAGGTCCTGAACGAGCTGCGCGAGAAGCAGAAGGAGCTCGACGAGGTCCGCACCCAGATCGAGCTGGCCGAGCGTAACTACGACCTAAACAAGGCGGCCGAGCTGCAGTACGGCGTCCTGCCCAAGCTGGAAGAAGAGGTCCAGCAGCTCTCCGAGAAGCTGAAGGACGCCCAGTACGTCCGCCTGGAGGTGACCGAAGAGGACATCGCCGAGGTGGTCAGCCGCTGGACCGGCATCCCGGTGGCCAAGCTGCTCGAGGGCGAACGCGAAAAGCTGCTGCGCCTGGAAGACGAGCTGCACAAGCGCGTGGTGGGTCAGGACGAGGCCATCCGCTCGGTGGCCGACGCCATTCGCCGCGCCCGCGCCGGCCTGAAGGACCCGAACCGCCCCATCGGCTCGTTCATGTTCCTCGGCCCCACCGGCGTGGGCAAGACCGAGCTGGCCAAGACGCTGGCCGAGACCCTCTTCGACAGCGAGGAGGCGATGATCCGCATCGACATGACCGAGTACATGGAGAAGCACTCGGTCGCCCGGCTGATCGGCGCGCCTCCGGGCTACGTCGGCTACGAGGAGGGCGGCCAGCTCACCGAGGCGGTGCGACGCAAGCCCTACAGCGTCATCCTCTTCGACGAGATCGAGAAGGCCCACCCCGACGTCTTCAACATCCTGCTGCAGATCCTCGACGACGGCCGCCTCACCGACAGCCACGGCCGGGTGGTGGACTTCCGCAACACCGTCATCATCATGACCTCGAACATGGGCAGCCACCTGATCCTCGACGGCATCAAGGAGGGCCTGCCCTACGAGCGCATCCAGGAGCGGGTCTTCGCCCTGCTGCAGGAGCACTTCCGCCCCGAGTTCCTCAACCGCCTCGACGACATCATCGTCTTCAAGCCGCTGACCCAGGAGCAGATCATTCAGATCGTCGAGATCCAGGTGGCCGACCTCAAGAAGCGCCTGGCGGAACGCCGCATCACCCTCGAGCTGACCGAGGAGGCGGAGCGCTGGCTGGGCGAGCGCGGCTACGACCCGGTCTTCGGCGCCCGCCCGCTCAAGCGAGTCCTTCAGAAGGAGCTGGAGACCCCGCTGGCGAAGGAGATCCTGGCGGGCAACGTGCGCGAAGGCGACACCGTTCTCGTCAAGGTGGGCGAGCGCGGCCTGGTCTTCGAGACCACCCGCCCCGTCGAAGCCTGAAGCAAGCGATTGCCGAAAGAACCCCCGCCAACTGCGCGGGGGTTCTTTCGGCTCTGAGCCTGCAGTTTCTCCCTAGACAAGCCTTTGGGCTCTTGTAGGGCTCTACTGGGGAGAGTATCATTTCAATGATTGTTGAAGTAGGCATGGCGCTCTGCTGAAAAAGAGAGTCTGCTCGGCCGCCGTGCGGCAGAAAGGAGAAACGATGCAAGACAAACTGGCGCAAGCGCTGGAAATGATGAAGAAGAACCTGGGGGATGCCCTGCCTAGCGTGATGCCCAAGATGCATGAAAAAGACCCCAAGGCCTTTGCCCACCACTTAGCGGGCAAGCAGTACAGCAAACCACCCGAAGGCGGCGCCTTGGACGAGGCAAGCCGCGCCCTCATACACATGGCCGCCGCCATCACCGCCGGCGCCGGCGGCTGCGCCGCGGCCATGGCTCGCCACGCCCTCGACGTAGGGGCCAGTAAGGAAGCGGTTTTGGAGGCCGCTCACATCGCCCAGTTCGCCGCCAGCGGCGCGGCCCTGGAAACCATGGAGGCGATTTTCGACGAGGTCTGAGCCCGACCGCCGCTCCAGGCCTGGCAATGCTAAGGCCAGGGTAAAAGTGCTTTTGCGGGCGCCGGCCTTACTCGTCAGAAAGCCGCGCCAGATGCACGTCGAGGCGGGCGGAGCGACAAAAGGGCGCACCGCCTCTTAGCAAAAAGATGGCTGGCGGCTGCCTGCACTTCCGCGCTGGCGCACGGTTCTTCCGGGCTCGAGCGGCGTCTTAGGGAGGTAGTAAGGTGATTGTTTCCTGGTCTGCAATGTTGATTACCGTGATCGTCGTTGGTTTTGTCACCTCGGCGCTGCGCATCTGGATAGACCGCGTCTTTTTCGTCATCATGATGCTTTCTTTCGGACACCTGCCCATCGCGCAGGCGATACCGCTCAACATCCTGGTCTTGTTCCTGGCGGTCGTCAGCCACGGCCTCATCCGCCGCGAAGGCTGGCTCTGGGGCGCCTTCGCCCGCTTTCCCTCCTGGGAAGGCTGGGCGGCGCTGCTCTCGGGCTTGCTGGGCGGCGTGCTGGGCCGCTACCTGGGCTTTCAAACGCCGGGCAAGGTGCTGCTTTTGCTGCTGGGAATCTACGCCATAGCCATGGCGCTACGCCTGGTGCTGGTAAAACCCGCCGACGGCCGAGCCGCACCCGAACACCCCGGCTGGATACTCCCCATCTCGCTGGGGGCCGGGGTGTTGACCGGCCTCATTTCCGCCGGCGGCAAGCCTTTCGCCATACCCCTCTTCAATAAGGCTTTGGGGCACAAGATGCCCTTGGCCTACGCGATAGCCACCTTTGGAACTATCGGCGCGGTAGTCGGGGCAATCCTTACCCACCTGTTCGTTAAGGGGTATTCCAGCGCCGAGGTAGAAACCGCGCTGGCGGCCTGGGCCGGCATCTCGCTGTTCGCCTGGCTGACCGACCACTTCTGGAGCCCCAAGTTGATGAAGATTACCGCCTTGATAGTGGCGCTGGTGCTGTTCTTGGTGGGCGTCAAATTTTCTATCGCCGCCCTCTAGGCGGGCCGCAGTTGCAAACTTTCTCCGCCCCCGGCTCGAGCCGGGGGATTTCGCCCGCCAGCGCCGCCACCACGTCTTCAGCAATACGGTAGACGATCCAACGTCCCTCGCGCCGCGACCTTATCAGACCAGCGCTCCTGAGCACCTTGAGGTGGTGAGAAAGAAGATTGGCTGGCATTCCGCCCAAGGCTTCCTGAATACGGCAGGGGCAGTGCTCTCCTGCGGCCAGAACCCGCATGATGGCGACGCGGGTGGGGTCGCCCAGAGCCTTGAAGCGTTTAGCGATGAGCCGCGCGTCCGAGAGCACGCCTTTAGCGTACTTCACCACCGACCCCGGCCCGGTTAGGGCGCCGTCTGGGGGTAAAGTTGAGGGTATGGAATCCGGCCGCTTCGTCATCACCGGCCTGCCCGGTACCGAGCTGCCCGCCGACCTGGCCGCCCTCTGGCGGCGCTACCGGGTGGGCGGGGTCATCCTTTTCCGCTACAACATAAAGAACCCCGAGCAGCTGCGGCGGCTGGCGGCCGACCTGCTCGAAGTGCTGGGGCCCGAGGCGATAATCAGCGTCGACCAGGAAGGCGGCGCGGTGCTGCGCCTGCCCTTCCTGCCCAGCCCCCCGCCGGGGATGAGCCTGGGCGCGGCGGACGACCCCGAGCTGGCCCGCGCCGTGGGCGCGGCCACCGCCCGCGGGCTCGCCGCCTACGGCTTCAACCTCAACTTCGCGCCCGTGCTCGACCTCAACACCAACCCGGCGAACCCGGTAATCGCCGAGCGCTCCTTCGGCGCCGACCCCGAGCGCGCCAGCGAGCTGGCGCTCGCCTGGCACGAGGGGCACGCGCGTGAAGGCGTGGCCACCACGGGCAAGCACTTTCCCGGCCACGGCGACACCACCGTCGACTCGCACCTGGGCCTGCCGGTGGTGAACAAAAGATTGGACGAGCTGCGGCGGTTGGAGCTCGTCCCTTTCGCCCGCGCCGCGGACCGCCTTCCGGCCCTGATGACCGCGCACATCGTCTACCCCGAGCTCGACGGCGAGTTGCCGGCCACGCTCTCGCGGCGCATCCTCACCGGACTTTTGCGCGAGGAGCTGGGCTACGACGGCGTCGTCGTCAGTGACGCGCTCAACATGCGGGCCGTCGCCGACCACTGGGGCGCGCCCGAGGCGGCGCTGCTCTCGCTCAAAGCGGGGGCCGACCTGGTCATGCCGCTGGGCGACCTGGAGCTGCAAGAGGCCACCCTGGCGCGCCTGCAAGAGGCGCTCGAGAGCGGCGAGCTGCCGCGGCGACAGGCGGAGGCCAGCGCCGAGCGGGTTACCCGCCTGGCCCGCGCCTACCCCGCCCGCCTAAGCGGGTACGGTGAGGGGCGACTGACGGCCGACCGTGAACTCTTCGCTCGCGCCTGGAAGGCAGGGCTGACGGCCATAGGCGAACCGGCGCCGCCGCCCAGCGGGGCGCGGCTGCGGGTGGTGGCCCAGGAACGACCCTCAGGCGACGGCGTTTCCGAGGCTGGAGCCAGCGGCGCCGAGCTGCTGCGCCGCCTGGAAGAACACTGGCGGGTCGAGCCGATCTTCGTTTCCGACCCCTCAGAAGTGCCAGCTCTACACTTGCCGACCGACGAGGCTTTTAACCTGCTCATCTCCAACAGCCGCCGCCTCTACCCGCGGACCAGCTGGAACTGGCGGCCCCGCCTGCACGTGGCGCTGTGGAACCCCTTCGCCGCCGCCACGGCGCCAGCGCCCGCCCTGCTCAGCTACGGCTTCCGCGCCGAGGCCCTGGAGGCGGTGCTGGCTTGGCTGCGCGGCGAGGCCCGCGCCCGCGGCCGCCTGCCCGCCCCGCTCCAGTGAAGCTCTGCCACTACCCTTTGCGCCAGCGCCGCGGTATCGTATTGCCGTGAAGCGAACCCAGATAATCGCCCACCGCGGCGCCCGCAGCCTGGCGCCGGAGAACACCTTGGCCGCCGCAGAGAAGGGCCTCGAAGTCGGAGCCGACCTGTGGGAGACCGACGTTGGCGTAAGCGCCGACGGCGTGCTGATAATCTTTCACGACGATAGCCTAAAACGCACCACCAACGCCGCCGAGGTCTACCCCGACCGCGCCCCCTGGACCTTCAGCGAGTTTACCTATAGCGAGATCGAGCGGCTCGACGCCGGCAGCTGGTTCGACCGCGACGACCCCTTTGGGCAGATTGCCGCCGGCCGGGTCGGCCTCGCCGACCAGCAAGGCTACGTCGGCCTGAAGGTACCGACCGTCGAAGAGGCGCTCGCCTTCACCAAAGACAACGACTGGGTGGTCAATATCGAACTCAAGAAGCTGCCGCCTCCGCTCGAAAACTTTCCGGTGGTGACCGAGTTTTTCCGGGTCATGGACCGCGTCCGCATCGCCCCCGAGCAGGTCCGCCTATCTTCGTTTCAGCACCACTGGCTGGCCCAAGCCCGCTCCTTGCGACCAGAGGTGGAGGTACAGGCGCTGGTCGGCTACCATCGCGACCGCCCGATTGACTGGCGAGCGGTCGAGGACTACCAAACAATCAACGCCCGCGCGACGCTGACGCCGCCGGAGAAGGTGCGCCAGCTGGTGGCGGCTGGTAAAAAGATAAACCTCTTCACCGTTAACGAAACAGACGAAGCCGCGCGTTACATCGAGGCCGGCGTGAGCGGCCTCTTTAGCGACTTCCCGCAGGACCTGGTGCCGCTGGCCCTCGCCGCGGCCGGAAAGGAAACGCCATGACCCTGAACTTCCTGATCGTCAACGGTTATCCGCGTGCAAGCCGGGAAAACTTCGACCGCTCCGACGTCGCCCACCCGCACGACCTCTACCGGCGGCTGCTCGACCGCTACGCGCCCGGCTCGGAGTCGCGGGTCTTCTTCATTGCCGACGTGGAGAATCCGCTTCCCCGCCTGGAAGAGGTGCGCGGCTTCCAGGGCGTCATCTGGACCGGATCGGATCAGACCATCTACCACACCCACGAGGAAAAGGTCGCCCGCCAGATCGAGTTTTCACGGATATCTTTCCAGGTCGGCGTACCCCAGTTCGGCAGTTGTTGGGGCGCGCAGATGGCGGCGGTGGCCGCGGGCGGCCGGGTGGAGGCCAACCCCAAAGGGCGCGAGTGGGGCTTCGCGCCGCGCATCGAGCTGACCGCCGCGGGCCGCGAGCACCCGCTGACCGCGGGCAAGCCGCCGGTCTTCCAGGGCATCGAGATGCACCTCGATCACGTGACCGAACTGCCCGCGGGCGCCGAGCTGCTCGCGACCGGCGAACACACCCGCGTGCAGGCGCTGGCCGTGGAGCACGAAAACGGCGCCTACTGGGCCACCCAGTACCACCCCGAGTTCGACCTCTGGGAGAACGCCCGCCTGATCGCCGCCCGCGCCGGGGCGCTGGTCAAGGAGGGCTTCTTCGAGAAAGAGGAAGACGTGCTGCGCTACGCCGCGGAGATGAAGGAATTGTTCAAGAACCCGAACGACGTGGCCCTGCGCCGCAAGCTGGGGGTCGACGAAACCCTGCTGGACGACCGCATCCGCCAGCTCGAGTTCGCCAACTGGCTAGAATACTCGGTAAAACCTCGGGCCTAAAAGCACCGCCCGGCTCGTGCAGAGGAGGCTTAATCCCCCTCTGCACGAGAGTCGCCCTCTTCACGCCAAGCCTCAGCAATAACGCCTTTTAGTTCGTCGCGGAAGCGCTTGCTCCTGATCAAGCGCAACATCACCCGCCCCAGCAGCTCGGGCTCTTTTTGCAATACACCGCGAATGGCCGTGACCACGGCCCAGTGGATAATCAAGAACGCCAAAGCTGCCCAAAAGGCTAAGTATAAGAGAACACCCATAACTCCCATCGTTTCCTCCAAGCAAGCTATGCCGCCGCAACTTGCATTAAAATTAAACTAGTCGCCGTCCCAACCAGCCAGCCGCGCGAATAAATACCAGGCCGCGCGGCCCTTCAACACGCAGTTCAGCCGGGCTTTGTTGTCGGGCCCGTTGGAGTGGGCGCAGCTGCCGGCGCCGTCGTAACCGCCGACGCCGTTGCCCGTAACCAGCTTGTCCAGCTCGCCCCCCGGGTGCCGCGCCAGGTACTCGACCGCCCAGTTGCGCGTTTCCCCGCCGACCGTGTAGTCGAGGTTGTCTCGCAGGTTTTTATCGAGGTAGTAGTTATCGTCTGGGTCGTAGTTCTCGATGTCGGAAAAGTCGAAAAGGATCAGCTTGTGCTGGCGCACGTACGCGCGAATCTGCCGGTTGCGGCTGTCGGAAGAATCCCCCTCGCCGCCGCCGTTGGCGTGGGCGGTCATGAAAACGAACTTAACCGGGTGCTCCGCCGCGCGCACGGCGCTGCCGCCCTCGCCAAACTGATCGATCAACCACTGCATGCTGCGCAGGTAGCGGTCGATATCGTGACCGGCGATGTTGCACCACGACCAAATAACCACATTGACCTGGTAGTGGCTGGGGTCTTGCAGGTAGGTGTAGGTGGTCTCGGCCCAGTCGGCGATGCCGTCGTTGTCGCTATCAGCGTCACCCTGGCTAAGGTCGGGCGGGCTGGGCATTCCGCGGTCGTCGAGGCTCAGGTGCTCGGAATCGCCCGAGATGCTGTCGGCCCAGGCGTAGCGGTCTCCGAAGGCGGGGAAGTCTCTTAGGGCGTTGAGGCCGGTGATGATCTGGCTGCCGTGGGAGGTGTGGTTGTAGACGATGTGCAGGTCACGCTTGGCGGCGGCTATCCATTCGTCAGGAATTGCCGCAGGGTCGGTGTTTTGGTGACCGACGATTAGCGCCTGCGGGTCGCTCGCTGCGTCTTGGCAGCTGACGATTATGCTTGCTACATCGCTAGCGGCGATTTTACCCGCAGCGCCCTGGAGTAAACAGCTCTGGCCGGCGGGCGGGCTCTTTATAGAAACTTGATACCTGGAGCCGTCCTGCAGCTTGTGCGGGAACGCGAACGAGCCGTCGCGCGAAAGTCGTATCTCCTGTCCGCTAACGCTTTCCTTTAACGTAATGTTGGCTCCGCTCGCCAGGCCCTGTAACGAGCCGCCCAGAGAGTACTTCTTGCCGGCGTCGCCTGAGGCGTTACCCGTACAGCTGGTAAGCGTGAAAAAAACTGCCGCAAACGCCAGTAAAGTAACCCGAGCTACACCCGCCGCCGTACTGCTCGTACAGTTACCGTTCCCGTTCATGGCGCGCCTCCAAGGTTAAGGTGCGTCCATTATACCCATACTGCGGCGGGCGCTGTTATTTGGGCTATTTTTTAGCGGCAAATAGAGCCCGGGCGTCGTCGGCCATAAGCACGTCCACCCCCGCCGCGGCCAGCGCCGCCGCTTTTTGCGGCTGGTTGACGGTCCAAGCCCCCACCGCCAGCCCCTTCTCATGCCAGGCGGTTACCTTTTCAGGCGTTATCAGGCCGTAATGGGGATGAACCGCCTCTATTCGCAGCAGCTCCGCCATGCGGCCGCTGTCGTAAAGGCGAAAAATGTAGGCCAATGGCAAGGACGGTCGTCTCTCGCGAATCTTTAGCAAAGAAACGGGGTCGTAAGACGAAACCCAAACGCGCTCTTTTCCGCTCCAGGCGGCCAGCGCGTCCGCCAGCTCAAAGGCTCTGCCGTCTTCTAGCCCAGCGATGTTCTTGAGCTCTATGTTCAACAAGAAATCGTGGTGCGGCTCCATCATCTCCAGCAATTGCGCCAGCGTCATGATCTGGGGCAGCCGCCGGCGCAGCTCGGCGAAGCTCATCTGCGGCAACAGCCGCTGCCCCACGAAAAAGTCGTGATGTATGACCAAAACGCCGTCTTTGGTCCTCTGCACGTCGGTCTCTATGCCGTCCAGTCCGGCTTCGATCGCCGCCAGAAAGGCCTCGCGGGTATTCCCTGCGGCCCGCGCCGGCAACCCTCGGTGACCCAGCAGCAGTGGACGCTTGCGATTCGCAAAGGGTAGCGCGGGCACCTTACTTCTCCTGACTGAGCGCGAATCCGCGGCTAAACTGTTCCTGCAGCAGCAGGAAGACGACCAGGGCCGGGAGCAGCGCGATGATCGCCCCCGCCATGACGATCCCCCAGTTGGTGGCGTCCTGCCCGCTGGTTAACCCTTTGAGCCCCACTTGCACGACTTGGCGGGTATTCTCGCGAATGACGATCAACGGCCAGAGGTACTGATTCCACATGTAGACAAACTGAATGACCGCCATCGCCGCCACCACGTTGAGAGACATCGGCAGCAGTATGGACCAAGCAAAGCGCAAGGGGCCCGCCCCGTCAATCTTGGCGGCGTCCACCAAGCTCGTCGGAATCTGCAAGAACTGCTGGCGGAATAAGAAGGTACCGGTAGCCGAAGCCAGGAACGGTACTATCAGCGCTGCATAGGAGTTGGACCAGCCAATTTTGGTCACTAGCTCAAAGAGGGCCACTATCATGATCTCCGTAGGCATCATTAGTGTCAGCAAAATGAAGGTAAATACCGCACCCTTCAGCGGGAAGCGGAAGTACACCAGCGCCAGCGCCGCCATAAAAGAAATTATCGTCTTACCAACGGTAACGGCGACGGCGATATAGAGCGAGTTGCGCATGTAGATACCTAGATGATACTGATTCCATGCAGTGCGATAATTGTCCAGAAAGGCGCTACCGATTGTAAACTTCGGCGGGTAGCTGAAGATCTGCGCCGGCGTCTGCGTGGAAAAGATGAACGCCAGGATTATCGGGGCGGCGACGACGGCCACCGCAAATATCAGCATGGCGTGAACCAGGAGGGTGTTCCTCTTCTTACTCATGGCTAGCTCCCATAGTGCACCCGCCCCTCGCCGACGCGGAACTGCATGATGGTAAGGAAGACGACGGCGATGAAGAGTATCACTGACTCTGCCGCCGCCATACCGGTCTTGTAGTACTCAAAACCGTCGCGGTAAATGTTAAAAATTAGAATGTTAGTGGCGTTGTTGGGACCGCCCTTGGTGAGCAAGTCCACGAAGGGGAAAGCCTCGAAAAATGCGTAAATGGTGTTGATAATCAGCAAAAAGAAGGTCATGGGGCTCAGCAACGGAAAGGTAATCTTCCAGAAACGCTGCCAGGGAGTGGCGCCGTCAATCAGCGCCGCTTCTAAAACCGAACCTGGCAGGTTCTGCAGGCCGGCTATGTAAAATACCACGTTGTAGCCTACGTTTTTCCATACCGCCGCAAAAATAATGAGCATCATCGCCAACGTCGGGTTGGTGAGCCAGTCGGGGGTAACCCCAAGGGTAGCTCCCAGAATGTAGTTGACGATCCCCGACTGGGGGTTGAACATGAAGAGAAAGATGACCCCCGCCACCGCCGGCGAAAGGGCGTAGGGCCAAATAAGGAGGATGCGGTATACTCTCCAGCCGCTGACCTTTTGATTGGCCAGTATGCTGAGGGCCAACCCTACGGCCATGGAAAGCATCACCACAAAAAAAGCGAATACTACGGTATTGCCGAATATGTGCAGGTAGTCGGGATTCGTAAATAACTCTTTATAGTTAGCCAAGCCGGTAAACTTTTTGCGCAAACCCAAAAAAGCCACCCGATAAAGAGACAGCCTGAAGGTTTCCAGCGTCGGGTAGTACAAAAAGGCAAGCAGAATCGCGAAAGTGGGCGCTAGCAGCACCCAGGGCAACCATCTGCTCTTGTAGGCGGCGTGAGTTTCCATAAAATAGTCCCTGTTATAAGCCAGTTGTAAGCCCCCCGCGCGTTCGCGCGGGGGGCTTTGCCATTAGCCTATTTGACCGCTGAGTTGTAGTCCTTGAGGGCTTTGTCAGCCTTGGCGTCGGCCTCGGCCAGCGCTTTGGTAAGATCCTTACCCTGGAAGACCTCCTGGATCATGTTTTCGATGATCGTACGGACCTCGGGGAAGGGGCCAATGAGCGCACCCTGAGTGGCGACGTTCGCCTTGGACTGCAGCAACTGGTCGAACGCCGCTTTGTAAGCGGGGTTGCGAGTGAACCAGTGCTCCCAGTCAAGCACCTTAACCGAGCTGTTGAGTACCGGGAAGTAGCCGGTGCCCTTGTGCCAGCGCACCATGTTTTCGGTGTTGGTGAACCACAGCAGGAAGGTGAGGGCCGCTTCCTGCTCCTTCTGCGGGTGCCCCTTGGTCAGCCACAGCGAGGCGCCGCCTACTACAGTGCCGTTACGCTCGACGCCGTCTGGAACGGGGAGAAAACCCGTGCCCAGAGTGTAGCCGTTCTCGAAGGAGGCGTTTTGGTGGAAGGTAACGTCTGAGGTGGAGGTTATCTCCATGGCCGCCTGCTGGCTGACGAAGAGCTGGTTGGCGCCGTCCCAGTCCTCGGGCTTACCGGTGTAGGCGTAGTAGCCCTTATCGTAGAGGCCCTTCCACCACTTCATGATGCGCTTCATCGCCTCGGAGTTGATGTATACGTTGGTAGCGCGGGCGCTGCGACCATTATCGTTGTTAGCGAGCATGGCTCCCTGCTCGGCGATCCACTGCTCCACGAACCAGGAGTGCAGCGGCCAGGTGATGCACTTGGGGGCGGCCTTGCTGGCGATTATTTTCTGGCAGGCCTGTACGACTTCGTCGAAGGTCTGCGGCGGCTTGTTGGGGTCGAGGCCGGCCTTCTTGAAGATGTCCTTGTTGTAGTAGAGGATCGGGTTCGAGGAGTTCCAGGGAATGGAGTTGAACTTACCACCGATGCGGTAGTAGTTGGCTACCGGCTTGATGTAGTCGTCGAGCTGGAACTTGAGTTGCGCGGGTACGTAGTCCTGAATCGGCACGAAGATACCCGAATCGACGGCCATCTGGCTGCCTACCTCGAAAATCTGCACGATGTGGGGGGCGTTGCCCTGCTTTGCTGCCAGAATGGCGGCGTTCAGGGTATCACGGTACGAACCTTTATACTCGGCCTTGACCTCAATGCCCGGATGCGTATAGTTGAAGTCTTCCACCGCGCGCTCGATAAAAGCGGTGCGGCCGCCGCCGAATGCGTGCCAGAAGTTAATCTTGATCTTCTGGGCGGCAAAGGCGAAGCCTATCAGCATTGAAAGTCCTACCACCGTTGCTAATCGTTTCATCTTCCTACCTCCTTTACTTGCGAGACTAAGTATACCGCGTCTCAATGATAAATAGAAGCTGCGATTGTCATGTTTGCGTCAGCTGCACTACTCTATAATTTTACACCGTCATATTTAATATTGTTATAAGTATAAAGATTGCTTCTGCTAACTCTATCAGCGCACCGTAAACGTCTCCCGATAGTCCGCCGCCCAAGCGCCGCGAGGCCCAAAGCGCCAAAAGGAAGACCGCTGCGCCACTAAAGGCGAACGCCAGCGGCGCGAGCAGTAAAACCGGTAGGGAAAACAGGGCTGCCAGAGGCCAACGCCCCTGCCGCGCCGTGGCCCCCAAACCCTCGGGCCTAGCCGCGGGGAAAGCGTTCAAAACGGGCAGCACCCAAAAGCGGGCCGCGACCGGAGCGAAGAGAAGCGGCCAGGGCGAGTGCAGCGATGCTAATAGCTGCCACTTAGTTATCAGAAAAACCGCACCCGCCCCAAAGGCGAACGAGCCGTGATGGACGTCTCCCAGTATCCGCAAACGCTCCTGCGGCGAACGCGAAGCCAAAAGGGCGTCAGCGCTGTCGAGCAGACCGTCGAGGTGGAGCATACCGGTTAGCGCCAACCATGCCGCCAGCAACAGTGCCGCTCCCAAACCGGCGGATAAGCGATTTATAAACATCCAAGCGAGGGCCAAGATAGCTCCAATAACCCAGCCGACCAAAGGGTAATAGGCCGAAGCGCCACGCATCTCGGCGGAATCTACCTCAGCCAGGTCGGGCACCGGCAGGGTCGTCAGGAAACCGAGCGCCAGCCAGAAAGGGCGGAGTCGCTTCACGGCCTCACGATAACGCCCGTCAGCCTTCGCTGACGCCGGCCTCGGCAAAGGTGGCCATGCCTCCCAGCACTGCGGCGGCCGCCCGTAAAATGGGAAAAGCTAAAACAGCACCGCTGCCTTCGCCCAGTCGCAAACCCATATCGAGAATTGGCGACAGGTCCAACGCCTCTAGCTGCCGGGCGTGGCCGGGCTCAAGCGAGCGGTGGCCGGCAAAAAGGTAGTCTTTGAGGTTTGGCTCCAGCCGCGTCGCCAGCAGCGCACCGGCCGTCACCGGAAATCCGTCACTGACCAGCGGCAGGCCCGCCTCGGCGCCAGCTATGAAAACTCCAGCCGCCGCCACAATCTCAAGTCCACCCAGCTGAGCGGCGACGTCGAGGGGGTCGGCCTTCTCCAGGTCGCCCAGTTCGCCGGCGGCACGCGCGAGCGCCCGCTCCACCACCGCCACCTTGCGGGCGTAGACTGCTTCGTCCACGCCGGTACCGCGGCCAGTCACGTCTGCGCCTGGAAGGCCTAGCAAAGCCGCCGTCAGGGCGGCCGCCGCGGTGGTGTTGCCGATGCCCATATCACCGGCGGCCAGTAGGGTGGCCCCCTCGCTGATGGCGCGACGGGCGGCGTTCATACCGGCCCTGAGCGCCGCCTCCGCCTCAGCTGGGCTCATCGCCGGCTCGCGGGCGATGTTGCCCGTTCCTCGGCGAATCCGCGCCGCTATCAGGCGTTCATGCTCTGGAAACGACGGGCCGTTGACCCCAACGTCGAGGACGTAGACCTCCGCCTCGGCTACGCGGGCGATCTGGTTGATGGCCGCCCCGCCGGACAAAAAGTTGAGCACCATCTGCGGGGTTACCTCAGCCGGGTAGGCAGAAACACCCTCGGCGGCGACACCGTGATCGGCGGCCGCAATCACCACCGCCGCCGGCCCCAGGCTGGGCTTGAGCTTACGCTGAATCGCCGCCAGGCGCACTCCCAAATCTTCGAGCCGCCCCAAGGAGCCAGGGGGCTTGGTAAGTTGATTCTGACGGGCCCTTGCGTTTTCTAGGTAGTTCTTATCAATAGCGGCTATAGCAGACATAAAACTAAGATAACGCCGCGGGAGCAGTTATCAAAACGCTTTTACCCTGCCTTGGACCACGCTCACCGCCCCCGACTTTAAAACTGCCCGAGCAGCCAAAGATAGGCGGCAGGACGGCTAATCAAGGTTGGGAGCATGGAAGCGGCCACGGGTGACCTCACCGTGGAAATCGCGATCAATTGACCATCCCTACGGGCTATGAGATAGCGGCCGTGCGCTTTCGTCTTAGCGCGCCAGCACACCCCCTCTACCCCCTCGCCGCTTACCTCGAGTAGTTTGGCGCCTCCTTGGTCACGGTCACGTCGTGGGGGTGGCTTTCGATCAATCCCGCCATGGAAATCTGTACGAATCGCGCCTGCGCCCGCAGGGTTTCTATGTCGGGGCTGCCGGTGTAACCCATGGCCGCCCGCAGGCCGCCGATAACCTGGTAAATTACGTCGCCTACCGGCCCTTTGTAGGGAACCATGCCTTCGATACCTTCGGGAACGAGCTTTTTTGCCGCGGTCTGGAAGTAACGGTCGGATGAACCACGTTTCATCGCCCCCAGCGAGCCCATACCGCGGTAGATTTTGTAGCGGCGACCGTCTTTGATAATCTCCTCGCCGGGCGCTTCGTAGGTGCCGGCCAGCATGCTGCCCAGCATTACCGTGTGGGCTCCGGCGGCCAGAGCCTTGGCTACGTCGCCTGTCTGCTTGACGCCGCCGTCGGCAATTACCGGCACGCCGCTGCCCTCGAGCGCGCTTGCGGCTTCCATGACGGCGGTGATCTGGGGCACGCCTACGCCCGTCACCACCCGCGTGGTGCAGATAGAACCGGGGCCTATGCCCACCTTGACCGCGTCGGCGCCGGCTTCGGCCAGCGCCTGCGCTCCTGCTGCGGTGGCGACGTTGCCGGCGATGACCTGAACCCTGTCGCCGAATTTGTCTTTTAACCAGGCGACTCCGCTGATGATGCCTTTTGAGTGGCCGTGGGCGCTATCCAGAACGAGCACGTCCACCTCAGCCTCAACCAGCAAGCGCGCTCGCTCTTGCAGGTCGGCGCCGGCGCCTACGGCCGCGGCCACCAGCAAGCGGCCACGCTCGTCTTTGGCCGCGCGCGGGAACTGACGGCGCTTGACGATATCCTTGAGGGTCAGCAAACCCCGCAGTCTTTCGTCTTCGTCAACGAGCGGCAACTTTTCTATCTTGTGTTTCCTCAAAACGGCCTCGGCTTCATCCAGGGTCATACCGGGAGGGCCGGTGACCAAGCGCTCGCGCGGGGTCATCACTTCAGAAACGGGTTTGTCCAGGCTGGTCTCAAAGCGGATGTCGCGGTTCGTGACCAAGCCCAGCAGCCTACCGTGAAAATCCACCACCGGCAGGCCGCCGATCTTGTACTCGCCCATCAAGCGGTCGGCGTCTTCCAGGGTGGCGTTGGGCGGCAAGGTGATAGGGTCGGTAATCATCCCCGCCTCACTGCGCTTGACGCGCCGCGCGTGGTCAGCCTGGGTACGAGGGTCCAAGTTCTTGTGGATCACCCCGACGCCGCCTTCGCGCGCCATGGCGATGGCCATTTTTGCCTCGGTGACCGTGTCCATGGCCGCCGCCAGTATGGGAATGTTGAGCCTTAGTTTGCGCGTCAGCGGGCTTTTGGTGTCTACCTCCGAGGGCAGCACCTCGGAGTAGCCGGGCAGCAACAGGACGTCGTCGAAGGTCAACCCGGAGCCGGTTATCTTTTGTTTGAAGTCGAGCATCTTCCCTCGATTATAGAGGGATTTACTTTTTAAGACCTTTGGGAGGCGGCGGCCTAAAGTCGCTCATCAACCAAGGCTGCAACAAAACATAGGCCGCTCCGTATACCGCCAGCTGAGCCCACCAATTTTTGAGCACGCCCAGGCCGTAGAAAATCCCCAGCGTCATTAGCACCAGCAAAACGGCGAAGAGCAGAAAGGTCTTGATGAACAGCTTGAACATCTTGGCAAAAGTAGGCTTGCGCGCCTCCTCCAGCTGCTTTTGGTACTGCTTTTGTAGTTTTTTCTTCTTTCCCACGCAGTCAAGCATACCGCAGGCGGTAGACTTGCCCTATGCACGAGGTTTGGCGGCGCTTGGTGGCCTTCCAGCATCGCGGCAGCGGCACGCGGCTCGAACGCGAGGCCGCACGCTGGCTGGCTGGCTACCTGGAAACCCTCGGTTTCAATCCAAAAGTGCAGAGCTTCCGCACCCCCACGAGCTGGGGGCCCGAGGTGCTGGCGGTCTCGCTGGCGCTGGGGTTTGGGGGCCTATTCGGCTGGGTCCCGCTCGCGGCGCTGGGTTTCTACGGTTTCTGGGCCTACTTTTCCGGCTGGCCCCGGCCCTGGCAGGGCCTGTTCGCCCGGGCAACCTCGCAAAACGTCCTGGCCGAAGCAGGCGACGGTCCACGAACGCTGCTGCTCATGGCCCACTATGACACCGCCAAGACCTATTTTGTTTACGATCCCCGCCGGGTGGGCGGCTTCCGCGCCAATTTTGTCGCTAACGCCGTCATGGCCGGCGCCGCCGCGCCCGCAGCTTTGCTAGGCGGCTGGCCGTCGTGGCTGCTGGGTGGCTACTTTTTGCTGCAGGCCGCTCTGCTCGCCTGGCGAGAGCTGACTGCTCCCTTCGTAAACGGCGCCAACGACAACGCCAGCGGGGCAGCCGTGGCCAGCCAGCTCTTCTTGGACCTGGCCAAAGAACCCCCGCCGGGCTGGCGGATAAAGCTGGCGCTGACCGGCGCCGAAGAGGTAGGCGCGGTCGGGGCGGCCGAGCTGCTGCGGTCGGGCTGGGTAAGCGGCGACGACCTGGTTTTGAACATCGACAACGTGGGGCGGGGCGAGCTCTTTTACGCCTGCGGCGAAGGGATGCTGGGCTTCGTACGCTACCGCGGCCCGTTGCTCGAGGCGGCCGGCCAGCTAAAAGAGGCGCGGCCGCTGGCTTACCGATTGGCCTACTTTGACACCTGGCCGCTGGCGCGCCGGGGAGTAGCAGTCCTGACGCTGATCAGGCTTGCGGGCGGTTTGCCCCCGAACTGGCACTGGCCCAGCGACCGACCCGAAAACGTTTCCTGGGAAAAAGTAGAAGAGACCTACGTATTCTCCATGCGCCTGATTGATTCTATATTCTACGAATAAACACCCCATAAAAAGGGGTACTATAGTAGTTTAGCCGTAAATATACTGTTGCTGAGATGGTTCAGAAGGCGGGCGCATTTAAGTGGAGAATGGGAGTAGTCGCCAGGCTGGTGGTCGTGATTGGCGTGGCCGCCCTCAACTATGCAGGCGTAGTAAACATGCCCTGGGGGGCCTACTGGCTGCTTTCGGCCGTAGTCGCGCTACACTCGCTCTTTGTTTTGGCGCTCAGCAAAGAGGCCGGTGTTTGGCTGGACTGCGTAAACGCCCTCACAGACACCACGCTGATCGTCATGCTAATTAGGGCCAGCGGCGGCACTGACAGCAAGCTGGTTATGCTGCTGTACCTGTGGTTCTTTGCCAAGGTTACCATGAACGCCAGGCACGGAGACTTTCGCGCTCTGCTCATGTTCTTTTCCGCGGCGTTCGTGATGTTGCTCTTGATTAGCGCGGGCGGCAAAGACGCCCTGGCGTTTGTCGGTTTACATACGCTGGGATTGTCGATGTTCTCTATTACCGCGCTGGCGTTGCTGTTAGAAAGGCAGGAGGGGCAACTGGACCCGTTGACTGAGGTCTTACACCGGGGTGCGGGGCTCGAGCGCCTCTCTGAAATGATACGTAAGAAGAAGTCGTTCGACTTGGCTTTCCTGGACCTGAAGAATTTTAAAAACATCAACGACGCCCACGGCCACGCCGCCGGCGACGAGGTGCTGCGCAACCTCGCGGTGCGCTTGCGGGGGCTGGTGCGCCCCGGCGACTTGGTGATCCGTTACGGCGGTGACGAGTTTTTGTTGGTGGGGCCGTACCAAGCGCTGGGATCGCGTTTGGATTGCGTTTTTGACAAGCCGCTGCAGACCAGCAGCGGGGAGATATCGTTGGAGGGGGATCACGGAGTAGTCAGCTGGAACGCCGCGGAAGGCGCCAACCTGGAAGAGTTGCTGGCTCGTGCCGACGCCGAGATGTACCGCATGAAATATACTGAGAGTCATGAGGATCATCCAAAGAGCCGCGGACTTGCGAGTTAATCCTCCGCGGCCGCTGGGTCTGGTGCCGACTATGGGCTACCTGCACGAAGGGCACCTGGAGCTGATAAGGCGCGCCGCCGCCGAAAATCAGGAGGTGGTGGTTTCGATTTTTGTCAATCCTCTTCAGTTCGGCCCCGGCGAAGACTACCAGAGCTACCCGCGCGACCTGGAGCGCGACGCCCGCCTAGCCGAGGAGGCCGGCGCCGACTGGATATTCCACCCCAGCCCCGAAGAGATGTACCCTCCCGGCTTCGCCACCACTGTGCACGTGAGCGGGCCGCTGACAGAGCGCTGGGAGGGTGAACGCCGCCCCGGTCATTTTGACGGGGTGGCGACCGTGGTCAGCAAGCTCTTCAATATCGTCCGCCCGGACCGGGCCTACTTTGGTGAAAAGGACTATCAGCAGTTACAGGTCGTCAAGCGCTTCAACGCTGACCTCAACCTAGGGGTCGAGATCGTGCCGGTCCCCATCGTGCGCGAGCCCGACGGGCTGGCGCGCTCCAGCCGCAACGTCTATCTGGACGCAGAAACGCGACCCAAGGCGACCGTCCTCTACCGCGCCCTGCTGGCGGTGCGTCAGGCGGCGCAGTCCGGCCTTTCGCCCGAGGAAGCGCTGGCGGCGGGGCGCGCTGTTTTTGACGAAACGCCGGAGTTCGCAGCGGACTATCTGGCGGTGGTCCACCCGCAGACGCTCCAGCCGCTCGAGCAATGGACGGCTGGCGCCAGGGCTATTGCCGCGGGGCGCTTCCCTGCGGTACGCTTAATCGACAATATGGAGGTCATGGGCTCGTGACGATAGTCGAAATGCTGAAGGCGATGGTGGCGCAACGCGCCTCGGACGTGCACTTACAAGCCGGCGCGCCGCCGACCATCAGAGTAGACGGCAAGCTAAAGCACTTCAGCCCCAAGCCTTTTTCTCCACAAGAAGTCGAACGCATAATCAAAGCTCTACTGACGCCCGAACAGTGGGAGATTTTCGAATACCAGAAAGAGATGGACTTTGCCTACACCATTCCCGGCGTAGCGCGCTTCCGTTGCAACCTGATGCGGCAGCGCGGCTCCATGGGCTTGGTCATGCGCGTCATCTCGGACGCCATTCCCAGCTTCGAGGCGCTGGGCCTGCCCCGCCCTATCATGGAGTATTTTGGCGGTCAGGAACGCGGTCTGGTGCTGGTCACCGGGCCCACGGGCTCCGGTAAGTCCACAACTCTAGCGGCGCTGATAGACTACATCAACAGCCACTTTCCCAAGAACATCATTACCATTGAGGATCCGATAGAGTACCTGCACAAGAACAAGAAGAGCCTGGTGGTGCAACGCGAGGTCGGCATGGACACCGACTCCTTTCGCAGCGGCCTCAAGTTTTCCATGCGCCAGGACCCCGACGTAATTCTCATCGGCGAGATGCGCGACCGCGAAACCGTGGAGGCGGCTATAACCGCAGCGCAGACGGGCCACCTGGTTTTATCGACATTGCACACCCTCGACTCCATCCGCACCATCAACCGCGCCATCGATTTCTTCCCACTGCACGAGCACCAGCAGATCCGCATTCTCTTGGCGGAGTCGCTGCTCGGCATCGTTTCGCAGCGCCTGCTGCCGCGAGCCGACGGGCGCGGCCGCGCGCTGGCGCACGAGGTGCTAGTAGCTACGCCGCTCATCCGCGAGTACATTAAAGACGAAACCAAAACGCCGCAGATAAAAGAAGCCCTGCTCGAGGACAACACCCGCCGCATGCACACCTTCGATCAGCACCTGGCGGAGCTCTTCAAAGAGGGCATAATCTCTCTCGAGGACGCTCAAAGTTTCGCCACTAGCCCGCACGAGTTCAAGCTGCTGCTTACGCAAATGACCGGCCAGAGCTTTAGCGATTAGCGCCGCCGCCCTTTTTCTGCCTTACAATCGAGTGAGGAGGCAGGCATGCTGGTAACCGGTTTGGAAATCTTGTCGAAGGCCCGCAGAGAAGGCTATGGTGTCGGCGCTTTCAACACCAACAACATGGAGATAACTCAGGCAATCTTGCAGGCGGCCGAGGCCAAACGCAGCCCGGTAATAATCGCCTTATCAGAAGGGGCGATGAGGTACGGCGGCAAGGAGCTAACGACCATGGTGCACGAGTCGGCGCGCGACGCCCGCGTACCGGTGGCGGTGCACCTCGACCACGGCTCTTCTTACGAGTCGGTCTTGCGCGCCCTCTACGCCGGCTTTACCTCGGTGATGATAGATAAATCCGGCGAAGACTTTGAGGTCAACGTCGCCGAGAGCAAGCGGGCGGCCGAGGCGGCGCACGCCGTAGGCGCCAGCATAGAGGCGGAACTGGGCCGTTTGGCGGGCATAGAAGAACACGTGGCCGTAGACGAAAAAGACGCCCTGCTCACGAACCCGCGCGAGGCCGAGATATTCGTGCAGAAGACCGGGGTAGACTTTCTGGCCGTGGCGGTGGGTACGTCTCACGGCCCCTATAAGGGCAAAGGCAAACCTTTCATCGATCACGAACGCATCCGCGAGATTGCCGCTTTGCTTGGGGAAGATTACCCGCTGGTTCTACACGGCGCCAGCGGCGTTCCTCAGGAGCTGGTGCAGCGCTTCCGCGCCGCCGGCGGCGAGATCGGCGACGCCCACGGCATCGCCCCCGAGGACGTGCAGAAGGCGATAACCGAAGGCGTCGCCAAGATAAACACCGACACCGACCTGCGCCTGGCTTTCGCCGTACGCGTGCGCGAGGTCCTGAAAGACGACCCCAAGGTCTTCGACCCGCGCAAAGTCCTGGGGCCGGCGCGCGAGGAGATGCAGAGGGTCGTCGAGGCGCGTCTGGAGCTCTTCGGCTCGAGCGGGAAAGCGTAAGCCCCGAGAAGGCCAAAGCAGGTCGGGGTCGCCCCGACCTGCTTTGGCCTGATTTGGCTATCGATAGATGCTGGCATAGACGCGGTAGGCCCCGTGTCCGTCGTCCTGGCTCCAGGCGGCGAGCGCGCGGCCCTGCCCCAGGGCCATGCAGGGCCCTG